>FTBF01000147.1_pt1 | contig 17072 bp, 14 predicted proteins | sample 1639301 | NCBI WGS metagenome assembly FTBF01 (sample SAMEA3914864, study PRJEB12502) | metagenome | biome: forest; material: soil | place: USA | collected 2012-03-12 | depth 0.3 m
AGACCGGACAGAGACCGATGCCAAGGGGCGGGCGATTCGACAGGTGGGGCGGGAAACCCCGATTCCGGGCGATCAACTGATCCTGTCGCTCGATGCGAAGCTTCAGCGCTACATCACGCAGATGATGAAGGAGCGGGGCTATACCGGCGGGGTGGTCGCCATCGACCCCTCGAACGGCGAGATCCTCGCGATGGTCAGCGCTCCCACCTACGACCTCACGATGTTTCAGGGGGGGCTGAGCCAGAAGGACTACGCCAAGGTCGCGGACGACCCGAGCAAGCCCATGACCAAGCGGGCGATCAAGTCGTCCTACTCCCCGGGTTCCACCTTCAAAATCGTTACCGCTTTGGCGGCCTACCGGAAAGGGATCTTCGATCCCAATCGTCCGGCAAACTGTGTGGGCGGCTACCACTTGGGCAAGAAGTTCGTTAAGTGCCTCGGTTTCCACGGCGCCATCACGTTTGACCGTGCCCTCACCAAGTCTTGCAACGCCTATTTCTGCGATCTCGGATACCGTGCGGGCGAAGACGCCATCACATCCGCGGCGTTAGAACTGGGTCTTGGCCAGGCTCCCGGTCTCGATATCGGCGGCGATACGAGAGGGGTGGTGCCGACCAAGGAATGGCTCGCCACTCGCCTGAGCGATCCCCACTGGTATGGGGGAGATACCTTGAACCTTGCGATTGGCCAGGGCTACGTGAACGCCACCCCGCTCCAGATGGCGGGCATGGCGGCGATCGTGGCTAACGAGGGCGTCGGCTACCGGCCGCATCTGCTGCGAGCGCTCAAACTGCCGTCTGGTGAGTCGAAACCCGTCACCCCGGAGGTAACTCACGACGTAAAGGCCTCGCCTGAGTTCTGGGCTACGGTCAAGGGGGCGCTCCGGCATGTCGTCACCGAAGGCACCGCCCAGGCGGCCAACGTGCCGGGCTGCGATGTCGCCGGCAAGACCGGCTCGACCGAGTTCGCGGCCAGCCGAAACGGCAAGACTCACGCCTGGTTCGTCGGCTTCGCCCCCGTCGATCACCCCCGGATCGCGATGGCCATCCTCCTTGAAGACGCGGGCCACGGCGGCGACATGGCCGCCCCCGTAGCCGCGGAGATCATCAAGAAATACTTCGCCGATCAGGCGGATGCGGCGGCGAAGGGGAAAGGGAAGAAGGAATAGGGAAGAGGAAGAGTCGGGAATCAGTCTGACCTCTTCTTTTTTCTTCTTCCTTTTTCCCTCCTCCCTACTACCCAGGACCTTGGTCGTAGGACCGTAATTCGCCTGTCAGACTTTCCTTCGCACCGGTTTCCGGATTGCTTTTTTTAGGAGAGATGAACATGAACATGGTATCGGAGTGGATGACCGTCGAAGAGTTGCGTGAGGGAGTCGGAGGCAAGGTCTATTTGCCGGGGGACGCCGGCTACGATGCCGCTCGGCAAGCTTGGAATCTCTCGGTCGTCCAGGAGCCGCAACTGATCGTCGATGCGGAGACGGCGGTGGATGTACAACTCGCCGTTCGATTCGCCCGCTCCAACCGCCTCACCGTGGGTGTTATGGCCACCGGTCATGGCATGCCTCGCGGCTGCGACGGCGTCCTGATCCGAACCGCCCGCATGAACGGGGTCAAGATCGATCCGGAAACAGCCCAGGCCCGCGTTCAGGGTGGCGCCCTGGTCAAGGATGTTCTTGCTGCGGCACAGCCGCACGGGCTCGCCATGCTTTCCGGCTCGTCGCCCGAAGTGGGTGTGGTCGGCTATACGCTTGGCGGCGGCTTTGGTCTTATGATTCGCAAGCACGGACTTGCGATCGACCGTGTTCTTGGCGCTCGCGTCGTCACACCTGACGGCCATCTCTTGACGGTTAACGCCAACGAGAATCCCGATATCTTCTGGGCCATCCGCGGCGGTGGCGGCGCGTTCGGAGTTGTTGTGGAGATGACCCTTGAACTCGTCCCCCAACCGTCCGTTTTCGGTGGCTGCACGATCTATCCGGCGGAGAATATCGAAGCGATCGTCAAAGCCTACGCGACTTGGAGCGCAACTCTCCCGGAAGAGGCGACCTCGGCCATCGTTCTGATGAACCTGCCTCCGATCCCTTCCATCCCCGAGCCCCTGCGTGGCCGGGCAGTGGTGGCGATCAATGGCTGTCTCTGCGGTGAACTCGAAGACTCCGAGGCTACCGTTGCCCCAATGCGTGCCCTCGGTACGCCGATCCTGGATATGTGGGACACCTTCCCCTACGCTGCCTCTGCCTGCATTTTCAACGATCCGACCGAGCCTATGCCGTCCGTTGGTCAGGGCGCGATGCTTCGCGACTTTTCCGACGAGACCATCGAGCGGATGCTATCCGCCATCGGCCCGATCGAAAAGATGCCGCAGGTCGCACTGCAGATCCGTCACGTCACCGGCGCCATGGCCCGCGTGTGCCACTCCGAAACTCCGATCGGCAGCTACCGCGAAGCGAACTACCTGTTCTACGCAGTCGGCGTCCCGAACCCCTTTGCGTCGGCCGCGGCGATCCTGGATCACTCGTCCGCCGTTCTCTCCGCCGCCGGTGACTCGCTCCTTTGCCTTGGACCGCTCAACTTCATCGGCGAGGGACGCGTGAATTCGAATGCGGTGAAAGGGGTCTTCGGAAGCGACGAGTACGCGCGACTTCAAGAGATCAAGCGGCTCGTCGATCCAGAAAACACCTTCTGCTTTGCCAGCGTCGGCTTGACCGACTAGTCTGGTATCGCCTTCAAGAACGCGGCCTTCGCCTCGTCCATCTTTGCGGCTTCGTCTGTTTTACCAAGTGAACGGTACAGCGAAGTCGCCTCGGTTGCGGCGGTGACGGCCTGGTTTAGTTTTTCTTTCGCAATCGGGAGCGTCTCGCCTGCATAGCTCGAAGGTGGGACGGCCTTCGATGCACGAACTACTTCAGGGACGGTTAGGTTCGCGTACTTTAGGAATCCGGCGACAGCGTCCGACAGAAGCAGCGCCTTCGCCGTGGGATTTGGTTCGTTGGCCGCCAGATAGAGCCGGGCGGCGTAAGTTTCGGTGGGGATCAACTGGTCCAGCGACCGGATTTTGAAGTACGGCTTCTCCTCAACCGCCACCAGCCTCCGCGCCGTGATCAATGCCTGGTCAGGAGATTGGGCCTCTTGCTGGAGCTTGAGCATCAGGGAAAGGGCCGGAAGGTTATTGGGGTCGCTGATGAGCGCGGGGGCGAGGGCGATCTGGGCGGCGACATAGTCCTGCTTCGCCTCCAAGATCCTCGCCAGATACCGGGCAACCTTGGGCGTCGGCTGGAGGGCGAACGCTTGCCGGGCAGCAGTCTCCGCCTGGTCAACCGGCTGCGACTGGGCCACCAGGTAAGCCGCATCGCCATCCCAACCGGCGATCGACTGGATCGACGAGATGTCTGCGGGTTGCTTCGTCACCTGCGCATAGCGGACCTCGGATTTCGCCAAGTCGCACCAGGCCAAGTAACCGAACAGCAGCCAGGCAAAAACAACGCCGCCGGCGGCAACGGTTCGCGAGGGGACGGGGATGAACTCCGGTGCCACCGCATCGGCGGCCAGCAGCGTTGCCGCGCCCAGAACGAGGAAGAACGTGAGACCTAACCCAAAGTAGGAAAGGTCACTGTCCACCAAGCAGTGGGCCAAGATCGCGGCGACGCCGGCAACCGCCGCGGCGAAGGCTTGCCGCTGGCCTTCAGGCAGCCTGGAGGAGCCTCGAAGCGATCGCCGCGCCCACAGAGCCAGAAACGCCAGGAAGAGGACCAATGAGCCCACTCCCGCCTCCGCGGCAAGCTGTAGATAGCTGTTGTGCGAGAAAACGGTTGCCGTAGCGATTCCGGGGCGAGCCGACTCGTACCGATAGCTCCCCAGGCCCCAACCGAAGGCGGGTCGCTCTTTCGTCAGGGTCGAGGCGCTTTTCCAGAGGTTGAGGCGGAAAGTCGAGGACTGGTCTTGCGTATCGGATGCGGCGGCCATGCGGCTCGCTCCCGTCGTCTTAACCGTCCCAGGGGTCGTCGCGTTGAAGAAGGCCAGGGTCACCGCCGCAAACGCGAACGCCGCACCTAGCCGGGCAATGGGAAGCTTCTGGGGCCAAAGCGTGACCGCGGCAAAGGCCAGCGCGGCGCCGATGCCCAGGGCGGGCATCGCCTTAAGGAAACCGACTGCGGAAAGCGCCAGTACCACGATCGCGACCGGGAACACTGCGGGATGACGGCGGCCGGCGACCAGTCCGAAAACCACCAGACCTGTGGGAAGGGCTAGCAACGCACCACCCTTGGATCCGGTCAAAAATAACGCGCTAAGGACCAACCCGCCGCCCACAACCGCGGCAAGATTCGACAGCAGATTCGCCGTTCGCTCCTGGGCCTTCGGGAGGGCGAGCGAGCAGAAGAAGCCGAGGACGAGCATCGCGGCGGCCGCGTTGGGGTTATTCCAGTTGCAGAAGATGCGCCACGTCGGGTCGACGTGCCGGTTTTCCAAATATTCGAGCAGCCCGATGCGGGCGATCCAGGCCGTTCCGGCAAAGACGGCGCCCAGCAGAGCGAGCGGCCCAAGGCGGCGTCCAAGCCCCGAGATGCAGGCCAGAAAGGCCACCGCAAAGGCCACCCACTCCATCCAGACGTTCACCGAGACCGCTCGGAAGGAGGAGACCGCTACCGAAGGAGCGAGCCCGGCAACCACCAGCATGAGGGCCATCGCTACGGTGGGATGAGGAATCTGCTGGATGCGCCGGCTAAGCAGTAGGAGGGACAACGCCAGGAAAACCGGCAGCGCCAGCAAAGCGTGTTGAAGAATCGGGGCCTGCCCCTCTCCCATCGAGCCGAGGAGAGCGCTCGGATCGACTGCCGTTTGATCGCTCAGGACAAAGCCGCCAAAGATAGGCGCCAAGAGCGCCGCGAGGACCAGCAGCGCTTGGGGAGCGGTCGGCCGAATGGCGTTGGCGGAAGGCTTCAAACCGCCACCTTGCCCCGGCGAAATCGCTCCCGAATCCGATCGAGCTTATTGTTCGCGATCAGCAGACCCGCCCGAACCCCCAGCGCGGTCCCGGCCGCGGCGAGGGCAAAGGGGCGGAGGGGAAGCGCGATCTCGGGCAGCATGTTCTTTCGGTAGAACCGCCACATCGAGCGGTGAAACCGGCCGATCATGCGATTCGGCACTTTGTCCGAAGATCGCCCGATCGCGTGAGTGATCACCGACGACGGGAAGTAGGTCACCTTGTACCCGGCTTTCCAGGCCCGCCAGCACCAGTCAACGTCCTCGCAGTACATGAAGAACTCGGGGTCGAGCCCGCCGATCTTGTCGACCAGTTCTTTGCGGGCCAACAGAGCCGCCCCGGAGACCCAATCGACCTCGCGCACTTGATCGTGCTGAAAGTCGGCCATCAGATAGTCGCGAGTGAAGCGGTTATTCGGGAAAAGGCGGCCAAGGAGCGTGTTCCGGAACAGCGCGGCCAACGGATTTGGGAAGCGGCGGCAGGAGAGTTGAAGCGAGCTGTCCGGGTTCAGCAGCTTTGGCCCAACGATTCCAACTTCCGGATGCTCCTCCAAATAAGTCAGAAGCCCTGGAATCGCTCCCGGATGCACTACCGTGTCAGAGTTCAACAACAGAACGTGCGGGGCGCTCCTCGCCTCGATCATCAAGTTCTGTCCGCCGGTGAACCCGTGGTTCACGCTTTCCGCGATGAGTCGAACCCAAGGAAACTCTTTTGCCACCATCTGCGGTGACCCATCTTCCGAGTTGTTGTCGCAGACGATCACCTCGATCCCAGGCTCGCCTTTGAGGCTCAAAAGACACGCGCGAAGATCCTCCTGGGTGTTCCAGGAACAGATCGTGACGCTAAGCTGGAGGTTGGAATCCGGCATGTACTCCCCGGGCGCGAACGAAGGCGGCGCCGTAAACGGCGGCAGCCACCAGGGGCAACGCCAACGCTCCTAAGCCGGTTCCGCGATGCTTCTTGAAGTAGCGGACCAGACTTCGGTGCGACTCCCAAATCATGGCCTTTCGAACCTGTTTCGTGCTCTCACCCCCGTAGTGCAGCAACTGGGTCGCGGGAGTGTAGTATGCCGGCCAACCTGCCTTGGCTAACCGTTCTAAGAGATCGACCTCGTTGAAGAAGATCGGGAATCCCTCGTCGAACGGAGCCTTGACGCTTCCAACCGCCTCAATGGCGGCCTTTCGGAACAGCAGGAAGGTCCCCATGGGTTGGGGGGCCGGCCCTTCTTTCTCGTAGTCGAAATGGGCGAGGCGGTAGCTGTCGAAGGCTCCGCTCCGGATCTTAAGGACGTCGCCAACGATGCCGAGGACGGTGGGGAAGCCCCGTACCGAACTTTGGGTCTTGCCGTTCGTGCCGACCAGACGCACCGAAACCGCTCCGGCGTCGGGATGGCGTTCAAGGGATGCCAAGGCTTCGTCGAGCGTTCCCGGCTGCACCTCGGTGTCCGGGTTGAGGGTGAGAAGGTGGTCGCCCGTCGCCTCGGCGAAGGCGAGGTTGTTCCCCTTTGCATACCCCGTGTTCAGTGGACTTGCCACGAGGATCACTTCGGGAAAGCTTTCCCGCACCATCTGGGCCGATTCGTCGGACGAAGCATTGTCTACCACGATGACCTCCATCGGCTCGACCGTCGAAGGGTAGCGGCGCAAACTCTCCAAACAGGCACGCAGAAGCTCCCGGGTATTCCAGTTGACAATCAGCACGCTCAGCATGGGTTGGAGATAGCCCGGATGGGTTAAGAACTCATTGTGGCCCCCCGGCCGGGCCCCATACCATTCGCTCTCCAAGACCGGTAGTAGTACTTAAGTGCCAACACTCTATCTCGCAGGGGCATTTATTGCGGCGTGAAGCACAATGTTCGACTATCTATTCTGTTCCCGACCCATCGGATATTGCGCACTTCATGCGGCTTAACCTTGTTTATAACTCAATTAGCCTAGGCTCCCGTAGGTTCAACTAAGGACTGGCTAACGAGCGACCGAACATCTCTTAGGCGGTTGACCCGTCCGGCAATAGGGGGTTATAGTCCTCCTGTTGGCCAAGGGACCCCTGAGGGGGAAACGGTTTACGAGGCGCTGCGGCGCCGAGGAGGATAATGCCGATTAACAGACTAACCTTGGGGATCGCCGCGCTGATGGCAGCCGGATCGACCCTCGCATCAGCAAGCTACACCGTTCGGAGCGGGGATACCCTTTCCGACATCGCCGAGAGGCTCCATGTGAGCACCCGAGCACTTCAAGAAGCCAATGGCCTCAACAAGAAGCACACGCTCCGGATCGGCATGAAGCTCACGGTTCCTAAGGACCGAAGCAATCTCTCTTCTAAGAAGAAAGGCGCCGAGCACGTTGCCAATGTTCCGCATGGCGGCGACCTTTACACCGTTCAAAACGGGCAGAACGACTGGACCATCGCGAACCACGCGGGGATCAAGCTCTCCGAGCTACACCGCCTAAACCCCTCAACGAAGTGGGGCGCTCTCCAAGTCGGTACCAAACTACATCTTCCCGCGGGCAAAGCGCTCGCTGCCGCTACTCCTCGAATTCGCAGTCGCTTCGCCGTCGTCAAGACGGACGATGTGACGATCCGCCGCGGCCCTGGCACCGATGCCGAGGCGATCTGCACGACCGATACCGGCACTCATGTCTCCGTCCTGGCCCGCGAAGGGAACTGGTACAAGCTTGAGTTCCCCCGTGGAACCGTCGGCTGGATTCGCGGCGACTTCCTCAAGGCGGCCGCGCCGGTTTCCGTGGCATCGCACCGCGTTCACCACGCCACCTCCGAGACGCGTTCCGCGATGCACCTCTCCAAGGCGCAGCGCATCGCCCACTGGCAGAACCACCTGGCCAACGTGCGACAGAAGTACGTTCGCCGCTGGAGCCGTGAGCAGCGCCGATACATCGTTGCTCCGCTGAAGAACGGTGGCGATCTAATCGCTCAGGCCGAGACCTTCAAGGGCGTTCGGTATAGCTGGGGCAGCGCGAGCCGCTCGGGCACCGACTGCAGCGGTTTCACCACTCAGGTCTTCCGCAAAGCCGGTGTTCGACTCCCTCGCACCAGCCAGGAGCAGTCACGGGTCGGCAACAAGGTCGGCAAGGGCAACCTGAGCAAGGGAGACCTCGTGTTCTTCCACACCGGCCGCGGACACCGCGTAACCCACGTCGGCATCTACATGGGCCACGGCAAGTTCATCCACGCCAGCAGCGGCGGCGGAAAGGTTCAGGTCAACGACCTGTCCGAGGGCTACTACGCGAACCGGTTCGTAACCGGCCGCCGAGTCCCCACGAAGTCGGCGAAGTAAATCCAAACCGAAATCGATCGAAGCCCGCTTCCTACCGGAAGCGGGCTTTTTCGATTTGGGCACAATAGAGCTCATGCGGACTGACCTGATCCTCATCGATGGGCTTCCAGGATCGGGCAAATCCACGCTCGCCGCTGACCTGGCGGCTCACTATGGGGCCGAAGTTCTCTACGAAACCAGCCCGAACCATCCTCTGCACCCGATCCCCACCGACGAAATCGGTGCGGCGTGGCCGAAGATTCACGAACAGGTTTCGGCAAGCGAGTTCGCCGAGCAGAGCCTCGCGCGGTGGCAAAGTTTTCTTGAAGGAAGAAACACGGCGTCCGTCGTTGAGAGTTTCCCCTTCCAAAGCTCTATCCGGGTTCTCTTCCAGATCGATGCCTCGGTCGGTCAGATCGAAGAGTACTGGCGGCGTTGGCAAGATCTCGTTCTTCCTGCCCAACCCAAAATCGTATTCCTCCGCACCGAGGATCCCGCCGGGCTCATGAATCGAGTCGCGGTTCTTCGCGGCCTGGAGTGGAGGAGCTACATCGGGGAAGCCTTCGCCCACATGCCCTTCTGCCTCAACCGCGATTTGAAAGGCTGGGCGGCGGTGGAAGCGTCCCTCGAAGCCTACGCTCGGCAGATCGAGTCGCTCATCGCCATTTCGTCGATCCGGATCGAGGTGTTCGAGGCGGAGCCTGCCAACTATGAAGCTCGAAAGAAGCGCGTCCTTGCCCGTATTGGCCGGTAGACCTAAGGTCCCGCCCGGTTTGATGGCAGCCGCCATTATTTCGGTATGACAAACGAGAATGAGACCCTGCGGGGTCATGAAGCCTACAAGGCCCGGCTCGCCGCCGGAGAAAATATCACACGCCGCGAGCGCGGCAACTCCATGGTCCCCAAAATCCACTCTGGTGAGGAGATCGAATATGCCCCTATCGCCTCTCCCGATGAGGTTTCTAAGGGCGACGTCGTGTGGTGCAAGGTCAGAGGGAACCACTACACCCATCTCGTCAAGGCTAAGAAGCAGGAAGGAGGGGTTTGGCGCTTCCAGATCGGCAACAACAAAGGTGGGGTCAACGGCTGGATCGGTTTCGAATCAATTTTTGGCCGAGCCATCTACGCCGCAGGACGCCCACTCTAGATGCGTTGGCCAGACGCCAGTCGCCTGTCCTCCTTTCTATTTAAACGTGAACGTAATTGGTGCGATGTTCCGTCTCTCTCCTGGTCCATCCATGCCCATGGGTGGACTTTTTGAATGAACATGAATTCTTCCGTATTTCGTTCCGTTTCTCTCCTTGCCTTCGGCTTGGCCGCTCTCTCCGCGTCTGCGGCCGGCACCAATTATCACGTGACCGACATCGGCTCGTTCGGCGGTCAAAGCGTTACTGCGACTTCGATCAACAACGCGGGCCAAGTGGTCGGTTATGGGCAGGACGCCTCCCACCACATCAAGAGCTACATCTACCAGGGTGGCGTGATGACGAATATGGGCTCGTTGTCGACGACCCAAGACATCTACGCCATGCAGATCAACGAGTCGGGGACGGCTGCGGGCTACGGCTACGTGCCGTTCGCGCAGGGGCAGATTCATGCTTTCACCTATGCCGGTGGTACGAAGACGCAGTTGAGCGGTACCGGCACGAGGAGCGGGGCGGTGGCGCTTAACGACAACGGCCAGGTTCTTGGAACCTTGCAGGTCGGTGCGGGACCGAACCAAACGGTGGTTTGGACGAGCGGTGTTGCGACCGTTCAGGCGGGACTGTCCGGCACCGCGAATGGTATCAACAACGCGGGTCAGATCGCTGGCTATCGCTCAACTGGCGGTGGATTCGGCGCTTACGTCTATTCGGCAGGGGTCACCTCGAATATTCCAACTCTGGGCGGGACATCGAACGTCACGGCGGCAATCAACAACGCCGGGCAAGTTGTTGGCCAGTCAACTCTCGCAGGCAACACAAATACCCATGCCTTCCTGTACTCCGGTGGGGTTGCAAAGGACTTAGGTGCGCTCAATCCGACCGATTTCAGCTATGCGAACGGCCTGAATGAGTTCGGTAAGGTCGTCGGAACGTCCTCCACGCAAGCCGGCGTTTACAGCGCGTTCTATTACGATGGAACGTCGATGATCAACCTCAACCAGCACTTGGATGCAAGCAGCGTCGGTTGGACGCTGTCCGAGGCGACGAGCATCAACGATCTGGGCCAGATCGTGGGTTACGGAATGATCGGCGGGCAGCAGCACGCCTTCCTGCTCACGCCATTGGCCGCGCCGGAGCCGGGAACCTTTGCCGCCCTCGGACTTGGCGCTCTGGTTGTCCTCAAGCGCCGCCGCAAGGCCTAACCGCCTCCTTCCAGTCTGTGAAGAGCGAGGCTCTTCACAGACTGCTCGGTTACGAGAACCTGATTTTCACCACACTGCCCGTCTGTAGCTCGATGGGCTTCTCGGTTCGAAATACAGCTTCCTCACCGCTTGCTTCAAGGTGGCAAACCACCGGATGGCCATCCACCGTGATCCGAGCAGACTTCGCCATCGGTTTGAGGCCAATCGCCGAGAAGGAGAGTTTGCCGCTTCGGCAGTCCAACTCAATCGAGTTCCCTTTCGACTGCATCAAGCCGTAGCCGGTCGAGGAGAACCACGGCGCCCCCAGACCCTCCACTTTTGGATCGACCGAGATCTTGCCTTTGGGCACGTCGACTCGGAATCCGGAGAGGGCCAGGAGGGTGGTCCAGCTCGACATGGCGCGGAAGTAGTGGTCTCCGCACTCAACGTGGTTCCAGCGGCGGCCGCTTCGCACGTACCGGTCGTGCACCGATCGGATTACGGCGATGCCTTCGTCCACCATGCCCATCTCGATCATCAACGCGGCGTTCGCATACTCGATGCCCGTCCAGTTTCCGGCGGCCTGAAAGTTCTGGTGAGTCCGGAACCGCGGCTTTTTGCCTTTCGGATACGAGGCGTTGATCAGACCGAATTCCGGATCGAAGTTATATTTGTGGACCGCTCGTAGGGCGGTCAGAATGCTCTCCCGCTTTACCGAGTGGCCGAGGCCCATTTGGCCCGTGTACCACTCGCCGCTTAGCTGATCGCTCATGCAGCATTCGTCCTGATCCTTGTCGGTTGCCCAGAGGTTGAAGTATTCGCCGTTCCAAAGCTTGGACTGGAAGCGTGCCGTCGCCTTCTCCAAGAGTTTTGTCCAGCGATCGGCGACGGCCGATTCGCCGATTTCGGTCGCGAGGCGAATGCCCGACCGGAGCGCTCCGAGCCAGAGGCTGCAGATATAAGCCGGGGAGCCCTCGAGGTCCCATTGGTCGTAGGTGTTGCGCCTCGTATCGCTGTCCGGGATTCCTTCTCCGCTCGAGTCGAGCTTCTCTGTGCTTGCCATGGCGCGCAGAACGTGGGGCCAGTTGTCCCGAACGAACGTCTTGTCGCCCGTCCAGAGATAGTCCCGGCACACCATCATCACGTACTGCGGGTTCATGTCGACCCGGTCAAAGCCGTTGTCCACATGGAGCAGGTCGGGGGAGAAGAAGTGGGGAATTCGTCCATCCGCCCGTTGGTATCCTGCGCCCATCTTGATCTGGCCCTTTTGGAGGTCGGGGAAGAGGGCGATGATGGGGAAGGAGCCTTGATAGGTGATGTCGGTGGTGTGGAGGCCACAGCAACCGAGGCCTTCCCAGATCGCAAATCGTCCGTCCTTGCACCACCAGCTGGATTTGATGAGCGTCGTCAGTTGCGCGCTCCAGGCGAAGGCAACTTCCGGGTCGAGATTGGTGTTGAGAAGGGTCTCGGCAAAGTCGATGGTCGCCTTTCGCTGAGTCGAGTGGTTGTCGACGAGAAACGCGTTGACCTCCGCGGCGTCTTTGAACCAGTGTTCGTACTGGTGGCCCATGTTCGGCCCCAGCCGGCTGAAGTGGTTTGGGAAGTACCAGGACAGGACGAAGCGGATCTCCTTCTCTTCGCCGGGATTGAGTTCGACGGTCGACTCAAGCGCCGTGTCGCCCCAGCCTTGGTTCATGGCATTGAGGAGGTCCCGGCACTCCAGCGCGAGGTTCGCTAGGCCATCCTTATTTTCTAGTTGGGAGCCGTCGATCATTTCAACCCGGGCGATGAATTCGTTGAGGAACGCATCCCGTCGAAGGCCCGCGATTTGGTCCTTCAGTTCTTGAGTAGATAGGTTCTTGATCTCGGCTTCGGAGAGGGAGCGCAGATGGGCGCCGACGATCGTGTGAGAGTCGAGATCGGGAAGCTTTCCGTCTCGCCGATAGGCGGCGAGGTAGGAATAGTGGGCCGAGCCGTAGCCCCGGGTGCCGCCCCACCAGCCATTGCCCAGATAGCGGCCAAACGTTCCGGTGATTGCGCTCTGACGCCCGCCGGTAACCGAGAGGGCCATGCTTCCGTGGCACGACTTCCGTCCGGTTACCGCGGCGGTGGAGAGGGAGACCGTCGTCGTCTCACCCTTCGAGATTCGCTCGTTCGAAAGCGCTCGATCGGCCGCGCCCACGGCGAGAGGGTTCTTCAAGGCCCCCATGAGCGAGGCCGTGACCCGCGCGTTGCTCGTGTTCTTGACCTTGAAGGCCATCGTAAAGCCGGGCGTGCCGCTCGATCGGGAGTCTTGCGGAATGATGGGAGCAAAGGCGAGCGCGCTGACTTGGACGGGCAGCGTCTCATCGGCATATTTCAATGTTGCGAACGGAAACTTACCGTCGAACTCGATCCCCTGGACGGGCAACGCGTAGGACAGGGAGTAGAGGTCGTTTCGGTCCTCCCGAACGCCCAGACGCCGGAGCTTGACGCTGTTCCCCTGCTCGCAGCGGAGAAAGAATTGGAGGCCCTCCGAACCGACGTTTGGTGTAGGTCCCTGCTCCGCATCTGGTTGTTCAGGCGACCAGTCGCCCATATTGAAGATCAGCCAATCGTCGAAGTAGCCGTCCGGCCGAATTTCGATCGACCCGGCGCCGATGCCGCCCAGCGGGATCCCGCTGACAGGCTGGACATCGACCCGGAAAGCGGTCTTTCGAGGGGAAGCCTTCCGTGCTGACTTCGCCTCGTCGGACATCGCCACGTCGGGCGAGCCAACTTTCGGTTCGGCAAGCAGCTCCCGTGCATTCGACGCCGCGCCAAAGAGGGTAAGTCCCGCGCCTTGAATAAACGATCTTCGTCCGATTTTCGCTGCCATAACGATTCTTGCTCCATTCTGGTCGGGAATCTGAAAATGTTGTTTACCGGTGAACCAGGTTGGCCTCCCCGGGCGGACTCGAACCGCCGACTTCCAACTTCGCAAGCTGGCGCTCTATTCCACTGAGCTACGGGGAGGATTGGCGCCCCCTGAGAGATTCGAACTCCCGACCTCCTCGTTCGAAGCGAGGCGCTCTGATCCACTGAGCTAAGAGGGCAAATTGGAGGGAGAGTCTGGCGCCACCCACGGGACTCGAACCCGCATCCAGTGGGGGACGGGGCATTTAGGAAACGCGCTCTGGGCAGCATGTTGATCACCCCGCCCTCCTTTCGGAAGGCCGCTTGCGCCTGCATCCGCAACCTCGCCCCTCGAACCTACTTGCCCTGTCACGGCTTGGGGGACTGCACTACGCGCTTCATTACCCCGTTCGACTCGCCCCCACCTCGCTTGCGCGACCCGAACTTCTCGATAAGCGTTTTTAACGGTGCTCGTCCATTGAGCTACGGCGGCGCGAGACTCTCTCTCGAATTCTTAAGTTGTCAATGTTCTTGGTGCCGCCGAGAGGACTCGAACCTCCATGCCTTTACAGGCGACTGTCCCTCAGACAGGTGCGTCTCCCATTTCGCCACGGCGGCATATTCGGTTTTGAAACTAGTCCCCCTCGGTGGACTCGAACCACCAAAACTCCTCGTTCTGAGCGAGGCGACTTTACCAATTTGCCCAGAGGGGGGAAAACGAAAAAGGCCGACCGAGTTCTCCTCGGTCGGCCTCTCGCCAGGTCTGGGTCAGGATAAGTCTCTAGACACGGGCGAACGCTCGACCAAGGAGGCCGGTAAGCAGCGATCGACGTAGCCGAAGGCTCATCGCCTCTGCCTTGCCGGTCCCGTTTGTGCTGCTCTTGTTCATCGTCGTTCCCTTCGTATCGGAGAGTAAAGCTACCTGTGGCTCGGAAGGATGCTGGGCCAATGGTCCCGGGCTTAGCTAGGATAAGGTCGTCGGTCACACTTTAGACGTCTCGTCCGTCGCTTAGGTCGGAGTAACCATCGTTGGATCAAAGTGAGTTTTTAGCGGAGCGATTTGAAGAGAACCGAAGCCTGCTTCGGGGCGTGGCATACCGAATGTTGGGGTCCGCCAACGAGGCGGACGATGCGGTACAGGAGGCTTGGCTTCGGCTTCACCGCACCGAGGCGGGCGAGATCGAGAATCTGCGCGGGTGGTTAACCACCGTCGTCGCCCGGGTGAGCCTGGATATGTTGCGCTCTAGAAAGTCGCGCCGGGAAGAGCCGCTCGAGGGATCGAGAGAGGTCGGCAGGGAAGGGAACGATCCGGAAGCCGAGGCGGTTTTGGCCGACTCCGTCGGACTGGCCATGCTAGTCGTTCTCGAAGCGCTGGCCCCGGCAGAGAGGGTTGCTTTTGTCCTCCACGACATGTTCGAAGTGCCTTTCGAAGAGATCGGCCCGATTGTCGGGCGGACCCCCACCGCCGCCCGGCAGCTTGCTAGCCGGGCTCGCCGCCGGGTGAAGGGCAGTCCGACCCCGAGCGCCGCCCACGCCCGCCAGCGCGAAGTGATCGCCGCTTTCCAGGCCGCCTCGCGGAACGGCGATATGGCGGCTCTCCTCGCGGTGCTCGCCCCGGACATCGTCCTGCGCGCCGATTCGGCTGCGGTCAGCTTCGGCGCGAAATCCGAAACCCGGGGAGCCGAAGCCGTTGCCGTCACCTTCTCCGGCCGCGCGCAAGCCGCTAGAAGGGCGCTGGTCGGCGGAGCGCCGGGCATGGCCTGGGTGGTCAAGGGCCAGCCGAAGGTCGCCTTCCGGTTTACGATTTACGGGAGCACGATTTCGGGCATTGAACTACTCGGTGACCCAGAGACGATCGCAAGCCTAGACGTCCGGATCGAGGAGGAGTGACATAAGGACCCCTCCCCATGAGGAGTTCTTAAATCGAGTTACCAACCTCCCGGAAGCTGACGAGTGGCGACGTTGAGCCGATTGAACACGTTCGTCGTGGCGATCGAGAGCAGGAGCGCGGACAGCGCCTTCTCGTCGTAAAACCGCGTCGCCTCTTCCCATACCGTGTCCGGTACCGGGTCGGTCTGGTCGCTCAGCCGGGTGACGGATTCGGTTAGGGCCAGGGCTGCTCGCTCCGCTTCGGAAAAGGAGGTGGAATCGCGCCAGGCGGCTACGGCGAAAAGTCGACCGTCAGACTCTCCGTTCGCCTTCATATGGCAGGCGCCTCCCTCCACGCAGGCGCTGCAACCGTTGATCTGGCTGGCCCTCAGGTGGACCAGCCCCAAGGTCGAGGCGGGAACTCCACCCGATTCGGTCGCGGCCTGCAGGGCCATAATCGCGGGCATTGCTTCGGGCAAAACCAGGGCCGGGTTCTTCATTCGTGCTTGCATCTTTGGTTCCTTTTGCAGGCATTGGCCTGCTTCGGAGGGATGACGGAGCACGAAGCCGAAACGTGACCGGGCTATTTTCGTTTCCGCCGCTGCGAGATCCGCCCACCCAAGCCCGGTCTTAGGTAAGACTTGGCGATGCTCCTCGACGTGACCCGGTACACGGAACCGCTCTCGCGGACACCCGCTCACTTACGAGCAGTGATCGAGGGTCAGCCCGATGCGTGGCTTGATCGCCGCCACTCTGCCGAAGCCGTAAGCCCACGAGAGACGGTTGCGCACCTGATCCTATGCGATCGGCTTTCATGGCTCCCGCGTGCCCAGCGCATATTGAAGCCGGAGGAGGAGGTTCCTCGCGACCCCTCCGCCGACCTGGAAGAGGTCGATCTCCTTGCCGTGAACTCTGTTTACGACCTACTGGCCGAATTCGAGACGTTGCGGTCGCAAAAGATCCAGGAGCTCACGGACATGGGGCTCGTCGCCGAAGACCTGGAGAAACAGGGCGACCATCCCAAGTTCGGAACCTACACCGTGGGGCAACTTTTGGCAACCTGGGTTGCCCACGATCTGTATCACTTGGGACAGGTCTTCAAGGCGTACTCGATGCCCTACGTTGAACAGATCGGTCCATGGCAGCACTACCTAAACCTGCCGCAGTTCAACTGACCGGGCCGGAATCGCCTTGAAATCTTAGTGAAAGGAGCCGCTCTCGCAGCCGGAGCTCCGATTCGCAAATCGCTACGAGCACTTTATAAACCCCGGCGGCCGTAATCAACGCTAGACCGACGATGCCATGAAGGATCGCATCCGCGGAGCCGTTTGTCTGAGCGTTCACGTCGATTCCCACAACCACAAGGGCCGGGAATGCGCACAGGGCGGTGGTCCAAAGCACGTTCGCTAGAAACCGCTGGTCACGAGTAGGCTCGATCCGCTCTCGACTCGCTGAAATCCCATGATAGATTCCCATGACGAAGAACGCAACCGCCGGGATTCCGCTTACCCAGTACGCGGAGGTGGGATAAACCCGCCCGAAGATCATCGAGAGGACGGTCGCGCTTCCGATCAGCAAACAGAAGGCGGCGTATAGCCTCCGTTTGAGCCGCTCGCGGGTCAAGGTCTTGTCTAGTGCGGTTTCAATTTCGATCATCGTCAGTTCTCCTAGGAATCGGTGAGTCGCTGGCGCAGCAGGCGGCGAGACGTGTGTAGGCGGCTCTTAATCGTGCCAACCGGAAGGTCC
>FTBF01000250.1_pt1 | contig 17057 bp, 10 predicted proteins | sample 1639301 | NCBI WGS metagenome assembly FTBF01 (sample SAMEA3914864, study PRJEB12502) | metagenome | biome: forest; material: soil | place: USA | collected 2012-03-12 | depth 0.3 m
GTCCCTGATAGACCGCCTGCGTGTGCATGAGCGGATAGGCGTTGAAGACGTCCTTGCCCGGCCCCATTGCGGTGGTGAAGTTTCGGTATTCGCCCCATCGGCTTCCGAGCTCCGGCTCGCTCGCGTCCAGCCACCAACCGTCCACATAGGGAAAGAGCTTGCGCTCCATCAGCGACCAATAGACCTTCCGCCCGGCCGAGTTAAATGGGTCGTAGTACTGCTCGCCGTTCGCGACCTGCGGATAAAGCGCGCCGGCCGACTCAAGCGCCCGGGCGTTGTCGATCCCGCTCACGAACTTGCCCCACACCGAGATCAGGAGGTGGACATTCTGGGCGTGGAGGTCGCGGATCATGCCCGCGGGGTCAGGAAAGCGGGCGGGGTCAAGCGTGTGAGATCCCCAGCGATCCGGATCCCAATAGCGCCAGTCTTGGATAATGCCGTCCATGGGAAAACCGCGTCGACGATATTCCCGCACCACCTCGAGCAGTTCCGCCTGCGATTGATACCGTTCTTTACTCTGCCAAAGCCCTAAAGCCCAACGGGGCAGAAGCGGCGCCGGGCCTGTGAGGCTTCGGTACTCCGCGACGACCGAGTCAGGCTCGGGGCCATAGATGAAGGTGTAGTCAATGGCTTTCCCTGCTTCGGAGCGCCAGGCCACCTCGTCCTCATTCCCGGGGGGCGCCCAACCAAAGTGCATGACGGATTCCCCGCCGCTCTGGAAGAACTCTAAACGGATGGTGTGCCGCCCTTTCGAAAGTGCGATACGGTTCGAAAGAACACGCTCTGGTCGCTCCGACCAGTCGGCGAAGACAGACTTCCCGTCGATCCACAGCCTGGCGCCATCGTCGCTCGATGCGGTCAGACCATAGGCTCCGGCCTTCGCGATGTCGAGCGTCCCCGTCCAGCGGACGCTATACCCAGTGCGTGGTAGGCCCGGCGGCGGGGTTCTCGTCCAATCGAAATCAACTTTCGGATCAACCCGTTCCAACACCGGTTTCTCAAAGTTCTTTCCCAGGAAATAGTGGCCCGTGAGGCCGGGGCTTCCGTCGTCGGCGTGGAGAATGCCCTCTGGCATCGATCCGATTTCTCCCGCACCGACGTTAACTTCCGTGACCGAGGCGTTGTCCCACAAGACGCCGTAGCCCCGGCTCGACAGCAGGAACGGCACGGCGATCTCCATGTTCTTCTGCTGGAGGTGGACGCTCGTACCCCGATAGTTCAGGTCCCCCTGCTGGTGTTGGCCGAGTCCGTACACGGCCTCATTCGGCGCGAGGCCAAAACTCTGCCAAGCAGCACCACCCGACAGTGACCGCTTCTTCTCTCCCACGATCGGTCGACCTTTGGGATCAAAGAAGGCGACGCGTCCGGTACGGCGGTCGACGCGTACCTCCAGCGCGTTGGTTCGGAGCTTCACCTCCTTCAGCGAACTGGTCCAGGTCCAGCCAGAGGTGACCGCATGCTTGACCGTAACGAAGCTGGTCGGCACGGTCGGCCCTGCTACGACGCGGATCGATCGCGGCGAGAAAACCTGGAGGCGGACCGATTCCCCCGCGCAGGGAACGGTTAGGCCATCCGTGTCCCGCTTAACGGGAGCCTGGGTAAAGACGAGGCTGATCGAGACTGCGGCAAGGGGGAGAATCATTGCTTCGGTGGCACGTTCGTGCCGGATTCGGTCTGCGTGATCGGCTTCATCCAGCCGTCGGATTTGTGGTCGAGATATGCCGGCCTGGCGGTTTAGAGTTGGGAACGATCGTCAGTTGGAAGAGGTCAGGCGGTCGCCGATCCGGAAGTAGTCGAAATCTACGAAGCCGCCGGACGTCTTCGTAGCATAGTTGAATAAGCCGAATCGGCATCCCATAAAATGGACGAGGTCGTATCGAAGATGGTGAGGCTCACCGATCGGCGTCCAGCGTTTGCCGTCTAGGCTGAACGAGAAGTGGGCCAAATCTGCTTGGCGTTTGAAATCGCACGCCATCCGAAGGAAGACGCGATTGCCTTCGAGCGGCACGTTGGCTCTTTCCGCCGGGCCTTGGTCGCCGACTCCGACCATGACGATCGACTTCCGCCCCTCAGACATTTTCACGCCGACGTAGCCGTATCGGTTTTGAAGTGCTATCAACCCAGCGAAGTCGCCGTCCTTCATCCCGCTCACGTCGAGGGAAGTCGTCCCGGTGCATTCCGGACCGAACGTTCGCTGTGTGAGGGTGTTTCGAGCTTGAACGACGGAGTCATCTACGCGGCCGGTCGTGAGTCGAAGGTTTCCCGGATGGGCACGTAGGGACCAGAATCGGTCATCCGGATTGTGGTTCCATTGCCAGGCCAACGGGAGTTCGGACTTTTTGAACTCATCGGAGGCGACGATTCCGGAAGTTGTGCTGCCTCCGGCCGGGATGTCCAGGAACTCTGGAACCTTTCCTTCCGCGCCCACCACGGGCCAGCCGTTTTCCCACTTCATGGGGATCAAATACGGTATTCGTCCGACCGCGCCATGGTCTTGGAAGAGGTAGGCGTACCACTTCCCTCCTGGCGTATCCACCATGCCGCCTTGGGCCACTCCTTGGTCTTGGAACATGATTCTTCCCTCGTACGGACCTTCGATATGATCGGCGCGGTGAACCAGTTCGGTGCGCATTCCGTTCCGGGGCCAGGTGATGTTGCACAGGTAATACTTACCGTCGACTTTGAACATCTGCGAACCTTCCGCCCGCAGGTTGATCGCTTCGCCGGCGGGACGGCTGGCATTTCGCACGATGACCTGATCGAACCCGCCCGGCTTCGGCCCCGAGAGATTGGCGTTCAACTCAACTAGGCGAATATCTCCGGCTCCCGTTGCCAAAAAAACCCGGCCATCGTCCTCGAAAATGAGAGAATTGTCGTGATAGGAGGGTGAGAACGAATGCTCGGACCAGGGGGTCTTCTCCGGATTCTTCGTGGAGAAGATGTAGGTCTTGCCCGTCGTGGCCGAGAAGGTGGAGACGTAGAACGTGCCGTTGCGATAGCGGAGGCTGCTCGCCCACGACCCCTTGCCGTACGCGTTCTTCCCGTTCTGAAGGGTCAGCGCGTCATTCTCGCCCAGCGTGTGATAGGCGTAACTCACAAGCCTCCAATGGATAAGGTCCTTCGACTTCATGATCGGAAGTCCCGGGCTCATGTGCATGGTTGTGCTGCTCATGTAGTAGGCGTCGCCCACCCGCACGATCGAGGTATCTGGGACATCGGCCCAGATGACAGGGTTCTTAGCGTTGGAGACGGACATAGCGAGGAGGGCGAGCGCCCCAATCACTTGCCGCTCCGAAGCTTAAGGATGGTCACCGAGTAGGGCGGCAGGTCGTAGTGGAAGCTGGCGCCAAGACCGCCCACGGATCGAGTCACCGGCGCGATCTTGGTTGGCTCCCCAATGGTGTTAACCGCCTTAAGATCGCTTCCGGCAATAACGATCGCCGTCCCATCGGGTCTGATCGAACCACCTTGAATCTCGAACGAGATGGTTTGGGCGGCGGGTAGGGCGTTGACGAGCTTCAAGAAAAGCTGGCCGCTCTTCGAGTCCCGCGTCGCCGATGCGAACAAAGCGGGCTGTGACTTGCTGCCTTGACTCTGGGTCGGTACCCCGCTAAGAGAGAACGGCACCGTGCGATCGCCCAGATTCTCCGCGAAAAGCCGTTGCGCCCAGTACGAAGGAGAGCCGAACGAGCTCAGCGCGTCGTAGCCGATGAGATTCAACGACCATTGGCGACCTCCGGGATTGACATTGACGAGGAGAGGCGCGTAGCAGGCCATTTCCACCACGTCGGAATTACGCTCAAGGCCGGTCATGAACGCGGCGTCGCCCAAGGTGCACTTCAGATTTGGTGTTGGCCCTGCGTTCGGTCCCGCCTGCCAAGGCGCAACCGTATCGTGGGCGGCCCACTCGCCGACGAACACCTTCGGACCACTCCGGTCGTAGCTGTCGTACTTGGTCGCCATGCCCATCATGTCCCAAGCTTCGGAATAGTAATGCTCGTCCCAAAGGTCGGGACGGCGTTGGGTGATGGGAAACTTCGCGCCTAGATAATCCTTACCGCCAGTACTGGAAATGACCTTCAGACGCGGGTATTTCGCCTTAATCGCATCGAAAAACTGGACGAACCGGCCTTCATAGGAACCCGATTTGTCGAACCCGTCCTCGTTGCCCACCTCCACCCATTCGAGAGGAAACGGCTTGGGATGCCCATCCTTTGCACGCTGAGCGCCCCATTTCGTATCGAGACCGCCGGCTACGTACTCGATCTCATCGAGCGCATCCTGCACAAACGGCTGGAGCTCCGGTCCCGCCTTCACATACTGACCGTTCAGGGCGTACCCGGCGTAGACGGCCAGCAACGGTTTTGCCCCCGTGTCTTCACACCAAAGAAGAAACTCGAGCAGACCCATACCGTCCGTCGACCGGTAGCCCCAAGGCGACCGATGTCCCGGCCGGCCCTCAATTGGGCCGAGGGTCTCCTTCCAAGGGAAGTAGTCGGCGGGCGTGTTGCCTTCGAGGTAATTGCCTCCCGGGAACCGCAGGAACTTTGGCCGCATGGCGGCGAGCAGCTTCATCAAGTCCGGCCGATTACCGTTCGCCCGATTTTTGTACGTTGGTGGGAAGAGGGAAACTTGTCCAAGCCAAACATCCCGCCCGGCGCCCGTGCGCAGGACAAGCCGTGCCTCTTTGGTAGGTGCAACATTTCGGTCGGTCTTGAGGGTGGCGGACAGCATCTTCCACTCTCCGCCTGCGCCGGTCACGTCCGCGTGGGCAAATACGGTTGCCCCATCCAGAGACTCAATGCTCGCCTTGATCGCTCCCGCCCCATTTGCCTTGACCCAAAGCGTTAGCCGGTAGGCCTCGCCCGGACGGACGGGAACCCCCCAGTAACCTTCGTTCGCCACTCCGCCGTGCACCCGTAGCGCCATCGGCCGGCTCGCGGCCGCGGGCCCTGACCGTTCTAGTTGGATCGAAGCCCCTTCTCCCACGGCCGACCAGTGACTCGGGCGTTGTGCGTCGTCCAGAAAAGCACGGTTCCGGACCAACTCACCGTAGAGTCCGCCGTCGTACGAGAAGTTGATCTCTTCAGTCATCTGCCCATAGAGATGAGGGCTGACGACGACACCGGGCTTCGCAAGATCAAGGGTGAGGTGGGCGGGTTCTTGTGGCAGGAGCGGGAACAGCATGATCGACTTTTGCTCATCCGGCCGCGACGATGCGATCGGACCAGAATCATATTTACCCATATATGAAGCACATGCATCGAAAAAATTAAACCGGAAACGAATTCCGAGCTTGACGGCTCGACATACGCCCCCAATATTCTTGAGAAACCGAACATTCGCCCTTGCATTTCGCCCGTTTCGATGCATAATGCGCTCATCGGGCTATTTACCCGTATATAAGTCAATGAGGGTGACCATTCGTGACGTTGCAGAACGGGCTGGAGTCTCGGCCATGGCGGTGAGCGCAGTACTTAACGGGGCCGGCGGCCGTAAGGTAACGGTGACCGCGGAGAAAGCAGCGCGCATCCGTGAGGCGGCGCGTGAGCTCCGCTATCAACCGAACCATGTCGCACGTACCTTCCGGAGCGGCCGTACCAGCCAGGTGGCAGTGGTATTCCAAAACTTCGGGCGTTTCCTTCCTCAAAGCGCGTATCGGGGGGACGTGATGAACGGCGTGATGGAAGCCCTTTTTCCGCACGACTACACTCTTTCGCTCTGTCCAAAACTCATCCGAGAAGGCGACCCCGTGGTTATTTCAGACGGCCGTTTCGACGGAGTTCTCTGGTGCCGCCCGGATCTGAGCGAAGCTTCGACGGTGGCGCTGCAGGAGGCAACCGTACCTGTCGTCATGATGCACGCTCCTCCGGGAACCGTACTCGGCGTGCCCACCTTCTGCGCCGATAACGACGGCGCAATGCGCCGGGTCGTGGCTCATCTTCTCTCATTGGGCCATGAGCGTCTGGCATTTGTCATCGATCCGGTCAGCGAGCGCAGCGTGGAGGGCCAAGCCCGGGCGGAGGCGCTACGATCGGCAGCTCGTCGCGCGGATCTTCCCGAACCCGAAGTGATCGTTCTGGATCGCGACCACAGCATCCTTGGTCGATACGCAAAGCCCGGGGCGCCGCATACCGCTCTCGTCTGTTTCAGCGACGAACTGGCCAACTTTGTTCTTGCCTCTTGCGCGAAGCTAGGCGTCGAAGTTCCACGCGATGTTTCGGTTGTCGGCTTCGACTCTTCCCCGCTCTGCGAAACTACGCGGCCCCGTCTCACCTCCGTTGCACAGCCCGTCGAACGCATGGCCTTCGAGGCCACCAGTCACCTTCTCTCGCTTATTCGAACCGCGGAGGAGCAAGGTGCGTCCTCCGCGACTACCTCGACCTTATACGACTGCACTCTCGACATTCGAGAGTCGACCGGTCCCGCCCGCACTCACTGAAGAGTCATAACCATGAACGCAAAGAAAGCATTCACCCTCATTGAGCTCCTCGTCGTGATCGCCATCATCGCGATCCTCGCCGCCATTCTCTTCCCCGTATTCGCCCAAGCCAAAGCCGCGGCAAAGAGGACCGCTTCTCTCTCGAATGAGAAGCAGTTGTCGCTCGGCGTCATCATCTATCAAGGGGACGCTGACGACACCTTCCCTTCCGGCACATCCGCCTGGATGTGCTTCATTAACGGCTGCGGTTCCGAATACTGGGGTCAACTCCAATGGGGTCCTGCCATTGCTCCCTATCTCAAAGCCAACGGCCTCTATGGGTCTCCAGAAGATTCGCTAGGCGGCAAAAAGGTTCCTGATCCAAACGGGTGGATGGGCCTGACAACGTCCTACTCCCCCAACGGCCTGACGAGTGGCGGAGGCTGCAAGGGCGTCATGTGTATGCTGTTCCCGGGCGAGTCTGTCGTTAGCGCCACGTCCGTTAACAAGCCCGCCGACGTAATTATGTTCGCGGAGTCGCACTCCGATCAGTTGGTGGGCGCAGGGCTCGATCCCAACCGCTCGGCCTTCTTCAACGGGATCTTTACCGGTTGGTACTACTACATCAACCGCCAACTGCCCAACCAGTGCGGCACATCCGACTTTGGGCACCCAACCTGCGATAAGTTCCCGTGGAGCACTACAGGCGCGGTGTCGGTCAAGAGCGGCAAGACCTCGAACTTCGTCTTCTGCGACGGCCATGCGAAGGCGCTTAACCCCGTAGCGACCGTGCCGAACCCGGCTAGTGCAGCTACGGGCGCGCCTTGGTGGCTGTTCGGCGAGTACGACGACGGTAAGACGAGCGGCAAACCCAGCATGTGGATGGCTAGCCACGAGTAAGGGACTCCGAAAGACGACCGGATCCGCTCGGTCAGCCTGGACCTGGACGGCCGAGCCCGGATCATCAGTATACGAAGCAAAGATGAACAAAGTTAAGTTAATGATTGTAGTTGCAGTTCCGTTTGCCATCGCGGCTTGTGGGAACGATGCGAATACCCCGTCGAGCGTCGAAGATCAGATGAAGGCAGTTCGCGGCAGCAAGCCAACGCCGGAACAGCTCGCTGCGGCCGTGAAGAATTATAAAGGCCTTGCGGGACCGCCGCCTGCGGGTGGCAAGCCCGGTGCTCCCCCTCCAAAGTAAAGCGACGGGGTCGGATGGACAAGTCAATCGAAGTAATTACCTGCCTTAACTTTGTGTTAAATACGTCCGTCAGACATAGGATTTTCTCCTGGAAACACTCGCGGGATGCTCGGTCTGGACTCGTCAAATCCTTCCCTTGCTAGCGACGTCCGAAGTTGCCAAGGCCAATTGCGGTCGATGTTTCGGAAAAGCGCTTGTAGAGTACGCATCGGTCCACGTGGATGATTGAAGCTCGACAACTCAGAACTGCCATCGACTCCCGATGTCTCCGCGCTGCGTCTCCGGAGGCCGTAATCGAACTCGCCTGTAGGTCCCGACTCGACGGGATCCTCTGGTCCGAGGGCCATGCGCCGAACGGAAACGTTCGGCGCGCGATCAATCTTCGCGAAGAGACCCACGACCGCGGCCTGGAGGTTGTGGGCTACGGATCGTCTTGGTATGTTGGGCGAGGCTCCTTCATGGAGGTCGCCGACGCCGCCCTGCTACTGGGCGCGGCGACGATCCGGCTCGGCATGGCCGGGCTGGTATGCGGGGACGACCGCTCTGCCGCGATTAAGAAGCTTCGAGATGCGCTCGACCTCGCGGAAACGGCGGGAATCGCCGTTTCGTTGTTTTACTTTCCGGGCGCGCTAAACGTGGCCCTCCGGTTCATTCGGGAAGTGGCGCATCCCAGCCTACGCCTCTACTGGCGAGCCCCGTCTAACCTGGTCGAAGACGGCCTACCCGGTTCGCACCAAGGCGTTCGGTTCTACGTTCCGAACGTTCAAATTGTCGAATTGACCGCCGCGAGTGGCAGGCGGCTACCCAAGGAGGTGGCGTACGCGCGCGCGCTGGGCGCCCCGTCCCACCAAGGGCGCTTCGCGGTCCTCGAAGTCGCTCCGCCTGGATCGACCCACTCACGGAATCTCTCTGAGCCCCTCCATGCGGAAGCTCGCCGCTAATCTCCCTCGACCCACCCATGCGAACCCCTTTCTACAACGCCCATCACTCGCCCGTGGGAGCCTTCGCCACCCTGACCCTTGGTTGCAAGGGCGCAAAGGGCGGACTGGGCCTTGAACTAGCCGGCCCCGCCGACGAGAACCTGTACGTCGGCTTGGAGGATCGAGAAGGGGGGCGCTTCCGCGCGTTGCCGTTCTTCGGGGGCGGTCCGGAAGACCGGGCCGAGGACTTCGACGTCGAGCACCTGTCAGGCTTCACGCTCCCTTCCGCCGTGTTCCCCTTTGACGATGCGGAGATCGAGCGGACGATGGGCGTGGGGATCGATGAGTGGCGTGCGGGCGACCTCACCTTCCGCCTCGTCTCGCCCATGCGCTCGGTGCCCGATCCTGAAAACTGTGCTTCAGACGAGCTGCGGGACGCCGTCTGCCCCGCAATCTACGCCGAGCTGACCGTCGACAATCGCGCCGGCACGGCGCCGCGCCGCGCGTTCTTCGGCTATGCAGGCTCTTACAACGCCGCCGGGATGCGTATCATTGATGAACCGGGGCTCGTCGGCGTGGCCCAGCACACGATGACTGCCATCGGCACCGACGATCCGGGCGTTCGCGCGGGCATCGCCTTCGCACCGGAGAAGGTACTGGAGCCCGACTCGAAGGAAAACCTCAACTTCCTCGTCGGCAACCTTGGCCTTCTCGTCGGAACCGTTGAGGCCGGTGAAGTCCGCGCCTTCCGGTTCGCGGTCGGGTTTTTCCGCGAGGGTACGGCGACCACCGGCATCAAAACCCGCTACCTCTACCGCCGCTTCTTCGACTCCGTCGAGGCCGTCCTACGTCAAGCGATGCCCCGCTTCGACGCCTGCCTACGCGAGGCGCAGGCGCTCGACGCGCGCCTCGCCAAGAGCCTGGGGCCTGAGCGCGCATGGATGGCCGCCCACGCGATTCGTTCCTATTTCGGCTCGACGCAGCTTCTGGAGAGGGAGGATGGGCGCCCGCTTTGGGTGGTAAACGAGGGCGAGTACCGGATGATGAACACCTTCGACCTTACGGTCGACCAGGCGTTCTTCGAAGTCGCGATGAACCCCTGGACGGTACGCAACGTGCTCGACCTGTTCGTCGAGCGCTACGCCTACGAGGATGGCGCCTGCCGTCCCGGATCGGCGGAAGTTCACGAGGGGGGCCTCGCCTTTACCCACGACATGGGCGTAGCGAACGCCTTCTCTCGCCCCGGCTACTCCGGCTACGAGCAGACGGGACAGAAGGGCTGCTTCTCCTATATGAGCGCGGAGGAGCTGATGAACTGGGTTCTCACCGCCGGGCTGTACGAGGGCCACACCCGTGACCTAGCCTGGGCGGTCAGCCAGCGAGGCACCTTCCTCGCCGCGTTGCGCAGCCTCGCCAACCGGGACGATCCCGTAGCCGAGAAGCGGAATGGTGTGGTCGGCCTCGACGGCGCCCGGTGTCTGGGGGGAGCGGAGATCACAACGTACGACAGCCTCGATACGTCCCTTGGCCAGGCCCGCAATAGTTTATATCTTGCCGTAAAAGGGTGGGCATGTTACGTCTTGCTCGACCACGTGCTGAGGCGCCTCCACGAACCCGAGGCGGCGGACGAGGCGGCGGCTCAGGCATCTCGGGCGGTGGAAACGATCACGGGCGCAGTCGGTTCTGACGGCCTTCTGCCTGCCGTGATCGGGGAAGGCATTGAGGCAAGGATCGTTCCTGCCATTGAGGCTCTCGTCTATCCCTCCGTACTAGGGCTCTCGATCGACGGCAGATTAAAGGCCGTTCTCCGCCGCCACCTTGAAGCGAGCTTTCAACCAGGAGTTTGCAAATTCGAAGACGGCGGTTGGAGGCTTTCCTCCACAAGCCGTAACTCGTGGCTCAGTAAAATCTATCTTTGCCAATACGTAGCGGAAAACGTTCTCGGCTTCCCGCCGGATATCCGTGCCGATTCGGCCCACGTGAACTGGCTTCTGGATCCCGACAACGCGTACTACGCCTGGAGCGACCAGATGCTGGAAGGCAAAGCGGTCGGCAGCCGCTACTACCCTCGGGGTGTAACGAGCATCCTTTGGGCCGCGGGGGGAACCCGCCCCCTTAGCGGCTTGGGTGCCTTTCTCAACCCATCGGCGTTCGAGGTTGCTTAAAGGCCGCCTAAATCGCCACCTCGAACATAGAAGAAGCAATGAAGACTCCCACGACTCTATTCTTTTCACTCACCGCCGCGGTCGTCCTGGCCCAACAGGCGCCTCGGCCGATCGTGCTCGGCCCCGACGACAAAGCGGCTTTCCCCGCCGCGCCCGAGGGCTTCGACAAGCGCCGGGACGGCGTTCCTCAAGGGAAGGTCGAAACCGTCGAATATGACTCGAAGTCGGTTGGGACGAAGCGGAAGATGGTCGTCTATACGCCCCCGGGTTACGACAAGACGAAAAAGTATCCGGTGCTCTACCTGCTGCACGGAATCGGCGGCACCGAGTCCGAGTGGATGAACGGGGGCGTCGTGAACGTCGTCCTTGACAACCTCTGCGCCGATAAGAAAATCGTCCCGATGATCGTCGTGATGCCAAACGGCCGCGCCCAGGCGAACGACCGAGCGGAAGGCAACGTTTTCGCCACCGCACCCGCTTTTGGAGTGTTCGACAAGGACCTCCTAGGAAGCGTCATTCCGTATATCGAGGCGAACTATTCGACCCTCGCCGATCGCGACCATCGCGCCCTCGCCGGTCTGTCGATGGGCGGCGGACAGTCACTCGACTTCGGCCTCGCCTACCCCGAGACGTTCGCCTACGTTGGAGGCTTTTCCTCGGCGCCAAACACGTTTCCGCCCGAGAAGCTTGTTCCAGACCCGGACAAGGCCAAGACGTTGAAGCTCCTCTGGGTTTCGTGCGGCGACAAGGACGGCCTAATCGGCATCAGCCAGGGCGTGCATCGGTACCTCAAGGACAAGGGAGTTCCGCATATCTGGCACGTGGATTCCGGCATCCACGACTTCCAGGTCTGGAAAAATGACCTCTACCTCTTCTCTCAGAAGCTATTCCGAGACTGAAGACGAAATGGCCAAGGAGCCGCGATTCTAGCTCCTTGGCCTTCCGACAGGACGTTTACCTCGATGGCGTGAGACTCACAAGGTAAACGTCGTTCTCTCTCAAGGCGTAATCCCGGACGAACGGCTTCCCTTTGCCGACAGTGACCGTCTCCTCACTCACCGGCGCCCCGTTGTTCCGCTTCTGAATACTTGCCACCTGCGGGCGAGTCAGTTGGCTAGGCCGTCCAAGGTCGAGGTAATCCGCATAAGGATCGTTGACGCGGTAGCCGACTTGATAGACGGAGAGGCGGTACTTCCCCGGCTTCAGGTTCGCCAGCTTGAGGTGAACCGTTTCCTTTGGCTTCGGCTTCACGTCGGTAATGAAGAACTGCTGGTTGTTCACCTTCTCCGGAATCGGGTTCGTGAAGTCCCAGAACAGGACCTGGACGCCGCCCTTGCCGTCGATCGTGGCCAACGAACGGCTGTCCTCGCTGCGCAGTCGATTCGGACCTAGCTTGTTCAGATACTCGTAGGCTCGAAAGGCCGGCTTTTTGATGTCCTGGTAGTTAATGAGCCCGAAGCCACCATGGAAGGGCGTCATCCGCGGTCCCGCCTCCTCGAAGATGTCGCTGAAGGTCCAGTAGGACATCGAGTCGGCGTCGCCCATCGAACCCCTTAGCTTTTCCAGGATGTACGGTGCGCTGACATAGCTGTCGTGCATCGGGTCGGCGGGAGTGTAGGACGAACTCCACTCCGTAAAGTGGAGGGGAAGGTTCGGCGTCGCCGATTCCTTAATCTGTTGGCGAACCCGCCTCACGTCGCCCAGGATCGAGTCCGGGTTCTTGCTGAGCACGGTTCCCCGGCCCCCAAACTCGTCGAGGAACCCTACATCGACGCCATAGGTGTGAGTGGAGACGAAATCAACCGGAGACTTGGTCTCGGCGCAGTAACGAAGGAATTCGGGGACCCACGCGGCCCCCGCGGTTGCCGGGCCGCCGACGCGCAGGAATGGGTCCACACCCTTGATCGCCCGGGCCGTTTCCGAATAGAGCTTGAAATACTCTTTTTGATCGCCGGCCCAGAAGCCGTCGAGGTTCGGCTCGTTCCAAACTTCGAAGTACCACTTCTTGACCTCGGCCAGTCCGTACCGCTCGACCCAGTGCTTCGCAAGCGCCGTGATAAGGCCGCCCCACTTTGCGTAGTCCCGGGGTGGCGTGACGTTGCCTCGCCACCAAAAGATCGTCTTGTTACCGCTGGCTAATCCGCCGGGCATAAATCCGAGCTCGACGAACGGGCGGACTTTCAGGTCGACGAGGAAGTCGTAAAGCTCGTCCACGTATTGCCAGTTGTAGACCGGCTTTCCGCGCTGCTCTTGGTACACCCCCATGTCATCGGTAAGCAGCCCGTGCATGCGGATGTACTCGAAACCACACGCCGCTTTCGCTTGCCGCAGTTGGCGCTGCCAGTCCGCACGGAGGCCTTCGTTCGCCCGCCCTGCCCCCACGCAGGTTCGGAACATGTTGCCCATCGGACCGCTCACCGCCTTCACGTCAACGTCGATCTGGCGCGTGTTCTGCGGCGAGAGAGGCACCCCAGGCATGGAGGCAATGAGAGCCAAGGCGCCGGCGAAACCGATCACTTGGCCGCCTCAATGAGGGTCTTGATCAGATCCAGGTCCTGCTTCGAGCCCGTCGTGCGGTCGAAAAGTCCACCGGTATCCCAGTACATCGGCACCAGCCCGTTGCGGGCCGCGGACCGGGTGATGTACCGATCCCAGTCGTCTCGGAACGAACGCATTCCCGGGAACCTAGCTTTTAGGCCAGAACCGTATTCTCCTAGGATCACGGGAACGCCTTTGTCCACGAACGCCGTCTTCATACTCCGAAATTGTGCATCGGCATAGGCCTCGTTGGCCCATGTCTCGGTCGCCTTCGGATCTGTGGCCTTGGCGCCCCACTGCCAAATGTCGCTCTTCTCGTTGAGCGTGAAATTGTAGGGCGAGTAGTAGTGGACTTCCATCATAAGGCGACCTTTCACCACGTCTTTCGGCATGGTTGCATTGACCTTTACGCTGTAGTCGACGTTCGTGTTGTACCCCTGCACGACGAGCCAGCGGAACTTGTTCTTACCGCCCGTGGCTCGCACCGTGTTGACGAAGGTCTGGTTGTAACTGTTTTGGGCCGCCGCATTTTCGGGGGTGGGCGGTCCATAGACTCCCTCGACCCCGATCTCGTTGGTCCCGGCCAGGAACAGGTGATCGTCGAACTCCTTGAAGTTGGTCGCGATCTGCTTCCAGAAGATGGCTAGTTTCGCGTTGACCGCATCCTTCTTGGCGGAGGTCGCTTCGATCCACCCTCCGTCCCAGTGCACGTTGATCATCACGTACAGCCCGGCCTTGTTGGCCATCCGCACGACGGCGGTTACGTGGGCCATCCACTTCGGATCGATGCTCTGCTTGGCATCGGCATATTGGGACCAAGCGATGGGGATGCGGACGCTCTTAAAGCCCGCTGATCTCACGGCCTGGAAGAAGGCATCGGTCGGCTTGGGATTCCCCCAAGCCGTTTCGTTGGGGATCGCCTCCAGCGTGTTCCCAAGGTTGATTCCCGGCGACAACTTCTGCATGTAGTTGCCGACGGTGAGTGAATCGTCGGCGAGTGCCTGCGTGCAAGCCACCGTAACGACCAAACCGAGGCAGAAACTTCTTCGTACTGTGAACGGGGACATGGTCTTAATTTGCGGGCTGGATCAAGTCCGCGCCTTTCGCGGGCAGGGTGATCGAACCCATGAAGGTCTTCTTCGACAAGAGGCCAGTTTTGGTCCCATCCGTCGAAAACGTGATGTCATTGTAGTTAGTGTTGATGTAGAGGGTGCGGTCGCCTACCACCCGAGCATAGACACCCTCGGGCGTAACCGGTCCGTCTTCGATCCCGGCGGCCTGCTTGACCACCTCCAAGGCTCCCGCGACCGCGGAAGGACTCGACTCCGTCGCGAGATAAAACGCCCGGCCCTTGCCGAACTTGTTCACCGTGAGGAACGGTGCCGGTTCGGGCAGATAATGATTTGTGATCGAGCCGAGCACCTCGGCCGTCGAGGGTTCGAGGATCTCATAGTAGGAGGCTTTCGTACTCCCCATCTTGCCCTGAAGCGAGAACGCCACACCTGAGTCATTTCGATAGAAGGCGTTGGTTCTCAACCCAAAGACATCCGTGAGCCCGCCGGGCAGAGGCGTCTCGTACCATTGAGCATGTTCGTTCTCCTTGGCCGAATACCCGGTCATCAGTACGGTGCCGCCGGCCTTCACATAGTTACGGATCGCCTTCGCGGTATTCCCGTCCATGACGTACTGTGCCGGAACAACCACGAGCTTGTATTGGCCGAGGTCCTCATGGCCGATATTGATGATCGCCGTATCAATATTCTTCCGATAGAACGGTTCGAACGCGGCCTGAACCTGTTCCTGATATCCGGTTTTAAAATACTGCTTCGTCGTATTGGACGGACCGTTGGGCGACGAAGCGATCGCGCTGTCAAAAGCGTACGAGATCGCCACCTTAGGTTGGTAGCGGCGCGGGAAACCGTATTTGGAGAGCAGTTTGAACTCCGAGGCGATCTGGCCCCATTCCTTGACCTTCCACGAGGGCCTGCCATCGTGGTCTACAAGACCGAAGAGCGCCTGCTCCTCGCCACCGGCATGGCTGTTAAAGGTCCAGGCCATGATGCCCTGGGCGCCACTAAGCAGCGCGACGTAGGCCAGCATGCGACTCCGTCCGGGATCGCCGTACCAACCGCCGCCACCCGCGGAGAATTCGTTGAGCCACTGGGAAGTGGGAAGAGCCCCTTTGGTCATCAGCGTCTGGAAGGTGCCGTCAATCGCGCCGCCGGGATAGAAACCTTGGGCGCCGAAAGAGGTGTATTGCTTGTAGGTCGATAGATAGTCGAACCCGCGTCGCCCCGCATAGTCCCAAACATTCGAAAGCGTCGGGTACCCAGGCATGTACTGGCGGCGGACGGCCTCCAGCTCATTCAGGCGCGCAACCGTGACGTCGGACCAGTACCGGTGGAGATCGAGATATCTCTCAGACGGTCCGGGACCGTCCTTGAGGGGCAGGTCAACGTCTTCAAACCGGTTCACCCTCCGCGACCACCTTTGCGTGGCCCAGACCTTGTTCAGTGCCTCGACGGTTCCGTACTTCCGCTTTAGCCAAGCGATGAAACGCTGACGGTCCGCCTCCGAATAGGACATGAACCCATTGCCGATCTCATTGTCGTAGCCGAGCGCGAGGATGGCCGGGTGATGAGCGTAGCGCTTCATCATTGCCTGGGCGAGAATCTTCGCCTCCCGAACGTACCCGGGATCCGAAATGTTGTCCATGTACCGCTCCGCCGGAGGAAGACGCGTTCCGTTCTGAGAGACGACGTCGACGCCCGGATACTTTCGGTGCAGCCAGATCGGCGCGGGCGTCCCCGGGATGTCCAGCACCACGCGGATTCCGGCCTCGTGCATCTGATCCAGGATTTTGTCGAACCACGCGAACCTGAACTGGCCTTGAGCAGGCTCGAACGAATCCCACGAGAGGTCGCCCATGCGGACCACGTTAAACCCGGCGTCGCGCATGATCGCGATGTCCTCCTTGATCTGTTTGAGCGAGCGGTCGACGGGCTGATAGCAAGTTCCGACGAACAGTCCCCTGGGCATCTTGGCGGAGGCCGCTGAAAGGTTAGGCGGGAGTTGTATGTCCCCTTTCTGCCCGTCGGGCAGGAAAACCAACGCGGCGCCGGCGAGGCAGGCAGCTAAGATCATCGAAGCCCCTCAATGGCCGGGCTCAGCACTTGGGAGCGGAGTTCGATTGATGCCTCCGGGAAAGCTTGTCCAATGACGCATGCGGAGAGTGCGGCCGTCGCACAGCAGACGACGACGCAACTCAGGATCGGAGTCATTTTCCGAGTATGCCTTTGCTCCAAGGGCCGGCGGTTTAGCGTTGAACTGAACCTACTCAGGGGTTGGTGCGGGTTTTGAGCGACTCTCGTGCTAGCCAGGATCTCTCAGTAAGCGAGATAGGCCGTTCTTCCGTGGACAGCGGTGACGAACGCGTCCACCAGGTTTTTGGGTTACAACTAGAGCGTGAGTCGAAGAGGCGCGCCTTCCCTTAAGATCGTTTACGCCGGAGGTTATCAAGGCTTCGGCGACAATGCGGATCACCGCCACGAGCACGCCTGGGAACTCATTTACCTTCGTGAGGGGTCGATCGTCGAACGAATTGGCAAAGAAGGTGTCGAGATGCGGCCCGGCAATTTCATGGTCCATCCGCCGGGCTCGGTTCACGGCGATTCGGCAGAGGGCGAATACTCTCTATTTCACGTTCTCGTAACCCCTGATCTACCCCTCGACTGGCCACGTTTCGGCAGCGACCCGGACGGTGAACCCGTACGGGCTTTGCTCGACATGGTCGTGCGCGAGTGGTATAGCAA
>FTBF01000227.1_pt1 | contig 16927 bp, 13 predicted proteins | sample 1639301 | NCBI WGS metagenome assembly FTBF01 (sample SAMEA3914864, study PRJEB12502) | metagenome | biome: forest; material: soil | place: USA | collected 2012-03-12 | depth 0.3 m
CGCCTACGCCGTAGCCTGGAGCGCCGACGGCAACTTCATCGCCACCGGAGACGAGACCGCCCGCATCTGGATCCACAACGCCCTCACCGGTAAAAAGGTCCGCGAATACCGGACCCACACCAAGGGCATCCAAAAACTCTCGTTCAACCTTCCCGGCACCCTCCTTCTCTCTACCGGCAAAGACGACCAGTGCAACGTCTATGACCTGCGCACCAACAGCGTCAAAGAGAAGATCGCGATCCTCGGCAAAGGAGTGAACTTCTACGGCGCGGCCTTCCATCCCAAGCTGCCCTACTCCTTCGGCGTCGGCATGCTCGGCGGCGGAGTCAGAATCTACGACGCCCTCTCCGGTAAGGTCACCGGCTTCCTCACGGACACCGGCGGCCAGGGCGTATTCGACGTAGCCTACAACGCTGCCGGCACCCGCTGTGTCAGCGCCGGCCGAGATGGCTACGCCATCCTTTGGGACCCGAAGAAGTTTGCCAAGATCGGCAAATTCAAAGGCCATGCCGACTGGGTCGTCTACACCGCGATGTCGCCCAACGGCCAACTGGTCGCCACGGGTAGCAGCGACCGCACGGTGAAGATCTGGGACGTCAAGACGATGACCAAGATCGCCGAACTTCCGAACGAATTTTCGGTCGGCTCCCCCGTCTGCTTCACTTCGGACGGACAGTCCCTGATCTCGGTTACCGATGCCGGAGATCTCCAGTTCAACAGCATCAGCCCCTCCCAACCCAGTGTCGCCCTAACGGGCGCCGCGAAGAAAGGCAGCTAACTCCCGAAGGGTTCCTTTGGAACCCTTCTCCGGTACCTTTAAGACAACCATGTCACTTTCCTCGGCGTTCGAGGCGGAATTAGCCGCCCTCGACGCCGTCCTATTTCCCGTCGCAGAGCCGCGACGGGCCGAGCTTGAAGAGGAAATTAAAGCCCTCCGACCCCGACTCGCCCTCGCCCGTGCCCGCGGTCTCACCGAGATATCGAACCGAATCGCGGCGATGATCGATGTCCGCGAAAAGGAACGAGAGACCATCGTCGGCTTCCTAAACGCCGCCTCCCCCCGTCCCCCTTCCCCGCCCCCATCGATCGTCAAGGTAAAGGCGCCACCGGTTCCCTACGTTCCGAAACCTCCCGTCGCCCGAGCCCTCAGAGCTCGCCAACGCCCGGCCCCCATCCCGTCCGAACAGTTCGAAGCCCCGCCCGTCGAGCCGATACCACCAGCGCCCGAACCCGTCGCCCCGCCACCCCCCAAGCCGCTCCCGAGAGAGGCGATCCGGCGAAACCAGGCCTTCGCCAAGAAGGAGCGCGAGTTCTTCCGAACCACCGGCCAAAGTCCCGAAAGACTGGCCGACCTGAAGGCTCTGGCCTGCGAGGCAAGGGCCCACATCGAAGAGTCGAGCGATGCCTCCCTCGACGTATCAAGCATCTGGCAAAGCCTCGAACTGCTCCGCGAAGAGTTCGACCGAATCAATCCCGGCGGCAGCTTCTTCGCCTTCCGCCAAACCCGCCACCACAAGGCCGAAACTTGGCAGGAACTCGCCGAAGCCTTCCGGCTTCTGGGCGCGGCGGAGAAATGCCTGGACTGGCTCATCTCCCACCCCGACATTCCCGAGCGAGCCGATCTCATCAAACTCTCCGGCGCCGCCGAAGCCTGGATCCATCGCCTCAACGACGAACAAGGCCTCGGCTTTACCGATGAACAGCAACGGGACGTCCACCACCGCGTAGAGCTAGCGTCCGGCGGGGAAATCTACGTTCCTTGGTGGAACCTCGGCGAAGGCCGCCGGCCCAATGAGGAAGTTGCCGAGGCCGCCCGCTCGCTTCCCATACGCCTTGCGGAAGTCGCCAAACGAACCGAGTCAACCGTCAAGAAAGACGACGCCATGGGCGCGCTCGAAGGCCTCGTCGAGAGCCTGGAAGCAGACGGCCCCGTCGAACAGACCCTCGTCCCCGCCGTGCTGCGATGCCTGGACGCCGGCATCCCGCCCAGCAACAAGAAACTCGTCGCCGCCTGCCTCCCCTACCGCTCGGCCCTCAAAGAGATCGACGATAAGCGGCTCACGAAGCTGATCGAATACCTCCAAAAGGAAGAGACCCTCCTCGTCCGCAAGTTCGGTCCCCCCGTGGAGCCCGATCTGGAAGAGGCCCCGGAGGACACGACGCTTCAGGCCGTCAAAGCACACCTGGCCGGAAAAACCGTACTGTTCATCGGCGGACGCCGTATCCCGGAGAAGAAGCGGGAAGTCGAACAGGCCCTCGGTCTCAAAGAACTCCTCTGGCCCGACGCCGACCCGGATACCCTCCTCCACGACTTCACCGCATCCGCCCTCAAGGCTGACGTCGTCTGCTATCTCATCCGCTGGTCGCGTCACAGCTACAAGCAAGTGCTGGACTTCGCGAAGGCCCAAGGGAAAGAGACGGTGGTGCTCAAGGCGGGGTTAGGCGTAAACCGGCTGGTGCATGACTTCAACGAGCAGTTACTAGGGAATCTAGCGACCGCTTGATCTCAACCCACGTTACAATGATCTCGTGAACATCGGCGCAAGACTGCTATCCACCGCCCTACTCGCGTTATCCGTCTCGGCCGCTTTCGCCGACGCCCCCAGCGCAGACACCCTTCTCTCCAAGGCGAACGCGCAGGCAAAGAAGGAGCATAAGGACGTCCTCGTCATCTTCCACGCCTCCTGGTGCGGCTGGTGCCACAAGCTCGACGACATGCTCGCCAGCAAGGAAGTCGGACCCACGATGTCCAAAGCCTACGTGGTCGTCCACCTCGTGGTTGACGAGAGCAAGGATAAGAAAGCCGACGAGAACCCGGGCGCCGACAAACTCCGCATCACCCTCAAGGGCGAAAAAGTCGGGCTTCCCTTTTTCGCCGTCCTAACCCCCGCCGGGAAAAGCCTCGGGACCTCCATCCACCCCAAAACCGGCAACATCGGCTACCCCGCCGCCCCCAACGAGATCGCCCACTTCATGGACCTGCTGCGCGCGTCCAGCCCCATGCTCTCCGATGCGGAGCGAACCGCCGTCGAGACCTATCTAAAAGAAACCGCCATCAAGCAAAAGCTGGTCCCTGCCGGCGGCCACTAAGAGCTAATAAGGAGCGGAGATCCCTTTCTCTGTGGCAATGCCCTGGGGGCCGTGGAGTCCAACTCACCACCCCTTGCAACCTTAGCCCCTGGGGCTCTCCCCTAACTCTTAAGCTGGAGAGGCCCCGGGGGCTAAGGTATTTCCTTGTGCAACCGTTTCCTAGGCGGCCCCCAGGGCATCGCTACCAGGAAAGGGGCTACGGCAAAATCTCGATCGCGCTGATCTTCGCGTTCTCATCCGGCGAACCGGGCGCCGCCTGAACTCGGATCACGATGTTGCCCTTGGCGTCCGGCGTGATGTTCTTGAACACCCGCACGACCGCCTTGAACGGGCCGCCCGCCGCCACCACCGGATCGAAGTTCGTCAGAACTCGCTGGCCGTTGATCGAGATGTTCTCGATCCGCTGCCCGGGAGCATCTTCAAAGACCTCCGCAAAGTGAAGCTTCACCGTATAGCTGCCCGACGGCACCGGGAAGCGATGCGAGAAATCCTTTCCGTACCGCTCCGTCAGATAGATGCCCTCCGGACCGGCGTCCGGACCCGAAACATCGATTCGGCCGCGCGTCCCGTTCGTCGAACCTTCGAGGATGTTGGGATCGGGGATAAACCCGCCGATCGCCTCGTCGTTCCCGGCAACCACCCGAATCGGAAGGGAAAGCAGCTCCGGCTTGTCGTCCGCCGGCGCGGGAAGCGGCGCGTACTTGAAGCCCGCCGGCATCGTGCTCGGAGGTCGCGAAGCGACCGACGTGCCCCAAGCACTCGGCCGCGGCCCCATCTTGAGGGTCAGAACGCCACCGGCGCGAATGGCGTCGTCCGAGATCCAATTCTTCGTCCACGGCTTGCCGTTGAAGGTCGCCGACTGGACGTAGAGGTTCGAAGCCGAGTTATTGACCGCCACGACGGTAAAGGTCTTCTTGCCGACCCGCATCGTGACCTTGTCCGCCGCCGGGCTGCCGATGGCGTAGACGCCGCTCGCCGGGTTCACCGGATAGACGCCCATCGCGCTCCACACGTACCAAGCCGCCATCTGGCCGCAGTCGACGTTGCCGACCTCGCCGGTGGGCGTGTCGTCGTACAACGTATTCATCACCTGCCGAACCCGCATCGCCGCCTTAGCCGGCGCGCCCGCATAGTTGTACAGATAGAGCACGTGGTGGCAAGGCTCGTTGCCGTGCGCGTACTGGCCGATACGGCCGGTGATGTCCGGAATGCCGGTATGAACGTCGCTCGTCATGCTGAGCATCGTGTCCATCCGCTTCACGAACGCCTTGTCGCCGCCGTAAAGGTCGATCAGGCTGCTCGGGTCCTGCTGCGCTGCGAGCGCGTACTGCCAGGCGTCCGACTCGGTGTATTCGTCACCGACCAGGCCGAGTTGGTCGAACGGCTTCCGCCAAGTCCCGTCGGCCTTGCGGCCCCGGAAAAGCTGAGTGCTGCCGTCCCACAGGTTTCGGTAGTTGGTCGAGCGGGCATAGAAGAGCGCGGCGTCCTCAGCCTTGCCCATCTTCTCCGCCATCCTGGCCATGCACCAGTCGTTGTAGCCGTACTCGATGGTCTTACTCGTGGCCTCCATGCCCCGCCGCGAAGCGACGTAGCCGAGCTTGCCGTAAGTGTCAAGGCCATTCCGGTTGGCTAGAAGCGCCGACTTCATCTGCGCGTACGCCTTCTCTGCATCGAAGCCCCGATACCCCTTCAGGTACGCCTCGCAAATCGCGGAGATCGAGTGGATGCCGACCATCGTGTAGGTCTCGTTACCCCACAGCGGCCAAATAGGGGTCGTGCCGTGGTTGCCCTCTTCCGTCTCCGCCACCAGCGACTGCATCATGTCGTTCACCCGATCCGGCTGGAGCAGGGTGAGCAGCGGGTGAAGCGAGCGGTAAGTGTCCCAGAGCGAGAAGGTCGAATAGTTCTGGAACTTCGCACCCGCGTGGACCTTATGGTCATGGCCGAAGTAGGAGCCGTCGGCGTCGGAGAAGAGGTTAGGCGCCTGATAGGAGAGATAAAGGTTCGAGTAGAACGTCCGTCGAACCTTAGGGTCCTTCGACTCGATGGTCGTCGCGCCAAGGGTGGTGTTCCAGATCTTTTGGGTCTGGGCGCGCACCGCGTCGAAATTCCAACCCGGGATCTCCTTCGCGAGATTCTTGCGGGCGCCTTCGATGCTCGTAGGCGAGATGGCGACCTTGGTCTGAATATCGGAATCGTTGATCGAAATGAAGGCTCGGATCTTGCCCGTATAGTCCGCGCCCTTACCCGGCAGGAATGCCCCCTTACCCTCTACGTCGATCGACCTCATGGGCTTGGAAAGCTTCATGACGAAGTAGACCGTCCGCTCCCCACCCCAACCGGACGACTTGCGCCATCCGCTGAGCGTGGTTGCATCCTCGACAATCAACTCAGAGTCCCGAGTGTCGTTCTGGACGCCGTGGTTAAGGTCCAGCACCAGATACTGGCTCTGCGGCGTGGTGCTGCCATCGAAATGGACGCGGTGGAAACCGGCGCGCGGAGTCGCGGTTAGCTCAACGCTGGCCTTAGGGTCTTGAAGATAAACCTTGTAGTAGCCCGGCTGCGCCGACTCCTGTTCGTGGCTGAATTTGGACGAAACATCGACCCCGTCCGGGCGAGGGTTGGGGCCACTATAGACGTAGGGCATGACCATGATGTCGCCCATGCAGCCAATGCCCGTACCGGAAAGGTGGGTGTGGCTAAAACCGAGAATGCGGGAGTCCGTGTAGTGGTAGCCGGAACAGCCATCCCACGTATCGGTCCGCGTGTCCGGGCTGAGCTGAACCATCCCAAACGGCGCCGTGGCCCCGGGAAAAGTGTGTCCGTGGCCGCCCGTCCCGACAAACGGACTGGCTTCTTGCACGGGCGTTAGAGGCGCGATCAAGGAGAGAGCAATCAGGCCGAGAGGCATCGGTACGAGTGTACCAAGGGGCTTAGGTCACGCCTCTCCAGGTGACAATGCCCTGGGGGTCGGATACTAGAAAATGTTTGCCAGCGACAACCTTGACCCACGGGCTTCCCCGTCGTAACGCCCAAGGAGAACCCCAAGAGCCCAACATTTCTCAAAGGACCTCTCCGGCCTAGCACCTTGCCGCCATCCCGGAGTGCGCGTACCACCGGTACACAAACCGAGAACCAGCCATCCCAGTCCCGTAGACCACGCTATGCTCTCTCCTGCACCTTTCTTCTGTGTGGCAACGCCCTCGGGCATCTCCACCATGACACCTATGTGGGTTACCGGTAGGAACCGGCCAAATCCGCGGGACCGGCATCGACGGTCTTCTTCACGTGACGGCTCTCATGAATCAGCGCCGTCAAGACCGCCTCATACTCCGACCCGTCCAACGGTAACGAAACCGTCCGATTCTCCAGCCCGCTAAGGATCATCGCGTTCGCCAATTCGACGCTCGCCGTCCCTTCCGCCGCCGGCGCGATCAAGGGAGTGCCGTCCAAAATCGCATCCGCAAAGTTACGAAGGATGCCCACGTGCTGGTCGCCGCCCCCGCGCACCGGGACTTCGATCTTCCAGACTTCCGGAGAAGAGAACGAACCCGGATCGGTGTCGCAGAACTCCTGAACCGAGACGCGGGTGCGGTAGAAGGTGATCTGGCCATCCTCCAAAACGACCTTGCCTCGGTCACCCGCAATCTCCAACCGGTTGGTCCCAGGTGCTTCGCCGGTCGTCGTCGTAAACACCGCGGTCGCGCCATTCGGATGCTCGAGGAAAGCCGTGACTTGGTCCTCGACCTCGATATCGTGGAAGCGGCCCAGACCAAGGTGAGCGGTAACCTTCGCCGGCATCCCGAGAATCCACTGGTAGAGGTCCAGGTTGTGCGGGCACTGGTTAAGCAGTACGCCGCCCCCCTCCCCACCCCATGTGGCGCGCCAGCCGCCGCTCGAATAGTAGGAGGCGGTCCGGAACCAATCGGTGATAATCCAACTCGCCCGGCGGATCTCCCCAAGCTCTCCGCTCTGCACTAGGTCCTTGATCTTCTGATACTTGGGATCGGTGCGCTGGTTGAACATCGCGGCGAAGACAAGACCCGGCTTATGCGCGGCGACAAGCCGCTCGGCATCCGCCTTGTGCACCGAAATCGGCTTCTCCACGAGGGTGTGCAACCCATTGTTCATCGCGTCAATTCCGATGGTCGTGTGGAAGTAGTGCGGCGTGCAGATCAGAATCGCGTCAATCAGCCCGCTGCGGATCATATCCTCGCTTTTGGCGAAGCGCGGCACGTCGTAGGGCACCATCCGCGCCTCGTCGAGGTCGCACACCGCGGCGAGTTCGATGCGAGGAAGTTGAGGAAGGTGAGCCTTGATATGCCCAGAACCCATATTGCCGAGGCCAACGACGCCGAGGCGGACGCGATCCATGGCGACGGTTTACCCAATCTTGAAAACCCAATTCGAAGTCGGACGTAAACCTGCACCGTCGAGATCGTCAGAAGAGAATGGTCGGACTGCTTGCTGCGGTTCTCTCGCCGCCGGCGTACGACATCCAGACGGCGCAGATTGGTATCGCGTCCGGTTTTAATGACTCGGGCTTGGTCGTGGGCGGCGCCCCAGCGGTGCAGTGGGATGGAAACGAGATTAAAGAGTTCCCGAAGCCGTTCCAATATGCAGACCAGCTTCGAATCTCTGCAGACGGGACAGTGTTTGCCCATCTACTCGCTTCCGGCCGGGACGGCTACGACGTGGTTCGCATGACAAAGGGACGGATTACCTACCTCCCCCGCCTGGGCAAGACTGAGACAGGCGACGTCTATGCCATCAGTCCCTCGGGCATTGCGGCTGGCAGTTGTGGAGGTACCTACTCCTGCAAGCCGACTTATTGGACTTCGGGCAACGTACGGGAGCTCGGGCTATTGCTCGGCGACACCTATGGTGAAGCGCTGGGGGTCAATGACGCAGGGGTGATCGTCGGGACGAGTACATCTCTTAACGGCAAATTGCACCCCGTGATCTATCGAGATCTTGAGGCGGAGACCATTCCGACACCCACCCCGCTTAGACTCCCCTCGCGCATGACCTCCGGGCGACCCATGGCGATCAACTCAAAGAGCGTTGTCGTGGGATGGACCTCTGGCAAGCACAGCTCCGCCACCCTGTGGAGAGAAGATAACGTGGAGCTTCTCCAAAAGCTGCCGGACTTTTCCGAATCGGTCGCAATGGATATCAACGACTCGGGCGATGTCGTCGGATCGAATAGTCCGCCAATTCCGATCGTTGACGGGCCCATCACCCCTCCTTACTACGAAGCCCGAGCGACCCTCTGGCGTAATGGAGTGGTTTACGATCTCAATCAGATACTCCGTAAGCAACAGCCTCGTCTTCGTCTGTTGCGAGCAATGGGAATCAATAACCGCGGCCAGATCTTTGGTGAAGCCTGGACAGGAAAAGATTTTCGAACCTTTCTTCTGACCCCAGCTACTCGGTGAGCGGCGGAATCTCTTTATCTCCGCCCCGAAGCGTCCACTGCATCCCGTACCGCTTCACCTTCTTGGCCTCGTCGCTTCCGTCTTCGATCGTCTCTTCGACGATCGGACGTTCCGGCTCGCGGAAGATCCGCTCCAACTCCTTAAACTCCGGATCCTGAGGCGCGGTCGCCGGATCGAAGTGGGCCTTCGGGGAGCGCCGGAGCATCGTGGCCAACACTCCGTTCACGAACTTGCCGCTTTCGGCGGTGGCGTACTTTTTGGCGATCTCGATCGACTCGTTGATCGTCACCAGCGGCGGCACGTAGTCCAGGTGGAACAGCTCCCAGGTGCCGATGCGCAACACGTTTCGGTCCACGGCGGCCAGGCGGTCCACCGTGTAGTTGGGCATCGCGGCATCGAGACCGCTGTCGATATCGAACTTGCGATCCCAGACGCCGTTTGCCAGGAGCGCGGCAAAGCGCTTGTAGGCTTCGCGAAGCTCTTCCGGCACCGGACGAGGGGCGAGGCCGAGCGCGTCAAAACCCTCGTCTTCTTCCGGCGGAAGAACCTCCATCCGGACCTCCTCGTCGTCGAACCAGTCGAACGCCTGGTCAAGCGCGGCCTTCATTGAGAGCTTTGAGCCCTCAGCGAGGCAAAGGGCCATCATCGCGGTTTCGCGGGCGTAGCGTCGATGAGAAAACGTCAAATCGCGTCTCCCGAGAGGAATCTCGGAACCCACCCGGTATCGAACTGCCCGGTCCGGAAGCCCTCGCTTTCCACGAGGCGTCGAAGGAACGGGATGTTCGTTTTGATGCCCTGGATATCGAACTCGTGCAGGGCGGTGCGGAGTTTGGCCACCGCGTCCTCGCGGGTCTCGCCCCGCACGATCAGCTTGGCGATCATCGGGTCGTAGAACGGCGAGACGGCATAGCCCGCGTAGCAGTGGGTCTCCATGCGCACCCCACGGCCACCGGGCGCGCGCCAGCCGGTGATCATCCCGGTGCTGGGCGAGAAATCGTCGTCCGGGTCCTGAGCGGTGATGCGAGCCTCGATGGCATGACCCTTGAGCGTCACATCTTCCTGCGTCAAGCCGAGAGGCTCGCCGCTGGCCACCTTCAGCATAAGGTGCACGAAGTCGAGGCCGGTCACCTCTTCGCTCACCGGATGCTCCACCTGGAGGCGGGTGTTCATCTCCAGGAAATAGAACTTGAAATCCTTATCGACGAGAAACTCGACCGTGCCGGCGTTTTCGTAGCCGACGCTCTGGGCGACCCGCACGGCGGCCTCCCCCATCTCTTTGCGGACCGATTCGGGGAGGTCGGCATAGGGCGCCTCTTCCACGATCTTCTGGTGGCGAAGGTTTTGGATAGAACATTCCCGCTCGCCGAGATAAACCATGTTGCCGAACGAATCGCCAAGGACCTGGATCTCCACGTGGCGCGGCGCCACGACGAGCTTCTCGACGAGCATCTCCCCGCTACCAAACGAAGCCTGGGCCTCTGCCGAAGCGGTCTTGTACGCCGCCGGGAGTTCCTCGGGCGAATCGACGCGGCGGATGCCACGACCGCCGCCACCGGCGACGGCTTTAAGAAGCACTGGGTAGCCGATCACCGCCGCGGCTTCCAGGGCATCGGCTTCGCCCTCGACGGCGCCGTCGCTACCAGGCACGACCGGGCAGCCCGCGGCGATGGCCGCGGCCTTCGCGCTGGCCTTGTCACCCATCGATTCGATGGCGGCGATAGGCGGACCGATGAAAATGATGCCGAGGGAGGCAAGCGCTGCCGCAAACCCGGCCCGTTCGGAGAAGTAGCCGTATCCAGGGTGGACGGCTTCCGCGCCGGTGATCCGGCAAGCCATCAGGATGTTGGCCAGGTTAAGGTAGCTATCGCCGTTGCTGCCCGCCCCCACGCAGACCGCTTCATCGGCGATCTTCACGTGCAGACTGTCGCGGTCGGCCTCGCTGTAGACGGCGACGCTCGCGACTCCGAGTTCACGGCAGGCGCGGATCACGCGGCACGCGATCTCGCCGCGGTTGGCGATGAGGACCTTTTTCAGCATGGCAAAGAGCCCCTTAAGTATGGCCTACCGGGCAAAAGGGAAGAGGAAATCGAGAAAAGGAGGGAGGAGAATCTGGCCCTTCTACTGTCCCTTTGGTCTGGGCGGGCAGCGAAGCCATCCACTTCGCATCTTTAGCGCCCTCATCCTCCCTCAAGGTAAAATACTAGACACAAGTCTGCTCATTTCGATTCGTTATTCAAAATAACATGCTTTTGGCTTCGCGCCCCAGTTACTCGTCACTGAAGAAAAAATTACGAGATTTCCCCGTACGAATCCGGTAAAAATTACCGTTATTAAAATGCTCTTTTAAATAAAAATCGTTGATCCCGCCGTGCCGAGGAGAATCTTACAGATCCAATGCCATGTGGTGAAGGTCGACGTACTCGCCGTCGACTTTCATCCCGCGCTTCTCTAAGCCGTAGGAACGGAAGCCGTGCTTCTCATAGAGGCGAATGGCCCCCGGACTCTCCGAATCGACCTGTAAAACCAAGCGCTCCAATCCCTCGCACGTTTGGGCGCGGATGATCAGGGCCTCCATGAGCTTTGAACCCACCCCCGACTTTCGGGCCGATCCTGCGACATAGACCCCCCAAACGAAGCCGCCGTGCATGGTCTTCTCGTTGGCATTCCGCGACATCCCCATCGTTCCAACCAACTCCCCCCCGTCGAAAGCACCCAGCACAAAAGAGCCGTTCGGTTCGGGCTCAAGCATGCCAGCCGAACCCTGGGGCCCGCGTTCGCGGTGGCGCGCCACCGAGGCGCTAAAGGCACGCGGGCAGGTTTCAAGCGCTTCCAGGCGGATAACCCAGTAGGCCTCCGCGTCATCGGGCGTTAAAAGTCTAATCTCCACTATCTCTCCCCCGGCAAGACGATACCGCGCATGATCGTCCGCTGGGCGAAAAGGAAGACCACAAGGGTCGGCAACGCGGCAATCGTGACGGCCGCCATCATCACCGCCTTCGGCGCGGTGTTCTGAAGCTGGTAGATCCAAACCGTGAGCGTCCACATCTTCGAGTCCTGCGCAACGAGGAAGGCGTAGAGAAAAGCCCCATAAGCGCCCATAAACGCCATGAGCGCCTGATAGCCAAGCACCGGCTTTGCCAACGGGATCGCGACCCGGGCCATCAAAGTCGTCTCCCGCGCGCCGTCAATGGAGCCCGCCTCAAAGAGTTCTTGGGGCAACGAATCGAAGAAGCCCTTCAGCAGGAAGATCATATAGCCGCTCGCCGCGCTGGGAAGGACAAGGGCGGCAAAGGTATTGAGGAGACCGAGATCCTTAAGCAGCAGGAACGAAGGGATCATGGCCACCTCGGCCGGGAACGCCATCGTGGCGAGCAGAAAGATGAGGATCGCTCCGGATTGGCGCACCGGATAGCGAGAGAGCGCGTACGCGGCCAAGGGGTTTACGACGAGTTGGGTTAGGACAGCAAGGCCGCAGAAGGCAAAGGTCACCCAAATCGCGCGGCCGTTCAGGAGGACATAGCCCAGAACGTAACGTAGGTTCCGAGTCGCGAATTCGCTTCTGACCTCCCCTTCTCGACCCCTTAGGTAAGCGCGGTCGGCGGCGACTTGCGGGAGGTCTCCGCCGAAGAGCGACTCCGTTGAGACGGCAAAACGGGCCGGAAGCGCATCTTCAGCGAAGGTGAGCAGGATCTTCGGGTCCTTGGGGAGAGAGAGAGTTTCGAAGGATTTGGCGGCGCCGCGGATGTTTTCGGGGACGCTGTCCAGGCGGTTGCGATACTTACCGGCGGCCCAAGTCTGAAAGAGACGGCGGGTGGTGATGGGGATCCGGAAGTCCGCGGGGAGAGTAGTTTTGAACTCGATCCACTCTCGATACTTGCGGGTGTCCGGAGGAGACCAGGCCTTCCTCTCCAGAAGTTCGGCTGGAGGATCGACGGTCCCGAAATCAAGCGCCTCCTCGCCGTAGGCGATATTCAGGCGGTCGATCTGGCCGTACTTGGCTTGGAGCCAGCCTTGGTAGCGGGCGCGGAGGCGGCTGGTGACGCCGTTGGAAGGCATCTGGAAACCGACTCGCCAACGATCTGGCGGAAGGTTGAGAAGGAACTGCTCGTACTTAGCAAGGTCGCCATTACCGTCCGTTCGAGCGGCAATCGACGGCAGGTCGCCTGCGTACTTGTCGTCGACGTACTTGGCGAGCAGCTCCTCGTTGTCGCGAAGGAACCCAGGGATGAGGCGGTTGTCATTCTGGTCCGTCGGCCCTTTGAGGCCGGTGGAGGCCATGAGGAGGAAAGGGCCAAGCGTCGTAAGAGCGCCGAGCGTCAGCAGGAGATAGACGACGGCCATCGCCAACCGAGCTCGCGGGCGCTTCCGTCCGACCTGGCCGACGAGGGGCATGAGGGATTATGGCGGGTTTATTGGGGGTGGCTAGCGGCTCAGGGCCTCAAGGAGTCCGTCGACTTCCTCGACCGTGTTGTAGTGCGCGAGACTCGCCCGCACCACGCCCGGCTCGGTCGGAATCCCGAGTCCCTCCAGCAACCGCACGGCATACATGCTGCCATGCCTTAGGCCGCGCAGTGAGCCATTCACGCGGGCGGAGGTGACATCGGCGGGTTCGTCGAGGAGGAAGCTGATGGTGGGCGAGGTGCCGGGCACCGCGGCTCCGGGGCCGATGAAGCGGGCACCGAGGTCGCGGAGGCCGTCGACGAGGCGGCGGTGAGGCGCAGCTTCAAGCCGTTCCATCTCTGCCCAGGCGGCTACCACCGTCGACCGACCCTGATACGAGGCATGACCGGCGAGAAAGGCTAGATAGGAACGGAGGCCGAGGAGGCCGGCGCAGGACTCGTGGTTCGGGGCCCCAGGCTCCCAGCGGTAGGGGACAGCCTTTTCCGGGATGAAATAGTGGCCGGGACCGACGAGCTCGGCAAACGCCTCGTGACGACCGAAAAGAAGGCCCATGTGGGGCGCGAACGTCTTGTAGAGGCTGACGACGTACCAGTCGGCGCCGATCGCGGCTACGTCTACGGCATGGTGCGGAGCATAGGCGACGCCATCCACGCAAACCATCGCCCCAACCGCGTGGGCCATGTCGCAGACAAGCTTGACGTCCTCGGTCTGGCCGACGATGTTGCTGGCGTGAGGTAGCGCAACTAAGCGGGTTCGTTCATTAAGGAGAGTTTTCAGGACCGCCGGTTCGCAGCGGAACGTCTCCGGGTCGATCGGCCAGTGCCGAATGACCGCCCCGGCCTTCTCAAGCCGCGCCCAGGGACCGGCGTTCGCTTCGTGGTTGGTGGCCGCGATGATCACCTCGTCACCGGGCTTCCAGGCGGCCGCGTATGCGTTGCCCACCATGGCGAGGAGAACCGTCGATGAGGGGCCAAGGACAACCTTGCCGACGCTGCCGGCGTTCACAATCTCTTCGGCAAAGACATGCGCCTCATCGACGACGGCGGTGGCCGTTTCGGACTTTGGGTAGTTGGCGCCGGTCTGGACGAAGTTGTTGACCATGTAGGCCTGAACTGCGTCGATCACCGAGCCGGGAAGCTGGGATCCGCCGGCGTTTTCTAGGAAGGCAAAGCCGCCGGAGAGGGCAGGGAAACGGGCGCGGACTTCGGAGGGAGTGGGCATAAGGCGCTCTCGTCGTTAAGAACCCCTAAAGCCTACTGCCTAGAGCCTTCCACCCTCTCCGAAGCGTAAACTAAAGACACAGTGATCAACGACGATACAGTTTTCGAATCCGGCCAGCTCTCCATCGATCTTTCCGATCTGGAGGCCTCATTCAGCAATCTTGTGGAGGACACCTACGCGGTAAAAGGGCTCCGCTCGCGCCGCTACTCGCGCTACCGATTGAGTGCGGACGGCAAGCTCACCCACCTTCCTCAGAAGGAATTCATGCAGTCGAAGGACATCAACAAAGCCGTTGGTGACGTCGAACGCCGTTTTGAAGAAGTCGAACCCAAGCTCGAAGGCGAACCAGCTTTTGTGAAGATCTTCGAGACGTTTCGCGACCATACCGGCCTCAGCCCCGAGGCGGTGATCGAAGCCCACCAAGTTCGTTGGAACTGCGAGAACAAGGTAATGATCCCCGCGCCGGAGGGGACGCATCAGGACGGGTTCGACTATATCGGAATGTTTATGATCGACACTTACAACCTCACGGGAGGGGATGTGCTGGTCTACAAATCGCTTAGCGAGCCGCCCATCGTAAAGAGGAGCCTCAAGGCAGGCGAGTATGTGGTGCTGAACGACAAGAAGCTGTTCCACGACGCCTCACCCCTCGTTCCCGAGCCGAACAACGAGGCCGGTCACTGGGACATGATTGTGCTGACGGCGAATAAGGCGTAGGAGAAGGAATAGGGAAGAGGAGATGATCCTTTTCCCTATTCCTTTTTCCCGCTTTCCTAGATCTGGTCTCCGCGGCCGTTCTTTCCGCGGTAGCGGCGCTCTTCGAAGCTGAGGAGGTACTCGACCTCGGGAGTCATCGCGACTTCTCGGCGGACGATCTCCATGGCGTTTCGGAGGCCGAGTTGGCTCTTGAAGAGGAGTTTGCAGGCCTTGTGCAGGGCGAGACGGCCCGGGGGCGTGATACCCATGCGGCGGAGGCCGACGGCGTTGATGTCGTGAACGACAGCGGTCTCGCCTTCGACGATCATGTACGGGGGGACGTCGCGGACGATGCGGCTCATGCCGCCGACCATCGCCACTTTGCCGATGCGGGCCCATTGGTGGACGCCCGTCATGCCGCCAATGTTGGCGCGCGACTCGATCGTCACATGGCCGCTAATGCCGGTGTGGCTTGCGATCACCACGTTGTCTTCGAGAACGACGTTGTGGCCAAGGTGGCAGTAGGCCATCAAGTAGTTGTGGTTACCCACCACGGTCGCCTCGCCTTCGCCGGTAGCGCGGTGGACGGTGACGTACTCACGGAAGGTGTTATCGTCGCCGATGCGCAGGAAGGTGGGTTCGCCGGCGTACTTGGTGTCCTGCGGATCGCCCCCGAGGACGGCGCCTTGGCCGACCACGTTGCGAGCGCCAAGAGTAGTGCCGCTTCGCAGGGTTGTGAGGGCTTCGATCTTGCAGTCCGGCCCGGTGACCACACCCGCTTCGACGATCGCGAAGGGACCGACGACCGTCCCTTCACCGAGTTCGGCGGTAGGGTGGATCAGAGCGGTGGCGTGGACTTGGGGCAAATTTATGCTTCCCTGGGCATGAGCTTGAAGATCATCTCCATGCTCGCGGCGAGATCGCCTTCAACGGTGGCGGACGCCTTGATTTTTCCAATGGTGCCGCGCAGCCAGAGGATCTCCACATCGATGATGAGTTGATCGCCGGGTTCAACCATTCGCTTGAACTTGACCGCGTCGATCGCGCCGATCAACGGTACAAATCCTTCGAACTGCGGGTTCATCAGGATGATCGCCGCGCCGAGTTGGGCCATCGACTCGATGATGAGGACACCCGGCATGATGGGCTTGCCTGGATAGTGGCCCTGGAAGAACGGCTCGTTAACCGTTACGTTCTTTAGGCCCTTACCTCGGGTCCGCTCTTCGTTCACCTCGAGGATTCGATCCACGAGGAGCATAGGATAGCGGTGAGGCAAGTGTTGCAGGATCTGTTCGATGCGCACCACGGAGGCCTAATAGTACCGGGGTGTTCCTTGCGAAGGCTTAGGGTGCTATACAATTGCTGGTTAGACGGTTGCTTACGATGGCCTACCAGCCGTTCTCTAGCTCAGCAGAATGAGCGCGACCGCGGGAGCGGTGAAGAGTACGGAGTCGATGCGGTCCAACACCCCTCCATGGCCGGGCAGCAAAGTCCCGCTGTCTTTGACATCGACTCGGCGCTTCAGCCAGCTCTCAAAAAGGTCGCCTGCCTGCCCGAGGATGCCCACCGCGAGACCGGCTCCGAGCGACCGGATGTCTTGAAGCCCGAGAAGACGGCCAAGGAGGAATGCGGCGAGAACCGCGGCCAGGAGATTACCGATGCTGCCCTCCACCGTCTTCTTTGGGGAAATCTTCGGCGCGAGAGGATGTTTACCAAACGCCTTGCCGGCGAAGATAGCGGCAATGTCTCCCGCCCAGACCGGGACCATGGCCATGAGCGCGGGGCTCAACATCCAAGTTCCGGTGTGAGTTGTGGTTCCGCGCTGATGGAGAAGCAGGACAGCCAGCAAAGGGGCGGCAACCCAGATGCCGGCGAAGGGACGCGCGAGTCCGGCCAACTCGAACCGGTCCGGGACTCCGGCGGCACCGACGCCAAAACAAGTGGCCGCACAGAGAACGCAGGCGGCAAAGGCGAGCGCCGTCGGTGGGGTGTCGTAGATCGGGAAGGAGAACGCTAGCGGAGCGTAAACCAAGACTGCCACCGCAGTGCAAACGAGGAGCCGGTTCTTCAGCAACCGATCC
>FTBF01000100.1_pt1 | contig 16919 bp, 17 predicted proteins | sample 1639301 | NCBI WGS metagenome assembly FTBF01 (sample SAMEA3914864, study PRJEB12502) | metagenome | biome: forest; material: soil | place: USA | collected 2012-03-12 | depth 0.3 m
GAGGAAGGGTAGCCCCCTCACCCTTTAGTGCTTCGTGCCTACTGCTTACCGCTTAACCACTCGCGCTTCCGTAGCTCTTCAGCGCGAAACGCCAGAAGAGTCTTGAAAGAACCAGAGCGGCGGCGGCCCAGGCGAGGCCGGCTAGGACGGTGGTTGCGTCGAAGCCGTGAACGAGTTGCCGGGCGGGGACGGTGCCGAGGACTCCGAGGGGGATGGCGAAGGTGAGGAATCGGGCGAGGCCGGCGCCGTAAATGTCGAGCGGATAACGGGCAACCTGTTGGACGGTCTCGCTGAGGATGAAAAGGTTATCCACGCGTACGAACCAGACTCCGGTGGTCATCAGGGTGAGATTCAGGCTGTAGAAAAGGACGACGGCGGAGAGGAGCAGCGAGGCCCACCCGGCCCACTGCACGAGCGACGGGGTCCGGTGGTCCAGATAGAGTCCGACGAAAACCATGCCGAAGCCCACCAGCGCGACGCCCGCCTGTTCGGGGGCGAGGCGGCGGAGGGAGACCCAAAACTGGGGATCGACGGGGCGTACGAGGACAAAGTCGAGCGTGCCCATTCGTACCTGTTGGGGGATCTCGGTGAGGGAGAAAAAGAGGCCCGTCGAAACGGCGCCCATCATGAAGACCGTCGATGAGAGCACGATCGAGTCGCCCCGGCTCCACCCGGCTACCGACGTCGTTCGGCTGTAGACGACGAGTAGCGTCAGGACAAAGAAGCCAAGCCACATGACGTTCTGCCCAATCTTTGCGAAGAAGTTGGCTTTGAACTCAAGCTCGCGTTGGAGAGACGACGCCGCGAAGCTTCGATAGACGCGAAGGTAGCGGCGCACGGATTAGTGTGGCATCGTGGGGCCAGGGAGAGGGGCCTCATTGGTAGAGGGCAAACGGTTTGGGCCGAAGCGGCGGTTTTGGGTGGGAATAGGCTCTAATTTTGCTTATGGTAACCGAGGTTTAGGTTCAATTTTAGATTTCCAGCAGGGCGATTTAGGTTCAAATTTCGGTTTTTTCTCGGTGAAATCTCGGCGGATTTAGCAATTATATTTCATAATTCATGGTTCATGACCCAGTAGGTTCCCTCTTTGGCACAAACGGTAACCTCGGCAGGTGGGCGTGCTGATCACCCTCCTTGTTGCGCTCGGTGCGTGTGGCCTTGGCGGGCTGTTGTTTGGCCGTTGGACCGGGTCGCAAGATCCGGCGGCGCGGTGGGGGCTGCATGGAATTTTAGGCCTGGGGATGATCGGATGGGTCACTCTGCCAATTGGGCTCCTTCCCGGAGGCTTTCGGTGGGGCCTGGGGGTCGTGGCGCTTCTCGCGCTAGCCGGGTTTTACGGGCTTTTTAAGGATCGCCCGCGCGGTTCATTGCCAAAAGGGCCTTCGGCGATCGGCTTACTGGTGGTGGCTCTGGCCGGGCTGGTTGCGCTCGTATCCGTCCTTGCGCCAAGCGACCTTTACGACTGGGACACGCTGGCGTACCACTTGGCCCTCGCCAAGGTCTGGTTGGCGCAGGGGCAGATGAGCTTTGTCAGCTACGACCACCACTCGAATTTCCCCTACATCGCAGATGGTCTTTCGGTTTGGGGCCAGGCGTGGGGCGGGCAGGCGGGGGCAAAGAGCTTTATGCTCGCCTACGCCTTTTACGGCTGCTTCGCGGTATTCGGTTTGGCGCGGGCCCACTACGGCGCGGTTGCCGCTTGGTGGTCTACCGTCGCCTTCGCCACGGTTCCGATGGTCGTGTGGGAATCGGGAACGGCCTATATCGACGTGGCCCATTCCCTCTTCGGCGGGTTGGGAATCTGGCTGGCCGCGGGACTTGTCGCGGCCGACGAGAACGAGGAGAAAGGGCGTTGGATTCTTCCCGCGCTCTTGCTGGGCGGCGCCGTCGGCAGTAAATACACCGCGCTTCAAACGGTTCCGATCCTGGGCTTGGTCCTGCTCGTTTACGCCTTTGCCCGAAAAGCGGCACGGCCGATGGATGTGGTGAAGATGGGGTTGGTGGCGCTCGCTATCGGGTCGCCGTGGTACATCAAGAACGTCGTCAACACCGGCAATCCGGTCTATCCGTTCTTCTATTCCGTCTTTCACGGCAAGAACTGGGATGCCTTCGCCGCCCGGATCTACTCGAACGAGCAACAGACCTTTGGCGCGGCCCGGCCGATGGCGGAGCCCTATACGGAAGGGCCAGTGGAGCCGATTCGGCTGGGCTCCAGCATTCTGGGCACGGCGTACATGCCGGGCCGCTACACGAATCCGGGACCGACGCAAGGCTTTGGCTTTCCGTTTAGCAGCCTCGGAGCGATCCCTCTGGCCGCTCTCTTTGCTTGGCTGATCTCCGGACGATCCGGGCGGAGGGAGGGAGTCGCACTAGCGGTCGCACTGGTGAGTTTTGGCGTCTGGTTTGTCCTGAGCCAGCAATCGCGCTACGCGTTGGTGTGGTGTCTTCCCCTCATCCTGATGTCCGGGGGAGCCGTGGTGCGCCTTCGGGCCGGTCCCTTGTTCGCCGGCGCCATTGCTCTGCAAGCCTTAGGAACGCTTTATCTGCAGACGCGGTACGACGACCGCTTCGCGGCGAAGCTGCGGGTCGTGTTGGGCAGCGAGAAGGCGGATGACTACGAGACGCGGATGATTCCCTTCGCGGAACCGGCGCGATTCCTGAACAACGTCGCGAAGGGTGGCCGCGTGGCGCTCTACAACGAGCTCTTCGGCTACCTGTTGGACGTTCCCTATATCTGGGCCGACCCAGGCAACACGACGGAACTGGACTACGCGGCAATGAAGTCGGGCGACGATCTCATCGCTGCGCTTCAAAAGCTGGGAGTCTCCCATGTCTACATCGCCCTCGGCGTCACCTTCGGCGGGAACATGGAGGAGGCGGACAAGTGGCTTGGGGCCGCAGGCTTGAACGGCTCAGTGGTGCCTTACGCTCCAGAAGACCGGGCGAGCCGGATGGTGGATCCTCAAAATGCTAACAAGGTTCTCTTGGCGGAGGCAATTGCCTCCGGGAAACTGCACCTGATCCAGGCCTTCGGCAACCGGCCGGAGCGGCAGCGGATGGTCTTTGCTTTGAATTAGGGATGTGGGTTGTTTCGAGTACGAAAGCCATCGGAAAGTTGTGACGCTCCCGACCCCCTCCCCCACGGTTCCCCCTTCCGCTCGTGCCTCGCTCCAAGGGGAACCATCTTCCGGACTACGCCTCGACAGGTAAAAGAATCACGAACTTGGCCCCATCGCCTGGGGCGCCACATTCGTGGACTTCGCCGCCGTGGGAATCGACGATGCCCTTGACGATCGAGAGGCCGAGGCCCATGCCTTTGACGCGACCGCTGAAGAAGGGCTGGAAGATTCTCGCCTTCTCGTCTTCAGGAACTCCCGGACCACTGTCCTGAATTTCGATGCGGGCTTGGCCAGAGGAGGGGTCACGGCCGGTTTCGACGCAGAGGGTGCCGGAACTCATGTAGTGGAAGGCGTTCTCGACGAGCTCGCTGATCGCGCGGCGGAGTTTTTTCCCGTCGAAACGAATGGGCGGCACGTCGCCAAGGCGGAGGTCGAGGGTGACTTCGGTGCGCTTCGGGAAAACCTCTTCGACCGTCTCCTGGACGAGCGCGTTGAGGTCGCCCGGCTGGCGATCGAGTTGGGTGGCGGTGACGAAATCGCGGAAGTCCTGCAGGATTTCCTCGATGCGGACGAGGTTTGCACGGAGATCGCGGTGCAGGCCTTGAAGAAGGGGAAGTTCGAGTGAATCTTCATTCAGAAGATGGCCCAGTTCGTTCACGTCTCCTTTGAGCGCGAAGACGCGGTTGCCGATCATGTGGCTGCTCTTGGCGCTCAGCTCGCCCCAGGCGACCATTCGCTCGCTCCGGATCGTGCTTTCTACCAGACGAAGGTTTTCCAGACCGGTGGCGAACTGGTCAGCCACGGCTTGCATCAGACGGAGGTCGTCGGTGGTGAATCGGTTGTCCAGATACGGGTTGTCGGTCTTCCGGCGCAGGACGCGGATTGCGCCCAGGCCACGGCCGCGTTTAACGATGGGTACGGCGAGGAAACTGGCGATCTCGACGCTGGGGATCTCGACGAATTTGCCTCGCCACCGAGCGTCTCCCTGTGGGTTGTCCAGAAGGATCGGCTCGCCATGATCGCAGACCCAACCGGTGAAGCCCTCGCTGCGCGCGTAACTGAGCAGCCCGATGCTGGGGCGGAGGATGCCGGTTGTGCCGCGCAGGACAAAACGGTCGCTGCGTTCGTCGAGGAGGAAGATCGAGCAGGCCTGGAAGTCGAGAACCTCTTCGGCGACGCCGATGACGCGATCGACGAGGGCCTCCTCGCTCCGGACGGCATCGAGCGCGCTGGCGATCTGGCTCAAGGCCTCCTCACGTCGGGAGGCCGCCTCCCGGGCCAAAACGGTCCCGGCCAGGGCGGCCAGCGCCTCCGCCAGATCGGCGGCTAGGGGGCCGAAGGCGTCCGGTTCGTCACTCTCGATGTGAAGCACCGCACGCAGACGGTCGTGCACGTCTCGAATCGGCACGGCGACTTCGGCGCGCGTGGAGGGGAAAAGCGGCTGGTAGTCCGCTGCCACGTCCCGGCTTGAAAGCGGCTGTCCGGTGGCAACGACCGAACCGACGATGTTGGTACTGCCCCGTGAAACGGGCATCCGAGGCCTTGGCGGGGCGTCGTCCGGGGCCACGCCGGCGCGGAACGCTGTCTCGAGATAGCCTCCCTCTACGTTCAACCGCGCGAGCAGAACGTGCCGGGCGTTCATCACTTCCAACGCCCCATGGACCAATGCGTCCAACGCATGGTGCGGTGAAGGCTCCGCCGCCACCTGCGCCAACAGTCGAGCGAGTTTGATGGCGGGCATCTTCAGATTGTGGTCTGTGGCTTGACGTTTGTGGTTTGACCCGTACATCGCAAACCACTTACGGAACCCTAAAGACCTAACGTTCAACTGCCGAACATCCCGGTATGACCCCTTTCGCCTTCTCGCTCCAGCGGGTGCTGGATTACCGCCGGTTGGAGGAGCAGTGGGCGCAAGAAGCGTTCCGCCTGGCTCGCACCGCGGTTGCGGAGGCGGAGTGGGAACTCGACGCAATTCGATCTCGCCGGGCATCTCTTGACGATTCGCCGGTCCCGACGATTGCCGCCCGGCTGGACTTAGAGGCTTGTCATCGCGAACTCACCCGAGAAGAGGAGTCGGCCCAGAATCGGCTGGCCCTGCTGGCGAACGATGAGGCGCGCGCGCTGGATGAGTGGAAGGTTTGCCGAATCGCCGCCGAGGCGCTTGCCAAACTTCGGGAGGCCGCGTTCGAAGAATGGACCCGCGAGCAGTCCCGTATCGAACAGGCCGAGCTTGACGAATGGGCGGTGCTTCGAAGGTGAACTCCTTTGGTTCGATGACCACCCTTGGTCCCGAGGGGGTGAACTCCCGAATCGCCGAATTGCAGGCGCGATTGGACGCGATCTCTCCCCGAGAGAGGGCACCCCTTCCGGCGGCCGGAAAGTCCCCTTCGAACCTCAAAACGTTTGACCAGTTTCTCAACCCCCTGTGCCCAACCGACGCTCAGATCAATCCGTTGAGCGGCGCCATCGGGGGAGCGGGAAAAGACGAATACCGCGCAATGGCGCAAGCTGCGGCGGAGAAAAACGACGTTCCCGTCGAGCTATTCCAAGCGCTCGTTCAACAGGAGAGCGCGTGGAACCCGCAAGCCCAGTCGCCGGTGGGCGCAAAGGGGCTTTGTCAGCTGATGGACGACACGGCAAAGGGTTTAGGCGTGAGCGATCCGTTCGACCCGCAGCAGAGCCTGAACGGCGGGGCGAAGTACCTCCGTCAGATGCTCGATAAGTTTGGCGACACTCCGACCGCCTTGGCCGCTTACAACGCGGGGCCGGGCTTCGTCGCCCGCCACAACCCGTCTCAGTGGCCCAACGAAACGAAGAGCTACGTTAAGACGATCTTGCAGCATTCGGGGGTGGTGTGAAGAAGGTTTTGATGATTCTGATTCCGCTCCTTCTATTGGGAGGGGGGTCCGTCGTCGGGCTGGCCATGCTTGGCCTGATCAACGTCCCATTTCTTCCTTTCGGGAAGAAGGTGACCCTTCCGCCGCCCGACGATGGAAAGGGCGGGCCGCTGTTCCGGCCCTTCGTCGCGATCGCCGCCGCAGGCAAAAGCCTTGAAAACGCGATCGCGGAGGCGAAGAAGATCGTTCCTCCCACTCCGCCCGTGCCGCCCCCCGATACCGGACCGGGTGAAGCCAAGCTGGCGAGCCTTTGGGCCGAAATGCCTACCGAGCAGTTGGTACCCATCGTAAACAAATGGCCCCAACCCCAGCTGGGTAGGATCCTTGCGAAGATGGACAATGAGGTCGTCACCAAGCTCCTTGCAGCCCTGCCAGCCGACCGCGCCATCGAGATCAGCAAGTCTGTCGCGGCAGCGACGGACGAAAGGGCCATAAAAGTTCACCAAACTTAGAAAAAGTAGGTGACAATAAAGTGAACGGCATCGCCGCCGGTGAAAATAATGGACGCATTCGGAAAGAAGATCATTTGTGCATTGGACACTTCGGATCTCGATGAGGCGTTTCGAACCGTGCGCACGCTCAAGGACCATGTCCGGGCCTTCAAGATCGGCCATGCGCTCACGCTGAACTACGGCATCTCCGTGATCGAGCGGCTTCGCGAGGCGGGCGCCGAGCGGATCTTCCTGGATCTTAAGTTTCACGATATTCCAAATTCCGTCGGACTCGCGGTGCGCGAATCCGCGAGATACGGAGCATGGATGGTCACCGTCCACATTGCCGGCGGTCCGGCGATGATGGTGGCGGCGGCGCAAGAAGCCCGTGCCTTTGATGAAGATGGCCCGTGCGTCATGGGCGTTTCCGTCCTTACCAGCCTTGATCAGCACACTTTGACCGACCACCTCGGCGTCAGCCGTACCATCGAAGACCACATGGTCTACCTCTCCAGTCTGGCGATGGACTGCGACCTGGACGGCGTCATCTGCTCGGCCCACGAAGTCCGTGCGATCCGCCATGCGGTAGGACCTCGCGGCCTGATCGTGACCCCGGGAATCCGTCTCGCCTGCGGCGAAGTCCACGATCAGAAGCGCGTTGGCGATGCACGAACCGCCCTGGCGGATGGAGCCGACTATCTCGTCGTTGGCCGGGCGCTTACGGCGAGTCCGGACCCGGTTCTGATGCTTGAGCAGTTGGCCGCCGTTCCGGCTTAGGTGGCATGGGCTAGAAGATCTGTACGTGGCCGAACAGTTCGACAGAATTGCCGTCCACGACGACTCCTGCACCATCCGGGCAAGCATAAACCGGGCGATCCATGGCCACGGTTCCGCCCTCGAAGTGCGGCCAGAACAGAAAGTCCACGAGGGTCAGACCAGAGAAATCCTCCATGCCGACAAGGTTCTGGTCTCCGCAAAGGGCGGAAGTGGAGATGTCCGGGGTCATCAGGATTGCGCCCGCACTGGTGCCGATCAAGACTCCGCCTTTCGCCACGTAGCCGCGAAGGATATCGATCATCCCTCGCCGGCGAAGGCGGTCAAGAAAGCCGTACGTGTTTCCGCCGGACAGGTGAATCGCGTCGCAGGCTAACAGATCGGGCAAGACCAAAGGATCGAAATCATCGTCGAGGCCGAAGGAGAGTTCCATTCGGGCGCCGAGGGCGGCGTATTGCTCGGCCTTGCTACGGAACCAGAATCCTTCGGGGTCTTCAGAGGAGCAGATGAAGGCGACGGTGGGCGACGGATTGCCGATGAGGTGCATCATTCGCCGGTCGATCGGCGCGTTCTCCGGGATCACCCCGTCGCTGTAGAGAACGAGCTTTGGCCTCATCGGAGGTTCAAGTTACCTTTTCGCAAAGTCCCAACTTTCTCCGCCCTTGAGACTTATCTCAGCAATCGGCCGCACAATGGGGTTGCCGTGAACGAAGAGCTTGCCGCGCGTTTGGAAAGGATCGAAAGCCGACTGGATGCGCTTGAGGCGCGGAGCCATCCGGTAGCCCGTCCGGCCGTACCTCCCGTTTACTACACGGCGACTCCTCCACCTCCCCCCGCCATGCCTGCGCAGGACCTCGAAACTCTTCTAGGTTCCCGATGGCTGCCAAGGGCGGGCGCCTTAGCGATCGTTGCCGCTCTGGCGTACCTGGTGGCGCTGGGGCTTCAGCGAGGCGTGATCACGCCCGCGATGGTGGTTTTGGGCATCGCGGCGGCCTGCTTCGGAACGATTTGGCTGGGCTTTCGACTGAAGGACGAGCGCGAGGCGTTTGGCCACGTTCTCGTGGGTCTCGGTACGGCGGGCCTGTATGTCGACACGGTCGGCGCCCACTTTTATCAAAACTTGATCGCCGGGCCGCCGATGGTTGGCCTGTGCCTTGCCATCAGCCTGACCGCATTGGGCTACGGTTTCTGGCGAGCGCTTCCCTCGTTTCTAGGGGTTGGCCTTTCTGGAGGACTCGTTGCCGCGCTCATGCCTCTGAGCGAAGGCAATACGGCCACCGCCTCCGGACTTCTGCTCCTCGTTACCCTTCCCGCCTTCGCCGTTGCGGCCGGGCGTCGTTGGCCGATGGCGGTTGCGGGAACGTGGATCTCTTCAGCCGTCGCGTGCGTCCCCATCCTTCTCGCCCACGGCCCGGTTTCGGTCCGGCTGTTGCCATTGGACGCGGTCCTTCTGATTGCCCTCGCCGCTTGGGCGGTGTCATTGGAGAAATTCCCGGATTGGGACCCCACCGGGCTGTTCCCTCCGGTAACGGCGCTTATTACGGGCGCATCGGCTCTGGCGGTTCTCAGGGGCTCGGCCGGATCGATTCATCTTCTGGCGCTCGGCGGAGTAGCCTTCGCGATCGGAGCCGCGTTCCGCAAGAGCCAAACCGGCGCCCGGATTATGATTTCCGGCGCTTTGCTGGGCTTGACGATCGCGCCGTGCGGCCTGAAGGGCCACGAGATCGACTTTGCGTTGGTCATGGTTTCGCTGACCGGAGCGGTGGCGGCCATTCGATATCAATCGGTGGCTCCGTTCTCCGCGTTCGAGGCGGCTTTCGCCCTGGCCGCGTTCATCTCGGCCAGTCTCACCTCGAACGAGCTGACCAAACTGGATGAGTCCGGTCTAATCGGACTCCTTCTGCTCAGCGCGATCTTAAATGCCTCCGTTCTCGGACTCCGCGAAGGGCGAGTGGCCGCGGGGTTGGCGGTTTGGGCGCTCTCAACCCGTCTGGCGATCATCGGGCTCGACCTGCCGTTAAACGCGGCGATCACGCTTTCGTGGATTGCGGTTTGCGCGGGTCTCTTGATCGTGGGTTTTGTCCGGAAGCAGGCAGAGTTGCGCCAGCTCGGACTGGCGGTTGCGGCGGTGACCGCGGGCAAAGTTGTGTTGGTCGATCTTGCCGGGCTGGACGCCGCGCTGAAGGCCGCGGTGTTATTGATCCTTGGTCTCGTCTTGCTGGGCGGCGGGTACGCCTACGTCCAGCGAGATCGGCTCAGAGGTAACCTCGATGGGTGAGCCGCGTCACCGTCGTCCCGGTTGAAGAGTCGCATTACGAGGGATTCCTCGCGGTGCGGAGCATGACGTACGGAGACGGCCTTCCGGCCGGGCCGGATGCGATGGCTCCCCGATTTGGCATCGAGCGGTTCGTCGGTTTGGTGGACGGCGAGGTGGCGGGGATCTGCGTTGTCCTGCCGATGAACGCAACGCGCGGAGGAGCGCTGATCTCTTGCGGCGGCGTTGCCAGCGTCGGAGTCTCGCCGGAGCGCCGGCGGGGCGGGGTTGGGAACCAGATGATGGACGGTCTGGTCCGCCAAATGCGGGATCGAGGCCAGCCCTTGGGTTCGCTCTATGCCTACCGAGAGCCGTTCTACGCAAAATCGGGCTACGCCGTGGTGGGGAAACGCATGCGAATCAGCGTGCCCATTCACCGGCTTCCCAAGGTCGAGACGAGCCTGCCGATCCGGCGTTTGTCTCCCGATGACTGGCGTTTGATCGCCCCCTGCCACTCCGCATATGCCCATGCACGAAGCGGCGTCCACGTGCGGAACGAGGAGATGTGGGGACGGGTACTCAACGAAAACCGGCCCTTGGCGATTTACGCGGCGGGCGACCCCGTCGAAGGCTACGTGGCCGTCTCGCACAAAGTCGATTTCTGGGTGGAGCAGTACCTCAGCGAGGTGGTCTGGTCTACGCCGGAAGGTTATCGGGCTTGTGTCGATCTGATGCGTCAGATCGGGATCAACAAGACCAGCGTAGCCTGGTACGAGCCGAGCGATTCTCCTTATTACGCGCTGTATCTCGACCAAGGGGTCGAGAGCAAAGTGGAGCGGCCGGTCATGTTCCGGGTGAACGACGTGCCTGCGGCCCTTCGGCTTCTTAAGCCGACCGAGAAGGGTGAGGTCCGGCTTCGAGTTTTCGACTCGGTGGTCCCGGAGAACGAAGGGCCTTGGCGAATCCGCTTCTCACCGGAGGGCGTGGAAGTCGAGTCTTGCGAAGGATACGACGTCGCCATGGACATTCGCCCTTTCGCCCAAGCGTTCATGGGGGAGCCATCGCTGGCGGATCTATCGCGGCTCGGTCTCGTCGCAGGGGACAGTTCGGTTCTGGAACGGCTTTTGCCGCCTAGCCCGGTGATCTGCGGCGACTTTTTCTGACGCGCTGCCTCAACCCGCGGCGCTAAAGTCCGTTTGTGGGACGGTCGCGCTCCCGGTTCTTTATAAAGAAGATCCTCTTCTCGCCGTCGGTGCGATTCTTCTGTTGATCACGCCCGGTGATTCGGCGCCAGCAATAAGCCCTTGTTCAAGCGTTTGGACGATGATTCGCCGGTATTTCGGCGGGAAAATCAGCGCGGCTACGAATATTTTCCCCAAGAGGTTGCCTCTTTTTGTTTTCTCGACTATAATGCTCAAACCTTTGCGCAAGACGCTCAAAGGTTTGAGCAGGCGAAGAAGCCATGAGCAAGCTGACCTCCACGACCCGATCTCGATCCACGTTGCACGATGTTGCACGCGTGGCCGGAGTGTCGGCGACGACGGTTTCTCTGGTGCTTGCGGGCAAAGCCGGAAAGCGAAGGATCTCCGAGGACACCCATCGGAAGGTACAGAGCGCGGCTTCCGCCCTGGGCTACACGCCCAGCCTTCTCCATCGCTCCATGCGGCGGGGACGGACCCACGTCATCTCGCTTTACAACGCGTTCCGCAACCGGGATTGGAGCGACCTCTACATGGATCGGCTCTCCGCGGCGGTGGAGCATGCGGGAGGAAAGCTCGGCTACGACGTTCTCGTGCATTGCAACTTCCGCCGGGATACGAAAGCGACGTACGAGTTTCTTAATGGCGGGCTTTCGGATGGGCTGATCCTCTTCGGTCCGGCTTCCGACGACCCTCTTCTCCCGCTGCTTCGGGAGTCGAGCCTACCTACCGTCCTGATCGGACCGCTAGAAGAAGAGACTTCGCTCTCGACGGTTCGCGACGACGAAGAGACGGGCATAAGATTGGTGGCCGAAGCGTTGATCGAGAACGGTCACAGAAACGTCGCGGCAATCGGCCAACAGTTCGGCGGCGTCATCGACCCGATGGGACGTCTTCGACGACTGCAGGCCGAGCTTGCCTCCCGTGGGGTCACTCTTCCGGAAGAGAATATCTTGGCTTGGCGCACGTCGCCGGCCGACGCCTTGGAGCGGCTTTTCGCCCTCTCTCCTCGACCGACCGCCCTTTTCGTGTGGCATGACCGCACGGCGTACATGATGGTGGAGGCGTGTGAGGCCGCCGGGATCCGGGTGCCGCAAGACCTGTCGATCGTCGGTTATGACGGCCTCATCTGGCCCTCCACCACCGGCCATCTCGTCACCTCAGTCGCGGTCGCCTTGGATGAGGTCGGCCGCGCCGCAGTCTCGCTTCTCGATCGACTGATCGAAGGCGAAGTGGGACCGCTTTCAGAAACGATTTCTGTCCAACTGACATCCGGGACCACGCTCGGTCCCCCGAACCATAACTCGAAAAATTCCAAAGAAGGAACCCCATGAAACGAGCATTCACCCTCATTGAACTACTAGTGGTTATCGCGATCATCGCGATTCTTGCCGCAATTCTCTTCCCAGTCTTCGCCCAGGCCAAACTGGCCGCCAAGAAGACCGCCGACCTGTCCAACGTCAAGCAGCTGATGCTCGGCGTCATGATGTACGGCGGCGACGCCGACGATACTTACCCCTTCTGTTGGGGCTGGAACTCCGAATGGAAGCCCTGGCACCAGCAGGTCGATCCGTACGTCAAGAACCTGCAGATCTGGAGGTCACCGGTTGACAACTGGAACCATGGTACGGAGAACGGCGATGCCGGCTGCCTTCTCGGCAAGCCGACCCGCGCCGTCTCCTACTCCATGAACTTCAACTGGCCCGCGTTCGGCAACGAAACCGGCGCCTGGTGGGGCGCCAGCGGCGAGTCTTGCCGCATGTCCGCGACGTGCGACGAGGGTGGCTCCAGCCAGACCGCGGTGCCCTCGCCCGCCTCCACGATCGTCATTGCTCCCCGCCCGAACAATTACCACCAGTGGTGCGAAGGCTGGGCGACCGAAGTGTTCTTCAACTACGGCGAGTTCACCATGGTCGGTGGCGGCGAGAAGATGTTCACCGGTGGGACCAACTACGGCCTCGGCGACGGACATGCCAAGTTCATGAAGAAGGCCGCGACGCTGGCCGGACAAGGTGAGCAGGTTGGTAAGGCGAAGCCCAGCTACTGGCCGTCCGATGCAACCAACTGGCCGTGGCCGGTCGGTATGTGGGACAAGCGACAATAGGATGAAGGAACAGGCGAAGATCCCCCTGATGGTCGTGGCGGTCATCGTCCTGGCCGGACTGCTCTTTTTCTTTGGAAGAAAGGCATCTAGCGTCGGCGACCTTGATCAGGGTCAGTTGCAGTACACCCCCGGAAAGCCGCCCTGGGAAGACCCTCTAAGAAAGGGTCAGGGCGCGTCGACCGAGGGCAAGGATTCCAATCCATCCGGAATGGGCCCGCCTACCCGGGGTTAGTCCCCGGAGGGTTCCCCTTGAGCTTAAGGGGAACCCCGGGAGGGTCCGCCAACGGTGGTCGGCAAGAGCGTTTTTAATTCAGGAGACGCTCTTGCCCAACCCCTAAAGAATCGTCTTTCCGAACAACGAAAGCGCCCATTCGACGGCGATCTTGGCGGTCGCATTTTCGGAATCCACCAGCGGATTCGTTTCCACAATATCCAAACCGGCGAGCCGGTACTGGCCCTCTAACGTTTTCTCGTGGAGCAGTTCCGCCAGAAGATGGGCCTCGCGGTAGGTCAGTCCACCGCGCACCGCCGTTCCCGTGCCCGGAGCGAGGACCGGGTCGAGAACGTCCACATCGAACGACACCCAGAGGTTTCGGGCGCCGCTCGTCCGAATGAAGTCGTCGATCTGGCCCACACAGGCGGCCATCCCCATCCGGTCGATATCCGTCATGGTGATTCCGAGGCCGGCACGAACCAGGGGTTTCTCGTGAGGGTCGACATCGCGAAGTCCCAACCAGGACGTTGCCGCGGGCAGAAGACGAGTCTCACCCAAAACGGTTAGAAGCTGCCGCCAGTCATCGGCCGCCGCACCTTCCACCCCGCTGGGTAGGCCCTGCAAGGCCGCGACGGGCATTCCATGGACGTTGCCGGTCGAGGATGTGGCCGGAGTGTTGATATCCGCGTGTGCGTCAATCCACAGTAGGGCTAGGTCTCCCTTGAAGACCTCAAGCGCGGCGGAGACCCCTGAAACCGCAATTGAGTGGTCGCCGCCCAACAAAACTGGAACGCGCCCCCGGTTCAGCGACGTAATGGCCATTGTGCGGAGCCCGCTGACCAGTTCCAAGAACGACGAAAAGCATCGGAGGCCATTGGGTTCCGAGGCAAGCCCTGAAACGGTGACATCGCCCCCGTCGACCACGTCGCCGACCAGGTCTTCGAGCGCCTCCGCCAGACCCGCCATCCTTAGTGCCGCCGGCCCCATCCGGCTCCCAGGGCGAAGTCCACAGAGATCAAACGGCGCGCCAAGGATCTCGATCATTTCAGCCCTATCATTTGGGAGAGCATACCGACCTAAGCTGGGCCATAATGGGCTGATGATCCGCCGACTTGCGCCCCTCTTTCTGCTGGTCGCCGCAGGCTGCGGCGGTACGGGGCAGCCAACTACCTCGGTCATGTCGCCGACCGATCCGACGGCGCGGGGCGCCAACGGGGTGGGAGGGGCCAAGGTCGATCCTGTCTTTAAGCCGGCGGTCGGTACCAATACTCCCCTTGGCGTTTTGAAGCCGCTATCGGACAAAAGCCCCTTGGCCAAACCGGCCGACGGAAAGATTGCGGCTGACTCCGTTGCCCAACTCGCAAAACTCGACAAGGGCGCGCTGAAGCTTGACAACTCGTACAACTACATCGTTGCCGACCTCCAGTCGCCGCGGGCTCCGGTGGGAGATAAGGGCGCGACCGTGCCGCTTCCGACCGAGGCAAAAGCCAATCCCGATGGCTCTATCTGGGTCGTCGATGCGGAAACCCGCCGCCTTTACACCCTTACCGGCATCAAGCGAGAAGCCGATAAGCCGCCGGTGATCGGCGATGCCCTAAACACGGATCTCGTCCGGCCGCTCCCCGAAGATAAGGTGCCGCCGCTGGCGACGGTCGCTCGAGCAGAGGATGCGACGGGGGACGTCAAGCATGCGTTGCGGATCCTCGTCAAGGGGCTTGGCGCCGAAGGCGCGCCCGCGGTCGGCGCGAGGGTGAAGCTAAAGAAGTCCGCCTCCGAAAAGGATGTTCCACCACTCGCAAAGGCGGTTGTTCGAGCGCTGAAGAAGTTTGGCGCGGTCCTTGAAAGCGGCGATGGCGCCCCCGCCCTCTCGGCTTTGGCCGACCCGCGGTGGACAAAGGAAGACGAGAAGAGCCTTACAGTCCTTCATATCACAGACTTCGAATTGATCGAGCCTCCTAAGAAAGCCGGTAACTCCTCTAAATCGAAGGCCTAGACCGTCCCCTTTTATGGGTAGGTACCCCTTTTTTGGTCATTTACACGTGACGGTAGAGGGTAAAAATCGGAACCTAGAATGGGTCCTATCACACCCGATGATTTAAGGTTTAACCGCTTCGGACTCTCGCAACAAGAATCGAGAGTCCTTGCACTCGCCATGTCGGGCCGCATCGACAAAATGATCGCTTCCGAAATGGGGATCAGCCTTGGTACGGTGCGCGTCTACTGGAAACGCATCCGCCAAAAGGTTGGTGGAACCCGTTCCGAGGTCATTGCCGAGCTTGCACGAAACTCGCTTAAACTCAATTTCGACGACGAACGCGATCGCGGTAACAAGCTCGAGAAGGATCTTGAAGAGAGCTTGCACCGGGAACGCCGCCTGCGGGTCTACGAAGCCTCTTTCGAGAAGCTGACCATGCCGCTGGCGATCCTTGACGGCCCGAGCGGACGCATCGTTCATGCGAACGTGGCGTTCTCGGCGCTGCACGGCTACAAGCCGGCCGATCTGGAGGAGATGCCTTCTTCAGACCTGATGCAGTCGGGCCAAGCGGGTCCCTTGGAAAAGGCCGCCCGCAAATGCAGCGCCGGCGGCAGCCCCTATCAGACCAACTCGGTTCGCCGCCGTAAAGACGGCACCACGTTCGAGGCCCTCGCCACCTACACCGAAGGGGCCGAGGACGTCTGGACGTTGGCACTCGCGGTCTAGGGAAGGGAAGAAGGAAAAGGCAATAGGAAGCCCTTTTCCCTTTTCCCTTTTCCCTTTTCCCTTTTCCCTTTTCCCTTTTCCCTTTTCCCTTTTCCCTTTTCCCTTTTCCCTTTATGGGAGAGGCCAAATCGGGGTCTAGCGTTCGTAAGCTTGCCGAATCCAGCCGGTTAACTCGGTGTCAACGTCTGAACTGTCTTTGACGTCGACCTCGTTGTGCCAGCGGTTGGCCGAAACTTGCTCGCTCTTTACTACACGCCCGCTTGTGAGACCCTCGGCCAGTACGATGTTTATGCGCAAGCCCGTCCGCCGAGGATGCACGCCCAGAAAGGCTGCGCGGGCAGCCTTGATGTGCAAGCTTGTTTTCTTCTCCTCGATTTGAAACGGACCAATCTCCTGCAGCCTGGCACAGAGGGTCTCGAACACTGCGACATTGGAAGCATTGCCAGCCAAGAGCGCGGGTGGGGTTTGCACGACGTCATTGTAACGCACGAGGAGTGACTTTCCGAAAGTACCGAACGAATCCTTGCAGATGCCATCTTCTCCTTGGATACGTTCAGGTTCCTCGGGGAAAGGAGGGCATACCCAATTTCCCCTTTTCCCCTACGCCAACGTCGCGATCGTGACGCCCGCGCCGCCTTCGGTCGCATCGCCGTCCCGATAGCCGGAGATGCTTCGGTTTGTCCGAAGCGCGCCCTGAACCACCTGGCGCAGAACCCCTTCGCCCTTACCGTGGACGATCCGGATGTTCTCCAGGCCGGCGAGGGCCGCGTCATCGAGGAAGCGCTCCAGTTCGCGCAACGCCTCTTCCGCCCGTAGATGGCGAAGATCGACCTCGGGGGAAGCGTTGATCGCTTTCTGCAGCTGAATATTCGGACGCGCCCGCACGACCTCTTTCGGAGCCTTATCGACGGACTCCAAGTTTGCGACGGGCACCGTCATCTTGAGCGAGCCGAGTTGGACGGGCACTTTGCCATCCTTCGGATCGTCGAGCACGTGGCCCACTTGTGAGTGGCCGGCCAGCCGAACCATCGAACCTTTCCGAACCGGAGGAGCGTTCTTCGCCCGCCGGACCTTCGGCGCAAACGATCGGGCCAGTTCGGTTCCGGCGGTGTCGAGGTCCCGGAGGCCTTGCCGGGCAGAGTCCGTCGCCTTCCCCGCTCCTTTGATCTCGTCGAAGAGGCGGGCCGCCCCCAAGCGGGTCTCCCCAAACGCCCCCCCCCCCCCCC
>FTBF01000244.1_pt1 | contig 16772 bp, 12 predicted proteins | sample 1639301 | NCBI WGS metagenome assembly FTBF01 (sample SAMEA3914864, study PRJEB12502) | metagenome | biome: forest; material: soil | place: USA | collected 2012-03-12 | depth 0.3 m
CCTCGCTCCAAGGGGCACCATCTCCGGAGCCACTCTGGCGAGTGGCGGTCCGGGGAGGTAGCTTCTTTTAATATGAGGGCGACGATGGCGGATATCGCCCGGGAGACGGGGCTTACTTTGGGGACCGTCTCGCGCGCATTGAATACCGAAGGGAAATATGCGATCGCGACCGAAACCCGGGAGCGGGTGATCGAGGCGGCGGCGCGGTTGGGGTACCGGCCGAATCTGATTGGGCGGGCTTTGGCGGCGGGGAGCGCGGCGCTGATTCTGCTGGTGAGCCCCGATCCTTTTGCATCGTATTACGTCGAGATCAGCCGGCACCTTTCGGTGCATGCGTCGCAGGACGGCTATACGTTTGTGACGGGGGGCGCGCTTCCGCAGAACGGGGCAACCGGGATTCCGGCAAACGATTGGCTTTACGGGGTGGACGGGATGATCGTCTGTGACTATCTGCCGCATCAGGAGGCTTATATCACGGAGGCGTTGCGGCTGAAAATTCCGATGGTTGGGCTTGGGGTGCGGCATCCTTTCCCGACGGATTTCGTGAAGGTCGATATCTATTCAGCGACGAGAGATTTGTTGGCGCACCTCATTGCGGCCGGTTGCAAGGACATCGCGATGATGAGGGCGCCGGGAACGCATCAGGAAGACCCTCGCATGCGGGCGTTTCTTGAGATGACGGCGGACCACGGGTTGGAACCGAAGTTTGTGGCTTGCCGGAATCAGAGCCGGCTTTCCGGACGAGAGGCGGTTGTCGAAGCCGTCCGGTCGGGACAGAAGATGGATGCGCTGTTCTGCGAAAACGACACGCTGACGGTAGGGGCGCTGCGTGGGCTGAGCGATTTGGGGATTCGAGTTCCGGAGGATATGTTGTTGGCGGGATGCGACGGTTTGGATGACACGATTTACCAATCGACGCCGTTGACGACGATCGCTCAGCCGCTGGAACAGATGTGCGAGATGGCTTGGCGGATGCTTCAGGCCCGGATCGAGGGTTCGTCGGGGGAGCCTCGGGTTCTGGACACGGTGGCGGAGTTAGTGATTCGGGAGTCGACGACGGGTGCCACTTAGTGTACGTGATCCTATTGATTTAGTGGTGACAACAGGCCCCGGTCACCTGAGATAAATGCTTAAAAAATTCTAGCTGTTATCAGAAAAACGAACGTACAATGAGCACGGCGCAGAGCCGATCACCATGAACGTTAACATTATCCGTTACGCATCTCTTTTCGCTCTTTCGGCCGCAGCCCTTTCGGCTAACGCCGTGAACCTCCTCAGCAACCCCAGCTTTGAGACGGGCGACTTTACCAGTTGGACCCTTGTAGGCGATCCCAACTACACTTTCGTCGACAGTGGTTTTTCCAGCGACGGCAATTTCGCCGCCTGGCTCGGTGAATTCGCTGGAGTCGGTAGCCTCACGCAGACCATCGCCACGGTTCCCGGCGCCTCATATACGTTTTCCTTTGACTTTGCGGGCGACGACGACGATCCCAGCTTCTTTAGCGCGGCGTTTGGTGGCAACACGGTCATGTCCGTGACCAACCCTCCTTTTGACGTCAATTACGTTTCTCACTCGTTCACGGTGGTTGCCTCCTCGGCAACCACGGATGTGCAGTTCTCGTTCTTGGACGAGCCGTTCTTCCTGAACCTGGACAACGTTTCGGTCACGGCAAACGCGGTTCCGGAGCCAACCAGCATGGCGGCGCTTGGCCTGGGGGCTCTCTGCATTCTGCGTCGGCGAAAGAAAGCCTGAGGTTTTTGGTTAATAGAGTGGTCGGGCTGTCTCTCCTTCGGGAGGGGCAGCCCGACGGCTTTTGCTTTTCGGGGGTTTGCGTGATACAATTCGGAAAGCGCTTTCCGAAGATCGTTTCGAAGCATGAAAGCGCTTTCTTAAAAACGCAATGAAACGCAGCGGTTTCACTCTTATTGAGCTCCTCGTCGTTATCGCGATTATCGCGATTCTTGCCGCCATTCTCTTCCCCGTTTTTGCTCAGGCGAAGCGGGCCGCCAAGGATGCGGCGGCGCTATCGAACGTTAAGCAGATCGCCACCGCGGGATATATGTATTCGTCGGACAACGAAGACAACGTGATCCCCACGGAGAACCCGGGCGGGGTCTATATCGCTTGGCCGATTCTGATTCAGCCGTACGTGAAAAGCACGGACATGATGTGGGATACCGGCCGGCAGCGGACGGTGAAGGTTGGGCCACAGCCTTGGGATTCCCGGCCGAACGTCGACTGGGGTTGGCAGGTCCATATGGAGATCAACCGGTATGGGTATGCGTCGGCTTACGGGTCGACGGCTTTGCGGAGCCAGACGAGTTTCCCTTCTCCGTCCGAGCGGATCGGTTGGACTTATGGCGAGCGGCAGAGCACGGATCGGACGCTCTCGCAGCACTGGTTCGACGGGTTGCGGTGTTCCTGCCCGTCGCTGGCGAACACGCCGAGTAACGGAGGGGAGGACGACTATAACTCTTGCGCCCGGGCGGCGGTGAAGTATCACGCGGACGGCATGATCGCGGCTTACGCCGACGGGCATGCGAAGAAGGTGCCGTACAAGAAGTTCATGGTTCCGCAGCCGACTTTCGCGGCTTCGCGCACCTGTGAGTTCACAAATTCGGCGGGTCCGGACGGGCAGCAGAACACGGCGGACGACTTGGATACCGAACTGATGCGGGCGTGGGGCCGTTGGTATGACCCTTCGTACTAAGCTGGTGCTACTTGTCGGGTTGGTGGCCGGAGTTCTTTCCGGCTGCGACCCGGCGCCTTCGACACAGTTGGCACCGGATAAGCCGTTGCCGGATGCGAGCACGTTATCGAAGGCGGAGACGGATCGGCTTTTGAAGATGAATCAGGACGCCGGGAAGCGGTAGGCCGGTTTTCGTCGAGCACTCCACGGGTCATGGGTCGCCGCATCCCCTCATGACGGAGTGCTCCATGCCGAGTTCGCTTTCCTTTCTTTGGATCGGCCATTGCCAACGTACCTCGATGTCCGAATTAACGCAAAAATTCGCGCCTGTTTAGACTCCCTGCGTCAGCCGAGAATTCCATAGAGTCATTGACTTGCCTGTCTTATGCAGGCGATGGGGCCATCCATGGCGACACGAAACCTCCGCGACCCACGCCGATCGGATATGCAATCCGGGGACCGGCCGCATGCTTCGGCGTCTCTGTTTCGCTCCATACTCGACGCGACCGCGGACGGGATTCTCGTTGTCGACCGAGATGGCGTGGTACAGATCTCCAATAGTAAGTTCGCCCAGATCTGGCGCAATCCTTCTTCGATCGTTAATCCGGGGGACGATCAATCGCTTCTGAGCTTCGCGGTTGATCAAATCGAAGACAAAGACGAATACCTAGCCAGGGTCCGCGAACTGCGTGATCAGCCTGACGCGGAGTCCACGGACATCCTGAGGCTTACCGACGGACGCATTATCGAGCGATTTTCTTTTCCGCAAACGATGGATGGCGAGGTCGTCGGCAGAGTCTGGAGCTTTCGAGACGTCACCGAGCAGCGGCGGGCGGAAGAGGCCCTGCGAACGAAATCGGTATTCCTCGAAGCTCAGGCTAACTCGTCCATCGATGGGCTGTTGGTCGTAGATGCGAGCGGCAAGAAAATCCTGCAAAATGCGCGCTTCAATGAAGTGTGGAAGTTACCGCAGCATATTTTCGAAAGCTCTGACGATACGGTCCAGGTTAAGTACGCCATTGCGAGGACGAAGGATCCCGAGGGGTTCAGCAACCGGGTCAAGTATCTGTATGCGAACCCGGAATTAACGGACCGTAGCGAGATCGAGCTCATCGACGGAACTTTCTTGGATCGCTATTCTTCTCCGGTATTTGATGCCGATGGCCGGTACTACGGCCGAATTTGGACGTTCCGCGATATGACCGAGCGAAAGCGGAACGAGGACGCGCTTCGGGAAAGCGAAGAGCGGTTACAGAAGCTCACCGCCTCGATGCCGCAGATCGTGTTCATGTGTGGCGAGAACGGCGAAAACGTTTACTTCAACCAGCGTTGGGCGGAATACACCGGATTGAGCGTCGAAGAGGGAGCGGGGCATGGATGGACGAAAGCTTTTCATCCAGACGACCAGGCAGCAGGTTCGCATACCCTTCCGAACGCCGAAGGGTATGAGGTCGAGATCAGACTGCGGCGTTTCGATGGCGTATACCGCTGGTTCCTGCTTCGGGGTTTGCCACTGCGCGACAGCGCGGACGGCGTCGTACGTTGGTTGGGAACGTGCACCGACATTCACGACCTCAAAACGGCGGAGGCAGTGCTCCACCGAGCCCAGAGTGAGTTAGAGGCTCACGTCGCACAACGGACGGAGGACCTCACGCGGGCACTTGCCGAGGTCGAGCAAGCAAATCGAGCGAAGGGCGAGTTTCTGTCGCGAATGAGCCACGAACTTCGTACTCCTCTAAACGCAATTCTCGGGTTCGGACAGATCCTCGAGATGGACGAACTCGATCCCTCGCAGATGGAAAGCGTTCAACTTATTTTGCAAGGTGGAAGACACCTCTTGAGCCTAATCAACGAAGTTTTGGATATCGCCGGGATTGATTCGGGGTTCGTTGAGTTTGCGATGGAGCCCGTAAGTATCGACGACGCGATCGTGGATGCATGCGCACTGGTGGCGCCGCTGGCCGCGAACCGGAACATCACTCTACTCATCGCCAGCCACAACCTCGGAAGACCTACCTCGATGGTCGAGCCAAGAAGGCTCCAGCAGGTCTTGATCAATCTCCTTTCGAACGGCATCAAGTACAACGTAGAAGGCGGCAAACTGTTCGTTACCTGCCGGGCGGCCGAGAAGGATCGGCTTCTCATCGAGATCCGCGATACCGGCGCCGGTATCGCAAAGGACGATCTACCGAAGCTTTTCACCCCATTCGAGCGGCTTTCCGCCACATCGACCGACATCGAAGGCAGCGGGTTGGGCCTGGTTCTGGCTCAGCGATTGGTGCTGGCGATGCATGGCACGCTATCGGCTTCGAGCACGGTGGGCGTCGGGAGCACATTCACGATCGACCTTCCCCTCTCTTCTGAAGCACGAGCGAATGCAGGTTCAGGCGCCCCCTCGCCAATGCACGCGGTGGCTCCGCGTAGAGGGGCGGTAGGCGGAACCGTTTTGTGTATCGAGGATAACGCTTCGAACCTCCGGTTGGTCGAGGTGATCCTCAAGACGAAACGAGAAATGAATCTGGTTTCAGCGATGAAGGGACGTCCGGGTCTGGAGATGGCTCGAGACGACGCTCCGGACGTGATCTTGCTTGATCTTAACTTGCCGGACATGCACGGAAGCGAGGTGCTAGCGGAACTCAAGTCGCATGAATCGACCCGCCATATCCCGGTGATCGTGATCAGTGCCGACGCCACCGAACTCCAGACCGAACGCCTCGTGGCCGACGGCGCCGCCGCTTATCTGACCAAGCCGCTTGAGGTTCAAAAGTTCCTCGAAACGCTGGACGCCGCGCTCCTCGCGAGCCGCTTCGCCCAGCTCGATCGAGCTTCCTAAACCCTTTCCCTCAGAGGGGAGAGGGTCCTCGGTGTTAATGGCCGTGGTCCTCGGCCAAATTCACCTTTCCGCGGAACGAGCGGAAGAGATAGGTGAAGTAGACGATCGCCAGGGCGATGGCGAGGAGCCAGAAGGTTAGGCCAGCGGCGAGACCGACCCCGCCTGCGGAGGACGAGGTGGCGGTGAGGTCGTTGGCGGGGTCGAGGGTTGAGCGGAGGATGGTCGGGAAGAGGCCGACGGCGGCGGTGGCGAGGCTGGAGGCGATGAGCGCGGCGGAGGCGAAGAAGGGGCCGCCTTCGCTGTTCTTCCGGAGCAGGTAGGGGATCGCTAACAGCGCGGTGAAGTTGCCGGCCGAGAGGATCCAGGCGAGGGGGCGAGAGCGCATCGTCTCGAATAGGGCCGGTTGTATGAACTGGGTGGCGGTGGTCATAAGGATTCCCACGACGACGACGGCAACCCATAGTTTCCCGGCGAGAGACGAGGCGCGGTCGCGGACTTCGTTCTCGGTCTTCATCCGGAGGAAGAGCGCGCCGTGCATGGCCAGGGTGAGGAGAGCGAAGACCCCGAGGAGGACGGTGTACCAGTCGAGGACGCCGGGGTTCCGGCCGGGCATCAGGTTGGTGAAGAGAGGTCCGGAGAAGTAGCCCTCGGCGTTGAGAGGTACCCCCCGGATCACGTTGCCCAGGGCTGCGCCGAGGACGACGGCCATGAGGATGGAGGAGAAGGCGAAGACGCCGTCCCAGGCGCTACGCCAGAGGGGCGATTTCTCCATGGAGCGGAACTCGATGGAGACGCCGCGGAGGATCAGCAGCCAGAGCACCATCGTCAGCGGGAGGTAGAAGCCGCTGAAGCCGGCGGAGTAGGCGCGGGGGAAGGCGAAGAAGAGGATGCCGCCACCGGCGAGGAGCCAGACTTCGTTGCCGTCCCAGAGGGGGCCGATGGCAGAGAGGACGGTGCGGCGCTCCGCGTCTGTCTTGGCGACGAAAAGGTGGAGAATGCCGGCGCCGAAGTCGAAGCCGTCGAGCACCACGTAGGTGGCGAGCATCAGCGAGACGATGGTGAACCAGATCGTTTCCATTAGTAGGCCACCTCCGCCGTTTCAATTTCTCCCAGTTGAATGTCTCCGGGGCCTTTCGCGAGCATCTTCGAGATCAAGTAGAGGAAGAGGATGCCCATCACCATGTAGAGGCCGACGAAGCCGAGGAGGCTGAAGCCGACTTCCCCGCCGCTGACCGTGGGCGAGGCGCCGTGGATGGTGCGTTGGAGGCCGTAGACGAGCCAGGGTTGGCGACCGAGTTCGGCGACCATCCAGCCCATCGTGGTGGCGATATACGGGAATGGGAAGGCGAGCATGAGCGCCCAGAGGAGCACGCGGTTGGTGTAGAGCCGGTGCTTGATAAGCAGGAAACCGGCGACGGCCATGAGGAGGATCTGGAGCGTCCCGAGGCCGGCCATGATGTGATAGGCGAAGTAGAGGAGCTCGACATTGTCGGGGAGTTCCTCCTTCGGAAAGTCATTCATGCCTTTGACTTTCGAGCCGAACGAGCCGTAGGCGAGGTAGCTGAGAACGTAGGGCACCTCGACGGCGTTGTTGAGCCGTTTGTTGACCACGTCGGGCTGACCGATGATGGCGATTTCGGCCTTGTCCCCGCTCTCGAATTTGCCTTCCATGGCGGCGAGGGCGGCGGGTTGGTACTTGGCCATCATCTTGCCATGCATGTCCCCGGTTGGGAACAGGATGAAGATGCTGGCGAGGAGGCCGGTGATGACGCCGACCTTGACGAAGATTTTGGCGATGTCTTTGTGCCGGTCCGAGAGCAAGTAGTAGGCGCCGACCGCGGCGACCACGAACGAGCCGGTGATGACGGCGGCGGTCATCGTGTGGAGGTACTGCCAGATGGCCCAGGGGTTGAAGAGGTAACCCCAGAGATCGGAGAGTTGAAGCGCGCCTCGGGCACCGACGGTGTAGCCGACCGGGTGCTGCATGAAAGCGTTGGTCGCGACGATGAAGTAGCCCGAGAGCCAAGAACCGGCGAAGACCATGAAGGAGGCGAAGAGGTGGCCCTTTGGGCCGAGGCGTTTTTCTCCGAAGAGAAAGAGACCGAGGAATGAGGATTCAGCAAAGAAGGCGAACATGCCTTCAAGGGCCAGCGTGAGTCCGATGACTCCGCCGGTGTAATTCGAGAACTTGGCCCAGTTCGTCCCAAATTGAAACTCCATCGGAATCCCGGTGACGACTCCCATGAGGAAGTTGAGACCGAAAATCTTGGCCCAGAACTGGGCGGCGCGGTTGTACCGCTCATCCCCTTTCTTGTAGGCAACGAGTTTCAGGACGAAAATGATCAGCGCGAGCCCCATCGTGAGCTGCGGGAAGAGATAGTGATAGGTAATCAGGAAGCCGAATTGGATTCGGCTCCAGGTGACGGCATTCAAGCTTCTTCTCTCGGTCGGATAACGAGCACGGGATAGAACTCCGTGGTGACTTGGTGGAGGGAGACGGAGCCGACCAGGCCGCGGGACATTGCTCCGCTTCCTTGGGAGCCAACGACCAGGAGGTCGGCGCGGACATCGGCCATCGCGTGGTGGATGACTTCGTTTGGTTTGCCTTGCCGAACGATGGAAACGGCCCGGTAGCCGGCGGCTTCCAGCTTTTCGCAGTCCGCGCGATTCATCGTCTCAAGCTCTTCGGTAATCCATCGGTCGGCGTCTCCGCCGAGGGAAGCGAGGTTTTTGCCTAGAATCGCGGACTCGTTGTCGTCGAGTTGCCATGCGGTGACAACATGGACCTCTTGAATACCTTTGGGGGCAAGTCGAATAAATTGCTCAAGGCAGCGTTGGGCGAAGGGTGAGTGGTCGGTCGCAAATACCGCGCGAAGGGTGTGGCGAACGCCTTGATTTCCTTTGGTCACCAGCACGGAGACAGGGCTTCCGATGGCCAAGGCGCGGGCGACGGAGCCGATGTAGCTCTTTTGGACGATGCCGCAGCGCGTGGAGTTGATCGCGATGAGATCGACTTTGTCGCGGCTCGCCGCTTCGATGAGCCGTTCGGCAGGGTTGCCATGAACGAGACGCGCGTCGCAGGCGATGCCTTTTCCGCAGGCCAGGTTGGTGGAGGATTGGAGCGCAGAATTCCCCAGGTGGCCGACGACTTCGGCATAGCGGGCTTCGATTTCCGCGCGGTCGCCGAAGGGGAATGGGATGGGCAGGAGTTCGGGAGCCGCGTGAATCAGTTCGATGTGGGGCTGCGGAAACTCCAGACGCTGGATCAGGCCGATGGCGGGTACGTAGTTGTCCGCCGAATCGACTCCGACCACGACATGAGTCTTGAAGGGATTCACTGGGCGGACTCCAATTCTATACGTCGTCGGTTCTGACAGTCGGGGCAGTTCCCGCTGCATGCTTTTGGGGCTTGGGGAAGCTCCGAACGACCGGAAACTGCGGGAGTTACCGGCGGCTCGAAGCTGTATTCGGCGGCCGGATCGACGGGCGCGATAGGCGGGATCTTCATGGTGGTTTCTCGGGTGCCGCCTTAGGCACCGGCTTAACTCCATTCTTCGGATCGCGAGGCTCCATCACAAGTCAGGCAAACTCCGTCCCCAACCCTTTGTCATTAGATTCTCTGACGCTGAACTCGTGGCTTGTGTCTGTCGCCCGGCGAGCGGATGCTATTGGACATGAGCACGAATCAGATCACAACTTCGACCAAGGAACGAGTGGATAGCCGCTCGTCGCTCGCCCGCTCTCTGGCAGGCATGAGAACGTTAGTGGGAATCGATGCCGACGAACTCTACATTCCGGCGATGAAGCTCCTTGGCCGGCTCAATTTCGCCGGAAACCATGTCACGCTGGCCCACGTCGACGCGCCTCCCGGAGCAGTCCTCAACCCATCGCCGCTCGTTTACGCTTATTACGACGTGGCCGAGCTTGAGGCACGGATGCGCAATGCGGGCGAAAACCTTTTGGACGAGGCGGCGGACTGCGGGAAGAAGTGTGGTTTAGGGGCAGGGATCGAGACGGAATATGCGCTTGGCCATTCTTCGGTAACGCTGATGAGCCTCGCCGACGTGCATCAAGCCGACCTCGTCGTGGTCGGTTCGGGACGTCTCGGTCCGCTGGGAAGCTTTTTCCTTGGGAGTGTTGGCCGGGCGTTGGCGATTAACGGGAAGCAGTCATTCCTGGTCGGAAGGAACGACGACGGTCGGGACGGTCCGGTCTCCGCCGTCTTTGCTACCGATTTCTCCGAGTACGCGGAGCGGGCTTTCCTTCGGTTGTTGGATATGAATCCGCAAGGGCTCGGAAAGGTCACCCTGGTGACGGCGACCGACCCGAAGATGGAGACCCAACTGGCGCGCGAAACGGGGGTTTACAACAACAGCGCGAACCCGCTCACGGAGATTGAACAACGCATGAGGGAGTGCGGGGAACGGATGGTGGGCCGGCTCAAGGCGCGAGGGATCGAGGCGGAATTCAAGCTCGTAGAGGGTCATGCGGCGGAGACGGTTCGCGACACGATGAGCGAAACCGGGTCCGACCTTCTGATCCTCGGCGCACAGGGACATGGCTTGATCGAGCGGATCTTCATCGGAAGTCTCGCGCTGCATCAGGTCGTTGCGGAGCCTTACTCCGTCTTGGTCCTCCGCATGCCGGAGGAGAACTAACCTGTTGTCCGTGTTGGAGCAGGGACCCCGCTTCGTTACCGCCGAAGAGGCGCTGAAGCGGGTCCGCTCCCATGACCGGGTTTTCATTCATAGCGTTGCCGCCGCCCCGCGTCTCCTCGTGGAGGCGCTGGCGGCGCGTGCGTCCGAGCTTCGAGGGGTCGAGGTGGTGCACCTCCACACCGAGGGGACCGCGCCGTACGTACGGCCTGAATTCTCCGAAAGTTTTCACCATAACGCGTTCTTTGTCGGAGCTAATGTCCGCGAGGCGGTGAACTCCGGGCACGCGGACTACATCCCGATTTTCCTTAGCGAGGTGCCGGACCTTTTCCGAAAGGGACGGATGCCGATCGACGTCGCGCTCGTCCAGGTATCGCCTCCGGACAAGCACGGTTTCTGCTCGCTCGGCACTTCGATCGACGCGTCTTTGGCGGCCGTTCAATCGGCCGGATGCGTGATCGCACTGGTCAACCCTCAGATGCCGCGGACTCATGGCGACGGGCATATTCATATTTCTCGTTTCGCGGAGGTCGTTCGGACGGATGAGCCGTTGCCGGAGTTGACCCTGCGGAAGTCGACGGCGACCGAACTCGCGATCGCCGAGAACGTGGCGTTCCTGGTGGAGGACGGAGCTACTCTGCAGCTTGGTATCGGGGGGATTCCCAATGCGGTTCTCGCCGCGCTGAAAGATCACCGACGGTTGGGGGTGCATTCCGAAATGTTCTCGGACGGGTTAATCGATTTGATCGAGAGCGGGGCGGTGACGAACGAGGAGAAGACGAAGCACCGGTACCGGACGGTGGCTTCGTTCCTGAACGGAACGCGGCGGCTTTACGACTTTGTGGACGATAATCCTTCGGTGTTCATGCTGGACATCGCCTATGTGAACGACACTTCGGTGATTCGAAAACTCCCTAAGATGACGGCCATAAACAGCGCCCTCGAGGTGGATCTCACCGGACAGATCGCGGCGGACAGCATTGGTTGCCGGCAGTACAGTGGAATTGGAGGGCAGATGGATTTTATGCGTGGAGCTTCGCTTAGCGAGGGTGGTAAACCCATCATCGCGTTACCCTCGACCACTTCGGATGGCCAGTCGCGGATCGCGACGACATTACGAACGGGGGCGGGCGTCGTGACGACGCGCGGCCACGCCCAGTACATCGTGACCGAGTACGGGGTGACGAACCTGTACGGGAAGAACCTGCGGGAACGGGCGGCGGCGTTGATTCAACTGGCCCATCCCAACCATCGGGAGCGGCTTGAGAAGGAAGCGTTCGAGAGAGGGCTCTGTGCCCGTTGATACGCTTGCCCCGATCGCCATTCCTTCGCCCCTAGACGCCCTTCCCGAGCCCGCGCGGCGCTACCTTAGCCACGCCCTCGGGGAGGGCGTAGGGGTTGTAGAGACGGTGGAGCTGGAGATGCACGGCCAGATCAAGCTGGGAGCTTGGAGGCCCTTCAAGGCGCATCAGGAGATTCAGAAACGTCTGGGGATGATATGGAAGGCCGAGACGCGCCTGTTCGGCCTGCCGGTCCGTGGTTTCGACCGGGTTTGGCATGGCTACGGAATGAGCGAGTGGCGGCTGTTGGGATTCATCCCAATGATGTTTGCCCACGGAAGGAATATCAGTCGCTCGGGACTCGGACGTATGGCGGCGGAGACCATCTGGATTCCCTCGCGCTTGCTGGAAAGCGATGTTCGATGGAAGCAGACGGGACCAGATTCGGCGAGCTTCGAGATCGACCTTTTTGGCGAGACGACGGTCGTGAACCTGACCCTTGCGCCTTCTGGAAAGATCGAGACGATCTCGTTTCTTCGATGGGGCAAGCCGACCGGTCTACCGTTTGGCGAGTATCCGTTTGGGGGCTATGTGGATGAGGAGGCGACCTTCGACGGATTCACGATTCCTTCTCGGCTGCGGATGGGTTGGCATTTCGGGACGGATCGATTTGTGAGCGAAGGGGAGTTTTTCCGGGCGACGATTGATCGGGCGGCGTTTTCCGCCGATCGTCGGATCGGCTAGGGTGGCGTTTCGCTGAAGAATCAGTCCTCAGCGAAGCTCCCATTTCCTCACAAATCACTCACGGCTAGGTTGAAGGTGAATCGGGAGTTGCTGTCCTCCTATCACGCAACCTTGATCGAGGCGCTGTCGCCCCCCTCCCCCACCTTCTTCGCCCGGAGGCGCGGAGCCACCTTACGCTTGTGCCTCGCTCCAAGGGGAACTATCTCCGGAGTTAGGCAGGCCGAATTGCTACTTTCATGACGCCGTCTCTCCGGTCTCCGAAGACGGCGTAGGCTTCTTCGATCTGGTCGAGGCCGAAGGTGTGGGTTAGGAGGGGGGTTAGGTCGACGCGTTTGGTACGGACCATCTCCATTAGGCGGCGCATGCGCTCCTTGCCGCCGGGGCAGAGGGTGGTTACGACTTTAATATCGGCGATTCCCGCACCGAAGGGTTCGTAGGGGATCTCGACGCCGTGGGAGTAGACGCCTAGGCTTGAGACGGTGCCTCCGGGACGGACGGAGCGGAGGCAGTTCTCGAAGGTTCCCTGGGTTCCCAGGGACTCGATCGAGACATCGGCTCCGCCGCCAGTCAGGCGGCGAATCTCGGCCACGACGTCTTGGATTCGGTAGTCCAGGACGATGTCCACGCCCATCTTCTTGGCGAATTCGATGCGCCCGTCGTCACCATCCACGCCGATCACCATGGCGGCGCCCATCATCTTGGCGCCGATGCTGGCGCAGAGGCCGATGGGGCCTTGGGCGAAGACGGCGACCGCGTCGCCGATCCGGACACCGCCGGACTCCGCTCCGCTGAAGCCGGTGGAGGCGATGTCGGCCAAAAGTACAACTTGCTCATCCGTGAGTTCGTCGGGGATCTTGGCAAGGTTTGCCTGAGCGTCCGGCACGAGGAGGTACTCGGCTTGGGAGCCGTTGATGGTGTTGCCGAACCGCCATCCGCCCAAGGCTTCGTAGCCATCGCCGTGGCCGCATTGCGAGGACTGGCCAGATTGGCAAGCGCGACAGCAGCCGCACGGGGTGATGGCGCCGACGAGGACCCGGTCGCCCACTTCGTAGCCTTTAAGTCCGGGGCCGACCTCAGTGATCACGCCGACCGGTTCATGACCGATGGTGAGCCCGGACTTGACGGCGTATTCGCCCCGAACGATATGAAGGTCGGTCCCGCAGATCGTGGTGAGGGTGATGCGGATGACCGCTTCGCCCGGGCCGGCTTTCGGCCGGGGCACCTCGCGGATTCCAAAATCGTCTTTTCCGCAGAACACGTTCGCGCGCATCGTTTCCATTTCCTCAATGGTGCGCCCCGAGGGGTGTTGCGGACAAGCCGTGAGAACGGCGTCCTAGAATCCAACGACACCCGCTATCCCGAAGAGGTCCGGTCGGTGATATCTCTCAGGATGGCGGTGAAGAGCGGCCGTCCTCGGACCATTTGGCGCATGATGCTGGCTTCGCAGGGAAACTCTTCGCCGCTTTTGCGGAGACCGCAGACTTGGCTACGAGACGCCATGGGACGAGCGGCGGCGGTTGTACCGGCGCCAAAGCCGTACACGTAGGCGTCATGGGATGGTCGAACCGAGGTGGGCAAGAGGATGGCGAGGCGCTCGCCGATGATTTCTTCCGAGGCGTACCCAAACATCCGCTCGGCCCCGGGGTTGAATTCGATGACCATCATCTCTTCATCGACCGAGATGATGGCTTCGGGAGCCAGGGCGAGAAGAGTTTTGTAGCGAGACTCCGCCTCGGCCCGGGCCCGCTCTGCCTCATGGGTCGCGGTGACATCTTCGATGAGGCTTACACGGCCGCCAATTTTTTCCCCGTCCATCCAGGCATCGCCGCGAGAGCGGACCCAGATCATCCGACCGTCGGGACGGACGTAGCGATGTTCGGAAGTGTAGGGCAAGCCTTCGCGAATGCACTTCTCCCAGGTTGCGATGACCTGACTTCGATCCTCGGGGTGGAGGAGCTCGGAGACTCCTTGGTCAAGCAGCTCTTCTTGCGTAAGGCCGGTGATCGATTCGTGGGCCGGGTTTGCGTAGAGCACCTTGCCTTCCGCGTCGGTCAGGACGATTCCCATAGGAGAGGCCTCCAACACGGTTCGGAAACGGCCTTCGCTGGCGGCGAGCGCGGAGTTCACCCGAGACATTTCGGCCCTTAGGAATTGCGCGACGAGTTCGGTGCGGGGATGGGGACCAAACTTAATGCGCACCCTTCCCCAGTAGGTGCTGACGGTCGCGACGCTAATCCCGAGCTCGTTCGCGATGCCGTGGTCGGTGAGGCCGTTCGTCGCCATCACCAGCAGTTGGCGTTCCCGGGGAGAGAGTGACTCGCTGAGCTCTGGATCGCCGTCGGAGGATAGAAAAAGAGAGTCCCGCATTGAGTGGTTGGATGGTTGAATCGACCTTCATCATAGTAGCGCCTTTTCAAAGGTGGTTTATGCGGGGCCGTTGGATTCACGTCCTAGGATTCGCTGACGTTGAACAATCGGCTTGAAGAACAACCGTGAAAAGGGAAGGATTAAGACATCAGGCGTCACCGCCTAAGGTCCTAAAACATTGCCTACACTCACTAGCCGACGAATCGAAAACGAAGAGGCTTACGACCTCAGAGACCTTGCCGAACCGGTTTCGCTCGGGCCGGTTTCGCAGGGACATACGCCACACGAACCTTCCTACGAGATCGTGCAAAGCCGCCGTGGCCAGACGATGGTAGTCGATCTACCGGGAGTCCTTGCCAGCAACCTTCATGTCGCTTGCCAGGATGGACGGATTATGGTTTGGGGGAATCGTTCGAGGTTTGGAACTCCGGCCCTTACCGATCTGTTCTGCAACCGATGGCAGGGCGGATTTGTGCTGGAGCTTCCGGTACCGGATTGGGTGGACGTAACCCGTATTTCCCGGAAGTACATTGAGGGAGTTCTTTGGATCGACCTGCCCAAGCGACGGGAATCGATTCCCCGGGAATATTGATCGCCTCTTTGGAGATCGGATATGGGAGCTGTAATCGGTTAACCTGATTGCAGCTCATGCCCTTTATCAATGATGATTTTCTCCTGCAATCGGAGGCGGCGAGGCAGCTTTACCACGTTTATGCGGAGGGGCAGCCGATTCTCGACTACCACAACCATCTCCCGCCGGATGAGATTGCGGACGATCGGCAGTTTGAGAACCTGGCGGAGATTTGGCTCGGGGGGGATCACTACAAGTGGCGGGCGATGCGGGCCAACGGGGTGGAAGAGCGGCTGATTACCGGGGACGCGGAGCCATTTGAGAAGTTTATGGCTTGGGCGGGGACGGTGCCGAAAACGCTCCGGAACCCGCTGTATCACTGGACTCATTTGGAGCTCAAGCGATACTTCGGCATCGACGAACTCTTGAACGAGGATTCCGCCCCGGAGATCTGGGAAGAGTCAAACCGGCAGTTGGCGACGCCGGAGTTGTCCGTCCACGGGATTCTCAAACGATTCAATGTGGTGGCGCTTTGTACCACCGACGATCCGGCGGACGATCTGCCGTTCCACCGAAAGATCGCGAGCCGGGGCCTGCGGGTTTACCCAGCGTTTCGGCCGGATATGGCGTACGCGATCGATCGGCCGGAGGAGTTCAACTCGTGGGTTGACCAGCTTGGGAAGACGGCTGGGCTGGAGATTGAGAGCTTCGGGGAGTTTTTTAGCGCTTTAAGGTCACGGCACGATGCGTTCCATGAAATCGGAGGACGGCTTTCGGATCACGGTCTGGAGGTGTGCTTCGATGACTTCCCTACCGAGGGAGAAGCAATGACCCTTTTCATGCGGGTGCGGGCCGGGTTGACGGTAAAGCCGGAGGATCAGGCGCGGTTCGCGGCGTACATGATGCTTTTCTTCGGGCGGTTAGACGCGGAGAAAGGGTGGACGAAGCAGCTCCATTTGGGGGCGCTTCGTAGCGTCAATAGCCGCCGGGTTTCGGAGGTCGGGGCGAATACGGGGTTCGACACAATTGGCGATTACTCCCAGATTCGGCCATTGGCGGCTTACCTGGATCGGTTGGAGCGGGACGGTTCTCTGCCCAAGACGATCATCTATAACAACAACCCGGTCGACAACTATGCCTTTGCCGCCTTGATTGGCTGTTTTCAGGAGGCGGGGACACCCGGGAAGATTCAGTTTGGGTCGGGGTGGTGGTTCTTGGATACGAAGCAGGGGATTGAGTGGCAGCTCGACGCGCTTTCGAACAATGGGTTGCTTTCGCGATTCGTCGGAATGTTGACGGACTCGCGCTCGTTCATGTCGTTCCCGCGGCACGAGTATTTCCGGCGGGTGCTTTGCAATGTGTTGGGAGCGGAGATGGAGCGGGGCGAGTTACCGGACGATATGGAGTTGGTCGGCGGGCTGGTCGCGGATGTCTGTTTCGGAAATGCCCACCGGTATCTAGGGCTGGAGGTTGGAGCGTGACCGAGGCCGAAGTTCGAGAGATCGTTGAGGACGGGCTTCGTCCGTTGGGGCTTACCGGCCGGCGGGTCTTGCTCATCGTTCCGGACGGGACGCGGACGGCCCCGGTGGGGATGATGTTTCGTCTGATCCACGAGACGATCGGGCTTCGGGC
>FTBF01000236.1_pt1 | contig 16745 bp, 15 predicted proteins | sample 1639301 | NCBI WGS metagenome assembly FTBF01 (sample SAMEA3914864, study PRJEB12502) | metagenome | biome: forest; material: soil | place: USA | collected 2012-03-12 | depth 0.3 m
CCGCTCGTGCGGTCGACAAACTGATCGCTCACCACGAAGTGGCCCGGCTCAACATGCTTCTGAAGCGAACCGGCGGCGCACGGGCTGATGATGCAGGCGCAGCCGAGAGAACGCATCGCCCACACGTTGGCGCGGTAGTTCACTTTGTGCGGAGGCAACGTGTGGTTGCGGCCGTGCCGAGGGATGAAGGCGACCCTTCGGCCCTTCACCGTGGCGAGAAAGACGCTATCGCTGGGCGCACCGTATGGGGTGTCGACCTTGACCTCGCGAACATCGTTGAGAAGGCTGTAAAAGCCTGAACCGCCGAAAACTCCAATTTCTGCTTGCTGCATTGAGGGGATCACTTCTGGATTGCGAGCGAAACCTTGTGGCTCAGCTCTTTGATAAACGTATCGACCCGGCCACCGCGGCGGACCACCACGTCTTGGTTCATCGGAATAATCTTGCCCTGCTGGATGGCCGGCAAGGTTCGCAGACGAGGGTCGCTCTTCAGAGCGGCGAAGTCCTGGTCCCCTCGCTCCTTGCTGGTCGCGAGCACGATGATGTCGGGAGCGGCGGCAACGAGCGCTTCTGAGCTCATCTGGGCAAATTTATCCGCCGAAGGTCCGGTCGGGACGCCGCCGACGGTCTTGACCACGTCGGCTACAAAGGAACCGGTACCGGCGACGTAGAGGCTGCTGGAGCCGCCACCAAGTACAACGGCGACCTTCGGAGGGTTCGGAAACTTATTGCCGGCCGCCGCCGCGCGCTGAACCTCAATTCGGTCGACATAGGAGCTGCAGTTCGTTTCGCTGCCGAGAGGCTCGGTGAGGCTGAGAAGCTCCTTCTCGAAATCGACGATGGTCTTCGCGGTGATCGCCTTGGTCGGGATGTGCATACTCTCCAGCCGCTTGATGTCCGCATCGTTGTAGAGGTCGCCGTCGTAAATCACGAGGCCCGGGCCGATCGTCTTGATCAACTCGAAATCTGGCTTCACGTCAACTACTACTTTTGCCGAGAGAATCTGGGAAGGATAGTTGTCGGAAGAGGTCCGTCCAACGAGCTGGCGGGCATCGAAGCACGTGCCGACGATCTCCGAGGTGCTGGGGCTCAGACTGACCACCGCCGCCGGGGCCGCCCTGCGTGGTTCGCCGCCAATAAGCTGGGCCTTCGAGCCACAGCCCGAAAGAACGACGGCGACGGGAATCAGCAATGAGAGCGCGGCGCGCATAGAGTTAATTGTGGCCGATTGACCTAGCTCACGTCCGGGGGGAGGGTAACTTACCCGCGATGCCGAATATTCGCCTCATGTCCGCGCTGGGGCTTGCCCTCGCCGCTTCTTTGTCGTTTGCCGTCAGCCCAGTTGGCGCTTGGAAGGGAAAGGTTAGCGTTAAGGCGCCTACGCTTCCCCCTAACGTTCCCGCCGAGCAGAAGGCGATGGTCACCAAGATGCTCGGGCAAGTCGCGAAAGCCACGCTCGCTTTGAACCTGAAGAAGGACGGAACGTACCAGATGAAGGCGAACGGCTTCCCCGGTCCGAAGGGTAACGACGTCAAGACGGGCAAGTGGACCCAGAAGGGCAGCACCGTCACCCTCACCGAATCCGGTCCGAACGGTCACCCTGAAGCCTTCGCCATGAGTGCCAACGGTAAGTCGCTGAGCATGGACCTCCCTGGCGGTCAGGGCAAAGTTACCTTCATCCGCTAAGGTCGAAAGTTTGCGGAGAGGACCGCAAGGAACCGAGGCCCCTGGGCTAAAGTTTTTGCGTCTTAAAGATATCGATTCGAAATCGATGCGGTGCTCTCCCCTTTGGCCGCGTCAAGCAATCCTGAATCATGAAGCCTTCACCCTAGTTCGGTGAGGGCTTTCTTTTTTAGGGAAGGGAAGAAGAAAGAGGGAAGAGGTGACTCGCCATTCCTTTTCCCTATTCCCTATTCCCTATTTCCTATTCCCTCTTCCCTTCCCACCTCACCGTCGCCCCGAATCCGTGGGCCGGAAAGCCTTCGATGGCCGCCAAAGCCTCGATCGTGGGAATGAGAGGCTGAATCCCTTCCCGGGTCATCCGAACCACGCTTTGGAGTTTGAGGAAATCGAGGACGTTAACGGGGCTCTGCCACCGGGCGGCTCCACTGGTTGGGAGGGTGTGGGATGGCCCGAGGCAGTAGTCGCCCGCGCTCTCGGGCGTGTACTCGCCGAGGAGAATGCAGCCGGCGTTTCGGACCTTGAGCATCGCTTTTTCGGGTTCGGCCACGGCGAGGGTGAGGTGCTCGGGTGCGATGGCGTTCACGATGTCGATCGCCTCTTCCAAATCGCGGGCGACGATCGCGAGACTTGCTCCGGCGAGCGCGGCCCTCATCGTCTCCTCCCGGGGGGCGCCTTTCAGTTGCCTTTCCGCGGCGGCAAGAATCGCGTCCAGTTTTCCTCGCGATAGGCAAACGAGGAATCCGGCATTGTCCGGGGCGTGCTCGACCTGGGTAAGGAGGTCGGCGGCGGCGAATTCTTCGTTTGCCTCGTCGTCGGCAAGCACGCAGACTTCGCTCGGGCCCGCATACCCATCGAGCCCAACTTGGCCCCAAAGCTGCCGCTTCGCTTCATTCACAAACCGGTTACCCGGACCGACGATCTTGTCGACGCGTGGGACAGACTCCGTACCGAGGGCAAGGGCAGCAATCGCGGCCGCGCCGCCGATTTTGAACGCTTTGTCGACTTCCGCCAAACGGAGCGCGGTAAGGACGGCCGGATGAAGATTTCCGTCTTTCCCTGCGGGAGTGGTCACGAAAACCTGGTCGACTCCCGCCACGACGGCGGGGATGGCATTCATCAAGACCGAGCTTGGGTAAGTGGCGTTGCCGCCAGGCACATAGGCTCCGGCCGAGGAAACCGGCATCCAGCGCTGACCAAGGAATTCTTTTCCGAGCTCCAACGCGTCCGGGTTCCAAGCCGTGTTCCAGACGGTATTCACGCCATGCCGGCCAAGCCCCTTCTCGGACGAAGTGCCCCCAGCATAGAGGGTCCCCGCCTGGGCTTGGTGGAAGGATCGGACTCGATCGGCCGCGACCCGAAGGGCGGCAAGGGTCTCCGGAGAAGTCACGGCTTCGGAAATCTCATCCGAGGTGACTTGAATCGATTGGAGATTCGGGGCGTCGAACTTCCGCGCGCTATCCAGTAGCGCCGCGTCGCCTCGCTGACGAACGTCCGCGACGATCTGCTCGACGATCTGCTCTGTCTTAGCGTCACGTTCAAAGGTCCGTCCCTTAAGGGCGGAGAGGACATCGTCTTTTGTCGAATCAAGGACCTTGATCATGCTAACGTGGAGCGCCGAGTAGCACTCGGCAAAGCGTTTCGATCAAGCTGTAGCCTCGCCGAACCCCACTGCCATTGTGACGGTTCTCTGCAAAGGCCCGCCTTAACCGGGTTCGCATCGATGTAGTTCAGGCAGTTCCAAAAGTGCTCTTCGTCGCGAATATATCGGTCGAAGAAGTCTCGGTACCAAAAGGAGCCAGACCTCCCAAGTACCACGTTCGCCCTTCGGGCGGACCGGGCCTTCCAGGATTGAACTACTTTTGGCAGTGGATAGCCTTCGCGAAAGCGAGCTAGGAGATGGACATGGTTTGGCATGATGGTCCACGCCGCTAGGTCATATCGCTCTTCCGCGTGAAAGAGAAGTTGAGCCTCAACAATATTGGCGACTTCCGGTCGCCGCAGCCAGCAGTTGCCGTGGCCGGAATCCACGATCGCTTCAGTTTGGCGGTAGGTTTCCCGTCGTCGCTCCGATTCGCTCAAGTCGGAGAGTTCTGCGGAGAGTTTTTGGATTAACGCCTTTGGGAACGAGTCGTTTAGTCGAAAGGTGATGAATTGATATGCGTGGATATCGATGTGAGGTAGATATCCACGGGAATAGTAGCCCCTTCTAGGCTCTCGGGCGACGGCTTGAGGAGAGGAATCGAGCAGTGCGAAGGGATCGAATGCTGGGTCGCCGAGTGCTACTCGGCGCTCCATTTTATTGCCCGCTCCAATCGAGCTCGCATTCGCTCCTTGCCAAGAATCGCCATCAGCTCAAAGAGTCCCGGTCCCTGCGTCTTGCCCGTCAAAGCCACGCGGATCGGGTGAACGACGGGGCCGAGTTTCTCCATGCCTTTCGCTTCCGCCCAGCCGCGGAGCAACGCTTCATAGGCCGCCACCTCGACCGGGGTCTCGTCCAACTTTCCAAGCACGAACTCGAATAGCTCTTTTGCGTGCGGCACGGTGAACCACTTGCCGGTGGCCTTGGGGTCCATGAAGGGTTCCTCGACGAGGAAGAACTCGAGGGCTTCGCCGAACTCGGCAAGGACCTGTACGCGGGCCTGCTCCTCGCGGATAGCGGGGAGGATGTACTCGCGGTCGGCGAGGGGAATGCGGTCGAGACGGGCGAGAACGTCCGGCCCGATCACCGGCGCTTTGTTCGGCATCGGGTTCTCGTCCACAAACTCGGTCCAGTACTGGCGGGTGTATGAATCGGCAATGTACGCGATAAGCGCGTCGTAGACCGCCTCGGGCGTCATGGAACGGATCCGGACGCCGTTAAGCCATTTCAGCTTCTCGATGTCGAACCGGCCCGGCGAGGCCTGGAGGCCGTCGATGCTGAACGCCTCGATCAGCTCCTCTTCGGACATCGCCTCCCGCTCGTCGCCGGGCGACCAGCCGATCAGGGCGATGAAGTTCTGAAGCGCGCTGGGAAGGAAACCCTGGGCGGCGTAGTCGAGCACTCGCGTCGCGCCATGGCGCTTGGACAGCTTCTTGCCGTCGGCGCCCTGGATGACCGCGCAATGGACAAACACCGGCTTCTCCCACTCGAACGCTTCGTAGAGGAGCCAGTGGATGGGGAAGGAGGGCAGCCACTAGTCGCCACGGAAGACATGGGTGATTCCCATGAGGTGGTCGTCCACCATCGCGGCAAAGTGGTAGGTCGGCATCCCGTCGGCCTTGATGAGCACCGGATCGGTCAGGAGGTCGCACTGCCACTCGATCCGGCCGCGGATCGCGTCCTGGATCACTACTTTCTGACCACGAGGGATTCGCTGACGGATGACAAACGGCTTGCCCTCCGCCTCGGCGGCGGCAACCTGCTCCGGCGTGGCATCGCGCCAAGCGCCGCCGAAGTAGCCGGTGGCCTGCTTGTTGATCTGCTGGAACTCCCGCATCTCGTCAAGCTCTTCGGAAGTCTCAAACGCCTTATAGGCGCGGCCCTTGGCTAGAAGGTATTCGATGTGCGGGGCGTAGATTCCCGCTTCCTTACGCTCACTCTGGCGGTATGGCCCGTTCGGGCCGCCGATGTGGGGGCCTTCATCGAACTCGATGCCGACCCATTTCAGGGTGTTGACGAACTCCTGTTCGCTCTCCGCGTTGTAGCGCGACCGGTCCGTGTCCTCGATGCGGAAGATGTTTTGGCCACCAAGCTTCTTGGCGAAGAGATGGTCGAACAGGACGGTGCGGAGGGCACCGACGTGCAGCATCCCGGTAGGGCTAGGGGCAAAGCGGACGCGGACGGACATGGGTTCTCTCTATTGTGGCAGGGACGGTTGTAAGAGGGGGTACGCGTCACGCGTTGGAAGCTTTATTTAAAAGAGCAGTTTCATTGCGGGATGTTTTTCTGCGGGATTTTCACGAGATAATCTCGTGATTTATTTCATTCTCGAGGGTTGTTAGGCTTTGTGGACAAAAGTAATTTATTTTGAAATTCGTTATGGTAGGTGTACTTATGTCTACTATTCTACCCGAGAGCTTCGGCGCAATGGGGTCTCATCCAGGCTGAAAGTTAGGTGAGAGCCCGGGGGCGGTAGGCGGACTCCACGGCCTGGGACATCGCAACTAAGGAGAGCCGATTTCAAACCAAACACTCTCGAAATCAACCCAAACGACAGGCGAAGGTTTGATTAAAAAGTATTAATAACTACAGAAATAAAATACCTCTCGCTTCCGAGATTTCACCGAGAAAAAACCGAAAATTGAACCTAAATCGTCTACGCGCCATAAACGATTTGAACCTAAGCCTCTGCACGAATAGAAAACATTAACGAGCTTAAGGGCCTCATAATCGGCTCAAGGAAGGAGCTTTTCGTACGCCTTTCGAGGGGGCTCGGTGGTTGATGCGCTTCACACAGGCACGAGCACAGGACGGGCGCTACGAGGAGGATGCGCCTCATGTGGAACTGCATTCTTTGATCGCTTACCGATTGGGGCTGCGGATTCGGAGTGCGTGGCTAGTCGTTCAGTTGGCGGCCGTAGCCGTCTAGCTTTACGCCACCCGTGAGGATGATGACGCCGTCGATGAACGACCAGAGATGAAGGAAGCCGCAGGTGAAGATCGTTAGGACGAGTTGCAGAACGCCGTAGGCGAGGTAGCCCAGGTACATGCGGCCGACGCCTGGGATGAAGAGTTGAAGGATTCCGGCGGCGGTGCGGCTGCGGTCGCTACGGAGGCCGCCAAAGGTCGGATAGTAGGCCGCCTGCGAAGCAAGGGGAGAAAACTCCTGGGGCGCGTAGCTCGGCGAGGGAGCTTGGATGGGCGGAGCGGGACGGGAACTGGGGCTGGGAGGAGGAGGGGGGGCGGCGAAGGGATTCGAGGCCCGGAAAGTGTCGGCGAGTTCGCGAACTCTTTCCGCGGGCAGCCAACTGTCCATGCCGGCTCGCCAGACGTAAGTGTCACGAGCGATCACGCCGCCTTCGACGAGCTCATCGATCTGCTCGCGCGTTAATGGCCCCAGTTGGCCGTAGTGTCCGATGTAATACCAGTCGCCCACGCTTATCGGGCCATTGTACGCGACGAAGGTCCTGTCGTGGGTCACGTCCTAGTCACTAACTAGGCCTTTCGTTCGTCTATTAATTGGAATCCCCCATGCGTCGTGTTATTTTTCTGCTTCTGGCCGTGCTTCTCACGTTTTGTGCCTATGCCCAAGCTCTGCAAGGCGCAAACGGCGAAGGGCCACGTCTTCGCCTTGAAATCGAAGGAAAGGGGACGATTACGATTCGTCTCTATCCGGATAAAGCGCCGAAAGCCGTCGCTCACATCGTTAGGCTAGCGAAGACCGGGTTCTACGATGGCCTTCGGTTCCACCGGGCCGACCGCAAGCCCCGTCCCTACCTCGTTCAAGTCGGAGATCCGCAGAGTCGCCTCGGCAATCTCGACGCGGCCGACATGGGAACGAAGGGAAGCGGCGCGAAGATTCCGTACGAAGATTCGGGACTGCCGAATGTTGTCGGCGCCGTTGGTCTGGCTCGGCTTGGAGAAGATCGGGACACCGGTGACAGCCAGTTCTACATCCTTCTGGGCGCCCAGCCTTTCCTCAACGGAAACTACACCGTCTTTGGGCAGATCGTGGAGGGAATGGATGTCGTCCGCAAGATCGATAAAGGCGACCGAATTGTCCGGGCAACCCTAGTTGGCTTGCCAACCAGCTAGCGCCAGCCAGGGCCACGCGCGGGATTGAGATGGCGGCTGATTTCGAGACGCCCTCAACCCCGTCCCCCACGTTTCCCGCCTTACGCTCGTGCCTCGCTCCAAGGGGAACCATCTTCGGATTTATCTCAATGAGAGACTCGGCCGTGGTTATGCGCATAATGTGCGTGAGTCAATGGCCGATTCTCCCTTTCTGAACGCTCATTTGCCCGTGCTATGGCACGGTGGGGACTATAACCCGGAGCAGTGGCCGGAAGAGATTTGGGACGAGGACATGCGGCTGATGGCCGAATCGAGGTTCCGCGTTGCTACCATCGGCGTCTTCTCCTGGGTCACGCTTGAGCCGGAAGAGGGGAAGTTTGACTTCGAGTGGCTGGATCGGATCATCCAAAAGCTGACCGACGCAGATCGCTATTTTATCCTCGCCACCCCCAGTGCGGCTCCTCCCGCTTGGTTCTCGAAGAAGTATCCGGAAACCTTGCGCACCGGCGCCAACGGCGTTCGGAACCGCCACGGCAACCGCGTCAACTACAATTTTGCCTCGCCGGTTTACCGCGAAAAGACGCGCGACGTGGCCCGGCGCCTTGCGGAGCGGTACGGCAACCATCCCCGGCTTCTTGCCTGGCATGTCTCGAACGAGTTCGGCGGCGCGGATTACGGTCCCGACAGTGTCCTGGGTTTTCGCGAATGGCTAAAGCGGAAGTTTAATAACGACCTCGACGCCCTCAATCAGGCTTACTGGACAGCTTTCTGGAGCCATACCTACCGAAGCTGGGACGAGATCGAGCCGCCCGGCGCGCCCTATGGCGAGACGGCGATGCAGGGCCTCACGGTCGATTGGCAGCGTTATACGACCGATGCGACGGTCGAATTTATGCGGAACGAAGCGGCCCCGTTGCGGGAGATCAGCCCGGACGTTCCGGTGACGACGAACATGATGGGCTCCTATCCGGGGCTCGACTATCGCAAGTTCGCGCCGCATCTCGATTTCGTCAGTTGGGATAGCTACCCAGACATGGCGGAGGCGCCGATGGGCCACCTCGGCTGGATTCGTACTTCGTTCCACCACGACCTCATGAGGTCGCTCAAGCCGGATCGCCCGTGGCTCCTCATGGAGATGGCGCCGGGACCCTCGAACTGGCAGCGCTACATGACGCCCAAGCGGCCGGGCGTTCACGTTTTCGAGTCGCTTCAGGCGGTCGCCCATGGCGCGGACGGCGTGCAGTACTTCCAGTTCCGCGCCTGCCGCGGCAGCCAGGAGCAGTTTCACGCCGCGGTGGTTGGGCATAACCGGGGAGGCGAATCGAGGATGTTCAAAGAGGTTGCCGAAGTCGGCCGCCGCCTGGAAGAGCTGAACGGAATCACCGGGGCAAAGCCCGAGAACCGGGTGGCCCTTATCTACGACTGGTCCAACCGGTGGGCCATCGATGCGGCCTGCGGCCCGGTGTTGGGCAACAAGGGATACTTCGACACCTGCCTGGCCCACTATGCCTCGTTCTGGCGCGCCGGAATCGGCGTCGACATTATCGGCATGGAGGACGATCTCAGCGGCTACTCGCTCCTGGTCGCGCCGATGGCGTACAGTATCGGACAAGGTTTTGCGGAGCGCGTTGAAGCGTTTGTGGCAAAGGGAGGAACGATGGTGACCACATACCTATCCGGCTGGGTTGACGAGAATAGCCTGGTCTTTGAGCACGGGTTCCTTGGGCCTTGGCAGAAAATGCTCGGAATCTGGAGCGAAGAGTTGGACGTGCTTCGCGCGAATCAGTCGGTCGCTCTCAGCGGCGGAAAGGCTGCCCGAGATTTCTGCGAATTGATTCACACGGACGGAGCCGAGGTCCTCGAAACCTACGCAGGCGAATTCTACGCCGGACGGCCGGCGGTTACCGCCAACAACCACGGCAAGGGGAAGGCGATCTACGTGGCGGCCCGAATGGGCGAGGATTTTCTCGACCCACTCCTTAAGGAGCTTGCGCGCGAGGCAGGGGTCATGCCTGCATACTCCGGCGAACTTCCGGCGGGAGTCACCGCCCAACGCCGCGGCAGTCACGTCTTCTTCCTAAACCCCACCAACGATGTGGTGCAGTTGGACGGATTGGAGATCCCGGCTTTTGGAGTGGTTGTCCGGTGACGATAAAAGGCGCCCTCATCTTCGCTGCCGGAGCCGCGGTGCTTTTCGCCGCTTTCTCCATGAGCGAGGCGGTCGTTTCCCGAGCGGCAAAGAAGGACCGGGTCACCATCCTTTACTGGGAGAAGTGGACGGGGGACGAAGGCGAGGAGATGCGGAAGACGGTCAACTTCTTCAACGCATCCCAGGACAAGATCTTCGTCAAGTATCTGAGCATTTCGAGCGTCGACCAAAAGACGATGCTCGCCACCGCGGGCGGCAATCCTCCCGATGTAGCAGGCCTGTGGGCGAACAATCTTTGCCAGCTCTCGGATGCGAAGGCGGTCATCGACCTGACTGACCTCGCTAAGGAGAAAGGAATCAGCGAAGCGACATACATCCCTGCTTACTGGGATGAGATGACGTACCGAGGTGGTCTTTGGGGTCTGCCAAGTACGCCGGCATCGATCGCGATGCACGTGAACGCCGATCTCGTGCCCAAAGAGTACGGTACGCCGGAGACCTTCCCTCAGACCTTCGAGGCGCTCGATGCGATGGTCGACAAGATCTCCAAGAAAGGTAAAGACGGTTCGCTGGTCATGGCGGGCTTCCTACCCGGCGAACCCGGTTGGTGGCACTGGGCTTGGCCAACCTGGTTCGGCGGGAAATTGATCGACGGCGACAAGATCACGATCGACACTCCCGAAGCGGAAAGGGCTTTCGAATGGATCGCGAAGTATGGCAAGCGATTCGGTATTTCGCAGGTGCAGAGCTTCTCCAGCGGCTTTGGAAACTTCGCCTCGCCTCAGGACGCATTTATGTCCGGCAAGGTGGCCTCCGAAATCCATGGTGTTTACAAGGCGAACTACATTCGGATCTACAGCCCGAAGATGAACTGGTTTGCCGTACCCTTCCCGCACCCGGAGAACCGCCCGGATCTGGCGGGGCAGACGATTGTGGACTCGGACGTCTTGTGCATTCCCCGGGGGGCCAAGCATCCCAAAGAGGCCTTTGAATTCATTGCTTACGTGCAGCGACAGGATGTGATGGAGCGGCTTTGTTCCGCCCACGGTAAGAACTCACCTCTGGCTAAGGTCAGCGAGGGCTTCCTGAAGAACCATCCGAACAAGTACATCCGCCTATTCGACGACCTTGCCCGTAGCCCGCGCGCGTTCCACACGCCGAAGACCGGGATTTTCAAACAGGTTTCGGACGAGATTAATAACGCCTACCAGGAAGTGAGTACGGGGGCGAAGACGCCGAAAGAGGCGCTTTCCGGTGCGCAAGCGCGTATCGACGGTCTGTGGGCCACCTATCAGGTTCAGGTGCTTAAGAAGTGAGAAAAGAAGAGAAACGAGCGAGCCGGGACGGGTGGGTCGGCGTTCTATTTGCCCTGCCGTGGATTATCGGCTTTCTGCTGTTCACTTCCTATCCGTTGATCGCCTCGTTCTGTTACAGCTTTACGAACTACTCGGTCCTCCGGCCGCCAAGCTACGTTGGGCTGGCCAACTTCAAGGAGTTGGCGGGCGACGAGGTTTTCCGGAAGTCTGTGGGCAACACCGTTTTGTACGCCATCGGCGCCGTCCCGCTCAGCGCGGTGATGGCGATCGGACTGGCGATGTTGCTTAACATGAAGGTGAAGGGAATGGCGTTCTACCGGACGATGTTCTTCTTGCCTTCGCTGGTTCCGCAGATCGCCATGGGGACGCTGTTCCTTTGGGTCTTCAATAGCGACTATGGACTGCTGAACAACATGTTCCGGGCAATCGGGATCAGCCTTCCGAACTGGCTGGGCGACCCGACCTGGTCGAAATGGACGCTGATTCTGATCGCCATTTGGGGCTGTGGCCAGGCGATGATCATCTACCTCGCCGGTCTTCAAGACGTGCCGGTTTCGCTCTACGAGGCGGCGGAGCTTGACGGCGCGAAGCTATGGGCCAAGACGAAGCATGTCACGCTGCCGATGATCTCCCCGGTGATCTTGTTCAACGTCGTGATGGGAATCATCGGCGCGGTTCAGACCTTTGCCGTTCCCCAATTGATGTTCCCTGGGGGATCTCCGGCACGTAGCACTTACATGTTTGCCATGTACCTGTACGACAACGCGTTCCAGAACCAGCGAATGGGCTACGCGAGCGCGATGGGTTGGGTGATGTTCCTCATCATCTTGCTCCTGACCCTTGTCTCTTTGAAGATCTCCGATAAGCATGTGCACTACGAGGGTGGATAGAAGATGAAGATGTCGATCAACAAAAAAGCCGCCGCCCACATCGCCCTTGTGGTGCTCTCGCTGATCTTCTTCATGCCGCTGCTGTGGATGCTGTCGACCTCGGTGAAGCCTATCGAGGAGACAATGAAGACCCCACCGCAGTGGATTCCGTCCCAGTTTTTGTGGGGCAACTATCCGAAGGCGATTCATTACCGGGAAGAGGAGTTGGGCTACATCCCGTTCCTCGTCTATGCCCGGAACACCCTTCTAGTGACGATCCTCACCGTCATGGGCGCGGTCATTTCCAACACCCTCGTCGCGTATTCGTTTGCGCGCTTGAAGTGGAAGGGGCGCGATCTCTTCTTTGGAATCACGCTCGCCACGATGATGGTGCCGTTCCCGGTGACGATGGTGCCGACGTTCTCGCTATTCAAGTGGCTTGGGTGGGTTGGGACTTACCGGCCGCTTTGGGTTCCCGCTTTCTTCGGCGGCGCCTTCTCCATCTTCCTCCTCCGCCAGTTCTTCCGGACGATCCCGATGGAGTTGAGTGAGGCGGCGAAGATCGACGGGGCGAGTGAGGTCCAGACCTTCTTTGACGTCATCTTGCCCTTGGCCCGCCCCGCGGTTGCGGTCGTGGCTCTATTCACCTTTATGGGCACCTGGAACGACTTTCTAGGCCCGCTCATCTATCTGGTTGACCAAAACACGTTCACGCTTTCTCAGGGGCTGCAGGCGTATCAGACGCAGCATGGGGGGACTCCTTGGAATCTCCTCATGGCCGCTTCATGCTTAGTGATTTTGCCCGTGGTCGTCGTGTTCTTCTTGGCGCAGAAGGTGTTTATCCAGGGAATCGCGACGAGCGGGTTGAAGTGATGTCCTAGTACCGCAGGGTCGCCAGCGCTAGAAGTTGCGCGACGGCCGTGAGGCGGTCGCCGCGGGCGTGGGCTTCGCGGAAGCGGTCGACGCGGGCCTCCTGGTTCGGCAGGACTTCGGCGCTGGCGAGGGCTTCTTCGGTCCGGCCTTCTTCGTAATAGGTGGCGGCCTGCAGGGCGAGGGCTTGAGGATTCGCGGGAGATAGGGTCAGGGCCCGTTCGATCTGATAGTCCGCCTCATCGGTCATCTCTAATCGCCGCGCGATGCGGGCGGCCCAGAGGTGCCGCTCGGATGTTGGCGATGAAAAGGCGAGCGATCTCTCGATCTCCGTCTGGGCTCGCTCGTATTTCGCCCGATGAAAATCCGCGACCGCCATCTGCGCATAGCATTCGGCCAAATTGAAGCGAGCGAGCCTGATCGTCGACTCGCTTTTGCTTTCCCGAATGCAGGTCTCAAATGCGCTCGCGGCCTCTTCGTACTCCTTTCGGTCAAGCGCCGCAAAGCCTTCTTCGCAGATCTCCTCAGTGTCGAATCCGAACCATTTACCTAACTTAGACATTACCGTCCGTCCCTTGCCGGCCATGGGACAACTCCGTCTCGGGCCACAGGTGATCAGACGAGATCGGGCAGGGTTCGTTCCGGGGACTCAGACTTCGAGGAGCATGCCGTCGTAGCCCGGCTCCGCCCCAAGCGCGGCAAGGGCACCGTGAAGATCGCAATGGCGAGCCCCGCCGGTGGCGGCGTGGTGAGTCGTAACCACCCGGCTCTCCTCGGTCAGGGTGCCGTCTTTACGGAGCCGCTCAAGCATGTATCGGAATCCTTCCAAGTCCAGGTGGCCAAGGTAGGTGGCGGGCCGGAAAGCGTTGGTGCATTCCAGCACGAGGAGGTGGATCACCGTCCCGGCCAGATATTCGAATGTCTCGTCGGGCCAGACCCCGGTATCGGTCGCGTAGATCAGTCGGCGGCCGTCTCGTTCGATGAGGAAGTTGAAGCACTCTTCGCCAGGGGTGTGGCGGGCGCGGAGGGGGGTGATCTTGTAGCCGGCCGATTCGAAAGTCTCGAATGAATGGATCCGAAGGAGCTCCATCGGCCAGTCTTGGTATCGGGCGGTGATCTGGTCGATTACCGTGTCGTTCCCGAAGATGGGGAACGGCATTTCAAGCTTTTCGGTGAAGGGGTGGAGGGCGTATTGCAGCTCGGAAAGGGTGAGGTGATCTTCGTCGCTGTGGGTGAAGAGAAGCACGTCCCAGTCGCTTGCTTTGAGCTTGTTATCCAGGAGTTGGTTAAAGGTCTCGGGGGGAAGATCGATCTTGAGACCTTCGTCGACGATGGCGGCGGCGCGGGATCGGACGTCGTGCCCTCGGTGCTCTCGGGCCCACTCCGACACCGGATCTTCTCCAAAGAGCGCAGGAATCCCGTCCGCCCCGCCGGTGCCCAGCAGCCGAATGGTCAAGCGTCGTCTCCCATGGCCCACATCACGAGACCGGTGGGGACCCAGGGGAATTTCGAGAGGCTGCGGTGGGGAAGCGTGGTGCCAAGGCGTTGAGCTTCCAGAAGGTCGGACCGATGCGGGCGTGGAAGAAGAAAGGCGGCGGCGGCTCCCTCATCGGCGGCCCGTATGGCGTGATTCGGTTCGTTGAAATAGAGGATCGGATCGTTGGCCGATATTCCGAAGAGCCCGGCAAGGATTTCGCTTTGCAGCCACATCGAGGCGGGCATCGCAAGATCCGATTGGGCGGTGAGAAGGTAGCCCAATCCGCCTTCGGTGGCCATCCCAAAGCGGATCCGGCCCTCCTCGCTGGCTCGGCCGAGGTGGATTTCGAGGTTCCGGTTCTGGTGTTCTTCGATCGAGAAGCGGGTCGAAAGCCGCGCCAGGACTTCGTCGCGGCCCAATCCACCGGGGAATCGGCGAATCACCGGATGAACGGGGAGGAGGGAGAACGAGGGGTCGGAGAGGGAGGCGAGGAGCAGAAGGGTCCCGTCTTCCGGAAGCGGCCCTTCGGCGGGGTTGTAAAGACTGTCGCGGAACGATCGGGCGGCTTCGGTGCCTTCGACCCCGTCGCCCACGAGGAAGGTTTTGCCAGAGAAAGCGGTGGTGATTGCCTCGACGGTCGCCGGATCGTCGATCTTTTCCAATCGGGAGGTGATTCCGTCGGCGGTGGCGACGGCGTCGGTCCCGGTGCGGGCGTTGCGAAGGGTTTCTAAGGCGGAGCCGTCTGGGTCCTCGTAGTAGGCGACGGTGGGCTCGAAGGTGGTGCGAGTGGCTTCCAGGAGGCGGAGGCGGTCTTCTTTCGTTTTCGGATCGGGCGTTTCGATCGGGACGGTGTTCTTTAGATTGGCGACCGCGAAAAGGGAAGTGTGCACGCCGTCCGTGCCGAATTTTTGGGTGAGCCGGTAGAAGGCGGGGCGGTCCTCGGCGGCGATCAATCCTTGGCGGCGCCAGTCGGCAAGGATTGCCGAGCCTCGGGCGAAGCGGATGAATTTGCTGCGGTCATCGCCGCTGCCCTCGGGGGCGGCGATAGAAATTGCGTTATGGGGGCTCCGATGGGCGTAATCGTCGCGGCCGACAGGCGTTAAAACTCCTGACGGCGCCGACAGCAATGTGCCGAGAGCGCCTGCCGCCTCGGTATATCGCAGTCCTCTGAACGGACGCAATCCTCCTACTTGAGGGAGTCCCGCCATGAGCAGGGAGAGTACCCCCGCTTCCGGCGGCAGGCGGTAAACTTCATGCCGGTGACCGTCGAAGTCCAACTAAAGTCCTACGCGGAGCGGATCGACGCCCGCATGGCGGGACTCCTACCGGCGGTGAACCTCGATCCGAGCCCTCTTTTCGAAGCGATGCGGTACGCCTCGCTTGGACCCGGAAAACGCCTCCGCCCCGCCCTGTGCCTTGCGGCCTGCGCGGCCGTGGGGGGCGAGGAGGAGGCGGCCCTGAATGCAGCCTGCGCGCTTGAGATGGTTCATGCCTTCTCGTTGGTGCATGACGATCTGCCGGCGATCGATAACGACGATCTTCGTCGCGGTCGTCCGACCGCGCATAAGGCGTTTGGCGAGGCGGTGGCGATTCTTGCTGGCGACGCGCTTTTTGCCCACGCTTTCCAGATGCTCGTGACCCCCACGATCGGCCAACCGCCGGTGCCGGCGGTCGCGGTTAGGCTGGTCGCCGAACTGGCCCGCGCGGTTGGCGTTGAAGGGGTGGTGGCGGGCGAGACAGCCGACATCTTGGCCGAAGGGAAGCCGGTCGATGTGGCGACGCTCGAATCGATCCACGTTCGGAAGACCGGCATCTTGATCGCGGCAAGCGTCCGGATGGGCGCCATCGTCGGCGGTGGGGAAGAGAAAGCAATCGACGCGCTCGGCCGATACGGAAATCTGGTGGGGCTCGCCTTCCAGATTGCGGACGACGTTTTGAACGAGACCGGAACCGCCGAGCAGTTGGGCAAAGCTGCCGGTTCAGACCGGGCTCGGGGCAAGGCAACTTATCCGGCGCTCATTGGTCTGGAAGCCTCCCGGGAGAGAGCCTTGGCCCTCGCGGACGAGGGCGTTGCGTGCCTTGCGGCGCTGCCGGGAGATGTGGTTTTCCTTCAGGATCTGGCGCGGTTCTCGGTCGAGCGACTGCGGTAGGTCGTTGGGTCTTTGACCCAACGACCCCGTTAAACCGAGCTCTTCGCCTTCTTGAACTCTTCCAAGCGGTCCTGCATGTCCTTTAGGGTCTCGGCGTCTACGCGCTTGTCGGTTTTCGCCAGCTCAACCGCTTTCGTCTGAAGCTCGAGCGCCTTCGCCTTGTCACCGGTCTTAAAGAGGCAGAGGGCGTAGGTGTCCAGGATCATCCCATCTTTCATCTTGCTCGCCTCGGCGGCACGCTTGGCTAGGATGAGGGCGGCGTCGAAGTTGGGTTTTGGCATTTGACCCTTCGGATCGACGATGGCCCAGGCGAGGGAGTTGAGCGCATCGGCGTTGTCCTTAAGGTCGTCCGTGGTCAAGCGCTTGGCGAAATCGATCAGCTTCGGATTGCCGGTGCCGGCGAGGATGGAAAATCGCGGGCCGATGAGTTGGGGCTTTAGGTCGGGCCGGCTTTTTTCAAGCTTGTCGAGCTCTTCAAGCGCGTCTTCGATATTGCCTTCCTGCATGGCATCGATGAC
>FTBF01000042.1_pt1 | contig 16579 bp, 16 predicted proteins | sample 1639301 | NCBI WGS metagenome assembly FTBF01 (sample SAMEA3914864, study PRJEB12502) | metagenome | biome: forest; material: soil | place: USA | collected 2012-03-12 | depth 0.3 m
GAATGAGGACGTGCCCCTTATCGATGCGATTTCCAAGGCTCAGGGTGGCCGGGTGCCGGATTTGAGGAAGATCGCCACTCCGATGGAAGCCCAGCAGCGGATTGCCCGAATGGACGCGGTTCTCGCGATGCGGCTTCACGCGGGCATCCTTGCGGCGACGGTGGGCGTTCCGCCGCTGATGATCAACTATGATCCAAAGGTGGCGGCCTTTTCCAAGCTTCTCGATCTCGGTCCGGCGATCCCGATGGAGAATCTCACGGCGCCCCGGTTGCTGGACATTTTCCTCTCGTTCTTGAAGGACAAGGACCGCAACGTAAAGATTCTTGAGAAGAAGCGGGAAGAGCAGGCGAAGTCGGCGGAGCTCAGCATTGAGCTGATTAAGTCGATCGTGGGATAGCGAATCCCAGCGCTCTATTCCTGGTGGAACTGGCACGAGTCGCCGTGCTCCACGTGGGTGCCGCGGGTTGCTTAGTAGTCCAGCAGTTCGGGTCGATTCTTTAGCACGGCGGAACGACCTCCCAGTACCAAAACCGTCGCCATCCCGGCGAGGAAACCACCAGCGTGGGCCCAGTTGGCAACGCCTTCTTGGCGGGCCAAAATTTGGAAGAGGAACCAGCCACCGAGAAGCAGCCACGCGGGCGCCTCAAATTCTAGAAAGGGGATCAGGATCTCGATCTTGCTGGACGGGAAGAGGAGGAAATAGGCGCCCAGCACCCCGCCGATCGCGCCGGATGCGCCGAGGGTGGGTACAGAGGTGTACGGGTCTACCCAAATCTGGGCTGCCGCCGCCGCCACGCCCCAGGCGATGTAGTAGAGGGCGAGCCGAACACCGCCGATCGCCTCTTCAACTCCTGGACCGAAGACGTAGAGGAAAACGAGATTCCCCAGCAGGTGCGTGATGCCCCCGTGTAGGAACATCGAGGTAAAGACCGTGACGAGGGGGAACCGGAGGCCGTGTAGCGCCTCGACTACCTCACGGGGGTGCATCGTGAGGTCCGCGAACGTTGCGCTAGAGCCGAAAGGGTAGAAATTCCGGTCCCACAGATAGATCAGAACGTTTAGCCCAAGAAGGGTCCAAACGACGAGCGGCAATCGCGGTTTCTTCGTCTCCTCAGGGGCTGCCGACGTCACGGTAACGCAGAGTGTACATAATGGACGCACGATGGTCTCCACCCTCGTCTTCGCCTTGATCACCGCCGGCCGCATTTCCGCCGATCCGGCCACGCGGTACGACGCCTTTATGAAGTCGCACCCCTCCTTTGTTGCGACGGTGGAGGCGTCATTGAACGGGCATGTCGTGGGGACGGGAGTCACTCGAGTAAGCCGCCCGGCGAGAATGCGTTTCGACTTTACGGGAAGCGGGATCGACTACATTCTCAGCTCCACCGAACTGGGATTTATTGAACTTGATCGCGTCGAAAAAGAATACGACGAACATCCTTCAACCGGCGGGCTCCGGCTTTTCGAGTCTCGCCTATCCGACGCCACGGGCTTTTTCCCGACGTTCCTGCTTCCGCCGAGTCTGAAGTCCCTGCTTGGCACTCAAAAACCAACGGTGACCCCCGTCTCTGGCGGAGATGAGTTGATGGTGGTTATCGCGAGCCCGATGGGCTCCACGGAACTGCGGCTGGTGGTTGACCCCGAAGGGCGTCCGGCGAAGTTTTCTTCGAAAGGTCAAAGCGGATTGCATTCTTGGCGTCTCCTATCTTTCAAACCTTCCAGTCCGGACCTTTCCCTCTTCAAGGTTGAGCTCCCCCTCGGCTACGTTCCGTTTGCTCTGCCCGAGCTTCCTTTCCCGCTTCAGGTGGGAGAAGAGGCTCCGCTTACCGGTTGGAAGCGCGCGGGCAAGCCGTTCGATCTCGGTGAGCCGCAGCGAGGAAAAGCCCGCTTGCTGGCCGTTTTGGGAAGCGACTGCCCGGCGAGTAGAGCCGTGCGACCGTCTCTTGCCGAGCTCGCGAAGTCGATGCCAGTGCTGACTATCGCTCCCGGCGAGATCGTCGATCCGAGCGGGACGCTGATGAAAAAGCTTTCTCCGCCCGGCACCCCCATGTTCTATCTGGTGGGTCCTGACGAAAAGGTGACGAACCTGTGGTTCGGTTTCGATGCGACGAAGGCCGCCGAATGGACGGCTCAGGTGAAGGCGGCGGCAAAGGGTAAGTGAGTCACTACCGCGCCGCGGCCGTTGCCCTTCTCCATGCTCACACTCCCGGCGAGAGTCTTCGCCGGCACGCTTTGGCGGTGGAGGCCTGTCTTCGTGGCTACGCCGAACGTTTGGGCCAGGACGTTGAGTTGTGGGGCAATGCTGGTCTGCTTCACGATTTCGACTACGAAGAGCACCCGGACGAGCATCCGCTCTGGGGCATGAAGCTGATGATGAACGAGGGGTGGCCCGAGGAAATGATCCGCGCCATTGCCGCCCACTATCCGGCGAAAACCGGGGTCGAACCGGAATCGCCCTTGGAGCGGCATCTCTTTGCTTGCGATGAACTGAGCGGCCTCCTTGTCGCCTGCGCCTATGTGCGCCCCTCACGCAAGATTGCCGACGTTGAACTGAAGAGCGCGATGAAGAAGCTTCGCACCCCTTCCTTCGCGGCCGGCGTCAATCGGGACGATGTTACGCATGGCGCCGAACTCATCGGTTTGCCGATCGAAGAGCATGTCGCTAACTGCTTGGCGTTTATGATCGCGGCAGCGGATAGCTTGGGTCTTTGAGTAGCACCTTCGTGGGCGAGCCGCCCGCGCCACGGGGAGTTTCTGCGGAAATTCTAGCCTGACGCCTTCATTCCTTTTCCCTTCTCCCTCTTCCTCCCCCCTCCCTTCCATAATGTTTAGGTGAGCCTCCAACAAGCCCTGAAGAGCGGCGTGCTTCTGGGCGACGGTGCAAACGGAACCCAGCTTTCGGAAAGGGGATTCGTCGGCGAACACTACGATCTCGCGAACCTTCTTGCGCCCGATCTTGTGCGGGATGTTCACGCCACCTACTTCGAGGCGGGTAGCGACTTCGTCGAGACCAACACTTTCCACGGCACCCGGCTGCTCCTTGGCGGCGACAAGCTCGACGTCGAAGGGCTTTGCCGAGAAGGCGCTCGACTGGCCCGCGAGGCCGCCGGTCCGGACCGTTTCGTTTTAGGCGCCATCGGCCCGGCGGGCAAGCCGATCGAGCCGATCGGTTCGATCACGCAGGACGAGATCAAGGAAGTCGTCCGCCGCCAGACCATTGCGCTGGTGGAGGGCGGGGTCGATGGCTTTATGCTGGAGACCTTCGTCGATATGGACGAAATGTGCGCCGCCATCAAGGGCGTACGCGCGGCCAGCGACCTGCCGATTCTCGCTAGCAAGGCCTATATCGAAGACGGCGAAATGCTGGCCGAAGGGCTTCCCGGCCGCTGCTCCCACGATCTCGCGGAGATGGGCGTTCAGGCCGTTGGCGCGAACTGCATCGTCGGACCCCAGCGAATGCTGGATCTGGTCCGGCAGATGGCCGAGTCGACCGACCTACCCATTCTCGCTTTCCCCACCCCCGGTCTTCCCCAATTGGTGAAAGGGCAGGTGGTGTACGACACCGATCCGGAGTACTTCGCCAAGGCTTCCCTCCGTCTGGTCGAAGAGGGAGCCACGGTCATCGGAGGCTGTTGTGGCACCACACCGGCCCATATTCGTGCTCTCCGCACCCTCCTCACCGCGAAGCCTCCGAAAGTACGTCCGCGGGCGAGCACAGTGCGAGAGCGGACGGACCGAAAGCCGCTGCCGGTGACCGAGCCGAGCGAGCTGGCCCAAAAAGTCGGAAATCGCTTTGTCACCGCCGTCGAGATGGACGTTCCGCGCGGGCTCAACCTTGATAAGCTCCTGGCCGGTGCTCGCGCACTTAAGATCGCCGGGGCGGACGTGATCAATATCTCGGACGGCGCGAGGGCACGGCTCCGGATGAACCCTGCCGCCGTTTCCCAGGCGATTCAGAGCCGAGTGGGGATCGAAGTGACGATGCACTTCGCTTGCCGGGACCGCAACCTCCTGGCCATCCAGAGTGATCTCCTCGGCTGCCACGCCCTCGGCCTGCGGAATATCCTTGCCGTCACCGGCGACCCCGCCAATATCGGCGACTATCCGAGCGCAACCAGCGTCTTCGATATCGACGCGATCGGCCTCTGCCGCATTCTCAAGAGGTTCAACGACGGGATCGATCTCGCGGGATACAGCGTGGGCGTTCAGTGTGGCTTCACGATCGCCTGCGCCTACAACCCCCTCGCGATGGACCGCGGCCTGGAACTGGATCGCCTGAAGCGAAAGGCCGATGCGGGGGCGCAACTGGTCTACACCCAGCCGGTATTCGACATTGAGACCGCCGAGCTCGCGGCGGCCGATTGCGCGGCCCTGGGTTTGCCGGCGCTGATCGGCGTGCTCCCGCTCAAGACCGGCCGCCACGCCGAGTTCATGCATAACGAGGTCCCTGGTATTCGGATTCCCGAACGGCTTCGGAAGCTAATGGCCGAGGCACCGGATGATGAGTCGGCCCTTTCTATTGGCGTGGAGGAGGCCCATTCGCTGGTGTTGGCCATCCGTAGGTGCGCCCAAGGCCTCTATTTGATGCCGCCCTTTGGCAGCGCCGTCATTGCGGCGCGAGTTATGGAGGCAATTTAGCCGGTTTCTGGTGAAACTGGTATTAATACGATAAAGAAAATCTACTGGCCGATTTAGACTCAGTGCACCGGAAATATTCCGGCAATCGTTTTCGAGATTGATCAATGAAGACCTTCTTTATCCTTTCTGTGTCGGCCTGTCTGGCTGCCGGCGCCTCGGCCACCACTTTTACCCTGCAAGGCTTGGCCCTGCCCAGCAATGACACGGTGCACGTGACTGGGCCCGGGGTTTTGACCAACGACGTCTATGCCGGCCCCGAAAATGCCTCGTTGAACGGAGGTCCCTCTTTCCGGGTTTTCTGCGCGGACTTGGGTCACCTCTCGAACGGCGGGGCGACCCCGGTCAGCCTTGTCGATACGAGCCTGCCTTTGGTAGGGTCCGGCTACAAACTGGCCGCCAAGCTCTACAACAAGTATTCGCCCACGGTTGGCAACGATCAGGATGCCAACGCGGCTCTCCAGGTTGCGATATGGGAAGCGATCTTCCCATCCGCGACAATTACGGACGTTGCCCCCGCCGGCATCGTGGCCCAAGCGAATATCTTGCTCGGCAGCGACCTTTCGGCGGTTTCCGATAAGGCGACTTACTACGACATGGGGAACGCGAACCAGTCGATGATCGGCGGCTACCAGGCCGTGCCGGAGCCGACGTCGATGGCCGCGCTCGGCCTTGGCGCTCTCGCCCTGGTAAAGCGCCGCAAGCGAGCCTAAACTCGATCGCCGCAGGATGTTGTGCCCATCCTGCGGCTGCCATTTGTACCGGCTTTCGATTTTGGATCGCTTGTTGGCTTGAATCTTGCGATGAAGGGACATTGTGAGAAGCCTTTTCATCCTTTCCCTCGCTGCCGCCGCAGTGGCAGCCCGTGCGACCGACTCCATGACCATCTCCGGCCTTTCGCTGGGCGGCGGTACTGGCATCGTTAACCTCAGCAACGTGTCCGGCCTTCAGAACGGCGGCTACTATGCGGGGCCGTTCGATTCTTCTCTCAACGGCGGCGCAACGCAGCGGGTCTTCTGCGCGGACCTCCTCGACCACACGATCTTCAACAGCCCGACCGGCGTTGCCGTCCAGGACACCGCGACCCTCGGTAGTGGTTACCAGCAGGCCGCCCGCGTCTACAACAAGTACGCGCTGACCGTTGGCAACGACGCGACTGCGAACGCCGCTCTCCAGGTTGCGATCTGGAAGTCGATCTTCACGACGCTCAACTACTCCGACTGGACTCCCGGCGTGACCTCGCTGGCCGATAGCTACCTGGCCTCGTCGGACCTGAACAGCTACTCAAACCATGCGTCCTACTACAACTTCGGTGGCGCTAACCAGTCCATGCTCGGCGGCACCCCGCAGGCCGTTCCGGAGCCTGCATCGATGGCCGCCCTCGGCGTCGGTGCTCTCGGCCTTCTCAAGCGCCGCAAACGCGCGTAAGATGGGGTAGATCTGCAGAACCGCCGCCTCTCGCCGGAACGAGGCGGCGAATCCCGGTTCATTTTGGCTTTCAGGTTCTCTTTCCGAATCCTAGCCAACGCCCCCCTCCCGCAGTGGTAGCCTCTCAAAAGTTCTGGTCTATGAACATTGAATCTCAACTCTCTTCGTCGTTGGGTCGAAGGGATGAAGGTCCGAACACCGCCCTCGCGGTAGAGATCGCTTCTAAGGGGGACCGTGGCGGTGTCCAAGAACTACTTCGCCTTGTCCAGGAAGGGAAAAAGCCAGTGCAAAGCGATGCGATCAAAGTGCTATACGAGATCGCCGAACGCGAGCCTGTCCTCCTCGCGGACGATCATATCGTTTTTGTGGGACTTCTGAAGAGCAGACATCAGCGCCTCGTTTGGGGGGCAATGGCTGCATTGGATGCGATCACGCCGTTCGTGCCAAAGGAGATTTATGGGTCCTTGGATGAGATTTTGTTCGCCGCGGAAGGTGATTCAGTCATCGCTCGCGACCACGCGGTGAACATCCTCATCCATTTGGCCACGCTTGCTCCCTTTCGGGTCAAATCGTTCGCGCACCTCCTCGATCAGATTCAGCGCTGTCCGGTCAATCAAGTACCGATGTATGGCGAGAGGGCGCTTCGGATCGATCGTGCAGAACAGCGGGGGAGTCTTCGAGAAGTTCTCGAAAGCCGCTTGTCCGATTTGTCGAAAGACTCGCAGCGGCGGCGTCTGGAGAAGGTCCTTCAGAAGCTCGGTTAGGACTTCGGTTAAACTGTCTCTCGCAATGATCGCCCAGGTGCATTCCGCAACTCTCCTGGGCATTGAGGCGCTTCCCATCGTGGTCGAAGCCGATTTAGGCGCTTACGTCCAGGGCGATGGGGAGCGCTACTTTGTTTTGGTCGGTCTTCCGGATAAGGCCGTGCAGGAAAGTAAAGAGCGCGTCCGCGTCGCGACCCGAAATTCGGAGCTCGATTTCCCGAACCGGAAAATCCTCGTTAACCTCGCGCCCGGCGATATTCGCAAAGAAGGGCCCTGGCTCGACCTACCGATGGCAATCGCCCTCTGCGCGGTGACCAACCAGGTTCCTCGGCAGGAGTTGGACGGCACGCTGTTCCTCGGCGAATTGGGGCTTGACGGCACGCTGCGGCCCATCGACGGAGCGGTGAGCGTAGCGCTGATGGCGGCCGAGAAGGGCTTTAAACGCCTCGTGGTCCCGCACGAAAACGGGCCGGAGGCCTCGGTGGCCGGCATCGACGTGTTCGGTGTACGCACGCTAACCGAGGCGGTCGAACTGCTCAACGGGGCCAACATCGCGCCGATCCAGTTCGATTCTCGCCCGGAATCCCGAACGGTGGAGTACGACGTCGACTACCGCGACGTCAAGGGCCAGCGCCACGCCGTCCGCGCCCTGGAGATTGCCGCGGCCGGTGGTCACAACATGCTCATGAGCGGCCCCCCGGGCAGCGGCAAGACGATGCTCGCGCGGCGGCTACCGACCATCCTGCCGCCTTTGGGGCTTGAGGAGGCGATTCAAGTCACCCGAGTCCACTCGGCGGCGGGCCAGAAGGGGAATGGGACGGCGTTGGTGTGGGAACGGCCCTTTCGATCTCCGCACCACTCGGCCTCTCATGCGGCGCTTGTTGGCGGCGGCAAGAATCCGAAGCCCGGGGAGATTTCGTTGGCTCACCACGGCGTGCTCTTTTTAGATGAGACCAGTGCATAGTAGACAACCATCGTTGTTCAGCAGACAAAAGACCACTTCCCCACGCATTGTTTTGGCATTAATCGAGTAAAACGTGCCGAATTCCGCCCCCCTAGAGGGGGGTGGGGCCGTTTAGCGTCGAATTTCCCGATAACCCCCTAGCGGGGGTTGCCCGAAACGTATACCCTGGGGGCGTCGTCTATTTTTCTTTGAAAACAACAGCAATATAGCCCCCCTAGGCGTGGCTGCGGCATACGTGTCGGCCTCATGGATCAACTCCATGACCCGAAATTTGAGGAACGAACGTATGGCCAAGTTAAGGATGTGGGAGACCTAAATGCTCTTCGGCGCCTACGCTCTACTGTGATCTGGCTGCTCTCGACAATGGCGAAAAAGGAGGCCGTATACGTTGAGAAGAAGTAGTAAGCACGACCGCCTGCAGGCAGCACTTGCGGGCAAGACAATGCGGATGTATGTCCGCATCTCATTAGTGGGAGATCGGAAACGACAGGACGAAGCAACAAAGGATGGGGACAGGCTGCTCTGGTCGGACGCCGCTCAACTCGCTATTGGTCACGAATGCTCGGCCGACTGGGGGATGATCTTCGACGAAGAAGAATCTCGTCGACACGCGGACCCTGATGTATCGGGCTACCACACGAAGTGGGACAAGCGGCCTGGCCTCAAGGCACATTTTGAAGATGCCAAACGCGGCGAGTTTCATGTGCTCGGTCTGCATTTTGCCGATCGGATGGGCCGCAACGTGCAAGAGACAGTGCAAGCGATCGAGGCCTTTCTGGATTTGGGAGTTCGAATCTATGTTGCCGAGGACGAGGAGTTCATCGGCAAGGACGACAAGGACGCGTTGAACAATCTCTACGGCCAGATGGTGGCCGCCGAGCGTTTCAGCATCAGGCTTGCTGATAGGGTCCGTGCCGCCCATCGGCGCCGCGCTCTCAGCGGCCTTCACAAAGGAGGTCCTCCTCCCGCGTGGCTTGAGTTCGACAAGGCGCAGGGAAGATACGTGGTTATCGAGCGTGTGGCTGACCTGATGCGCCTCATGGTGGAATTGCGCCTCGAGGGCAAATCGGAAACTGCAATCACGCGGGAGCTCAATAAGATCGGGCCGACGCCAAAGGGCTTCCCTTGGCGGCAGTGCAATGTCAACCGCTATCTCTCTGTGAAGCTGATTGAGAAAATGGAGGGCTTCTCGCATTTCTGCGTCAAGGGAGAAGAGCCAATCCTGGTGCCCAATGCGTGGGATCCGATTCTAACTCCTGAGAAAGCAGCCGAGATCAAACGAGTGCTCTTGTCGGCGAACAAACGCACTTACTACGAGACCCACTTTGCAAACAAAGCCGCGGGACGGACGCGGGCAGTGGGAGCGAACGCAAGTTTCCTCTTGACAGGCAGGATCTTCTGCGCGGTGTGCAAACGGCGTGTGGGAGGATTGAGCGGGGAGAAGAATCTGAACAATGCTCGCTATGCCTGCTACACGTCGATGGGAACGAAGGTGAGACATCCTGGTGCCCAGACGTACTTTAGGCGCCATCACGTGGAAGACGCTGTACTGCTCGCTCTGTCGATCTGGTTGAAGGCTCCGCCGCCGCCGATCCCTCCGCCTGACGCCAGACCTCCAACGGATGGGCTTCGGCAAGTGAAAAAGCTGAACGAGCAGATCGACGAACTTTACGACCTTCATCAGGCAGGGGTGTGGTCGAAGGATGACTATCTTCGAAAGCACCAGGCGCTCGTGGACCGCAGGGACGAGGTCCAAAAGAGGCTTGCTGAATCCGACCGCCCCGCGGCTAGAGCGGTGGCCAAGCAAATCGCCGAAGGGCCACCCGACAGGGTGCGCTTGCGGGAGCTGATCTATCTGCTCGTCGAACGAATCGAACTACCTGTGTATTTACCCGAGCGATTCTGGGGCGTTCGCAATAAGCAACGGCCGTATGTCCGAGTCGTGTTGCACTATCCAATGCCCGATGGAACTCGGGTTCTCCTGTCCCCCATCTGCTGGGATCGTTTCCAAGGCCCACGCGAAGTAATCGCGGAGTAGGCAGGTTTTCGCCTCTGTGAGCTCGAACACAACCGTGTTCTTGAGCCTGAACAGGGGTTTTGTAAGAGCGCTATGTTGGCTTTCTCGGTGGTGACGGTACCGTCATCACTGAAAAAGCCGACATAGCGCTCTACTCGCACTTATGTAATAATATTGTGAGTAACGAGAACGTGAACTACATCACCATCGAAACGCCCAAGGGGCCCGTGACCATCCTCAAGTCCCAAATCGTGGGTTATGCACGAAAGAGCACGAAGGGAGATCGGGCCGCCTGCAGCATCTCAGAGCAGGTGGTGGGCATCCGCCGCTTCCTGAGGTTGCGCCATGGCGTTGACCTGCCCGACGAGCAGATCCTCGAAGAAGCGCCTGGCTTGGGCGGAGATCTGTACTGGGAGGGCGGCGGCTCGGGCTGGAATCGGACCAAACGAACCAAGCGAACCCGTCCCAAGATGTCAAATCTCGTCGCGGGAGTCGAGGCGGAACGCGTGAAGCTGATCGTCGTGTGGGACTTCTCGCGCCTTTGGCGCCACACGGGCGTCTGCGCCGACCTCCTTGAACTCTTTGCCGAGAAGGGGGTGCTGCTCGCCAACCGCGACGGGCTGGTAGACATTACGACCGCCGACGGACGCCGCAGGCTAAAGGACCAGGCCAGTGCGTTTCAAGACGTGCGCGACGGGATCTCCGACAACACAAACCGCGCCTTTGACGCTAAGCGCGAGCGAGGTGAGGCTGTGAAGATTGGTCGGTACCTCGGTTATGGTCGCAAGGAGAAGCGAGTGGTGGAGGTCTTTCCCCTGGAGATCGACCTTGTCCGACGCATGTACACGATGTTCGTCTTCGGGGAAAGAGGCGAGCCGCGGATGTCGCCTTTGGCCATCGCGACTCGGCTCACCGACGAGGGGCTCGGCAGGCTTTTCCCCGAGGCGGCGTGGGATAAAAATCGAACGAACGTCGAGCGCTTCGTTTACGAGAAAACCGTGCGGTTGATCCTCCAGAGCCCAAGGTACATCGGAATGCAGTGGAGGGTCGATCCCGACCCGCGCGCCCTCATCAAGCGGCAAATGTTCAGGGCTGATGAGTTCCTGATCGACAAGAAATGGCCCGCCGTGGATCCTGATGTGTGGTACGAGGCGCAGCGCATCCTCGAGCGCAACGCGCGTGGCCCTCGTCGGGCCGTGGCTGGAAGGGCGGGCAGCGGGATGCTGCGTTGTGGTGTCTGCGGTAAGTTGTTCGTACTCACGAAAGGCCCGAAGCGGGCGGCTAAGGGCGAAAGCTCCACCGCCGCCGACGGCTTGTCAGCCTGGCGCGTCCGCAGTAACCGCAGCTTCCATTGTTGTGACCACATGCCGCCCGCGATTCCTCGGGAGTCTCTGTTGCGCTTTTTCCGAACGGACCTCGCTAAGGTCCTGAAGGCCGAGCTTCGGCGCTCGCATTCGCGCTCAGAGGCCGCTGACCTCGACAACAAGATTGCCGACCTACGCCTCAAGCGATCGACGCTTGAGCAGTACCTCAGAAAGACTGCCGTGGAGTCAATCGAGAACCTGATGAATGGCAAGACCATGCTGTCGAAAGGTCTCGCGGAAGAGGCCGAGGCCAAGATCCTGGAGATCAACTCCCACATCCTCGAGGCTGAGGACGCGAAGGAGGAGAGTGCACGAGCGGTGGCCACCTTGAACGGGTTCGACTCAGACGACGAGGACAAGCTCCGCGAGGCTATTAGGTCGGCGATCGTCTGGGGTGCGGTGGTGCCCGTGACCGCGAGGCGACCGCGGTTTAAGGTGGCCAAGGTGGGGGAACCGAAGGTTGTGGGGCATGTGCTTTTCCTAACGGCCTGGCGTACTTACCACACGGCCGTGATCGAGGAGTGTGTAGTGAAGGGCCGAACAACTCGTGCCCGTGCTACTAACGTGCTCAGGCTGTTGCCCCCCGAAGAGGGCTTGGGAACGGTTGCAAACCTGCCGAGCTCAAAGAAATTCGTCGGCAATCTTAAGCGGGAGCAGGGGAAGCTTCGCACCCGCGGTGTTTTCAAGCTTGAAAACTGGGCGCCAAGTTGCGAGGCGACCGAGACCCATCAACAATTGGAGGATGAGGTCAACTCAATCCTCTGTTCCTCACATCCAGAAGGCAGATGAAAGAAGTTCCGCATCTCGGCACCCTAACCTCTCTTGCCACCCGCGGCTTAAAGCTGCGGGAGAGAGGCATCTCTGCACACATTGTTGTGTTCGGGGCGGACGACGGAGTTTCGGAGATGTTAGTGGGGTGCCTCGACGGATCGACCTGTGCTGCGTTAGCCGACTTTGCAAAGTACCTTCGCGCCGTACGTATGCAGATCACATGCTCAGAGCACCTGCAGTTCCTCGACGGGTCCATCGAAGCGGTTGTAATCGCCACTGATCTCGCCTCTGGCAGGCAGGCGGTGGTGCGCGTTTCGGATGGATCGAAACTGAAGTGCGGCAGGGTGAGGCTTACGGGCATCACCTTGCTACAGTCCGCTTTATCTCTTCAGGAAAAAGCCGCTCCCCGAAAGGGGGGCGGCCGTTCTTCGTTTCCGCGTCCCTAAGTCGTCGGCGCGCTCTGCCGAGTCACTCAACAGCAGCCCGCTTATCCCACGGCATGACCTCGTCGGCCCTGTACATCGCCAATAGCTCAAGATCGATTCTCTTCGCCCGTCGCCCTAGGGCAATCTTTCGCATGGTTGCCTCCAGTTCGATAGTAGGTTCTCCGAGGCTTCCGACGTACAAGCGCTTGAGTTTCCTATTGTTAATAACCGATTCCACTAGGTGGGCATCGCTGGGCCCCAAGCTACTTCCGTAAACCACGAGGTCTGGCCCAATCTCTGAAAACTCGCGGAAGCAAGCACTGAGGTAATCGTTCCTGCCTATTCCAACTCTCTTCTTGGCGTCGCTGCCTTCCGCGATGAACAGTGGATACTTTTGATTATCGAGTCCGTCCCGCACTTGGTCGAGAAGTGCCTCATGGCCTTGACGACCAAAATGGTGTTTCTTTGTGCTCCCCCGTTCAACATAAATATGAAGCGCGCCGTGCAAGAAGCGAATTCCTCCCTTCTGTAGACCAGTAAAGAACCCTTCTTTCGAAACGAAACCGTCTCCCGTTCCCCAGGCCCTCTCGTCCAACCCTCGCTGCCACACCCAGTAAAGAAGGAAGTCGTAGTTAAGGGTGTAGACCAGATGGAAAGGTCGCAGGAACTCAACGCACGCGAGTTTGCGGACTTCTTCCAAAGCCTTCTGATTTGGGTAGCGACCGTGCACAACGGTTACCGCATCGATCAAGGCCTGCTTTGTTCGCTCTACGTCTTCTCGGATTCGTCCAAGGCTCGGGCAGACACAACCATAGAGTTCAGAGATGTAGCCCGATTCGTCCAAGATCTGCATCACCTGTTCGAAGTTAGCCGTATCCAGGTGTCGAAACAGCTCGATGACTTCGTCTGGCAGACCCTTGGTGACCGCGAGCTCAAGAAGGTTGTTGTAGACGAACGAGGGATCGCAAGCGATGCTAAGCCCGTTGCCGAGCAGGATAGACGGATTTTGTTTTAAGTTTGCGAGTACTTCTGTCCAGGATAATTCAATGTAAGGCTTGGACGCCATTCTTCTAGTGACGTTGTGTATTCGAGAAAAGCGTCTGTGAAGGGGCTTACTCCGAAGCCCAGACACTGAGCAGCACGCGCACCGCAAGCGATCCCTCCGCCTCTAACAACCTCCCAAAGGATAGGCCGAGTAAGAGCAGAACCCCCTGCGCTCAGAGAGACTTTCCGTCAACGGCGCTTGATGAACTTGCCGTCCTGATACCATCCCTCGGTAGTTAGGCCGCAAGCGTGGAGTAGCCCGCTGACGAGTGGACGAAGCGCGTCAAGGGCCTCTTGATGATTCGTAGGAGCGCTCTCAATCACGCAAGTTGGCAGCAGGAGATTGTCACGGTCGATCGGGAATACAGCGTCGGAGTATGGACCGATCGCACCCCACCAATGAAAACCACGAATATGGGTGAGGCTCCCTACAACAAAGTAAGGTGGTTCAACACCGAGCTGTCCAAGCCCTTGCAGAGTTCGTGGCAAGAAGTCGCCCAACTCCTTCAATAGAACTTCGTCACCAATTAGAAGCGGGCCATCTGCGGTTAGCTTGTGCCCAACGTCACGACTTATGCGCTCCAGCTTTCCGTCAGAGAAGAGGTGGGAAGTCGTCGACCAGGTAGCGGCACGACGCCCTCTCGAGAACTGAACGCCGTCGGCCGTCATACGCGTCTCGGCAACATGTCCATAGTCGGGATAGAAGGCTGGGGCCAGATTTCTCTGAGAATGCACGTGCTCAGCGTCGATGCTCGTCTCGCCGAGTAGAGCGCCGTAAGGCAGAACATGCAGGAAGAACCTCGCTGCATCAGCTCTGGAGAACATGGTCTCCGTTGCCTCCTCTTCCACCTGCCACCGCGAGTGGACGAAGGCGCGGATCCGCTCTTCAAGAGTTCCCGCAGCTAGGAAGCGATCCCGAACCTGGCCCACGTTAAGAGGATACTTTCCCGTGCGGTTACGTCCGAAGAAGCGAAGGTTGTCGCCGTTCCGCCAAGCATGGGGAGCGACCGCCGATCGAGGCACGCGTATTACGAGCACCACCTTGTCGTCTCCGATCTTGACGGCATGAGTGCGGAACGGCACGCGTGGTTCTGTTCTTGACTGGAGGGATTGGGCAATTTGGCGGTCAAGAGCGTCGGCTAGGCGTTCGTCGATACCCACCACCGCGCTGGCGACGCCCGAGGCCTCATCAATCCCGATAAAAATGTCCCCCTCCAGCCTCATTGGCGAACGACGCCACATCAGCGGCCATTTCGAGCTTATTCTGGTCGAGCTTAAGATCGACCTCTAGCTTGAAATCAAGGAAGTAGCCCTCGGGCTCACCGATCAGGCTATCGAGATAATCGCGGTCGATGCGTTCTAGATCGTAAGGAAGCCGCATACCCTTAGGATGCCACCTTCAAAGTTCATCGACGACTCTCAGCAATGTTTCAGGGATGCTTTTCACTAATGGCTGCGGGAGGATGTTCCCATTTTGTCGTTAGCTCGCCAAACTGATCTGCGTGGACGACCGAGCGCGGGAACGAATCCTGGGAAGTGAACAAATGTGGTGGAACGTTGGCCACGCCCTAAACGAGGCGTCCGAAATCCTCGCAAATCCCGCACATGGTTTTTCCCAGAGCTACGTTGTAGGGGAGCCCGTAGCTGGTCTGGTTAACGCGGACAATGTATATCACCAACGGAGAAGAAATCTCATTTCGGAGATGCTCTACTCGTTTGCGGTAGAGAACTGGTTGAAGGGCCTTCTAGTTGCAAGCTTCGCTCGGTCCAGTAAGGAAAAGCAGAGGGAGATCGATGTGCTGCTTGACGATTTGCTGCGCGAGGAGCGTGCTGAGGACAACTACACCGAACTGTTGCTAAGGACGATAAGAGGTGAGGCGTTTCGCCCACACATGGAAGAGCTTGAAACCCTTCGGGCCGACGAGGACAAGGATCGAACTACCGAGGTGAAAAAATATGGTCACGGCCTTCGTAAATTGGCCCATGATGCAGGCGTTACGTTGGACGGTGATCTCACGAAGTATCTCGAAGTGCTCGAAGTTGTCAATCAGTTAGGACGATACTCAATGCATAAATTTAACACTACCGCCGATCTCGATACTTATGTGGGAAATGCGGACCTCCGCAAGCGTCTCGGCAAGGTCATACGAGAGCGATACGATGAAGTCAGCTAGCAGACTTGCCTTCATCTTAGATAAAGTAATTTCCTAGCACACACCCGATGACCGACGACGATCGTCTCCGCCAACCTAGCATCCCCTACCAAGACACCCTCGGGGAATTTCGCCCCTGGGAGTCCCCTAGTGCGCTGGCCAGTTATCGCTCGTTCCTAATGAACGAATGGTGGTGGCTCTACAAAGACATGCTCGCCGCGTGTGGCTATGAAGATGATGGCGAGTGCGTCTCGCACCAGTGGGGAACGTTTGAATACGCGTACGACGCGGCCGCAGTGTTCGACGACCCAGATCAGGAGGACCGATGGTGGGCAGCCCACCGCTCTAACTACCGTCTTGTGGCTGGACATGGATTGTCATCGCCAAGGGACGCACCTCGGGAAACGAAGCGAATCCGTTACCATGGCGACAGTCTTGTTCACGAGTTCGGCGAGCATCGTGACTCTTTTGCGTGGGATAAAGGGGATCTTATCGCACCCTCAATAGGCGGAGAACGAGACAGCGCAGCGTTCGCTCAGCGGCGCGATATAAATCGAGGATGGGGCGAACTCGGAAAAATCTACCGCACGATGGAGAGGTGGGGAGAAACCCACCCTGGAAGCCTGGTGTTCTCCAGACCGATCTACGGCGACGGATCTGAACATCCGTTCTTTTTTGAATACGGCGTGTTGAAAGAGGGGCGCGAGTGGTGGGTGGAGATTTTCCCAAACCGCTACTCGTATTCGCCATTTAGCGGAATAGAGAACTTTCCTGAGTGGGCTTGGCATAAGCTTCTTGGAAAGGACCGAGAAGATTTTTCCGATCCGAACGAAGGACTAATAGATGTACATATCGACTATGTTGATCCACAGGTTCTCGTTGAACAGCATGATTCTTGGGACGAAGTTTTACGAGCGGTGGCGCTCGATCCAAGACTTTTGCGCGAAGTTTCCCCCCGTCGCTTTGAAGAGATTGTCGCCGAATTGGTGAGCCGACGGGGCTATAAGGTCGAGC
>FTBF01000240.1_pt1 | contig 16332 bp, 21 predicted proteins | sample 1639301 | NCBI WGS metagenome assembly FTBF01 (sample SAMEA3914864, study PRJEB12502) | metagenome | biome: forest; material: soil | place: USA | collected 2012-03-12 | depth 0.3 m
AGATTCATGGAGCCGGACACTGCCCATGTTGGGCAACGCGATGCCCGCGTAGGCGGTCACGAACCGTTGGGCTTTAAGGATCGCTAAGAGCGCCTCGTAGATGCGGCGCCCATGACCCAGTCCGCGCTGGCCCTCGCCCAGATAGACGGTCGTATCGGCGCCCCAGCGGTAGGCACGGCGTTCTCGGTTGACGCTGCCATAGGCGTAGCCGACGGCGGCCCCTTCGTGGTCGAGGACGAGCCAAGGGTGCGTGGTCAAAACTTTTCGTAGCCTTTCCGCCATCTCGTCGGGCCCCGGAGGCTCTTCCTCAAACGTTACGCGCGTATTAAGAACAAAGGGGGCGTAGATGGCCGCGCAAGCGGCGGCGTCTTCAAGGATCGCGACACGGATCTTCATCGTTTGGGATCACCGTTCAGCATCCGGCCCACAAAGAGGAAGCCGGCGATCAAGAGCGGAACTCCGAATAGAAACAGAAGAAGCGCTTTGAGCATAAGGGGTTGGACAACCGGGGAGATACAATCGATACGGTGAGCCAGACAATTCCCTTTTGGAAGCTTCAGTCCATCGGGAACGATTTTCCCTTAGTCCATATCGAAGACCGCGCCTTTGATTTTGGCCCGTTGGCGATTGCGATGTGTGACCGTCGCTTCGGCGTGGGGGGAGATGGCCTGCTCGCCGCCTGCCGATTGGGAGAAGGGAGAGTGCTGCTCCGGATGTTTAACCCGGACGGGACGGAGGACTTCTGCGGAAACGGTCTTCGCTGCGCGGCGGTTCACGCGCGGTCACAAGGTTGGGTCGAGGACACGGTTACCATTGAGCATCTCGGTCGGGAGGTGCCCGTACGGATAGTGGGCGGCCAAGTTTCGACCCGACTCGGCGGGGCTTTCTATGAGCCAGAATTGGTCCCGATTCAGGGGCAGCAGGAGTTGTTCCGAGCCCCGCTGCCCGGTGGACGGATGGGCTCTTCCCTCTCGACCGGAACGACGCATACCATCGTCTGGGTCGATGAGCTCCCGGATAACGCTAGTTTTTTCGCCGAGAGCCCAGCACTCGAGGTTCATCCGATGTTCCCCGAGCGGACGAGTGTGATGTGGACCCAAGTTTTGGGTTTGGACCATCTTCGAATGCGAATCTGGGAGCGCGGGGTGGGTGAAACGCAGGGGTGCGGGACGGGGAGCACGGCGGCGGCGGTGGACTACCTTCGCGGCGAAGGGCGCGCGGGACGAGTGCAAGTAGAGAACCCCGGCGGGACGGTGTTTGTTACCTGGGACCCGGCAACCAACCAGACGGAGATCGAAGGCACGGCAGAGCAGGTGTTCTCTGGCGAGTACCGGTTTGAAGGATAAGAGCGCCTTCCCCGCACCAGATTAAATATCTGTTTTATCTGTAGCGCATCTGCTTCGATATGCGCCCCGTGGCGGCCGAAGACGCGTTCTGTCCTCAAATCGTTCTCAGATTTTAAGTCATTTTCGCAAATTTGGTTGGCGATTTGGCCAAAGTTTGGTTATGATGTACCTGCTCTTATGTTTTCGTCGCCAAACAAGCTGTCCCGAACCTCGCCGTCTCCCGACGGATCGAAGGGTGCCTCTGACGCGGCTTTGATCGCCAAGGCGCTTCGTACAGCGATCGAACAGGGAGAGATCGGCGTTGACCAGACCTTGCCGACTGAGCGGAAACTCGCGGAGCGCTACGAGGCCGGACGGTGGGCGGTACGCCATGCAATTCAGGAGCTATCTGACCTAGGATTGGTGCGCCTCGCCCCGAATTGCCGCCCCGTCGTCGTGAGCGCCGTACCAAAAATCTCTTTTGGTAAGCGCATGACTAACCAAATCGCGGTATGGATTAGCCCGGACTTGGAGGACTTCGGAGCCGCCAAGATGCTGGAAGGAATTCGAGGGGTTCTCGGCAAGAAGGGGCTCCAGCTGATCGTAGGATGTCCACCCAGTCGGGACCCCTCCGAAGCCCGGGCGGCGGTGAATGGGTTTGTCAAAGCCGCGATCGAGAACCCCAACGTCGGGGGCGCGATCTTGTGGGCGCTCGGTGACCCCGCCCTCGTTCCGGCCTACCAAGCTCTTTCCGATGCGGGCGTTCCGATGGTCTTTATCGATCGGGAACCACCGGAATCGGTCAGGGCGGATATGGTTTCGACCGACCACCGGCGGGCGGCCCGCACCGCGGTGCGTCGTCTCATCGAACTCGGCCACCGATCAATCGCGGTCGTGACCAACGACGACCGTGCTTCCAGCGTACGGGAACGGATCATGGGGTACCGGGAGGCTATGACGGAAGCTGGCCTAGAAACGCCCCCCGAGGCGATCTTCGAGGTGATCACCCACCCCCAGGCCCGTCTCATGAGCGACAGCGAAGCTGCTGTCCAGCGGCTCTTCGGCTCGAAGACCCCGCCAACGGCGATCTTCGCCGTCAACGATACCATCGCCATCTACCTTCAGGAAGCCATCGAGAAGACCGGACGCCGGATTCCGCAGGACGTTTCCCTCATCGGTTTCGACTGGATGCTCCGATGGCTTCCCTCCGGGGGAGATTTGACGTCCATCGCCCAACCTTTCAACGAGATCGGCCAACTGGCCGCGCGCTGCCTTATTGAGCGGATCGATTCCCCGATACCGCCGACCTATCGCCACATCCTGCTTGAGGCTCCGCTGGTCGTTCGTCGATCGTGCGGCGCTCCCAAGCCCTGAGACCCGGGAGACTTCTCCCCACACGCCAAATCACTTGCAATGAAACACATTCATAAAGCATTCACCCTCATCGAGCTGCTGGTGGTCATCGCCATCATCGCGATCCTCGCCGCCATCCTCTTCCCCGTCTTCGCGCAGGCGAAAGCGGCCGCAAAGGCTACCGCCGCCCTCTCCAACGTCAAGCAGCTTGGCACGGCCTCCTTCGTCTACATGGGCGACTCCGACGATCAGTTCCCCCTGGTCGCCCGACGCGACAGTTCGGGCTGGGACACGTGGCAGGGCATCGTTCAACCCTATATGAAGTCTTGGGGCATCACCGCCGACCCTCTCCTTCCCGCCACCTCGGACCCCAACAACTACTGGAAGCGCATTCAGCACTTTGGCATGGCCCCCCGCGCGGCCGCGGTGAACGGTAGCCGCACCGACTCCTACACGCCTTGGAACGGCGGCGCCGAGAGCGGCGGCAAAACCGTGATTTTCGACGGCATTGGCGGCGCGGGCATCGCGGCAGGCTCCAACTGGTACGCGATGCGCGATGCCCCGTCCCTCTCGCAATCGGCAGTCGATAACGTCTCCGGCACCGTCCTTTTTTCGCAAGCGAATAACTGGGATATGTGGTGGGGCATTTACGGTCAGGACTACACGTTCGGTTGGTGCACCAACTGGGGGAATGACTGGACCGCTCCCGGCATCGGCAATAACTTTGGCCCGATCCCCCGCAAGAATTCCAAGCGACCGGTTGCGGGATGCCAGGGCGGCATCAACGGCAACGTGATCTACGTCGCCACCGATGGCTCGGCCAAGTCGCCTCCTTACTACAAGCTTCTGGACCAGCGACAGCGCACCGATGGCACTTGGGTCCTGACCAACTTCTGGCCGGCGGGCGGCTAGGAAAGATGATCAAGATGAACTCCATCAAGTCTCTCCTCGTCATGCTTGCGGCGGCAGCCTCCCTCTGCGGGTGCGGTTCGTCGTCCGAAACGCCGGACGAAAAGGCTCCTGAGAAGCCAAAGTCTGCTCCGGCGGCGCCACCCCTGGCGGGCGGTCCGACCAAGGCCCCCTCGGGCAACTAAGGGTTAGTAACAAGCTGGCCAGGTTTTTGGCCAGCCTCGACTTCAGAGCGGAACTTGACGACGCCGATGTTTTCCGCGGTTAGTGTTTCGTCTCGTTGCCATCGGCAGTGATTCTTCCCTCTCCCATGAGCACGACTCGCCCGATTTCGGGATTTAGATTCGTCGAGGTGGTGGGTGACCGGGACTAGCGTCGTCGTCCCGGTAAGGTGTCGGTGGCAACTGCATCCGCTACGCGGCGATAGAGAGTCACCGATAATGCAGTCAGATTTATGTATAATCCTGCCGAGTTATGAGACCCCTCAAATTCGCTATGGCCATCGCGGCCTCGTCCGTTCTTCTACAACTCTGCTCTGCACAACAGGCACCGACGGACATCGCCGTACCTTGGACGATTGTTGGTTCCTCATACCAGCTTGTCAGCAACAGCGGACAAGGCTTCGACTTTAGCTACGGTAACGGCTATTCGGTGACTTCGGCGTTCGACTCGACTTCCGCGATAGGCGACCTCGATGAAAATGGATTTCGCCATGGGAGTTTATTTGGAAGCATCCTCTGCAACTGGGTTGTAACGATCCAAGTTAACGGTTCGGCCTCAGCGTTCGCAGGCTCGTACGTCCAATACACGGTAAACGAAGAGCGCTGGACCGGCATCGACCTGCAGTCCACGAGCGCCGGAGATGCGTATGTCAAGGCCTCAGGCGGTGAGACAGGCTCGCTCGGAACTTCTTCTATCGATCAGTACCAAGGGGGCGCGGCCGACGGCCCTTGGCAAAAGCACGACACCGGCCCGTCGGAGCGTCGCTACTTCGACGTTACGCTTGTGGACATGGGGAATGGAACCTGTCGCGTCACCTTCACTTTGCCGGGAAATACTTTGGCCTCCCAGGCGAGGCTCACGTACAAGCCAGGCGCGACAACTCCCGTTTGCAGCGTATTCGCGAAGTCTGCGCTTCTCTGGAGCTTCTCGGTATGGAAGCACGGATCCGGGGGTCCGACCGGCCCAGTCATTCCCTAAGCTCTCGACGACGGGCCGCCTGGGCAACCAGGCGGTCCTTGCCGCTAACATGCGCTCCATCAGATCTCTCCTCCTCACGCTGTCATCCAGGGTCCCAGAGCCTGGATGACGGTGCGAAAAAGCACAACGTAGAGCGTAGTCCCTGGACAGCCGCCCTGAGGCGAGGTGGACCAGGCGAAGACTTTCCACCCCCAACCGTCTGGGCGTGAGCGCTACGCTCGTGCGTCGTTCGAAGGGTTGCCCCCCACTCAGAGCGGAACCTGGTCGGCAGGTACTTCGAAGGCGGCGCCGATGTTTTCGGCGGTTACGGTTTGATCTCGGTGGCCGTCGGCAATGATTCTTCCCCCTTTCATCAGCACGACTCGCCCGATTTCGGGGATGAGTTCTTCGAGGTGGTGGGTGACGAGAATGATAGTGGTGCTTGCGGCAAGGTGGCGAAGGGTTTCGAGGAACTTTGCTCGAGCGACGAAGTCGAGGCCAGCCGTGGGTTCGTCGAGCACCAGACCCTTCGGTTTCGAGATCAGGGCGCGCGCGATCCAGCAGCGGCGGGGCTCTCCCGCCGACATCGTGCCCAAAGGTTGGTCCGCCAAGTGAGCTGCATCCACTTGTTCAAGCGCCGCCCGCCCTTGATTGAGCATTTTCATGGACACCACTCTTTGGACAAGAACTCCGTACGTTCCAAAAAGACCACTTACCGCGAGGTCTAGGCCGGTGGGATCACCGAGGAGCGGCTCCTTTGGCTCGGCGGAGACCACTCCGAGAACCGTTCGAAGCTCTGACTGGGTCCAACGCTTATGACCGAGTACACGATAATGCCCTTCTCCGGCATGGGCATGGATTTCACGGGAAAGAAGCTTTATGAGAGTGCTCTTTCCGCATCCGTTTGGTCCAAGGATCGCAATGTGCCCGCCCTCCGGAATGACGAGAGAAAGCCGCTGGAGAATAGTGCGCCCTTCACGTATAACCGAGACGTTCTCTAGTTCAATGAGGGGCCGCACTCTCCTAGTTTAGCTGGTGAAAGAGGCTGGTCCTTTTGGTTCTATTTGGTCTATCTGGAACATTTCCTGAACACATTGCACGGATTTCGGCATATGATTCGGCTGTTAGTACCGCAATGTCCCACTTGCGCCATGCTCAACCCTCGTTCCCCCCTGGGAACGCTCAAGCGACCGCGATCTCGCCGCTGGCAGAGATCGTCGCGCGCTCCTTGAGACGCCAGATCATCGAAGGCGTGCTCCCCGTCGGCATGCCGTTGCCGAGCGAGCGGGCGCTTTCTGAACAGCACAGCGTAAGTCGAACGGTAATTCGAGACGCCGTCGGCGCGTTGGCGCGCGAGGGGTTACTTCTTCAGTCGGACCGGTGCCGCCCGGTTGTTTCCGCGCCACGGGTCTCGGCCCGTAAGGTGGGGGCGCTTCGGTTCGGCGTTTGGCTTTGGCCCCAGGCCGACGACTATTTCGCTTCGTCCGTTTTCCGCGGGATTCAGCAGTCCGCGCGGGGGGCCGATATGCGACTTCTGGTCGGTACCGCTTCCCACGAGAGCTGGGACGACGACGTCGAATCCGAAGCTCGCTTCATCCGCCAACTAGTGGAGACCGAGGGCGCCGATGGGGTGATCCTTTGGTACCTCGGCGGAAATCGAAACCTCCCGGTTCTCCTGGAAGCCCGGCGGCGGGGTTTGGAGTTTGTATTTATCGACCGCCGTCCGCCCGAAGGTTTTGAGGCGGACTACGTAGGTACGGAGAACGTCGGGGCGGCCAGGAACGCGGTTGCATACTTGGCGGAACTGGGTCACCGGAGAATCGCCTTCGTCGGCAACCTCGACACGGCCTCAACGGTCGCGGAGCGTTACCGAGGCTATCTCCGGGCTCTCGACGACGCTGGGATTCAGCCCGACCCGAGTTGGCGGCTCTGCTTTGGACCCAATGAGAACGAGTCGGACGCGTCCGCGTCGCGGCGAGTCGTTGAGGACTTTCTGGCGCTTCGCCCCCGACCGACGGCGCTTTTCGCGGTCAACGATTCGGTCGCGTTGGGGATTCTGGAAGCGTTCCGCGATCTCGGGGTTTCGGTCCCGGACGATGTCTCCGTCGTCGGTTTCGACGGCCTTCTCCACTGGATCCCCGGCGGCGGCCCTCTGACGACCGCCCGGCAAAATTTTCCTTCTATCGGCGAACACGCAGGCGAAGTGCTTTTAGCGCGGCTAGCCTCCGACTCGCCTTCGACCTATCGCCACATCCTTTTGGATGCTCCGTTGAGCCAAGGCGGCTCAACGGCAGTCAGTGGAGGTGGCACCGACCACGGCCTCTCGGCCGAAATTCTCAGGACAAACCAATGAATCCTCATCGCAGAGCCTTCACCCTTATTGAGCTCCTGGTTGTGATCGCCATTATCGCGATCCTTGCCGCAATTCTCTTCCCTGTTTTCGCCCAGGCCAAGGTCGCGGCGAAAAAGACCGCCGTCCTCTCGAACGCAAAGCAGTTCGGCACTTCCCAGTTCCTTTATGGAACGGACTCCGACGACTTGTTCAGCCCCGCGATGTCGTACAACGACCAGTGGGAAATGAAATCCTGGGCCGTCCTCTGCCAGCCGTATATCAAAAACTACGGCCTGCTGATGGACCCCTTCACCCCGGCGAAACTTACGGACAACCCGTTCGTTTTGAATAGCCAGTGGGGAATGCCGACGCGACGAGTTGCTTCGTCGATCTGTCCGTCCGACGCGAACGATCTGTCGAAATGCGCCATGGGTGTCTATAACCCGGCGTCGATCGCTCAGATCACCGGCGGCCAAAAGTGGGGCCGCGACGGCATTGCCGGCGTTAACTTTGAAGCCACGCCATGGATGTGGTCCGCCTACGGTTACAAGGGAGGCACCCCATCCCTCTCCAGCACTCAAGTTGCGCGCCCTTCGGACACCCTCTTGATCACGCAGGCCGGCACCCCTGACCTGATGTGGCACCAGGATCAGAATCCGGACGAGTCGGGCCGATACTGGGGCGATGCGCCGTTCAACCTTTACGGAGACGGAAACGTGACGAGCGGTCCAATGGGCCGCGTTGGCACGAGTGGGCCGAAGGCTGGCGTCTATGATGTCAATACGTGGGAGCCGACGCAGTTCCCGGAAGGCATCAATGTCTCCGTGTTCACGGATGGTCATGCTAAAGCTCAGCCTTGGCGCGCTCTGCACTCGCAGACAGTGTCGAACGGAACGGTGAAGTACCTCAAGTACGCCTCGCCGGAGATTCCGTAGCCGATGACCCGCTGCATTGGTCTTCTCGCTCTCCTCGGGGTGCTTGCCGGTTGTTCCGGCGGCACCAGCGAGCTCAGCAAAAAGGATGACGCCGAGCTCCGGCACAACTTTTCCCGCCCGCTCAATCCGGATGAGATTGCGCAGATGGGCAAAGCCAAGCCCGCCGGTCGCCCCTCACGATAGGTAACCGCCCCGCCAGATCTCTGGCGGGGCGGCTTTAGATTCTATGAAAAGCTTTCTCCTTCTCTCCCTTTCTGCGGCTCTCCTCGTCGGCTGTTCTGGCGGCGACGCAAGCAGCGCTGACCCGGCCGCTTCCAAGAACAATTTTTCACGTCCCATGACGGATGCAGAAAAGCCCAAATCCGGCAACGGAGCGCCCACTGGCGTCGCCGACCCGGCAAACAAGAAACCCGCCGGCGGGTAATCGCCGCTTTAGCGGCTCTTGGTTTCAAGAGCCGCATCTGTTGGCCGGAACGTTATGTCGACCGGTCTCGCCGAAGCTGAGATACCGCATGAACGATATCCCTCTCGACGATCCCATCCGCACCGCCACTTTGGCTCGGCCCGATGACCCCAATCTACGTCACATAGGTCTGGTCGGCGACACCTACACCATCCTCCTCGACGGGCAGCAAACGGGGCGCCGCTACTGTCTAATCGACATGCACGTTCCCCCGGGCGGTGGTCCGCCGCCTCACCGCCACGATTTCGAGGAGACTTTCGTCGTTCTAGAGGGCGTGATTGAAGCGACTTTCCGAGGCGAAAAGCTGACCGTCAAATCCGGCGAGACCCTCCACATACCCGCCAACGCCCCTCATTCCTTCACAAACGCAAGTGATCAACCCGCCCGCCTCCTATGCACCTGCTCGCCGGCCGGCCAGGAAGAGTTCTTTCTCCTAGTGGGGGTACCGGTCTCTTCGCGGACCGAAGCACCACCGAAGCTTGACGAGTCGGGGCAGAAAGCGATGATGGAGAAGGCTTTCGCTCTTGCCCCGAAGTATCGGACTGAGCTGTTGGGGCCGTAATCCTAACGGCGGATAATCGCCAGCAGGATCGTCGCGATCAGCGAGAGAGCGGAGGCGGCAAGGGCCACGGAGGCGATGGTTTGGGAGGCGGCCGCCCTCTTCTCCGCTTCGAGGGTTCGAGCAGCGAGGGGCTCCAGGGCGACGATTCGCTTAGTGGCGTCGAGAGCTTCGGCCTCCAGGGTCTCCATCCGATTCTGCAATCGCCGCGCCTCCGCGATGGGCTCGAGAACGCTTGAATCCAATTGCTCGGCGACGGAGACCCGAAGCTCCTTCGCCTCCTCCTTGGTCAGGCCCAACTCTTCTAGGTCTCGCTCGAATCGTTCGAGCGTGCGTTTGACCTCGGAAGGGATCGAGTCAAGCGTGAGATGGCGGGCAAGACGGGCGACTTCGTGGGACAGGGTATCGATCTTTCGTTCGACCGCGTTGACTCTGCTGGCGTCTCGAGCCCAGCGGCTTTTGACCCAGGCCTTCTGTACGTTCTTGAGAACCCGCTCGGCCCCGACCAAGTCCAGGACCGCTTTGAGGAGGGCAAGTTCGCCAGCCATTCAGCCTTTATACGTTGGAAGCAGGATTTCGTGCCCACATTCTGGGTCTAAGGTCGCGAAGCCAAACCTTTTCGGGCCGGAAACCCACTGTAAGATATACGTATGAACGGTGATCGCTCAAACCTAATTGCCGCTGCGATCAGCAGCCTGGCGGTTCTTGGGTTGGGGGCGGTGTCGCTCAACGCGAAAGAGCACCGGTTCACTCGGTTTGAACAGCCGTTTCCGGTATTTCGAGAGTCAAGTCGCGATCACGGAATCGACCAGGCCCGAAGGGAGCTCACTCTTCTCTATCGCTCCCTGATGAAGTTTGCCGAGCGAACCCGACGTCTGCCCGTCGGCGACCCGTTGAACCACGGCTCGGAATTTCGTCGGGAGCTTCAGGTCTCAGACGACGACGTTCGCGTTCCAAGCGAGTGGGGGTTCGCCGCATACTCGCCGAGATACATGGAATCCCGTTGCGACGGCACGCCGAAACCGGCTTTCCCGCCCAAGGGGGTTCGCGACGTCTGGATGAGTTGCGAAACCGGCGGCGACGATCCTTCAGTGATACTTCTCTGGAGTGACGGCAAGATCGAAAAACGTCCGGGCGGTAAACGAATGGCGGTCCGGCTCCGAAGCGGCACTTACAATGTGGGCCCCTTCGGATCGGTGCTCGTCTACCCTGACGAGCCCGGAGTGCCCTTCGTTTTCCGCACGCTGGAGCAGCGAGAGCAGATTCGTGCGACTCTACCCCCGCCCCAGTTCCGGGTCTATCCGTTTGGGATGCCCATGCCGATGCGAATCGGCATGATGAGTGGCATCGCGGCGACGCGGCGCTTCTAGGTTATTTCGCCTTGATGAAGGGCATCATCGCGCGCAGTTCTTTGCCGACGGTTTCCAGTTGGCTCGTCTGGCCCTCTTGGCGGTAGCGGTTCATGCGCGGGCGGCCGTCCTTGTTCTCCTTGATCCAATCGCGGGCAAACTGTCCGCTCTGGATGTCGGCAAGGATCTCCTTCATCGCTTCCTTCGACTCTTCGTTGATCACCTTCGGACCGGCCGTGTAGTCGCCCCACTCGGCGGTATCGGAAATCGAATAGCGCATGTAGCTGAGGCCGCCTTCGTACAGGAGGTCGACGATAAGCTTGGTCTCGTGGAGGCACTCGAAGTAGGCGGCTTCGGGCTGGTAGCCGGCGGCAACGAGGGTATCGAAGCCCGCCTTGATCAGCGCGCTGAGGCCACCGCACAGAACGGCCTGCTCGCCAAACAGGTCGGTCTCGGTCTCTTCCTTGAAGGTGGTCTCAAGGATTCCGGCCTTGGCGGAGCCAATGCCCCAAGCGTAGCTGAGCGCGATGGCGCGAGCCTGGCCCGTTGGGTCCTGGTGAACCGCGACGAGGGCGGGCATGCCGGCGCCGTGAGCGTACTCGTAGCGGAGGCGATGGCCGGGGCCCTTCGGAGCAACCATCGCGACGTTCACATCGGCGGGCGGCGTAATCAGGCCGTAGTGAATGTTGAAGCCGTGGGCGAAGAGGAGGGTCTGTCCGGCGCGCAGGTTGGGGGCAACCTTCTCGTTGTAGATGTCCGCCATCGGGACGTCCGGAGTGCAGAACATAAGGACGTCGGCCCACTTCGTGGCCTCATCGACGGTCTGAACCTTGAGACCGGCGGCCTCCGCCTTTTCGATAGACTTGCTCTCCGCGTGGAGGGCGACATGCACTTCGACGCCGCTGTCCTTAAGGTTCAGCGCATGGGCGTGGCCCTGCGAGCCGTAACCCACGATGGCGACCTTCAGGCCGGAGATGATGTTCTGATCGACGTCTTGCGTGTAATAAATCGTTGCCATGTTCTTTGGAATTGGAGAGAAAACTTTTGGATGGAGGAACGCGAATCGTGTAGTCGGAGGCGCAAGCCTTCGGTGAACGTAATGTTGTCGCGAAGACTCGCGCCTCCGGCTACACGCTTCGCGTTCCTATAATTAACCTTCGACCTTGATTGCGACGAGGCCGGTTCTTACGATCTCGACGATCTCGAACGGTTTCAACCGCTCGATCAACTCTTCGATCTTGTACGGCTCGCCGGTGAACTCGACCACGATCTCGCGGCCGGTGGCCTCGGGAGTCTTGGCGTTGAAGCGAAGGGCCATGTCGTAGAGCGCGCGCCGATCCTCGTCACGGGGGCGAAGGCGGATGAGCGCAAGCTCTCGACCGACGTTCTGACCGGGCTTGAGATCTTCGACTTCGACGACGTCGATGACCTTTTCCAGTTGGCGAAGCACCTGGGCCAGTTCGTTGTCGTCCGCGTTCACCACGAAGGTGATGCGCGAGAAGCCGGGGTCCTCGCAGTCGCCCGCGTTGAACGAGGCCAGCGAGAAGCCGCGGCGGCGGAACATCGAGACGATCCGGTTGATCGTGCCCGCCTCGTTCTGGACGAGGGCGGAGACGGTGTGCTGATGCGGATTAATTTCGGGAGCGGCTTCGATCAACGCTTTCGTTCCTCGTGGTCTTTAACCTGCTGGGGCTTCTTCGAGATCGGCAAGATCGTCTGGACATCCCGCTCGCGCTGCGTCGGGGTGTTCTTGCCGGGCAGGATCGATTTCATCGAGTTGGTAGGGAGTTTCATACGGTTGCTTCCTTCTTCACGTTCACCTGGGTCAGGGCGGGGTCCATCATGACCGAGCTGTTGCTTCCGCCGGCCGGCACCATTGGGAACACGTTCTCTTCCATTTCTACAACACATTCGAAGAGCACTGGGCCGTTGTGACTACGGACCTCTTCGATCGCGGCGTCGAGATCTTCCGTCCGTGTGCAGCGGACGAACTTCATGCCGTACGCGTCGGCGAGCTTGCCGAAGTTCGGCGCGCCCATCGCTACGCTGCTGTACCGGTTGTCGTAGAACAGCTCCTGCCACTGGCGGACCATACCGAGGTAGCCGTTATTGACCAAGCAGATCTTGACGTTCACCTCGTACTCGACCGCGGTCTGCATCTCCTGCAGCGTCATCTGGAAGCCGCCGTCGCCGCAGACGCACCAGACTTCCGCATCCGGCCGGGCGAACTTGGCGCCGATGGCGGCCGGGAAGCCGAAGCCCATCGTGCCGAGGCCACCGGAAGAGATCCAGCTGTACGGGTTCTTGAACTTGATGAACTGGGCCGACCACATCTGGTGCTGGCCGACGTCGGTGGTGACGATCGCCTCACCCTTGGTGTGGCGGTTCAGGCCGCTCAGTACCGTTCGGGCGTAGAACTTATCGTCCGGCACGACGAGCGGGAATTCCGATTGCCAAGCCATGATCTTGTCGTTCCAGGCCGTCCATGGCTTGGGCTGGACGATTTTGTTCAGCATCTGCAGGCCGAGGCGAAGATCGCCGTCGACCGGCGCGAGGGTCGGCATCGTCTTGTTGACTTCGCTCGGGTCGATCTCGAAGTGGATGATCTTGGCCAGCGGCGCAAAGCTCTTCGTCGCCCCGGTGAGGCGGTCGTCGAACCGCATGCCCAGACCGATCAGGAGGTCGGCTTCCTGAACCGCGAGGGTGCCGGTGGCTTCGCCGTGCATGCCCATCATGCCGAGGGACAGCTTGTGGTCCCGCGGGAAAGAGCCCAGACCGTGGAGGGTGTTGATGATCGGGATGTTTGTCTTCTCGGCAAACTCCAGGAGTTCGGCGAAAGCGCCGCTCCAACCAACGCCCGCGCCGGCGATGAGGACCGGGCGTTCGGCGGCGGCGATGAGGCGGGCCGCTTCGTCGATCTGATCCTGCGATGGCGCGCCGGGGATCTTGTAGCCGCGTCGCTCGATCTTATCGGGGAACGGCTTGTCGGTCATCTTCTGGAAGACATCCTTGGGGATGTCGACCAGAACCGGGCCTTTACGGCCGGTGTTGGCCAGGTAGAAGGCCTCCGCGAGAACGTACGGAAGGTCGTCGACGTCCGTGACCAGATAGTTGTGCTTCGTGATCGGGATGGTAATTCCCTGGATGTCGGTCTCTTGGAACGCGTCCTTACCGATCGCCCAGGTGTTTACGTTGCCCGTGATGGCGACCATCGGGACGGAGTCCATCATCGCGTCGGCGATGCCGGTCACGAGGTTGGTGGCGCCGGGGCCGCTGGTGGCGAGGCAGACGCCGACGCCGCCGGTGGCTTTGGCGAACCCTTCGGCCATGTGCGCGGCGCACTGCTCGTGTCGGACGAGCACGTGCTTGACCTGCGGCCAGTTGAGCATTTCGTCGTAAAGCGGAAGGACGACACCCCCCGGATACCCAAAGATCGTCTCGATCCCTTCGCGTACCAGCGCTTCCATCACGACCGCCGCGCCGCTTCTCATCCCCGTTGCCTCTTACGTTTCAGCATTTTCTTTCCCCTAACATGAAAGAAGCCCTCCGGTCTTTCCTGACCGGAGGGCTTCGACTCTTCGTCTTTAGCGCGTCCGATCAGGCCGTTCCAATAAGGACGGTAAGAAGGGAAAGGCTAAGGACGACGAGGTCGGACGTACGAACGCTTGGAAGGCTCCTAACCTGATCCGGTGGCGTGCACGTCTCCATATCAATAGGGATTATAACCCAACTTTTACGGGTCTTTAGGTTTCGTGCCGTTTTTCGGGCTTTTTGGCGGTTTTTAGCCACTAATTTTCGGTCAAATCCAGGTTTTGGCGGGTTTTTCGAGGTGGATTTGAACCTGGAATCGGGTTTTTTCTCGGTGAAATCCCGGTGATTACAGTTATTTATATTCTTTAGAATATAAATAACTTCTTGATTCGATACGAACCTACGGGTTGAGCTAGGCGAGGCCAAGTTGATACAGACCGTCATCGCGGACCAAACAACCGGCCCATCTCACGTACTACGCTATACAAACCATGCAGAGACCCGGCCCCGATTATATGATGGTCACCTCGCAAGACTGCGAAGGCAAAATCACCAGCCGCGAATGGGTCAAGATCACCGAGCCCGACCACTACGATTCGTGCGGAATCTCCGAAGTCCCGCGATATATCGCCCGGTTTTTCGCCTCGACGTCTTCATTCATTGGCCTTTCGTTCTTCCAACCAGAAGGCAGAGACCTTGCCTCTCTCTGTAAGCAGGATGGCGGACTGAGCATAATTCTCCTCTTCGGTCATGAGCGTGATCCCGCAGACGAGGCTCGCGCACGGAAGATTTTTGAAGAACTTGGAGCAACGACCATGCACGACTACTTAGTGCCCGGCGATCAGGGCCGCGACATTCGGTGGCGGGTAGAGGGAGATGTCGATCAGATAACCCTGCTCTACCGCCAAGTCCTGATGGAGATCTTACATTTCACCGAGGACGAACCCCTTGACGTCTCATTTAGAGATCAAGACCCCGAACGGATAGCCATTCCCCTGTCCGAGTGATTAGCCGTGCTTGCCCCTGCGGCCCTCATGGGTTGTCTTCGTTTCTTTTTGGTGACAATGTCTTGGGCCACCTAGGCGCAATGCTTGGCGACGACGGCCTCAGCCCCGGGGCTCTCCAATAGGCGTTAAGATAGGCCGTTTTACGGATTCGAAAGATTTGATGGGCTGTCCGAAGGCTCGCGCCTCCGACTACACGCTCCGCGTCCCCTTATCCGAAAGCTGGCTCTCCCTGGCGTAGGAGCCGAGGAGAGCCCCGGGGGCTGAGGTTTAAACTGACGGACGAAGGACCTCATCGGCCCCCAGGGCATTGCCGCCAAGAAAAAAGCGGTGGCCTCTCGTTCTCCTTTAAATTCCGCATAAGGCTATGATGCGGTTGGTTATGGTCCAGCCTTCCGCGAAGTCCGAACTTGAACGCTACGTTGGCGGGCTTATTTTGTCATTGCGCATCCAGGCGGCAAAGCGGCCCGAGGAGTGGCTTCGGTGGGGAGGTCTATTCGTAAGCATTCAACTCTTCGTATGGGTCGGGCCGGTGCCGGGATTGGTTGCTTTTTTGGCGTCCTTCTTTGGCGCAATCACCCTTGCTCAACGGAGACTAGGCCAAGGCGATCCCACCAAGGTCTCGGGAGGGTTGCTGCTGGAAACCGCGCCAAGAAGCGTCCAGCGGGAGTTAAGGAAGGGGACTTTCGATGCCAAGGTGGGTCCGGAGTGCCGGGCGCTTCTTGAGGAGTCGGCCCGAACGGCGAACACGGTTCTAATGACCGCCACCGATGCTGCTAACGCCGTAGTCGGGATCGTTCCTGACGCCGACCTCCTGAAGTTTAAGCCGCTAACCGAGGCGTCCGAGTCCTTAATGAAAAGCGCGTTGGCGCGTATCCAGTTTTCGACCCTCATGGGCCGGGCGCCGGATGAGGATACGGTGGAGGAGCTAAAGAAGATCGAAGCGAATCTTCGGGTGGTTCTCGCCGAGGCGAAGCGCCTGGGCCGGCAACTTGCTCCACCGTCGGCGGCGCCGGAGGTTCTGGATGCGATTCAGGCGCGGAAGGAGTTGGATGAGACTTAGGACCTTTTCGGTGATACGTTCGCGACTTTGCCCTTGACCAAGGTGTTGATCGAGGTGATTTTTCCCTTTTTGTCTCGGATGAAAACGAATTCAACGCCGAAACTCGGAACGAGGAAGCGGTCTTTGCCGGAGGGGAGGAGGGCGACGAGGAACGGGTCGGGGTCGATCGAATCGTCGATGAATCCGATCGTGAGCCACAAACCTCGGAGTTCGATCTTCTGGCCGCCCGCCTCGCCGAAGACGCCGGTGTATTCGGTAAGTGGAGCGGCGGGGACGACGCGCGTGGCCAGACGGGGGTCTTTGTCTTGTGGCGTGATGCGGAGGTTAAAG
>FTBF01000030.1_pt1 | contig 16293 bp, 19 predicted proteins | sample 1639301 | NCBI WGS metagenome assembly FTBF01 (sample SAMEA3914864, study PRJEB12502) | metagenome | biome: forest; material: soil | place: USA | collected 2012-03-12 | depth 0.3 m
ATGTACAACGCTGCGCTATTTGCGAATCTGAGGATTCGACAGCGCTCGAACCACTCGATTCCCGTGGCCTATGTTCCGCTTGGCCGGGACGCGACCGTTGACTACGGTTCGCTCGACCTGGTCGTGGAGAACAACTCGAAAGCGCCGATTGGCGTGACGAACGTTTACCAACCCGGCAGCCTGACTTTCCGGATATTGGGCAAGAAGGACCCGGGTCTGGAAGTGAAAGTGGTTCAGGAAGGCGAATCGTCCTGGGACATTCCGGAGAAAACCGTGGTCGACCGGGCGCTCCCTCCCGGCGCCCGCCGAATTACGGAGAAAGGTTCGCGCGGCCACGCGATTCGAACCTACCGGCTGGTGTACCGAGACGGAAAGCTCGTCGAGAAGCAGCCGCTTGGCCGCTCTAACTATGGCGGCGGACCCCGGATCGTGGCGGTCGGACCGTCGAACCTTGCCCGCCCCAAGGCGGTCACGGGAGTTCCCCAAGCGGAGATTACGACCGTCGACTCGGTGCCGTCGACGGGCGGCTAGGCCGGGGCTCGTCCGTACTGCTTATCGAAATCCCTTTGCCGGGCTTTCAGGTCTTCTTCGCGCAGCCGTTGCTCTTCGGCGAGCCGTCGGGCATCGATCGCTTCCGGCGAGTCGGGATCGATGGCGGAAAGCTGATTCCCTCGCGTCTTGAGGCGAATCGCCGCTTCATGGTCGGCGGTGGCGGAATTCTGCCGCCGTCGGAGATCCAGCGCCTCCGGCCAGGCTTCCGGCGGGAGTTTCCAGAACCAGTCACACCAGGGTTTTGAAACGAGATGCTGGATCGCCGCCAACTCCTTTTCCGTGCGTTCGATATGCTCCGCCGCCTCGGGTCCGTGCTTGCGGCGGAAGAATGCGTAACGAACACGGTCCAGCATCGGTTTCTTTATATCGCCAGATCGGATAACGGCGCTTCGAAGGGTGGCTGGCCGTGCTTTGCGAAGAACGGCTCGGCGACATGCCGGTAGGCCCAGTCACAGCGGTCGATTCGACTTCGCAGTGCCAACAAGCGGACATCAAGAACTTTTCGTGCCTCCCGGCTCGATATGCCGTCCAAGGTATCCCATTCGGCGAGGGCAGACTTGAGGTCCCGCCGCAAAAGGATCATTTCGGCCCAAACGGCGCAGGCATCTGTTCCGAGTTGCCGTTCTTCTTCGGGGAGGTTGGCGATCCAGGCGTTCCAAACCCCGGAGGGGGGTGGGATCCGGATTATTGGCCGTGTGAGTTAGGCGTTCCACTGCTTCACGCGCCCGACCAAACTCTTTAGAAACATCGAAAAGCGGAGTTTCGATGATGGGGAGAGCTGTCTCCTGGATTAATCTTGACAACGCTTCAAAGTGAGTGACCTGCCCTGGGGTCAGGGCTTTGACGACTTCCCGCTGGAGGAGGGCCTCTTCATCGTCATCGGTTTTGGCCGCTCTCGCCGTCTGGCTGGACCAAAAAGCGCGGTACCGCTCCTCGTAGTCGGCCCACTTCTCAGAGGTGGCTTCGGAATCCTTCAGGGATTCGTCCACTTCGATTGGAAACGGAGCGTCTTCCCAGTTGAACGACTGCTTAGGGGTGGCCGCTCGAAGCTCGGCCTCCTCGATGCGTAGATCGACGGCTTGGGCCCATTGATTCGGTGAAAGCGACCAGAACCGAGAAAGCCAGGCGTCAAGGCTAGGTTCAGCCCATTCATCGAGCGGGAGACGACGGAGTTCTCTTTTGCCCTGGGCACGCAAGCGGGTGCGGATCAAGGCTTTCTTAATTCCGCTGGCCATATCTGTTTAACGCTAGCGGGCAAGCCGGGTTGCGGGCCTGTCCCACATCCACCGTCTACCACGATTTTTAACGTCCTGCATCGAACTACTACGAACAGGTTACACGTCAGCTTTTTGGCGCAATCATTTGATTGCCTTACGGTTATGAAATTACAGTCTCTTCGGTCCGCGTCTCTTCTCGCTTTTAGTCTCACCGCCCTATCCGCCTCTGCCGGCGTCGGCAGCTACAAACTCACCGATCTGGGTTTTCCCGGTGGCAGTGGCGCCGAAGGCATTAACAATCTCGGCCAGGTGGCCATTAGCGCCGGCAATGGTCCCTTCAATAGCCGTGCATACGAGTATTCGGGTGGAACGTCCACGCTCCTAGGCCCGACCAACCTTGGCAGCAACGCCTTTGCGATCAACGATTCGGGAGTCGTCGCCGGCAGCATCCAGGTGGCTCCCAACGGCGCGAGCCATGCCGCACTCTTTTCCGGTGGATCGGTAATCGATCTCGCTGGGACATCCTTCGCTACCTCCATCTCGAACACCGGCAAAGTTACGGGTGTGGGTAATGGTCAAGCATTCCTTTACAGTGGTGGCACGACCACCTACCTGGGAGCGCTTCCTGGAGGGACGGCGGTTTCCACGGGCTATGGCGTCAACGATGCCGGGACCGTCGTCGGATATGCCGAAACCAAAATTGGCGGCACAACGCTCTATCACGCGTTTAAGTACTCGGGTGGAACGATGACCGACCTCGGATCGCTTGGTCCCAACCAGGGAGGGTACGGAAGTGTCGCGCGCGCCATCAATAATTCCGGCACCATCGTCGGCTATTACACCGCACCGACCATCGCGAACGGAAATGGCTTTTATTACTCGGGAGGAGCCATGCACCCTCTCACCGGACTCTATACGCTTGGTTCCACGGCTTACGCCATCAACGATTCGGGCCGAATCGTAGGTGCCTCTGCGGTACTCAGTGGCGTACGAGCGGTGATCTACGATAACGGAGTCGCCGTCGATTTGAACAAAAAGCTCATTCCGACGACCCCGACCGGCTGGGTTCTTCACTATGCCTACGACATCAACAACACCGGCCAGATCGTGGGCGTTGGCGATTTCGGCGGCCAGACTCGAGCCTTCCTCCTCACCCCGGTCCCAGAGCCCGGCACCTGGGCCGTTCTCGGCCTCGGAGCGGCCGCCCTGCTCCGCCGCCGCCGAAAGGCGTAACGATGGATCCTTGTCCGGGGCGCGGAAGCGCTTCCGGGCAGGTATACTTTTCGCTCCACCGAGAGGTTGGGACGGCGCTGCCAGTGTCCGTCCGTTTTTCGCGGTGGTTAGGTAACAAATCATGGCTGGCATTCGCATCCGAATCCGTCTGCGTGCTTACGAGCACCGGATCATCGACCAATCGGCCGAGAAGATCGTCGACCAGGCGAAGCGCACGGGCGCTCGCGTCAAGGGTCCGATTCCGCTCCCGACTCGCATTCGAAAGTTCTGCGTCATCCGAGGACCGCACATCGACAAGGAGTCGATGGAGCACTTCGAGCTGCGCACCCACAATCGACTCATCGACATCCATGAGCCGACCAACAAGACGATCGACGCCCTGATGCGGCTCGATCTTCCGAGCGGCGTGGACATCGAAATCAAGACGGCCTAAGAAAGCCAAACAAGAAACCGAGAGAGCCGGGAAGCGATTGCTTCCCGGCTCTCTCTGTTTACGACAAGCCAGCTATTCGCCGCCTTCGGTTGCCCCGCCGCCGCTCGGCGCCGACGCCTTGGCCGCCGCACCACGAGCCATATCTTTGGCGGCGCTTCCGACGCCGCCCATTCCGGCGCCATCGACACTTTCCCCACCGCTCACGGGTGTCATGCCGCCAGCCACTCCGCTCGCCATCGGCGCGACGCCTCCACTGCTGCCCGAGGCGGCGGCCGTGGCCGGAGCGGCGGTCTCGGCGGGAACGGGCTCGGCTTTCGGTCCGCAGCCGACAAGGAGAACCGTGACGAACAGGGCGACAGTGGATCGCATAGGCCTATGTTAGCGCGAGGAATGAGTTTTCTGGGTCAACCGCACGGCTTTCGAATTCCGGGAGCATGCTGTAGCGATGGATGGTTGCTTTCATGGCGGGGCGTTTTGGGATTCCATCCCGCTCGATCGGTTGGCCGTGCGCCAAGGCGTCGTCAATGCCGATGTCCTCGACGCTTGGTTTCCTCCGGCCCCGGCCGTAGTTCAGGCTTTGCGGAATGAATGGCTGCTTCGAACCTCTCCTCCGACTCATGCGGAGGGACTGGAGCGAGAAATTGCGGCCCGGTTTTCCGTCTCCCCGGCCTCTGTTCTAGCGGGACCGGGCTCCTCCGCGCTCATGTTTCTCGCCTTCGCTCGTTGGTTGACTCCAGAAAGCCGCGTCCTGCTCGTCGAGCCAACTTACGGCGAATACGCTTATCTCTGCGAGAAAGTGATCGGATGTTCGGTCGACCGTATTCAAGAGGTGCCCGGACATTTGGGTCAGTGGGGCTCAATGGCCGAATCGTACGATCTAGCGGTTCTTGTCAACCCGAACAACCCAACCGGAACCTTAATCCCAACCGCCGAGTTGGCCAAGGCGTTGCCCCGTCGGTGTCGGGTTTGGATCGACGAGGCTTATCTCGCCTATACCGGGCAACCCTCGGTTGCCCCGATCGCCGCGGAACTGTCCAATATCGCGGTGGTCCGGTCGTTCTCCAAAAGCCACGCCCTAAGCGGAGTTCGCACCGCAGCTTTGTTTGCGAATCCGGCGCTGATAGGCGAACTGCGGAGCAGTTGTCCGCCATGGTGGGTTTCCTTGCCGGCCCAGGTTGCAACGGTGGTGGCGCTCAAAGAAGAGGATTATTATTGCGGCCGGTACGCAGAAACGTGCCGTCTCCGCCAGGCGATGGCGCAAGAAGTTGGCTTGCCCGTTCTTGGAGCGGCCGCGAACTGGCTCTTGGTAGGTCTGCCTTTGGACGGGCCAAAGGCAGCGGACGTGGTCCGGCGTTGCGCCGAGCGTGGTGTTTACGTGCGGGACGCCGGGAAGACGGCTCCTTCACTGGGCGAGCGAGCAATTCGCATTGCCGTGAAGGAGGAGTGGGGGCGGGTGTTGGATGAATTGAGGAACGCAGTAACTACTGCTTCGTCAGGTCCGTAGCCGGCTGGTCGATCGCGACCGCGGCAGGATGCAGAATCGGCGCGGGATCGCTGCTCTCCTGGAAGGCCCAGAAGTAGGAGGCAACCGCACCGCCCACGAGAGGGCCGACGATGGGAATCCAGATCGAGCCGACACTTCCACCGTGCATTCCCGAAACAATCGTCGCCCCAATCCCAATGGCGGGATTGAACGCGCCACCGGAGATCGGTCCGGCGACGGTTGCGGCGACGACGATCGTGAAACCGATGGCAAGGCCGTAGAAGCTGTTCCCCTCGGTTTTGCGTGAGGCGGCGGCGTTCATCACCACGAGCACCAGCATAAAGGTGAAGATCGCCTCAACGGCAAGCGCGGTCATGACCGTCTGACCCTCGCCCGGAACGATGTTAACCGGCTTGCCGACGATGGCGTAGCCGAGCATAAACGCGAGAATCCCGGCGACGACTTGGGCGGCGACGAAGGCGAGGAAGTCGCTCGCCCCAATCTTCTTCTGAAGAAAAAGGCCCAGAGAGACGGCCGGATTGTAGTGACCGCCGGATCGGTGGCCTCCCATGTAGACGACGCACATCAGCGCGCCTCCGATGGCAAGCGGAGTGAGCACAGATCCGCTCGGGCCAACGAGCGAGATTGCGAACAAGAACAGAAACGTGCCGACGAATTCGGTGGCGGCTTTCATAGGTGGTTCCCTCGGAATCCCTATATACGGGGATCCCTTGGTCGCACCGTACCCGGTTTAGGAGACAACGAGCGCAATTAAAAAGCCATCGTAACCCTTAGTGCCGACCGTTTGAATCGCCGTGGCCTCAACGCGCGATTCCTTAGCCACGATCTCCATCAGGGCACGCACCCCAAGAACTCCGGGATCTTGAGATGACTCGTCCGCCACGGCGCCGTCGCGCACCACGTTATCGACAATGATCAGCGTGCCGACCCGCGATAGGCGAAGCGCCTCCTTCCAGTAGATCGGGTTGCTGGGTTTATCCGCGTCGATAAAAATCAGATCGAACGGGCCTTCGACGTTTGGGAGGAGATCGGCGGCCATCCCAACCCGGATCTCCACGCGCTTGCCCACGCCCGCGCGGTCGAGGTTCTTACGCGCGACCTCGGCATGCTTCGGTTCAAGTTCCAACGTGAGCAGGCGGCCGCCATCGGCGAGTGCTCGGGCTAGCCAGATGGTGCTGTAGCCTCCCAAGGTGCCCACCTCAAGGATCGATGAAACCTTGCCGAGGCGTGCGATGAGGTTGAGAAGCCTTCCTTGGGCCGGCGAGACGTCAATCGCGGGGAGGCCGGCGGCGGCGTTCTCGGCAAGGGCGGTTTCAAGCGCCGGGTCGGCCGGCAGGGTCGCTCCATTCAAGAAGTTCTCGACGGCTTGCCACTGGGGATTGCTCATAGGCTGTTCTTACCCGACATGTCGCGCGGACATAATTGGGCCATGCATCGGCGCATCCTCGGCTCACTACTCCCTCTATCACTGGCAGCAGGAGCGATGGCCCAAACCGTTGTGTTCGACGGAAAAGCGGCCAAGGCCACCATCGTCGTCCCCGCAGGATCGACCGAGGCCGAGCGGCACGCGGGGGAAGAACTGGCAAAGTGGTTGGGCGAGATGACCGGGACGAAGATTCCGGTCACCCTCGACGCTCGGGAAGCGCCGGAGAACTCCATCGTCGTCGGTCAAGGAGCTTTGGCGCGAAGGCTTTTCCCAAACATCCATTGGGAGGGGCTTGGGCTGGAAGAAGCGGTTGTGCAGACGGTGGGCCACCGGACGTTGGTGGCGGGCGGACGTCCGCGGGGGACCATCTACGCCGCGTATCGCCTTCTGGCGCGGCTCGGCTGCCGGTGGTGGACGCCTTGGGCTAGCACCATCCCGCATCGGTCACGGCTGACTCTGCCAGTTCAGAACTTCGACGAACGGCCCGCGTTCGAATCTAGGGATGACTTCTGGTTTCCCGCGTTTGACGGAGACTGGGCCGCCCGCAACGGCTCAAACGGGCAGACCGCGCGGCTCGAGGAAAAGCACGGTGGGAAAGTGGTCTACGCAGGGTTCGTGCACACCTACTATCCGCTTGTCCCACCGGATCCCTATTTCAAGCTTCATCCGGAATGGTTCAGTCTGATCGATGGTAAACGAACGACGGATAACGCGCAGCTCTGCACTACCGATCCCGCGCTCCGGGACTTTATCGTCGAGCAGGTTCGGGCGGAACTTCGGGCACATCCGGAAGCGACCATCGCTTCGGTCTCCCAGAACGACTGCTTCCGTCCCTGCCAGTGCGATCGATGCCAGGCCTTGGCCAAGGCGGAAGGCTCCGAATCCGCGCCCGTTTTGGCCCTTGCCAACTACGTCGCCGAACGAATCGAGAAGGAGTTTCCAAATGTCGCAATCGATACGCTGGCTTATCAGTACACACGCAAGGCGCCTAAGACTCTTCGGCCCAGACCGAACGTGATCGTCCGACTTTGCAGCATAGAATGTAACTTCGGCCAGCCCTTGACCGACCCTTCGAACGCCTCGTTCGCAAACGATATCCGGGACTGGAGCCGCCTTACCAATCGGCTCTATATCTGGAACTACAACACCAACTTCGGCCACTATCCTCAGCCGGTCCCGAACTACTTTGTGCTCGGCCCGAACGAGCGGTTCTTCCGTGCGAACGGTGTGAAAGGCGTCTTCGAGCAGGGAGCCTACCAGTCGAACGGAGGCGAGATGTCGGAATTGCGCGCCTGGGTGCAGGCCCAGCTTCTCTGGAATCCGAACCAGGACGATAAGGCGCTCATCGACGAGTTTCTGAGGGGCTACTACGGTAAGGCGGCCATGCCAATCTGGGAGTATCTCAACCTCATGGCCCGGGTCGCCCAAGGCGAAACCGTTACCATTTTCGATCCTACGGCTAAGGACTTCTTGAGATTCCAAACGATGGCGAAGGCAGAAGTGCTTTGGCGCTTCGCGGAGAAGATGGTCGAAAAGGATCCAACGGTACTTTGGAGAGTTCGGCAGGGCCACCTTGCCGTTCAATGGGTCTGGCTGAGCCGCTGGGTAAGTTTCCGGGCCGACGCACAAAGACTCGCCGTAGCATGGCCATTGCCGGAGTCCCGGAAAAACGTGGCGGACGCCTGGTTGGCGACGGCGACCGGTATGGGGCCGGTCGGTTGGACGCCGATGTCCCATATCAACGAGGGCGGGCTGACCCCGCAGGCCTGGGCGGCGCGGTTTGCCGTCGACCCTGCTCCCGTAGCGCCGCTCCCGGGCCGGCCAAGCACCGTGCCCTGGCCCACGGACTTCGACCCGGCGGGCAAGACGGTCATCGACCTCCAGGACGATGCTGCGCGGCTTGCCAACGAGCCCGATTGGGCGGCGCTCAAGGCAGACCCATTGGCCTCCGACGGCATCGCATGCCGCATGCCGGGATCTCATAGAGAGTGGGCTTTCCAGATTCCCCTCGGCGACATCCACCATGGATTCGCTCCGGGACGTTGGCGCGTCTTGGTGGTTGCCCGAGCCGAGGGTTCGGCCGGCGGCCCCACGTTCTCCGCGGGAGTCTGGGACGGCGCGGTGTCCAAAGATCTGGGCAGCCGGACTTTCGAAGCGGCTGGAGCCTACAGGACGTTCGATTTAGGGCCGATCGCGCTCACTTCGAACTCCACCATTTGGATCGCGCCTCCTGCGCGGAGCGACCTGCCGGCGGTGTGGATCGATCGGGTGATCTTGGTGAAGGAGGGTTAGCGGCTTTTTAAGACCGCTAACCCTGACCCGCTAGCTTCTCAGAATCCTTTGTAGCCTTTCCAGACCCACTGCAGAGCCTGCGGCAGGGTCTGCGAGACCACCCGACCGTCCACGTGGTTAGAGACCTGGGAGTAGACGAATTGGTAGGGATAACCCTTGGCCTTGAGCACGGCCGCCATCCGTTGGTTTGCCATGGGCCAGTTGTGATAGGTCGACTCGAGATCGTTCTGGCGAAGGTCGTTCTCGCTAACGTGCATCCAGATCCGGATCGGCTTCTTCTTCGTCTTCGCGATTAGGTTCTCGTGATACTCCCAGGCGCCGTGTGGGGTGGCCGGATCATAGGGCCACTGCTGGTTCACGTAGGTGCCGGAGTAGGAAATCACCCGTCGATAAAGGTCCGGGTGGTACCAGGCCATCGTGAAGGCGCAGGCGGCTCCGGAGCTTCCTCCCATCGTGATCCGGGCGTTTGGATCCTTGGTGAAGGTCAAGCCGGATTCCTTCGAAGCGCGCGGCAGCACCTCGGTTTCGATAAACTCGGCATACCGGCCGGAAAGAGTGTCGTACTCCAGACCCCGCTCGCTTCCCAGCGAGTCGTTCCCGCCGGAGTCGATGAAGATGGCTGCCATCTGCGGGACGCGGTGATCCGCGATCATGTTGTCGAGGATGGTTGGCAGGATGTTGCCCGCCATGCTGTCCTGAGTGATGATGAAAGGCTCCGAGGTTCCTGGCTTATAGCCGGCCGGCACGTAAACCGTGACACGGCGGGTGTATGGAACCAGCTTAAGGGGCTGATCCTTCGCGATGCCGGGATAGCTCCTGCTGTCCTTCGAATCCATTATGAACCGAAAGATCGCCCCCTTCGGCACTCCGTCTCGCGGCGTTAACTCGGGCGCGTTCTTATAGGGCGGCGCAATGGTGTAGTCGCCATACGCATCGGTCATCGTGTACGGCGGCAGCTTCTTCAGCTCGGCAGAAACGTCTTGAACCGCGGGAGATGCGGCGATAAGGAGGACGGCGGCGTTCAACATCGGACGCCCTCAAGATTAGCCTACAAGAGGAGCTTTTTCGTATCCCCAAGATCGTTTGCCGCCCCGCCACCCAGTTTTGCCTTAATAAAACCGATCACGTTGACGACGATCGAAGCGCTCGAGTCCCAAAACTCGCCCCGGCTAGGATCGACCTTGATAAGCACAATGTTCGGATCCGCCTTTCCCTTGGGGAACCAGGCCTCCAGGTAGGGGGTCCATTTCTCTTCGATCAGCGCGCGGTCATCCACCAACGTCGCCGTGCCGGTAATCGAAACGTACGTGTTGGCGTGCGGGTCCGAAAACCCGAGCGCAACTTGTGGGTTGACTCCAAGATTCTTGGCTACCGATTCATCCTTGGCGGCATAGAACCAGAAATTGCCGTTCTCGTCCGCTTCCCGGTTGCCCATCGGACGGACGTGGAGCGAGCCGTCGCTTTCAATCGTCGTCATCATCGCGATCTTGACGTCGCGGGCCAAATCGTAGAGCTTCTTTCGGTCGTCTGGAATCATTCTGTGAAGAACGACTCGGCGAACCTGGGCGGAGGTTCCGCCCAGGTCTGAATTGCGCGACTTACGCGCGTGATCGGCGGCGTCGGGCCATCAGGGCCAGACCGGGAACCATCACCAACGCGGTTGCCGGCTCGGGAACCGGGTTGATCAGGATCTGTTTCGACTGGCCCACGAACGGGCCGCCTTGGTAGATGAAGGTTGTCCCTACTGGCGGATGCGTGCCAAAGATCGTGTTTCCGAGCAGCTCTGTGGGGGTCGTTGTCGTGGTGAACGAGAAACCACTAATACTTTGTCCTGGCTGGAGCAGCGAACCGGACTGCGCCACCCATCGGAGACCAAAGCCGAAGCCCGCACTCGTGGTTTGGGTGAAGGTCCAGTTTGCGGGACCTGAATGAGACGACGGTGCGATGGGAAGATAATCCTGCCCCGGCGTCCATGCGTACCACATGGTTCCGATCGTCGTGGTGCCCGTATTGTGGAGGGTGATGTCGTAGGTGTAGTTGCTCCCATTATTGACGTAGCTAATCGAGCCCGTCGCGTCGATCTGTGCCATGGCAGCCGCGCCAAGCGAAAATGCAGTGAGAATGAAGAATTGTCTGAGCATTTGGATTCCCAATTTGAGGAAAGGCCGGTGCCGTTTCCTCTTGCCATGAGTCGTACAGAAGTACGGAAAAGTTTGGGGCTTGAGAATTAAATGTAGCCCTTAACAATGGCGTACCAGGCAATACTTGAAACTCTTTCAGGAATCCTTTCGCCGGAAAAAAGATCACGGCGAGCTGCCAGTATTGGTCGCAATAGGCCCTAGATTAGTTGGGCGCCAAAAAGAGAATGCGGCCGCCCTTCAATGACTTGGAGAGGCGGGCCGCTCCCATTCGAGATTCGGCTCTCCTCAACTTGAGGAAGAAAATATGTCCCCGCCAGAAGGCGGGGACAATCAATTAGGCTAGCAAGGACAAGCCTCGCGGGCAGAAAGGCTTTCACCTTCCCGATGGCTAAGTCGCGATAAAACCCGGGAAAGTTTGGACGATTATCGGAAATTTTATTAAATCTCCCTGCCGGATCGAACGCGGACCCTACTTGTCCGGGTTGTCGTGTTTCCGATTTGGGTGATTCGGCTTCTTCTTCGCGGCAAGAGCGGTGGCCTGCTCGTTAGGCATCGCCTCGCACGACCTTAGCGTCCCGCTTCCTTGCCCCGCGGGAACGACAACGACGGAACTGCTGGAGTGCAAAGCGTTTACGGTCAGCCAACCTGCTCCGCTCACAAAGAGGGCGGCTGCCGCCATGCCGGCCCAAACGAGGCGCGGCGCTGAGCGAAAGGTACGGTAGCCGAGGCTCGGGTTCTGGAAGAGGTGCGCCAGCGAGACGCTGAGAGAGCCCATCTTCCGTCGGCGACTCCGGCAGTCTGAACAGCTGGCTAAGTGTAACTCCATGCGGAGCCGCGGCCATCCCTTGAGATCGCCGTGCACCAGCATGAGCAGATCAGGTCCTAAGATTTCACAAGTTTTCTTCACTGAAGTCCCTCCCGGCCGACGGCGGCAAGCAATTCGGAATGAGCGCGATAAAACTGATACTTCACGGTATTTAGGTTTCGTTCCAGAATCGTCGCGATCTCCGCGAGTGTTAGCTGCGCGTAATAGTAGAGTTCAATAACCTCGCGCTGAGTCTCTTCAAGTCCCGCCAATAGTCTTTCGACCATGTCCGCCTGCACAACCGTGTGCTCGACAGAAGGACGTTCATCGTATAGGGGCTCTGCGTCAAGAGAGACCAAGCGCGCTTCCGAGCGCTGGGCTCGATAGTGATCATGGCACTTGTGAAGACAAATGGCGTAAATCCATGTCCTGAATTTTGCTCGCCGATCGTACTTCGGGAGCGCTTGCCAGGCAGCAAGCCAAACCTCTTGGAGAACATCGTCTACCGCCTCCGCCCGAACTTTGCGAGCCACGAATCTCCGAAGTTCGGGTTCGAAGGCCGCAACCTGCTGATCGAAGGACAACATCTCTTCAAAAGAAGTGAACTCCGACCGCGCCCTTGCGGTAGTCCGGCCTTGACTGCCGGCCTCAACCCCCTGTATCCCTCGTGACCCAATTTTCAAAGTGGTGCCTTGTTTCGGAATACTCGATCTGTCGCACGAAACGGTTAGAAGGTTGGTCCGACCATAAAAATCACCGTAGATTTACGGGTTAGTCGCACGGTGCTTTGCTCGGGAATCCCGAATGTTCAGCAGCAGGCTGGCCGATAGGGCGATCAGGAAGATCACCGCCGCCACCTGATTGACCAGAGCCACCGGAGGATCCCATCCCGTCAGGATTCGGACGAGGAGGACGAGATAGCTGTCGGCATGGTCGTGAATGCCCATCGCCACGCGCACCTTCCAATGAAGGTCCGTGCAGATGCAGTAGCCCTTTCCAAACCAAATGCCCATCACCGTCCAACTGAAAAGGGTCAGAAGAAGGGTGGCCAGGTTGTAACGGCGTGTGGCGGGCCAGATCCAGCCAAAAACGTTGAACAGAATCAGGACCGAGTGGAAAACGAAGAACGCCACGTTAAGAACGGGCAGCACGAGCCCAGTGTATAACCTTTTCTATGGCCTCCATCTGGTGCGCGTTCAACCTGCCCGACGACGCATTGACGGAGTTACGCGCCGGAACCGAAGGCTACGAACTGACCCACGAACCCTCGGATGCCACAACCGTCGTAGTGGGCCAACCGGATCCCGCGGTACCGCTCGCATCTCCCGCCCTGCGTTTTGTCCAGATCACCACGGCCGGCTACACGCGCTACGACACGGACGATTTCCGCCTAAAGATCGGTGTTCCGGTCTGCAACAGTTCGTCCGTGTTCGACGAACCCTGCGCCCAGCACCTCTTGGCCATGATGCTCGCCCTCGCACGGCAGCTGCCCCAGACCGTCCTCGAACAAGCAGGCGCCAAGGGCTGGCCGGCGGACAAGATTCGTACCGACTCTCGCCTCCTTCGCGACCAACAGGTCCTCCTCGTCGGCTACGGCGCGATCGCCCGGCGGGTCGCCGAACTACTCGCGCCGTTTGGCCTTGACTTGGTCGCCGTCCGCCGAAACGTAAGGGGCGACGAAACGGTGCCGACCTATCCCATCGAGAAGCTCGATGAACTGCTCTCCTCCGCCGACCACGTGGCCAACATTCTCCCCGCCAACGCCTCGACCGACGGCCTTTTTGATGCAGGCCGCTTTGCCGCGATGAAGCCGGGCGCGATCTTCTATAACATCGGTCGGGGCACCACGGTTGAGCAAGGGGCTCTCGTCAAAGCGCTTAGCACCGGCCAGTTGTCCGCCGCATACCTGGACGTCACCGATCCAGAGCCCCTACCGTCGGACCACCCCCTTTGGACCGCACCCAACTGCTGGATCACCCCTCATACCGCCGGAGGCCACGGCCCGGAATGGAAGCGGCTCGTCCGTCACTTCCTCGACAATCTTCGCCGCTTCGAAAAGGGTGAACCGTTGGTCGATCGCGTTATGTAACCGGTACCGGTCCGGGTTCGTTGATTCTATTAAGATGCTGGCCCTCCTTGCCGTTGCCACGATCACGCCTGCCTATCGCATCGTCGATTTAGGTTTGCCGGAGGGAACGGCAAGTAAATCCGTTGAGGCAATTGCGATTAACAACCGTGGGGAAATCCTTGTCAAAGCGGAGGGCGGATTCCTGTGGCGTAACGGTCGCTTCATTCCGCTTGGCCCCCCGACCTACCAATCCGATAGGGACGGTGGTTCGACCGTCGAACCAAGAGGTCTTAACAATCGATCCGTGGTGGTCGGGAGCATGGGCAACCCAGGGCCGATCTTTATGTCTGGTCTTTCCGACATTCGCGCCTTCGTCTGGAAGGGTGGGCGAACGATCGACCTTGGAACGGGCTTGAGCACGGAGGCTAGCCACATCAATGACCTTGGCGACTGGGTCGGAAGCGGCGATCATCGCGGTCTAATCCGCCTACGCGGCAAGGTCTGGAGTGTCGGAACGCTCAGTCACGTTCCGGCAGGGAACTTCTCATCAGTCTCAGCGATCAATAACCGGCGCGTTTTCGTCGGAACCAGCACGTACGGCAAACTCTCCAAGACTGTTCAATATCTACCTTCGCGACCCTTTATCGCGGATGGGAACCGGTTTCCGTTTGACCTAAAGCCTCTCCGGCTTCCCTCCGGATTTTCAGAAGGAGGGGGCGTCGATATTAATGAAGCGGGAGTGATCCTAGCGTTTGCCTATGACCCCGTAAAACGTTCCGCTACCCCCTATCTGACTCACTTCAACCGCACCGCCCTCCTCAAACTTCCCGAACGGTGGGATGTTCCGAGTCGTGGCGATTTGAACAATAGGTCGGACGTGGTCTGCACGGTTGCACGGCTCGATACGCAGGAAGACACAAAGCCCCAGCTTTGGCTAGAGGGACGTCATGTCGACTTCCCCCAATTTCCGGGTTGGACGATCAAGACCGCCTCCGGAATCAACGACCAGGGCCAGATCTGCGGGACCGGCATCCACGAAGGCAAAACGCGCGCCTACGTCCTGATTCCGAATTAATTTTTTGAAACCTACTATCCGCGAAGCCCTCCGCTTGCCTCTACCTTCCGGGAACGGACGTGGGGTGATGAGTGAAGGCGAACGGATCGATGTTACAAGGTTGGTGGTTGCCGCCCGAGAGGGTGACGCTACGGCTTTTGGACACCTGGTCGCCCGCTATCGGCCGACCGCCGTGCTCATCGCCCTCGGCGCTTGCCGGGACCGAGAGGTGGCGGAGGACGCGGTCCAAGACGCGTTCCTCACCGCTCATCGGGCGCTTCGCAACCTGGAAGAGCCAAGCCATTTCGGCCCCTGGCTTGCGGCTATCGTCCGCAACCGGGCCCGCCGCCTCTGTAGCAACCGAGATCGAACGACGCCGCTGCATCTGGTCGATCACGAACTGTCGGCCGCCTCGATGCCGATCCCCTGCCCGGAGGCAGAGGCCATCGCCGCCCTTCCGGAGGGTATCCGAGAATCCATGGACCTCTACTACCTTCAGGAATGGACCGTCGGCGAGGTCGCCGCCCTCCTGGAACGGCCCGTCACGACCGTGAAATGGCAGCTACACGCCGGCCGGGCGCTGCTCCGCAAACGATTCGAAAATCAATAGGAAAACGCAATGAAAGATCATCAAAACCCTGAACTCTCCACGATCCGAAGCATCCTCAACGAGCTGTCGGAACTCGCAGAGCACTCCACCTTGACCGGTAGCCTCTCCTCCGGTACCCGGCAAGCGGCGCTGTCCTATAACGCCGCGCTCGCCTTCTTAACCGCCCGGGGCTCCCTGCCGCAAGGGATGTTCGAACCGATGGATGTCGACCGGGCCGACTATGGTGAGATTGGCGTACAGTGCCGCCTCCTCTTGGCCGCAACCAATGTTGAACGAAAGCGAGAAGACCGGGGTTTCAGCGACGTCGTCGCCCTCGCCCCATTCCTCAAATCGGAAGATCTCGCGGAACTGGTTCGGGAAAGGATCGGCGACGCGTCGCTCCCAACGGGACTTCTCGCTGGCCTCGCTCCCTTCCTTGACAGTGAAACCCTGGGCGGTCTCGTTCGTGGACGGATGGGTCGCGTCTCCACCCCCGAGCCACCAAAGCCTGCGCCGCCGACCCCGCCCGCTCCCGCGTCAGCGTCGACTCCCGCTCCGGCTTGGGATACCCGACCGGTCCCCGCCGAAGATCGCCTCCCGGCGGAAATTCGGAATCACGAGCCGCGGGAAAGCCTGGAGTCGCTGGCCGCAAAGCTCCAACGCCCGGACGTCTCGGTTGAGGAGCGTCAGCGGATCGCGACCCGCCTCGCGGAATTGGCCTACGAGCAGGCCTCGCATGCCCTGGTTCAAGAGAACGAGTCGGCATAAACCAAATCCGGCGGCTTCCTTAGAGGAAGCCGCCGGCGAGCATCATAAGCTCACGGCTTGTGGGCCGGGTGGTGCGGAGCCGTCACCTTGTGGGTAACCGACCGAATGCTCTTGCGGTACTGGTGGTGCTGCTTCTTACTCTCGATTCGGAACTGTCGCCGCTTGCCTTCATGCTGGATTGCCAACCGGCGCGGATGGACGGTGTAAAGAC
>FTBF01000139.1_pt1 | contig 16211 bp, 16 predicted proteins | sample 1639301 | NCBI WGS metagenome assembly FTBF01 (sample SAMEA3914864, study PRJEB12502) | metagenome | biome: forest; material: soil | place: USA | collected 2012-03-12 | depth 0.3 m
CGTCCTCGACCACCAACACCCTTCGCGGCTCCCCATCGGCGTCGATGGCCCGCAGTAGTGCCGACAACGAAGCCCAATCGCGGAAAACTTTCATTTTTTGGCGAAAACAGGACCCAACACCGTGGACCTAAGGGGCCTCAATCTTACACAATAGAACCCGGGCGAAGCACGCGGCGCGATGCAGGGTCGATAAGCAACGTCATATTAAATCGTCGCCGTTTCCTGTCTGGGAGACGCTCACTGGTCGCCTTGAACACCCTGACCCTTAATTTTTACCAGATTCTCGACGTCTCGCAAACTGCGGACGACGAGGCTCTACGCCGTGCCTACCGCCAACTTGCCCGCAAGCACCACCCGGACGTAAGCTCTGACCCTAAAGCTCACGAAACGATGGCGCGGATCAACGAAGCGTTTTCCACGCTTCTCGATCCGGTGAAGCGGATGGAGTATGACGCCGTCCTTTCCGGAGGCGGTCTGCAAGAGGCACCTGCGCCACGCCGCGCTGCGCCCCAAAAGCCGATCGTCGTCCGTTTGAAGAAGCGGCTCAACGCGCACAAGACCCCGGTCTACAGCGTCGCGTTCACCCCAGACACGAATCAACTCGTGTCGAGCGCGTTCGATAACGAGATCATCTGGTGGGACGAGAAGACCGGCGAGCCGCAGCGGCGCGCCAAGCTTGAGGCGGGCACCGTCTCGACGCTCCTGCCCTTCGCCAACGATCGACTGTTCGCCGCAGGTTCCGCCGAGAGTCAGATCAGCCTCTACCGGTTGAGCGGCCCGAAAGTGGATTCGTGGAAGACGAGCCAGGAAGAGTGGGTTAGCTCGGTTGCAATTTCGCCGGACGGCACCACGGTTGCCAGCGGCTCTCTGCTTCACGCCGTGACCGTGCATCGCACCGAAGACGGTTCGGGCGTGTTCCGCAAAAGCGATCACACCGAGGCCGTGACCGCGGTGGCATGGTCTTCCGACGGCAAGCTCATCGCAACCGGCTCCGCCGATGCGACGGTCAAGCTTTGGCACGCCGCCAACGGCGCTCTACTCCATACGGTTCGCCAGATCCGATCCACCGTTACTTCGCTCGCTTTCAGCTCGGACAATCGCTACCTCGCGGTAGCGGGCGTCGATCTTTCGATTCGCGTCTTCTCGCTCAGCGACGGTCTGCTCGTGAAGATGATGTTCGGTCACACGAAGCCGATCGAAAGCATGGCGTTCCACCCGAACGGCTGGCTCTTCGCCTCCGGCTCGCGCGACGGCACGGTTGGTCTCTGGAACGCGGCCAAGGGCATCGGCAATATCCGCATCGAAGCCAGTGAGCGGCCAATCAACTGCGTGGCCTTCAGCGCCGACGGTTCTCGCCTCGCCGCCTGCGGCCAGGACAAGACGGTCCGCATGTGGGAAGTAAAGGCCCGCGAGCCGCAGACCGAAAAAGCGGCGGCTTAGGAGGGAAGAAGCAAAAGGGAAGAGGGAAAAGGCTTTCGAGCCTTTTCCCTCTTCTGCTTTAGAATAGGTGGGCAAAACGCCTTTCCTATTTCTTCTTCCCTCTTTCCTTTCCCCCACCCATGCTCACTATTTCCGCGCAGAAAATCGCCGGCTTCACTCCTCGCTGGGCACCTTTTCCCGGCTTCTCCCTCTTGTTCGATACTCCGGGCGATTGCTATCGGCGGGAAGGCGATCTTCAAGTTCTTACTTGCGACGTTAGTAGGGACCCCGCGTTGGAGTTCTACCGGCGGGTCTACGAAGGATTTGCGAAGTTTGATTTGGATCGGTTGCTGCAGACCTATCTGTTCTGCCCTTTGCCCCCGGCCTCCTATCACGTAACGGCTTTCGACGTCGCGAATATCGCCGATGTCCCGGAATGCCGCTTGGAATGGCGGGACCCGCTTCGATCGCTTCTTGGGGAAGTGCCGTCAGGCTCCTGGCAATCCGAGAACCCTATCCTTGCTCCGGCGGTGGAGAGTTCGCTTGCGCGAGAGAACTGGAATATCCGGCTCTGCTACGACAAGCTCAACATGTTTGGCCGGGGCGGAATCGCGCTTCACCTCAAAGCCGCGGATGAGGAGAGTTCGCTGACGTTGGAGCGGTTTCGGGAGGCCCGAGCGGTGTTTTCAGCGTCGTACCGCGAACGGTTCGGTATGGGCGCCGGGCCACGGGTCACCCCGCACGTCTCAATTGGGTACTTCGCCAACGCCGAGGGCGGCGAACTGGCTTTGCCCCGGTTGGCGGACTGGGACGCCCGGCTTCGAGAATGCGTCGGCGAGGAAGTTCTGACGTTCCGGACGGCATCGCTCTACGCGTTCACATCGATGGAGACGTTCATGCGGTTGCCGCGTTAACGATCGCGGCAATCGCAGTCTTTGCAGTCCTTCTCGCAGCGGCAACCGTCGCGGCCTCGGTGTCGGCAGTGATCGCAACCGCCGCCGTAGTTGTTCGGAGCGAAGATCACGGTGACGCCGCCGACCTTCATCGTGGTGCCTCCCTGAACGTATTGAGCACCGGCCGGGTATCCGGCAACCTGGCGAGACTGGAGTTGGAAGTCGAAGGCGCCGGTCTCGACGCGCAAAATCATCCACGGAGAAGTGACGACCTGGGCGTTGCGGGAACCGCGTGGCGGCACGAATTCAACAACGGAAACCGTCGCCTTGTCGATCCGGCGTTGCATCCCGAGAATCCCGAGGCCATAACCGGTGGTGGGTCGGTTGCCGGTGTGGATCGCGAGGATTCGCCAGTTGTTGAAGAATCCCTGCTCAAGCTGAGGGGCCGGGCCGCGGTGGTTGGCGCGCCAATAGTTTTCCCAACCGGTCGGTTCGTTGAAGAGGAACATACCGGAGATGTTCTGCTTCCCATCGGTCCCTTGGGCCATCGTCTGGAAGCGGATATTGCTCGTCCCGGGCGCAAATGTCCCGGGCACGGTGACCTGCCCCGGGTTGGCTAATTGCCCATGCGCCACACCGGCGCAACAAAGAGCGAGAACGCCAAGGAACGGCTTCATAACCCTTCGGACGGTTTAAGGGCCATGTTTGTTACGGCAATTCGTTACCCTGGTGCTACGGACCTTCCTTCAAGATCGAGATGAGAACCCGTTCCGGCTTTCTCCGGCGCGGGAGCTTGCCTTCCTCAAAAGCCGAGAGGACCGCCGGATGGATGTAGCACTTGCGGCAGACCGTCGGAGTATTTCCCAACTCTTGGGCGACGGCTTTGATCGTCTCGTTGATCGCCGCCTTTGCTTCTCGCTTAGTTTCCGGAGGCTTCCGGGCCGCGAGCGTCTCCAAAGCTCGGACGCTGGCAACCCAGGTGCGGAAGTCTTTGGCGGTGAACTCCTGACCCGTCACCGATTTCAGATAGTCGTTGACATCTCCACTGGTCACGCGGTGCGGCTGGCCATCTTCCCCCAGATATTGGAAAAGCTCTTGTCCGGGAAGGTCTTGGAGTCGCCGCACGATGCGCGCCAACTTTCGGTCCTGGAGCGCGATCTGATGTTTGATGCCCGACTTCCCAACGAAATGAAACTTCACTTCTGCCCGCTCCACCTTGACGTGACGATTCCGAAGCGTGGTGAGGCCGAAATGCTGATTCTCTTGCGCATACTGCGCATTCCCGACCCGGATCAGCGAACGCTCTAAAAGATCGACAATCGTGGCGAGCACTTTCTCCTTTGGGAGGCCGCGGGACGAAAGGTCCTTGTCCAGTTGCCGATGGACGCGGGGAAGGCAGGTGCCGAAATCCGCGAGACGGTCGAACTTGGCCGAATCTCGCGCGGCGCGGAAGTCAGGGTGATACCGATACTGCTTCCTCCCACGAGCGTCCTTTCCGGTGGCCTGAAGATGTCCGTTCGCCTTGACGCAGATCCAGACGTCCTTATAGGCGGGGGGAATGGCCAGCGCGCGGATACGCGCCAAGGTTTTCTCGTCGCTCACCGGGGCACCGTTGGGCCTGACGTAAGAAAAGCCTTCGCCTTTTCGGATTCGACGAATGCCCGGCGAGTTGTCGCCGGTGTATACGAGGCCCGCCTCGTCGAGCACTTCGGTAATGCAATCCGAGGGGACGGGAGAATTCACCCGAGTACGACCGGTAGGAGGAGGCGACAGGTTTCGTAGTACACTCGGAAGAGGTCGACCCATGGCGAAACTTCACTATCTGACCGTGCAGGACATCCTCTGGATCAACCTCCAGGTGACGAAAAAGGTTCAGCATTTCTCGTACGCGAAGCTGGAAGAGGCGACGTTCTACCAGTACGCCTACGGCGACAGCCACGAGCTCCTTGACCAAGCTGGCCGCTTTCTGGCGGGCTTTGTTAAAATGCACCCGCTGGACGCCGGGAATGAGGCAACCGCTTTCGTCGGCTTCGCAACGTTCCTCGCGATCAACGGCGTAAAGCTCCGCCTCGACGACCCCGAAGCTGGCGCCTGGTTTGCCGCGGCCTCCGTCTCAATGGAGTCTGCCCGCAACGCGTTGAGTACGGTGACGGAAGTCGATGGGCACCATCACGGCGACCACAAGCCAGACATTCGCGCGGCGGTTCGAGCGATGATGGAGTGCTACGCCGGCACGCTGGCGGCGTTGTAAAAACGTGGCTTCGGCTAGAAGCCGGTGCCACGTTTACGCCCTTACGCCTTTCTCAAGCACGACCGCGTCTTCGCCATCCATCTCGTGTAGCTTTACCAGCACGCGGTCCCCGATTTCCGTGACGATCGTCTTTCCCGTATAGTCGGGTTGAATCGGCAGTTCTCGATGGCCGCGGTCAACCAGAACGGCGAGCCGAACCGCGTTGGGGCGGCCGAAGCGCATGAGGCCATCCAACGCGGCGCGAGCAGTTCGACCGGTGTAAGCGACTTCGTCCACCAGAATGACCGTCTTGCCGGTCACTTCAAACGGGATCTGCGTCTCGTCCGTCTCGAATTTCGGACGGTCATCCCTGAACGGGCGGATATCGAGTTTGCCGCAAGGGACGGTCGTTCCCTCGATCTGGGTCATCAAGAACGCCAGACGTTTGGCCACGGGCCACCCGCGCCGCAGTATCCCGACCACCACGAGTCCTTCCGCCCCTTGGTTCGCTTCAAGAATCTCATGGGCCATCCGCCCAAGCGTCCTTCGAATCCCGCCCGCATCCAGGAGCGTCGCTGCCATAGAAGGGAAGTGTGACACCAAGAGGGAATTTCGTATTGACGCTTGACGAAGAGAGGCGGGCGCTTCTTAAGAATCGTCAGTGGCCCCTGTACCATTGGTCCACATAGCTCCCCAAAAAATGCTCCACCTCGTTCAAACTGTTTTGCGGTGCCCACTGGTCTTGTTCGTTTTGTCAACGTTCTTCAGGGAACGGATTCCCACCATGGTTTTTCGACCGGTAACACGCTTCCCCTCGTAGCGTTGCCTTTCGGAATGAACCACTGGTCCGCCCAGACCCAAGAGGGACGCTGGTTCTTCTCGCCGCACGATAAGAAGCTCCAGGGAATCCGCTGCACCCACCAGCCGTCGCCGTGGATGAACGACTACGGCCACTTCACCGTCATGGCCAACACCGGCACCGAGCGGCACCTCTCGGCCGGCAAACGCTCTCGGGCCTACAAAGGCGAATTCGGTCCGCATCGCTTTAAAGCCGAACTCCTGAATGACGGCACAACCATCGAGATGGTCCCGACCATCCGCGGCGCCATCTTCCGCTTCCGATTCCCCGAAGGCAAAGTCGGCCGCGTGATCTTCGAACCCTGCACCGGCGAATCCGCCATCGGCCTGGCTCCCGAACTCGGGCGGGTCGTGGGGGCCATCAAAGGCAATTCGGGCGGCGTTCCCGAAGACTTCCGCCACCGCCTTGTCGCCTCCTTCGACCGTACACCCGACTTCGTCTCCAACTTCGTAGGCAATGACCTCACCGGCGTCCGGGTGAACGAAAAGAGCGGCCTCGTCCTCGAGTTCGAAGGCGGCGGCGAAGTGATCATGCGCCTCGCCACCTCCTTCATCTCCACCCAGCAGGCCGGCCTCAACCTCGACAGCGAACTCTCCGGCACCTTCGAAGAGATCGCCGCCGCCGCCGAGAAAGAGTGGGAAGCGAACCTCGGCCGCATCGAAGTCGAAGGCGAGGGCGACCGCCTGACCACCTTCTACTCCTGTCTCTACCGAACCCAACTTTTCCCGCGCATCTGGCACGAGGAAACGCCGGAAGGCGTCAGACACCGCAGCCCCTACGACGGCGGCGTCCACCCCGGCGTGCTGTACACCGACAACGGTTTCTGGGACACCTACCGCACCGTCTATCCCTTCTTCGCCTTGATGCAGCCCGATCGCCTTGCCGAAATCCTGCAGGGCTGGACGAACGCCTACAAAGAAGGCGGCTGGTTCCCGCAATGGGCCACCCCCGGCTACCGAGCCTGCATGGTAGGCACCCACATCGACGCCGTCATGGCCGACGCCTACGCCCGTGGCGTGCGCGGCTTTGAAGTGGACACCGCGCTCAGGGGCTTGCTTAAGCACGCCTACGAAGTCGGCGATCCGGCCGGCGCCTGGGGCCGTATCGGCATCGAGGACTACAAGCGGCTCGGCTACGTCAGCACCGATCACCACGAGTCCGTCGCCCGCTCGCTCGACTACGCCTACGACGACTGGTGCATCGCCCAAATCGCGACCGGCGAAGAGCGCGAGAAGCTCCTCGCCCGGGCGGGAAGTTACCACCACCTTTACGATCCGGCGGTCGGCTTCATGCGCGGCAAAGACGCGCAAGGGAAGTGGTTAGAGCCATGGGACGAGTTCCTTTGGGGCAACCCTTATGTGGAAGGCGGTCCCTGGCAGTCCAGCTGGGCCGTTCAGCACGACGCCGCCGGCCTCATTCGCCTGATGGGTGGGGAAGTCGCGTTCGCAGCGAAGCTCGACCAGATGCTCGTTACCCCGCCCTACTTCACGACCGGCGACTACGGCTTCGAGATCCACGAGATGACCGAAATGGCCCAGGCCGACTTCGGTCAGTACGCCCATTCGAATCAACCCGTCCACCACGTGCTGTATCTCTACAACGCGGCAGGCCGTCCTTGGCGAACCCAGAAGGAGGTCCGACGGGTGATGGATGGCCTCTACACGCCGACCCACCTGCCCGGCGACGAGGACAATGGCGAAATGTGTGCCTGGTACGTCCTTTCCGCCCTCGGCCTCTTCCCGCTCACCCCCGGACATCCCTCCTGGACCCTGGGCTCCCCGCTCTTCAAAAGGGCGACGGTACATCTACCCGGCGGAAAGGATCTGGTAATCGCGGCGCCGGAGAACGGCGACGATGCGGTTTACGTGGCCTCAAAGAGCTTCAACGGCGCTCCGTTAGATCGCCTCTTCTTGTCTCACGACGAGGTTGCGGCAGGAGGAACGTTGAGTTTCTCAATGGTCAGCCAACCCACCCTTGACGTCGTCCCGGCCGAAGATCGCCCGTATTCGATGACCCCCTACGAATCGTAGCGCCGGCGACTCGGAGTTGAAACGCTATAAGTCTTGTAGGACGTATAAGACTTATAGTGGAAAACCCCATCAATCCCCGGGTCCGAATCGGCCATGTTCATCTCAAAGTCTCCAACCTCGATAAGGCCCTGTCGTTCTATCGAGACGTCCTCGGATTCGAGGTGACGCAGCGGTACGGAAGCCAGGCCGTGTTCCTTTCCGCGGGTGGCTATCACCACCACATCGGCCTGAACACCTGGGAGAGCCTCAACGGCAGCCCGCCCGCCCCCGGAACGACGGGACTCTTCCATACGGCGATCCTGTATCCGGATCGGCGAAGCCTGGGCGACGCTCTTCGCCGATTGGTGGCCGCCAACTATCCACTCGATGGCGCCTCTGACCATGGCGTAAGCGAAGCGCTCTATCTCCGCGATCCGGACGGAAACGGAGTGGAACTCTATCGGGACCGACCGGAAGAGCAGTGGCCTCGGGACGCGCAGGGTGAGTTGGAGATGGTCACCAAGCGCCTGGATTTGGAAGCGCTACTCAACGAAAAATAGCCTACAGGCTCTCATCCGCCTTGGCGGCCACCGGAACTTGCGTTACGCTTACGCTCACCTCAAGCCGCTCGGCGGCGGGGCCGGTGTAGATGCCGCGAGTCGGGGGCACCTCGTCGTAGTCTCGCCCCGTGTGGATGCGGATGTGGTGGTCGTTGGCGAGGCAGCGGTTGGTGGGATCCAGGCCGAGCCAGCGGCCTCCCGGAAGAACGCATTCGACCCAAGCATGCGTCGCCTCATCGCCTCGAAGACCCTCGGCGCCCGCATAGAGGTAGCCGCTTACGTACCGAGCCGGGATGCCTTTGGAACGGAGACAGGCGAGCATGAGGTGGGCAAAGTCTTGACAGACCCCCGCCTTGTGCTCGATCACGTAGCTAAGCGGCGTGTGGACGTGGGTCGCGTCGTTGTCGTACTCGAGCAGGTCGTGAATGTGGTCCCCTAGGTCGACCGCGTACTGGGCGATACTGCCGGTCATGGGCACGGCGTCCGCGATCTCCCGGGCGGCGTCCAGCACGGGGACACGAGGCGTCGAAGCCAAGAATTCCGGATATCGCTCCGTGAGCGCCGGGAGTTCCGTCCAGTCGTTCTCCAACAGGTTGAGCCCTTCGAACGGATTCGTCGTAAAGGTCTCGACCGTCGTCTCCGCGAAAATGGTAAGCATGGTGTGCGGCGTGCGGACGACGAAGTGGTGCACCGTCCCGCCCTGCTCGATGTAGGAGAAAACCTTGGCCGTCGGGTCGACGGTAATCGAGAACGACAGGCACTGTTGATCCGGCCCATCCAGCGGGCGCAGGCGAACCTCGTTATGGCTCTCCCGGCTTGGGAAGGGATATCGGTATGTCGTACGGTGCTGGGCGCGAAGAATCAAGGGGTTCGGGTTAAAGCTGCGATGCGAGCAAGGTTAGGACGGGATGGACGCGACGAGTGTCTCCGCAATGTTCGGAAACCCACAAGAAATAATTGCCTCAATCAGTAGCTTAGATAGGTTTCCCACACCGCATTGCTAACATCGGCGCATCTTTCTTGCACGTTCTCCAGGAAATCATGCAATTCCTGATCCACGATCTCTTCCTTGGTTAAGTAGACGAGATCGCTGTGAAGTTTCCCAACCGCTCTTTCGGCAGAATTCGAGGGCACCGGATTTTGGTTGCCGCTAATCCGTCGCAGCGAGATCTGAACCCCGGCAACCGAGAAGAGGATGGAGGCCGGGAAGATCGGGCTGGTCACAAGGAATTCGGCCACCCGATCGGCGGTGACGCCTTGGCGGAAGTTCTTGAGATACGCCTCATAGGCGCCCACGGACTTGAGAACCGCCGTCCAACCGTGAGGATCTTCGACAGACGCAAGATCTTCGTAGTGCACATCGAGGATCCGCGCCGTCTGGTCGGCCCGCTCCAGATACTGGCCGACTGTAAAGAAATCCCGCGCCTCCCCAATCGTCAAGGTCCTTCCGACGATGCCGTGAAACAGGTGGCTTCCGTCTTTGACCCGCCGAAAGAAGTCGAACGCCGAACGCTGCTCCATCACCGCGATATCCCACTCGCGAAGGTCCAGGTACCAGCGGTTCACGCTCTCCCACATTTCGCTTGAGATCTGGCCCCGAATCGCCCGCGCATTCTCGCGAGCCGCCGCAATACAGGAGATGACGCTCGAGGGGTTCTCCGTATCGAAAGCAAAGAAGTGAAGGATCGAATACTCGTCCGTCTTCGGATACCGGGCGTGGAAGTCCTCTTCAAGGCCGGAAATGGACAGAATCGATTCCCACCCGATCGAGCCCGACCCCAAAGATCTTTCGAGGACGGACCGGTAGTGAACATCCACCATCCGCGCCGTAGCCTCGGCCCGCTCAACGTACCGCCCCAGCCAGAATGCACTATCCGCCGTCCGTCTCAGCAAGGCCAGGCCCCCAGAAATTTGGATTTATGCTGATCACGAAAATCGTCAATCGTCAATCGACAGTTGTCAATCCTCAACATCCTTCGTCCTCCAGCACCCAAGTGTCCTTGCTGCCGCCACCTTGGCTGCTGTTCACCACATAGGAGCCTTCGCGCATGGCGACGCGCGTCAGACCGCCGGGGACGCAGGTGATGCCGTCCTTTCCGATCAGCACGTACGGCCGCAGGTCGATGTGGCGTCCGGCGCACTTGTCGCCGAAGAAGCAGGGCGAGCGGCTAAGGCCGATGAGAGGCTGTCCGACGTAACCCCTCGGGTCATGGCGGATCTGGCGGCGGAACTCATCGATCTCAAGTTCGGTGGCCTGCGGACCGATCAGCATCCCGTAGCCTCCGCTCTCATTGGTCGCCTTAATGACCAAGTCCTTCGTGTGGGTCAGCATGTGGTCCAGGTCGGCGGCTCGCCAACCCAGGAAGGTGGGAACCTGGGGAAGGATCGGATCCTGGTCAAGGTAGTAACGGATCATTGCCTCGACAAACGGATAGACCGCCTTGTCATCCGCGACGCCCGTTCCAATTCCGTTAGCGAGGGCCACGTTCCCCGCGCGATAGGCATTCACGATTCCCGGCACGCCGAGAATGCTTTCCGGCCGGAAGACGAGCGGATCGAGGAAGTCGTCATCAAGGCGGCGATAAACCACATCGACCCGGACCGGACCGCGGGTCGACTTCATCCAGACCACATTGTCCTCCACGTAGAGGTCCCGACCTTCCACAAGTTCGATGCCCATCTGTTGGGAGAGGAACGTGTGTTCGAAGTAGGCCGAGTTGTAGACTCCCGGGGTCAGCAGAACGACGTTCGGCTGCTCACGGCCTTCGGGCGCAAGACCCTGAAGGTTGTTAAGGAGCTGGGCCGCGTACCCGTCGTTCGGCCGGACCCGGTAGTTTCGGAAGGCCTCCGGAAGGGTCCGCATGAGGATCTCCCGGTTCTCCAGCATGTAGCTCACCCCGCTGGGAGTCCGGCAGTTATCCTCCAGGACCATATAGCCGTTCTTATCGTCCCGAATCAGGTCCGTTCCGCAGATGTGAACGTAAAGGTCGTGCGGCGGATTTGCGCCCACAAAACCCTTTCGAAAGGAGGGCGCGTTCACGACGAGGTCCCGCGGGACGACGCCATCGTCGAGGATCTTGCCGTCGTGGTAGACGTCGTAGAGGAACATGTTGAGCGCACGGACGCGCTGTTCCAGTCCGCGTTCGAGGCGCGACCACTCGCTGCCCGGAATGATCCGAGGTACGAGGTCCACGGGGAACGGTTTTTCGATGCCTTGCGCGTCGCCGTAGACGGTAAAGGTAATGCCCTGGTTCACCAGGATTCGGTCCGCCTGCTCTTGCCGCGCCCGGAACTCCCGAGCCGTCATGTCTGCGAGGGTGCCGAAAAGTCGCGAGTAGTGCGGCCGCGGGGCCGATCCGTCGAACATCTCGTCGTAGAACGGGCCGTTTTCATAGCCAGAAAACGGCCCGGGTACGGAGGATTGGCTTTGCGTCTGCGTCATCGGCGGGGAGCCCCTATCGTAACACAGGTTTTCCCGATTGCTGGGAAGGCAGACATAGGACCGACAACTTTTAATTTTCGTCCCAAAGCCTCCGGAACTCATCTGGAGAAGAATCCACCAGGCGTCGAGGGAGGGTCGACCTTCCGGTACCCCTCCGGAAGCGTGAAGAGGTCTGCCGGCTGGGGAGCTTGGACGACCGATTGAGCTTCGAAATTCAGGGAAATCACCCCCATCCTTTGGGCCAGCACGGCGGGTGGCGTGACTTTGATGTTTCCGGCGAGTACCAGGCCGTCAAAGGAGACTTGGTTGAGCGATGTCCTGACGGCCGCGCCTCTCTCCCCGATAAGATCTCGCAATTCGATCTTCGGTAGGTCCGGGGCGACCCAAAGGGCGCCGTCGACTTTGAAAGAGAGTCCTCCGCCCCCTCCCAAGCCGCCTCCGCCACGGTTGCCGAATCGTCCGGCCCGTCCGCCACCGGCTCCGCCTCCCTGAACCTTGATCTCGCCCTTCAAATCGTAGCGGGTTGTGGAGATCGAGGCGATCACTTTCGTTTCGCTTGTTTTACTGAGCTGCAGGCTCTTTTCCGCCTCGCCACCGTTCGGCTCCCTCGGGGCAGGGATGTAGTAAGTCTTCGCTTCGGTATCGAGTACGTACCGTTTATCACCGTCGACTAAGAGCACTCGCGCGGTTCCGTCGCGCTCCACCCGGAGTTTCGACCCGCTTTGGTAAATCGTCACCGTGCCGCCACCGGGCGAACCGGCGCGCGGGGCCCCCTCTACGGAAACTTTGACGACGGCTTTCAGATCGGCATGGGCCGATCCGCATCCCGAGACGAGGGCGAGGGAGAGAAGAATTTGGGCTTTCATGGTGGGGCTTGGGGGATCAAGGTCGTCCCGCCCCTCTCCCCATAGGCGATATGAATAAGCCTAAGGGGAGAGGGATGCGGAGCGTGTTGTCGGAGGCGCGAGCCTTCGGGGGACCCTAAGGAAGTCAGGGGCGAGGACCGGCTTCCGGAAGTGCTTCCAACAGGGCGCGCAAATCGCTCACGATCAGCATCGCTTCCTCCTGCGTGACATTGGCGGCGGAGACGATCGCGAGCAGATCGGCCTTGATCGCCGCGGCCTCGGCGGGAGACACGTTTGCGCTGGCGAGCACGGCGGCAAAGGCTTTCTGGATAGCGATCTTCTCTTTCGAGGTGATCGTGCCGTCTTTCTTGGCGGCCTCAACCGTCGACTTCAGAAGGGCGAGCGAAGACGCCGAAGGCTTGTTGGCGCCAGCGACCGCGCTGGCAACGTCGGTCTTGAGCGTCTCGAATTGGGCGGGGGTAACCGTGGAATCCGCCAAGGCCGCTTTGGTGTCTGCGACGAGCTTCTGAAAGGCGGTACTTACCGGGCCGGTCATCCTCTGGGCCGGAGCGAGAGCCGCTACGGAAAGGGCGAGGACGCCGAGGGTCAGGATCTTCGTAATTTTCATGGTCGTTTCCGGACGGCTTCGGCCGTCTATGTGAATTCGACGTGCCCCGTTGAAGAAGGTTGGTCAGGCTTCGGTAAGGGTTTTGTAAGGCATTGTAAGGATGGGAATGAGGTTAGGAAGATCGCCGGTAGCATGGGATCGTGGCCGCAGCCCAGAGGATCTTGATCGTTGATGACGATTCGGAGTTGGCGGAGATGCTTTCGGAGTACCTCGTACCCGAGGGCTTTTCGGTGGCCATCGCCGGCGATGGCCTCACCGGAGTCCGAAGGATCGAATCCGAAACCTTTGATTTGGTGGTCTTGGACGTAATGCTGCCCCGCCTAGGAGGGCTCGAAACCTTGAGAGCGATCCGCGAACAAAGCCGCGTCCCGGTGGTCATGCTCACGGCAAAGGGTGACCCCGTTGACCGGGTTTTGGGCCTCGAATTGGGCGCAGACGACTACATACCGAAGCCCTTCGAACCTCGGGAACTCCTGGCCCGAATCCGCGCCGTCCTTCGGCGGATTCAGCCCCCGCAGGAGCCGTCGCAACCTCCGCCCCCGCTGCAACTCGGCCCCTTACGACTCGATTCTCGTCGGCGGGGGGCGACCTTCGACGGGCAGATCTTGGCGCTAACGCCGCTGGAGTTTGATCTCCTTTGCGCCCTTGTTTCCCGGACCGGAGAAGTCGTAAGCCGGGAGACTTTGGCGGCATCGTTGGGGAGAAAGTTACTCTCGTTCGATCGGTCGATCGACATGCATATCGTCGGGCTTAGAAGGAAGCTTGACGCCTTGCCCAACGCGCCAAGGGTCGTGACCGTCCGCGGGAGCGGCTACCTGATGGCGCCGCCGGAGCCGTCATGAGCCTTTATGTCCGGCTCCTCTTTGGCTTTCTTGCCGCCGTCCTCGCGACGGTTGCCACCCAACTTCTGATCATCTCTGCCGAACCCGATGGCCGTATCGCGCCCCGCTTTCTGCTGGTCGGTGGGAACCTCGTTCGTAGTCAGGGAGAAACGGCGCTTGCGGCTTGGGACCGCAAGGATTCCCCGTCGGCGCTGCGAGCCCTCCGCGCGATCGAGGAAACGGGTCTCCAAGTTTGGATCGTTCGCGGGAACGATGTTTTGGGCACGCGGCCCATTCCCGAGGATGAGCTCCAATCGGCGCGGCACGGTCCTTCCCGATCGATCGGTCACCTTACCGAACCGATTGGCGGGGGCCGTGCGATGTTGGTCGTCACCGCCGTTCGTTTTCCACTCTTCGCGCAGACCGGACGCTTCCTAATCCTCCTTCTCATTCCGTCTTTGGTGTGTCTCGGCTTGGCCCGTTGGCTGGCTTTGCCGATCGAAAGGCTTCGCGATGCTGCGTCAAAATTCGGTGGGGGAAACCTTTCCGTTCGCGTTGGACCCGTCCGGGGCTATCGGGAGGCCCGGGAGCTTGGCCGCGCCTTCGACACGATGGCCGAACGGGTTCAGGGTGTAGTCGAATCCCAACGCCGTCTGCTTGCCGACGTCTCTCACGAAATCCGTTCTCCGTTGGCGCGAATCCGCCTTGCCGCGGAAATGCTAGGCCAGGACGATCTTGAGAAGAACCGGGCACGTATTCGGCGCGATGTCGCCCGACTCGATGAACTGGTCGAAACGCTATCCACCGTGGTTCGCATGGACCATGCCCCGATTGATCGGCAACTCGTCGATCTCGGCCGGCTGGTGAGTGAGATTGTCGAAGCCGCCCTTCCCGAAGCCGAACGGAGGAATCTTCGCTTTGAAGTGCTCACCGAAGAGTTGGTCATTTCCGCCGACCCTCGGCTTGCGCATAGCGCCATCGAAAATCTCATTCGAAACGCGTTGGTCTACGCCCCGTCCGGAACGTCCGTCGAAGTATTCCAAAAGGGCGGAGCCGTATCCGTCGCTGATCGAGGGCCGGGGGTGCCCGAAGAGGCAAAGGAACAGATTTTCGAGCCTTTCTTCCGGCTGGATTCCGCTCGGGATTCGTCCTTGGGTGGAACGGGCCTGGGGCTGGCCATCGTCCGCCGGGCAGCGCGCTTACACGGAGGGGAGGCAAAGGCCGAAAACCGGGATGGTGGGGGGCTTATTGTCTCGATCACGTTTCCCCACGCGCCATAATCGTTCCCATGTCCGAAGTCGATCCGCGACCGCTTTCCGTCATCCGACAGGATATGGAGGCGATCGACCGGGAACTCGTGAAGCTGCTGAGCGCCCGCGCCGACCTCGCGATCGAGGTTGGACACACGAAACGGCTGGAAGGAACTCCGTTCTTCGTGCCGGAACGGGAGCGGGCCATCTTCGAGAGACTGGAGCGCGAAAACCCAGGCCCGCTGACGAACAAACAGCTTCACGCGATCTACCGCGAGATCATCTCCGCCGCTATCGCGGCCGAGAAGCCGCTCTCCGTCGCCTTCTGGGGCCCCGCTGGAACGAATACCCACCAGGCCGCCCTCCAGACCTTCGGGGCGAGCGCCGATTTCGTGGCGGTCGATTCGATCAGTGAGACGTTCCGCGCGGTGGAGCACGGTCGTGCCGATTACGGCGTGGTACCGATCGAAAACTCCTCGCACGGTATCGTGCCGGAGACCCTCGATATGTTCCCCCAGACCAACGTGAAGGTCTGCGCCGAACTGTACGTGCCGATCCACATGCACCTCGTCTCGACGGCCAAGACGCTAGCCGAGATCAAGCGGGTCTATGCCTTCGGTCAGCCCGCCAACCAGTGCAAGAGCTGGCTTCGATCGAACCTTCCGCAAGCTGAAATCGTCGAGGCCGCCCCCACCGCGAGGGCGGCCCGACTTGCTTTGGACGACCCCGAGGGTGCGGCGATCTGTAACAAGCTCGCCGCGGAGACGGTCGGAATTCCGATCATGGTGGAGCATATCGAGGACAACCCGAACAACCGAACCCGTTTCGTGGTGTTGGGTTACAACGAGCCGGCAAAGACCGGCAAGGACAAGACGAGCTACATGTTTAACGTCCGTAACCGGCCCGGCACGCTCGTAGCGGCGCTCCACGCCTTTGAGGGCAACGGCGTAAACCTCACCATGATCGAGTCCCGCCCCGCGCAACGCGCGACCTTCGAATACATCTTCTACTGCGACTGCGACGGCCACCGGTTGGACGACAACGTTCAGGCTGCGATCGAACAGCTAAAGAAGGTCGCCCTCGAAGTCGTGGTGCTCGGCTCCTATCCCTATCGCGACCCACTGGACTGCTAATCCGCGCCCACACAACCCTTGTCGTGTGGGCGGCTCGCCCGCGCTTCTATCACCGACAATGTTGTCCCAGGATCTACCTTGCCAAATGCTGTCCCGAGGTAAAATAGTAGACATAAATATAC
>FTBF01000247.1_pt1 | contig 16117 bp, 10 predicted proteins | sample 1639301 | NCBI WGS metagenome assembly FTBF01 (sample SAMEA3914864, study PRJEB12502) | metagenome | biome: forest; material: soil | place: USA | collected 2012-03-12 | depth 0.3 m
GGCCGGGACATCGCCTGTTGCAGGTCCGTCCGAGAATAGGTTTTCGATGGCGTTCTTGCCCCGGGCACTTGCCATCGCCGACAGGTCGGAAGTCGGCCGAGCGGAGCCGTCTCCCTTCTCTTTCGCAGCCTTGACGGCGGTATCCGGCAAGTATTGACCCGCCAAACTCGCCGCCGAGCCGGATTGTGCTTGGATCCACGGTTCTTTACTCGGAGCGCCGTCCTTTCCATCGACCTGGATTTCTGGTGGCTTCGGCTGGAACCAGCCGTTCCGGAACCGACCATCACTAACCATGGACGTCAGAACCTCCCGGCTTTGTCCGGCAAGTTTTTGCCGGATCTCCTCCGCATCGGGCGTCGGCGATACCAAAGATATGCGATGGCAGTACATATAGTCCCGGATCCAGGAGCCTCCCGGAACTCCCCATCCTTTCTGAGCCATTGCCAGAAAGGCTATGGCCCAGATCGGTGCCACGTAGGGAATTAAACGCACCGAGCTTCGACGCACGAAGGATTCCATCTCCTTTCCGGAACTCTTGATCGTGCGCCATTTCAATCTGGCCTCGATGTACGAAAAGGGACTAAGAAGGCCGAAGTATCTCCTGATGGGGTTGTGACCAGCCGCCCTATACTTTTCGTGGGCCAAGTGCACCACCAAACCAATCCGGTCGTACCCGCTCTCCGCCAACTCAATCGCAGGAGTCAGGTCTGGATCATCAAGGCGCCACCAGGTGTTGAGTGAGGTGGAATCGTCCCTACGGCGGATTAGGTGGACCGCCTCAAGCTCGCCCAGCAGGGTGGACAGGTCAGCAGACGAGATTTCCCCTCCAAAAAGGTCCACAATCTGCTGCTCGCTCAGGCCCTCGGACTCCGCCGCTAGCCTGGCGAGCAGGCGCATAATTGATTCTTCCTTAAAACTTGTGGTCGAGCAAAGCGCGGAAACGAGGTCCCGGATGGCCAAAGAGATCAAACCGGGTAGACCTCCTGAAGCTCGGTACTCGAAAACGGTAAGGAACTTAAGGCGAGTGAGCCCCCTTAGAGCAAGCTTCAGCTTGGAGGGCAGGATACGATTGTCCTGTTTCAGGTCGTCGGCGAGCCGCTCGGTCAAGCCCTCCCATCCTCTGCCTGGCCTGTCGATAACAGCCTTGTCCCGCTTAGGATCAGCCAAGTCCTGCAAAAATTCAATAACCTTCTTGAAGTCAATCGGCGGTACCAAAATCACCGCCCGATTTGCTGATCGGAATCGGGAGGGTAGATTCCGACCAGACCTCTGGGCGACGACGAGCGTGATCTTCTCCTGAGATCGGAGATGTAAAAGTTGTGCCCAAAGCGTCTTGCCACTTGATTCCTCCTCCGCCCCTAAAACCGCGTCGAAGTCAAACACGGTCTGATAGTCGCTGAAGTGATCGAGGATGATGACGAAGTCCTTGCCGAACTTCTCACGGCACTTCATCAGGGAATCTGGCAGTGAGACCGAAATTGCATCCCGGTCGAGATCGGAAGCTCCCTTTTCTTCGGGACTCAAATTCTGCCAGAGCGCCTTGGAAACGACACGCGCCAGGTCAGGTCCGATGCCTACGTGCCGAAGATCCACATACAGGGGCGTTAGCCCTATTTCGCGCATTCCCGGCATAGAAGCCTTAATCAGGGTCGTCTTCCCGACCCCAGACTCGCCTCGAAGCTCGACCTGGCTGAACTCCCGACAGGCCTCGCAGAGCTCGTTTGCCTTCTCTATCCGGTCGATGACGTTGCAGACCCCGACATTGGCCAACTCCAACTCCGATGATTTCAAAAGCCGGGACGCTCCCCTTAGCGTGCGGATAAAGCTCGTGAACGCGATGATCGCCAACGCGAGGAGGAAGAGAAGCCAGAGCCACAGCGCGACGTTCTTGTGAAGATGCGCTAGCTCGTTAAATGACTCCTCGACCTGCTTCGCAAATGTCCCCGCGAAAACAATCGTTGCGAGCAAACTGGCTCCCGCCTTAACCTGTGGCTCTCGTGTTTCGACCATAAGTAACACCAAACCTCAAACGCGAGGTTTCATGATTGTAGCCACAAACGACTTACGCCATACTTATGATTTCTTATAGGAAGGCATTATCATTAAAAAGGCGTACGGTAAAGACGCCGTCCCGTTCGGAACCGTTGCCTCGAACCTCAGCTCGATGTGGGCTACGGAGCTGGCCGACGTGGAGCGGGAAATCGCCGCCCAAGGCCCAGCCTATCGCAAGACGTGGGACGAATCGCTGGCGCTGCTCTAAGCGGTTTCTAAACGTTGGTCGCAGGTTCAGGGAAGCCAAACCGGAGGCGAGGCGCAACTTCTTCTAAATCGTGGTTTCTAACCGCCGCGTCGAGGGTGCGAAGGTCAAGATCGACGTGTGTCCCCGTTCAAAGCCGTGCAAAAGGCCAACGAGGAACTGGGCCTTAACCCGCGCTAGATGGCCAACTTGAAATTGGCTGCCCGCAATGGATTCGAACCACTATTAACAGATTCAGAGACTGTTGTCCTGCCCTTAGACGAGCGGGCAGCGCGCCGAGGCGAGAGTGATTATACCCGTTGTGCAATCTTGGGTGAAACGACAAGTGCATTGGGGCGTTAAGACAGTGGGACAGGGGACAAAATGAGCGTCATTGGAATCGTATTGGCGGCCGCACTAAGCGGGCCGGCGCAAGTGGAGCCGGTGCTTTGGATGAATCCGCGGGGTTCGCTGCTCGTTCAAGGAAAAGAGACTTCCGCTCGGTTGACGACCGGGGCCAAGACGGTCCGAACGCCTTTTGGATTGGGACTAGACCTCAACGGCACCCACGGAGGGCTGCTAGTCGCCGACCTCCCGCCGCTTGCCCTAAGCCGCTCCCTCACCGTTTCGACCTGGATCTACCTGCGGAGCTACGTCAACGACGGTCCGGGGGCGCAGGTTCTGTTCCGAGGCGATGACCGGATCAGCCTCGATCCCTACTCCCTTTCGGTCCTGGCCGATGGAACCATCGACTTTTCCATCGGAAGCGAAGACGGCTACGGAGCGTCTGTCGGCACGGATATCCCCCTCCAACGGTGGGTCCACATCACCGGCTCTTTCGATGCTGGGCGGGGGGAACTGCGAATCTGGAAGGACGGACAACTGATGTCGGTTCGCCTGACCAATCGACGCTCGTTCACGATCCTCGAGGGCGGCTATGCCCCAGGAATTGGGATTGGGAACGTGCAGAACGATCACGGTCCCCACAACCAACCGCTGAACGGGATCTTGGCCGATCTGAGGCTTTATGACTCGGTGGTGGAACCGCCGGCCGTCGGCTTCAGGCCAAAAGCCGGACAGCAGCTCAACGCGCCGAAATAGGTGCTACCCAGGCGGTGAGTTCTTTGAGGAGACCGTCGACCCGGACGCGTCCGTCGTGCCAGGTCACCCGCTTTTCGTCGAACGTTCGAATCTCGCCGGTGTCTTCGAACGCGCCTTCAATGAGGGACACGAAGGCGCGGCAAGCGGTGAGCGGGGTGGGGGCCACGCCGTTCAAGTAGGCGGAGAGATTGTGTTCCAGCATGGCGCCGTGATCGGGAATCGCGGAGATCAAGTACTCCACGTCGCCGTCCCGATGGATCTCCGCCCGGTTCCAACTGGTGAAAACTAAGGTGGCGTTTTCGAAATGAAACATCTCAGTCTCAAAGGACCGGCCGTCGTCCGCATGGGTGGCGGCAAATCGCAGTTCCACACCCGAAGGCAAGGTCACGGAGAGAAAAGCTGTGTCGAAGCTCTCGATGGGGTGCGCGCGATACAGGGAACCGCGAACACGCTTAATCGCGGTCGCTCCCGACAGGAACAGCAGGTTCTGGACGTGGTGGGCCATCGCATTCCCCAGCGGATTATCGCGAACAATCTTCCCATCTAACACCAGTTGTCCCGCCCACGCGGCCCGGCCGTAGTAAGCAGTATCTCTTGGCCAGACGGCGAGTAGGGAAGCGGAAAGCAGCCGCCCAAATTCCCCCGCCTCGATCCGGGATCGAATCGCCTGTCGGAAGGGGTCACCCACAAAGTTGAAGCCGACCTGGGTCGGACGAACCGCTCGCACTTCGACGGCCAGCATGGCCTCATACTCCGGCAGCCAAAGCGTCGGCGGCTTCTCCAGATAGCAGGCGACACCTGCGTCGACCACCGCGCGGTGCATCGGTGCATGCAACGGCACCGGGATCGGCAGGGTGACCACGTCAAGCTCTCCCGCGTGACGGGAAAGCAGTTCATCCAAAGTCCGATAGACGGGCATCCTGTCCGAGGAGAGCACCGGGTCACACGTTGCGACCACCTTGGCGCCGAGTCGCTCAAAAGCCCGGTGATGTTGAGCCGCATAACCGCCCAGTCCAACGACCGCGACTCGCATCAGGGCAGCACCTGGATCGCCCGAATCTCCGGCTCGTTTGCGCTGCCTTTACGAAGTGCGATGACAATATTTCCGTTCCGATCCGGCTGGACGTCGGCAAACTCCTTCACCACCGCCCGGTTTGCCCCGCCCGCCTCGGCGAAGATATCGAAATCGGTCAAGACTCGCCGTCGGCTGAGGTCGACATGGAACTTCCGGCCACCGATTCGGGGCTGCGAGGTCTCGGCGAACACCAGGCGAACCCGGTATTTTCCGTCCGGAACCGGAATCGTATAGGCCGTGACGCCCCACCGCTCGGTGGCCAGGACGGACTGTGGGAGGTCCGAGCCTGTGATCGCGCCGGGCTGGGTCTCGTTGTTGCCTCCGCTGGCGAAGTCGTCGTCGGGGTTCCAGGGGGAGCCGGCCACGTCTGGTCCGCCGCAATCGATACTCAGGATCGTTCCGGGAAGTAGCGCACGGACTGCTGGGAGTGGAAGCGGAGGTTCCGGCTTCGCGTCCTCGTTATAGGTCAGTCCGGCGCCTTTCACCGCCTCGACGTTCCAGCCGTCGATCATCACGAAGGGGTGTTCGCCCAAACCGGCCGCTTCGATCTGAATGGTCTTGACCTCTCCGGGGAAGAGGTTGAGGAAATTGTCCGAATAGAACGCCGGCAATACCCTTGAGCCGTCGGCCCGACGAAGGGAAAGGTGCGCGAGCAGAACGGGCGTCTTCGAGGAATTCCTAAGGGTTACGGAGATTCCGTTTTTCGCCGGTCGTGCGTCACCAAACAGGGTCGTTTTCGGCAGTCGATCGAGGAACGAGGCGTTATCTGAACTGTTCGGCGGATACCAATAGACGTTTTCGGAGACAAGCCGGCCCTCACGGTCAAAGAGTTTGAAACGGACGAGGGCAGGCAGATCGACAAACGGCGGAACTCGGACGTCCCTCCCTGGAGGCTGCGTCCAAGTTGAACTAGCTGGCACATCCAAAACCATCGAGGTCTTGTTCCGGAAGCTCCCGTCGACAAGATAGGAGCTTGTCTCAATCCGCATCCCTAAGAGGGCTTTGGGCGTGGTATTGACAACCTGGACCAGCCAGTCTGGGGTCATCTGGACATGCACCGGCTCGTTCGCCGCCTTCGTGCCGAACATAGCCGCCGTCGGATCCAGGTCGTAGTGATACAACTGCCAAACAAAGCTTGGCTGCGCCGGGTTACTCATCCAAAGCAGCAGTCCAGTAGCCGGCGCAAATAGCTTCGAATTCCGGCCCTCGAACATCGCTCGATAGGTCTCGTAGGTCAGCATCGACCCCTTCCGTACAAAGTCCTTGAACCCGGCCACCGGGCCGTAACGCCTGGACAGTACCGACGTGTACCGGTCCCCCGCCTGCGCTCCCCGAGTCAGGTCGTGGTAAGCCCAGTCGTCGTTGATTGGCCACCAGTCCTTCTTGGGCATCATTCCCTCGATCGATTCGAGGGTCGGAATCGAAGGGGCGCCGACCTCCGTATGGAGCCCGTCGGTGAACTGGAAATACCGCGAGAACGGCACCTGACCATAGGGCCCACCACCGCCGACGTTGTTCACGGCGGCCGAGTGAGGCTGGTAGAAGCGGGTGGGGTCTAGCTCTTTGACAAGATCGGCAAGCCCGGCGTTAAGAATGGGCGGCGGTAGCGCCTCGTTTCTGCCGCACCAGAGTGCGATCGAGGGGTGATTCCGGTACCGAACGATCTTCTCCCGTGCGTTGGCCAGAAAGAGATCGTTGTCGACCGGTACCGGTCCGTCCGCCGGGTTTGCTAGCCAGAAATCGTCCCAAACGAGCATTCCGTACTTGTCGCAAACCGAATAGAAATCTTCCTGCGTCGACTGGCCAACCCAGTTCCGAATCATGTTGCAGTTCGCATCCCGATGAAGCCGAACCTGCGCGTCCAACCGCGCCAAGGGTGACCGCTTCATCGCCTCATCGATCCCCCAGTTCCCGCCTCGGCACATGATCGGTACCCCGTTCACCTGGATAATCAAATTTGGATCGCTTCCACGGAAGTAAGCGAACTCCCGAACCCCAAAAGTCGACTCCGCTGAGTCGGAATCTGAGCGGCCCTGCACGAACCGGAGATGCAGCTTGTAAAGCTCCGGCTTGCCGTATCCGTTCGGCCACCAGAGTCGGGGCTTATTTAGTAGCAGGTCGGGTGCCGAGATCAGCTTCGATTCGCCCGGTCCAAGCTCTGCCGGAACCGAGATTCGCAGTCCGGTTCCGTCAACATTCCCAACCAGAACACCTCTTTGAGGCTCAGCAGTTTCGTTATGAAGGGTGGTGGAAACCGAGATCGTCGCCGAGTCGGTGCGCGGTAGGGGCAAGTCGGTTTTGACGAAAGGGTCATGCATCGTCACCGGTCCGGATGAGGTTAGTGATACGTCCTGCCACAACCCCATATCGCGGTCGCGAATGCCCGGAATCCAGTCCCAGCCAACGGTCGCGGCGATGGTTACGCCATCAGCTCCGGTGTCGCCACCGTTCCGACCGGTCCCTCCGGCGATGGACTGCTCATGCGGAACTCCGGGGTGGTTGGGCGGAAGGATTTTCACTGCGACGGCGGCCGGGCTCCCCGCCTTCACCCAAGGTGAGATATCGAAGATGCCTCGGGCAAACGCACCCCGCACGGCTCCTACCGCATGGCCGTTCACCCAAACCTCGGCCATGTAATTTACGCCATCGAAACGAAGCCAGGCGTGGCGGCCCTTGTCCGCCTTTGGAACGATGAACTCCGTTCGGTACCAGTACGAAGTCCGGCAAAGGCTCTCCGGAATAAGCAGGTTGTTCAGCCCGTAGAGCGGTTCCGGATATTTTCCCGCCTTAACAAGGCTCGTTAGAACCGTACCGGGAACCACCGCGGGCGTCCAACCCTTCGTTGCGAAGCCGATCTGGGAGATTGAGGGCCCTTCGCCTTGAACCGTGGTCGCATCGCTCAACCGCCAGCCGGTCAACGTCTGCGCCGGTGCGGCGGCGGGAAAGATCGCAAGGACGGACAAAAGTGCGGTGCGACGGTGCATTGATGCGATTGTCGCACGATCTGAGCGTAGGATGCTCCAAGATCAAGTTGGGTTTTTTGCTGTGCATCTCCTCTCAGAACACTCTTTTGCCGGTCCGGTGGCCATCCGTCCTTTGCCCGATCTTCGGGCCGAATCGCTGCTTCGCTCCATCCTTCAGTCCATCGATAGCGGCATTCTGCTGACCGATCTGGAGCATCGCAGTCTTGCGTGCAATGGTCGTTTCGGTGAAATCTTCGGCGTGAATCCAGATGAGGCTGTTGTGATCGGAGTCGAAGAGCTCCGAAATCGCGTGACCCCGAGGATCGTGGATGCCGATCGGTGGCGGGCGAGCCTCGACGAAATCTACGCCGACCCGGAGCGCCGATCGGACGACGAGATCACTCTGTCGAACGGAGGTGAGATGGTCCTCCGCCGAATCTCGACACCTGTGTTCGACGCCGAAGGGAACATCTTCGGGCGGCTGTGGACCTTTACGGATATCACCGAAACCCATCAACGCCGACGCAACACCGAGACCCTGCGCGTCGCCTCCCAACTTGCCCATCCGGACCCTGCGGTCAACCTTCGAGAGATTTGTCAGACGATCTCCAACCATTTCGGCGCCGCCACCCAAATCAACATTCTCGAAGGCGAATTCCTGCGTTTCCACGTCCACGCGGGGGATTTGGGACCCGCCGCGGCGCTCCCGGGGATTGGGCGTTGGGACACCTATTGCGGTTATACGCTGGAGGACAATCAGGTCCTTCTGGTTCAAGATGCCGCCCAGAACCCCCGCTTTGCCGGGCTCCTTCCGGCCAGCGTCGGATTCTGCCGCTACCTCGGCGTCCCGGTGCGCGACTCCGAAGGCAAATCGATCGGCACGCTCTGCATCGTCGATCAGCAGATGGACCGAATCCTTGGACCGGCCGACGTCGAGCTGATGGAGATCTTCGCCATCCGAGTCAACGCCGAGCTTGCCCGAGAGCGGTACCTGAAGGAGAAGGTCGCGGAAAGCGAGCGCCGGTTCGAGGCGGAGCGGATTGAACTAGAAGAGACCCGTAGCGTGGTGGGCACCATGAACGACGCCTTCTCGCTCCTCTTCCAGGTTCAAGGCACGGACGATCTCCTCCAGGCCCAAGCGGCCGTCCTTCGCAATGTGCTGGGATACTCCGCCTCGGCAGTATTCCTTCGCGCTTCCGGAGACGAATCCTATGAGGTTGCTGCCTACCCCGCGGGCTCGGAGAGCGTGGTGAGCTTCTCGGCTCCCGCCGATCGGTTCCCCGCGCTGGCGGCCAGTTCTTCCGGCGAAGACGCGCTACAAGTGACTTTCCAGAACGTGGAAGGGATCGAGATCGGGGAATGTCTCGGACTCCCTTGGGCGGCCATCGCTCGGTTACCCAACGGTGAGTGGGGCGAGGCGGTCGTTGTGTTGGGGCGCGCCGCGCCGCCCCCAAAAGACAATCCGCGTCACGTGGTGCAGCTCTCGGCCATCATGGACGGCGTCCGTCTGGTGCTTGCCGCCCACGCGCTCAACCAAGGCATCCTGCAGGCCCAAAGGGCGGTCCTGGGGGCTCAGGAGAGAGCGCTCGCGTCCGAGAAGCTTGCCGTCGTGGGAACACTAGCCGCGAGCACGGCGCACGATATCCGTAACATCACTGCTTCACTCTCTATGCTCACGGCAGGTACCCAGGATCCGAGCATGGCGTCGGTTCGGGAGCAACTCGACCGGTTCAGCGTCCTCGCTCACCGATTGCTTAGTTACGCTCGCCCGGGGCAGGTGGAGCAGCATCCGCTGGAAATTTCTGACCTGCTGGACCGGGTGCTCTCCCTCACCGCTGGGCAGATGCGAGTCTCCCGGGTCGAGGGCACGCTGGATTGCGATGCGGGTCTGCCGAAGATCATGGGCGATGGCCATCAGCTTCAGCATCTCTTTGTGAATCTGGTCCTAAATGCCGTTCAAGCGATGGACCGAACTGGCGGGACGCTTCGGCTGGAGGGGAGAGCCACCGAAACGGGACTTCGTGTCCAGGTCATCGACGATGGTCCTGGGATTCCCGCTTCTGTCGCCGACAGGCTATTTCAACCCTTTGCCACCTCTCGTGCTCAGGGGTTCGGTTTAGGACTGTTTAGCGCACGGCGCATCGCCGAGGCTCACGGCGGTAACATCGCCGCCGTGAGCAACGATGGCCAAGGAACTACGATGATCGTGGATCTGGCGCTCAATGGAGGGGCTCTGTGAACGCGCGCATCCTCCTGATCGACGACGATCGATTTCTCCTTGAGAATATTGCCCGGCTCATTCAAGCGGAAGGCTTTGAAGTGCGCACGGCCAGCGACGGCGCGGAGGCGCTCCGCCTGGTCGAAGAGTTCCACCCGGAGCTCGCCGTTCTCGATGTGGGGCTGCCGGATACGGACGGAATGTCGCTTTGCCGGACCCTCCGCAAACATTGGCGCTTCCCAATCATCATGCTGACCGCATTAAGCGAGTCCGGCGAAAAGATTCAAGGCCTCGAAGCCGGGGCCGACGACTACCTCACTAAACCTTTTGATCCGGGCGAACTGATGGCGCGGGTGAAAGCTCAGTTGCGTCGGGCACAGGAGTACGCCACCCCGGGAGGCCAGATGGTTATCGGCGGCCTGGTGGTCGATCAAGCCGGCAGAACGGTGACGGTCGATGGCCGATCGCTTGAACTGACGAATAAAGAATTCGCCCTCCTCGCCCACCTTGGAGGAAACGTTGGAAAAGTCGTCTCTCGCGAGGAGCTGTTTTCCCACAGTTGGGGATTCGACATCTCGTTCGGCTCCAACAGTCTGGATGTGTACATCTACCGGCTCCGCCGGAAGCTGGAACCCCAACCGGACCGTCCGCGTTACCTCCACACCATTAAAGGCTACGGCTACAAGCTCGAGGATCAAGGCGCCGCCTAATCTTGGGAGAAAGAAGCGAGTTGCTCTTTCGTTCCTTTCGAGCAAAAGCCGGGTGGTATTGGGCCAATCGTACCATCCTAGTTAAACGAGTCGAGAAACCCTGAACCTAGTTCGGATTTCTTCGTCATATCTTCCATGTCTCCGAAGGAAGGCCGCCTCGCAATCTTCACCGCCCAAGTCGTCATCACCCTGACGATCCTTGCGCTTCAAGCCGCGATCGTCCTTCCGGTCTTCTCGCATCCGTGAGACCCAGCCGTTCGCCAGCGTCACTTCTTAACCGCGAAATACGCTGCCGCTACGATCAGCGCAAAGGCGATGCCATGGTTGACCGTCGGTTTCTCCTTGAAAAAGAAGATCGCGAAGAGCGCAAACGTACTGAGCGAGATCACTTCCTGAATGATCTTCAGTTGAGTGACCGAAAGCACATCGCTCCCTGCCCGGTTTGCGGGAACCTGAAGGCAATACTCGAAGAAGGCGATGCCCCAACTTGCCAGGATTGCAATCCAGATGGGGGCGGTTTTGAACTTAAGATGGCCATACCAGGCCGCGTTCATAAAGGTGTTCGAGCCGACGAGGAGGGCGATGGTGAGGGCGATCTTCTTCAAACGGGGGACTTCCTATGGAGAGCTTTCGAGAAACGATTCATTTCGGCGAAAGGGACGAATGGATCGTAAAGCGCGTTCCACGCGTCTATTGAGCATGGCCGATCTGCATCCCGTTTCGACCGATCCGTCAGGCTCGCCTGTGCACGAAGGAGTGCTTGGTTTTCATCCCGTAGCGGTTGGAGTAAGCCGCCTCCGGACCATCTTTGTGAACCTCTACGCTGTAGAGACCGGGGACGGGGGTTTCGTATTGATCGATACCGGAATGGTCGGAACGGCGGTGTTTGTTAAACGGGCGATTGCCGAGAAGTTCGGCCCCGAGGCGGCCCCCAAAGCGATCCTCCTTACCCACGCTCACATCGACCACGTCGGAAACGCCCGGGCATTGTCGGAACTATACGACATCCCGGTGTACGTTCATCCGCGGGAAAAGGCTTACGTTAACGGCACGAGCGACTACCCGCCGGCAGACCCGACGATGGGTGGCGCGCTGGCATTTTTCGCGCGGATGATCCCGACAAAAGGCGTTGACCTCGGCAAAACGGTAAGGCTTCTTCCGAAAGACGGTTCGGTGCCCGGGCTCGAGGGTTGGAGCTGGATCGCCACTCCCGGACACAGTGCGGGGCATGTCTCCTATTTCCGTGAAGACGATGGCGTACTCATCGCTGGCGATGCCTTCTTGACCGCGGACATGGATAACTGGCTCTCCGTCAATGTCTGGCGTCGCCGTCTCACGCCACCGCCCACGCCGCTGACGCCGGATTGGGAAGCGGCCCGCGCGAGCATTTTTGCCCTTTCCGACTTGGAACCAACCGTCGTGGCTACCGGTCATGGCAAGCCAATCTCCGGCGACGACTTGGGTGACCGGCTACGAGACTTGGCAAATGAGACAATTGCCCCGTCGGGCAGCCGTTACGCGGGTCGCCCGGCGCTTTACAAGCGCGACGGCAGTGTTGCCTCGGTTCCGCCACCGCGTCCCGATCCCCTTCCGAAGAAACTGATCGTCGGTGCCGCGATTGTGTTGGTGGGAACTTTGGTGCTGAAAAAGAGACGGAGTTAGCCCTTCAAAGCGTCGATATATTCCTGGGCCTCTTTGCTGAGAAGGTAGTCGCGCAGTTGCTCGTGCGACTCCCCCGGCTCCCACATGAATCCCTTTTCGTTCACTAGCCAGAACTCGTACCCGTCCCAGAAGGGTGACTGGAATTTAAGGAGCCGGAAGGGGCCATACACTTCCAACTCCTCAAAGGGCACTCGAATTTTGTCCAAGCTGCGGACCATCTCCGAGGCGCTTTGATAGTTCGGATTAGCCATACCCCAGTGAACCCTAAGAGGGCTACTCGTAAGACAAAACGAGCTTCGGTCGTGAAGCCTCGATCGGGGTGTCCTTGCTGTACATCTTGTAGATCGACATCACGTCCGGGTTCGACTGTACGTCCAGTACCGAAGTCAGCGCGATCCCCAGCGGTTTGCCGTCCTTCTTCGCGGCCGCGAGGGCGGCCTTAAAGTCGCCTGGCCCTTTGAGGAGATCAATCTCGATCTTTCCTTCCTCCCCCGCCTTAGGCCAAGGCGTTGGGTAGCCGGTGCCGTAGATCGACTTCGGATCGAAGGTGGGATTGAACCGCTCGAGCATGTCGTATTTCCAGCCCTTCTCTTCAAACCAGCCATCAACAGGTCGGGCTTGGAGTGGGTAGTTCTTCGCCTGCTGTTCGTTAAACGCCAAGTCGGCGACGGTGGTCAGGACGAGTGTCGCCTTCTTTGGCGTGCCCGCCGGAAGCGATGTGGGGTCGAACCGAAGGAGGCTATAGGAGAGTTCTTCCGCATCGCCTACCTGCTTGGCCACCGCCTGACCGTCGCGGCCCCAAACGCGGAGGTAGGCATCCTTCGCGGGGTCGCCGGCGTGGGGGTAGATCCAGATGTCGGCGGTGGGCGTTAGGGTCACCTCGGAGGAGGCGAGCACGGTCAGCGCGAGCAGGGCCAGCGGCATTTCGTTAGTTTACGCGCTGGACTTTGGCTCTGCCCTTCCCGATCGATGCCCCAGTCAACCGTCAATCGTAATTTGTAAATTCTGTGCGCTATGCTTCACACAAATGCGACGTCGAACCTTTGCCCTCCTGCTCGCGGCCTTGGCCGTTCCTGCGCTCGCGCAGCTTGAGCAACTAACGAAGCCGCAAGAGGGGCGAAGCATGCGCGCCTCCTCGACCATGCGTGAAGGTAAGGACGGGAAATACGACTCGAAGGCTTTCCCGAAAGGCGATCTGGAGGAGAAGAGCAACTTCGACAACTTTCGCGTGGCCCCCGGCGCGACCCACGTCCTGATGGATGTCAAGGGTCCGGGGGAGGTGACCCATATGTGGATGACCTTCCTTGGTCCGGAGAAGCAGGGATGGGCCAAGGAGGGCTCGGCAAACCATCAAGAGATGCTCCTTCGCGTCTACTGGGACGGCAATCCTCGCCCTGCGATCGAGGCTCCAGTGGGCGACTTCTTCGCCAACTGCTTCGGCCAGCGAAGCTCGGTAATCAGCCTGCCGGTGCTGGTCGAGGATGCGGATTCCTACAACTGCTTCTGGCGAATGCCTTTCCGCAAGTCGGCGAAGATCGAGATCGTGAACCAGGGGACGAAGCCGATCAACCTGCTGTACTACAACATCGACTGGATCAAGAAGGACCGCCTGCCCAAAGATACGCCCTACTTCTATGCCCAGTACCGCCAGGAGTATCCGGTCCAGCATGGCAAGGACTACACGATTCTGGATACGAAAGGGAAGGGCCACTACGTCGGCACCGTCCTCGCCGTGCGCTCTCGCAGTCCTCAGTGGTTTGGGGAGGGCGATGAGAAGATCTATGTTGACGGTGAAGAGCACGCTTCGATCTGGGGTACTGGCACGGAGGACTACTTCCTGAGTGCTTGGGGCCTGAAGACCACAAGCACCCCTTACTTTGGGGTTCCGCTTTTTGACGGTTGGGGACTGGTCGGTGGTCGGACGAGTGCGTACCGTTGGCACCTCAACGACCCTCTCGTCTTCCAGAAGGGGCTCAAAGTCACGATCGAGCATTTCGGCTGGATGTCGGCCGACGAGAACCCGGAGCACAAGGTCAACAGTTGGAATGAGCGGGAGGATGACTACTCCAGCGTCGCCTTCTGGTACCAAACCGGCACCCCCACCTTCGAGGCCCGCGCGCCGATCGAGCGTCGCCTTCCTTCGCTTGATCTGACGACCTACGCCCGTGACGCGGCCACCCACGGGGTCGGCGGGGCGGAAAGACAGTCGCTCGACTTCTACGACGACGATCAGCTTCTCTACATGCCTAAAGCCCAAGAGGGCGCTTGGGTGGAGATTCCGTTTGAGGTCAAGACCAAGGAGCCTCGGCGGCTGGTTTTGAATCTCACGAAGTCGTATGACTTCGGCATCTACCAAGCGACGTTGAACGGGATTCCGCTTCAGGGGCCGATCGATCTTTACGCTTCCGAGGTGGGGAATACAGAAGTCCCGTTGTTGGATTTCTGGCCGGAGGCCGGGAAGTACACGTTGCGGTTACAGTGCGTGGGGAAGAACGAGCGGTCGAAGGGTTATTACTTGGGGATCGAGTCGGTTCGGCTTCGGGAGCGGCGGCCTCGGGTGAAGGCGTTTGGGTGGGATAAGGATAAGGACTGGCGGAAGGATCCGGTTTTGTATAGCGGGTAGTGCCGCCTGGAAGGCGGCACTACTATTTTACGACCGGGAACGAGGCGATGCGTAGCCGCGCAGCGCCCATGGGTACGAGCGTCAGGCTCTCCACCGAAGAGCTCGTAGCCACTGGGCTCTTCGGCAGGATCGCTACAAGGCCGTTCTCGTCGATTCCCCACTGGGGGATCTTTTTGCCTTGGGTGACGATCTCTAGCGGGGAGTTTTCCAGGGTGAACGGATAGCCATCCGCCGGCCAGGCTTTCTTTACGACCGAGAAGGTTGGCTTCTGCACGAGGCCGTAGTTCCAAGCCGTAATCGGAAGGATCTCGTAGGTTGGCCACTTCGAAGGATCGGCCGATGCCTGCCAGCCGGAGTCGCCTTGGCCATGCTGGCGACCGTCGATCTGTTGGTAGCTCTCGCCGATCTTGAGGGAGAAAGTGAGGGGGCCGTAGTCCACGCTCACCGCGTCCTTCATCTGGTCCCAGACCTTGACCGTCGGCCTCATCGGCAGCTTGATCGCGATCGTCTCGCCGGGCTCCCAGGTCTTGTCCACGCGCAGGTATCGGCCCGGTTCTGCCTTGAGCGCCTTGCCATCGACCGTCACGGTGGCGCCCTTCGCCCAGCCCGGAATGAGCAGGTAGAGAGGGAAGTGGACCGCCTTCGAGGCACCTACGGTCATTCCGATCGTGCCTTCGAACGGATACTTGGTCTCGGAAGCGACCGACACCTCGGTACCGTCGCCCACCTTTGCTTTCACCGATCCATCGTGGAACAGAATCGCCGCGAGACCGTTATCCGCCGTGGCCTTCCAAGTGCCTTCCATGTAGTTGACCCAGGCGCTCGTGTGGTTGTGCTGGCAGCAGCGTGAGCTGAAGGGGTTCATCAAGAGGAAGGGGCCGCCGTTGGCGATGCCGGGGGCGTGGTTTGCTGCGTCGCTAACCACCATGTTCGGGGCGGTCAGGTAGCGGAGTGCCTTGTAGTCCGGCATGAGCGCGGCGGGCAAGGTGTTGAAAGCCACGTCTTCTGAGTTCGCCGCCCACTTCGGGTCGCCGGTGATCTCGGTCATGATGTCGTTGGAGAGAAGCTCCTCGACCAGGCCGCACGTCTCGACCGCCTGATGTGGATCGTCGTGCCCCGGTCGAGCATTCTCGTCCGAGCCGAACATACCACCCGGGACTTGGCCGAACTTCTCTCGGATGAAGTCGAAGTTCCGGTAGCTGGCGTCCAAGTCGGCGGGTTTGCCGCTCTGGAGATAGTAGGTGCCGGGCTCGCGGAAGCATTCGGCCACGTTCACGTTGTGGTAGTTCGGCAGGTCGCCAAGCTGGCGCCAATTGGCGGTGTTCCGGTCGATCTTCGAGGCGAGATCGAGCAGGAACTGGTCGCCTGTCTTGTTGTAGAGCCAGTAGACGCTCGCCAGGTTGTCTCCCCCGCGGCTGTTCTCCCAGTAGTCCTTGAGGAACTCCTTGTCCGGGATGGTGCTCTGCCAGCGGAAGTAGTTGGTCATGAACGGGATGACCCGCTCGTCGCCCGAATACTCGTACCAGGAC
>FTBF01000262.1_pt1 | contig 15975 bp, 16 predicted proteins | sample 1639301 | NCBI WGS metagenome assembly FTBF01 (sample SAMEA3914864, study PRJEB12502) | metagenome | biome: forest; material: soil | place: USA | collected 2012-03-12 | depth 0.3 m
GATCTGGAGCTACCGTACCGGCTTTTTTCGTTGCGGAAAAGGGGCGTCGACGCCCACCGCCTAGATGCCGTCGCCCAAGCCTTGGGCGACGGCCAACCCGCGCTAGCGCGGGTCGAATTGGGGAAGCTTTGGAAGTGAATCCTGTCGGACCGCCACTCGCCAGAGTGGCCTCCGGGCGATACTGGCAGGGCCACTCTAGGCGAGCCTTTTCATCGCCGCCTTTGCCCTCGCCCGAACCGCCCCGGAGCCGGAACCAATAGCCTCGACCAACAACGGCAGAACACGGTCTGCTAACTTCGCGTCTTTCTCGGCAAAGTGAGTCAGCGAATCCAACGCCCAGGCACGAACGAACAGATTCCCCTCCCGCTCAAGCGTGAGAAGGCGATCGACAATCACCCGACTCTCCTCCGAATTCCACCTGAGAAAAGGAACTAACCGAACGGCGTACAACCGCGCCGTCCAATGATTTTCGGGGTCGAGGCCCGCTAGAACTTTCTCCGCCGTCCCTTCCGGCAGGTCCGGGCGATGATCCCAAAGATTGCGGAGTTCGAGCGCTTCGGGTGGGGCCTCCATATGGTCAACGAGTATCCTCTAGAGGCGTAAGCAAAAGAGAATGGTCCGAACGCATCGCGACTTTACCTGGGACGGCGTGGACGTCCACCCCTATAAAGAGGACGGGGGTACCCACTTTAAGAGCATCACCCGGCAGACCCTGTTCAAGGGCGCCGAGACATTGCCCACGGAATTCCGGTACTTCGAAATTCAACCCGGCGGCTATTCGACGCTGGAACGCCACGACCATTTGCACGTGGTGATGATCATTCGCGGCAAGGGGCAGGTCGTGGTCGGGGAAGAGATCTCGAACATCGGTCTTCATGACGTGGTCAGCGTGCCAGCCCAAACCTGGCATCAGTTTCAGGCTGCGGCGGACGATCACCTGGGGTTTCTTTGCTTGGTTGCGGTCGAGCGTGATCGTCCGTATCGGCCGCAGAGCCGCGATCTAGAAGCGATGGCGGAGCACGTTCGAAACTTCGTTCGCGTTTAACGGCTTTTTGACCGACATAACGGCCGCGAACGGGCTATGATGGTTTTCATGCGTGCGCTCGCCCTCATATCTTTAGGAGTTTTCGCCCTCGCCGCGGCCCAACAGGCCACGCTGCCTGCGCCCCTTACGAAGCATTTTGCGACGTTGGCGGCCGCGCCGAGCTTGACCGTTGAATACACGGTTCGGACGATCGGCGAGGCTCCGTCGGCCTACAAGCTGGTTCTTTCCCGCCCGGGCGAGTTTCGCCTCGTCACGCCCACCGGCTTTGTTCTTTCGGACGGCAAGACGGTCACCACCTATACGACGGCCAAGAAGACCTACACGCAGGAAACCTATTCCGACGCTTGGGTGGCAGGTTTCGTCAAGAAGCCCGAAGTCGCTGCCTGGGGCGCCTATTTGCAGAAGGACCCGGCCACCTCGATCGATGCCGCCCGTGCGGTGACGGCCAAAGAGATCATGACGGTCACCACCGTACCGGTCGAGATCATGTACAAGAAGGCGACCGTTCCCGTCACCCTCTACATCGATCCTAAGATCGGCCTGGCGCGCGGCGCGCTTCTGAAATCGGGTGAGAAGGAGATTCTGGTCTTCGCTAAGACGGTGGAAGTTGGCAAGGAACCGACGCCTGCTGAGCAATTCGCTTTCGTCGCGCCGGAAGGCTCGAAGAAGGAAGAAGTGATGGTTGAGGCCAGCTTTGCGCAGGTTCAGACGATCCTTACCGCAAACTGCCTGCCCTGCCACAGCGCCGACCATCACCGTGGTGGTTTCGACCTAACGAACTATGCGGGGGTCACGATGGGCGTGAAGCCGGGAGACTCCGCGAATAGTCTGCTGGTGAAGGCAGTGAAGGGAGCCGGCGCACGAAAGATGCCGCCCGGCGACCACTCGCTCACCGACGCCGAGATCGCGACGATTGCCGCCTGGATCGACGCCGGCGCCAAGCAGTAAGAGCACTTTGCCCTGACGATAGTGCCACGAGGGGATACACTTTCCCCTCGTGAGCGACGCCCGCAGTTTTGGCTTTGAGACCCGCATGCTTCATGCCGGTCAGATCCCCGATCCGTACGTCGGGGCGCGGGCCGTACCCATCTACCAAACTACGTCCTACGTGTTCGGCGATACGGACGAAGCGGCTCACCTTTTCGAGCTGAAACAGTACGGGAACATCTACTCCCGCATCAGCAACCCCACGACCGCCGTCCTGGAGGAGCGGCTTGCCTCGCTAGAGAATGCGACCGGCGCCGTGGCCGTGGCCAGTGGCATGGCCGCCCAGTTCGCGACGGTTATGACGCTTTGCTCCCCCGGCGACAATCTGGTCGCGTCGTCCCAGCTTTACGGCGGCACGATGACCCAGTTCGCCCACACGTTGAAGAAGCTGTCCATCGACGTGACGTTCGTCGACCCGGACGATTTCAAGGCTTGGGAGGCCGCGATCACGCCTTTGACCCGCGGGCTATTCGTGGAGACGGTGGGCAACCCAGTTGGCCGGATCGCCGACCTTGAAAAGCTCGCCGGCCTGGCCGCCGCCTACCAAGTGCCGTTGATCGTCGACAACACCTTCGGCACCCCCTACCTCTGCCGACCCATCGACTGGGGCGCCACCATCGTCGTCCACTCCGCCACCAAGTTTATCGGCGGCCACGGAACCAGCATTGGCGGCATCGTCGCCGATTCGGGCGAGTTCGACTTCTCCGGCTTCCCAACCATCGCCGAGCCTTCGCCCGCCTACCACGGGATGCGGTTCTACGACACCTTCGGCCACTACGGCTTCCTGGTTAAGCTGCGCGCCGAGACGGTCCGCGATACCGGGGCGTGCATCTCGCCGATGAACTCCTTCATGCTGCTGCAGGGCCTGGAAACCCTTGCGCTCCGCATGGATCGCCACGTCTCAAACGCCCTCGCCGTCGCCCAATTCCTCGAGGCCCACCCAAAGGTGGCCCGCGTACACTATGCGGGCTTGCCTTCCCACGAGCACCACGAACGTGCGAAGAAATACCTGCCGAAAGGACCCGGTGCCGTCTTTTCCTTCGATCTCAAGGAGACCTCGGACGTCCGGGCGGAAGGGAAGCGGTTCATTGAGTCGCTTCAGCTCTTCTCCCACCTGGCCAACGTAGGAGACGCGAAGTCGTTGGTCATCCACCCGGCGTCGACAACCCACCAGCAACTTTCGGACGAGGAGCTAAAGGCCGGCGGCATCGGCCCAGGCCTGATTCGGCTTTCGGTAGGGCTAGAGACAACCGACGACCTACTGTGGGATCTCGATCAGGCGCTGTCGCAAGCGTAGCCGATCGATCGTATAATCAAACTGATGATCGAACAACTCCAAAGTGCGTTCGAGAAAGCTGGTCGGCTGTCCGAAGAAGAGCAGAAAAGTCTGGCCGCCATTCTCGAGGAGGAAATGGAAGACGAACGAGAATGGGCCCGCAAGTTTGCCGCTTCGCCCAATGCCCTGGCCTTTCTGGCGGAAGAGGCAAAGGCTGAACGGGCAGCCGGGGTAACGGAGCCCCTGGAAGATCTTCTTCATTGAGATCCACGACGACCCGACGCTTTTAAGAGGCTATTTCTGGTTCTCCCAAAGGATATTCAGCGGCAAGCGAAAGTTGTTTACGCCATTTGGAAGGTCGATCCTTTTCGTTCAAGCCTTAAATACCGACGAGTACATCCTTCAGAACCGGTCTATTCGGTTCGGATAGGAGAGCACTGGCGCGCGGTGGCTTATGTTGCCGACGACCTTGCAACCTGGGTTTGGATAGGGTCCCACTCCGACTACGATAAGTTTCTGGATTCTTTGTGATTTCCGGTTGAGGCACTTAAGCGTCTGCCAAAGTGATCGGAGTGAGCTCCCTGGGGGATGGCCGCTAAAGGGTGGAGCGAAGTATAGAGGCCCGGCGTCATCAACAATGTGAATCGGCGACGTTGGCGATGGTTGGTTTTCGCGGTGGGTCTCGTCCTGGCCTGGATGTTCCTTTGCGTACGCACACCGACCGCCTTCCATTCCTACAAAGTCTGGGAAGCAATTCCCAGCTCGGTAACCGATAGCGAGGGCAGAAAAGGCCAAATTTACCGGGCACCTCATGGAACGCTTGCCGTGGTTGTCTTCAACAAGGGCGAAGCGCCGCGTTCCAACGGACCTCTTGATCGGTTCTTTACGCCAAGTCCTGAGTCCCACACCGTCTTCATGCAATGCACGATCAACCTCAAAAAGCGCTTTGCCGGCGATTATCAGTCCGACGAGGTGTTTCGAGATTTTCTCTTGAGCCGGATTGATGGCGATGGATGGGCCGATACCGGGGAAGGAATCGCAACCGTAAAGCCCGAAGGACATCCGAACACCTACATTCTCACCGACTATTTGGTCCGCAAGGTGCCGGCGGGATACAGCGTGACGTTCCAGATCGCGGGATGACGCCCGAGAAGGAGATTGGTCACCTTCGAGCCATTTCCACAGACCCTGTGTAACTTTGGGTAATTGAGAGCTCTTAGCTGGTCTGAGCGATTTCTCTTTAGGCCCAACGAATCTCGTCACAACCGGACGAGCCTTGGTACTGATGTCAATCGCGTCCCTTTCCTTTTGGGATGCGGCTATCCTCGCCGTCGCCGAAGCTGCCGGATGCGATCTTCTGTATTCGGAAGACCGGCAGAACAGACAGATCATTGCCGGCGCCAAGATTTCGGGTCCTTTCGTGTAGGTGCTAAGGAGCCAGAATTCGTAACCAAAACGGCAGCAGTTCTGGCTGAGCCACCCTCACCGTCAACCAACCGGGCTGGCCCGAATAGACCGGGCCTTCGGCGTCCCGATGAAATTCCTTCCCAACCGCTCGTCCCGGCGAAATCTCGACGGAATCTGGAACTTCCCAAGCCGAGCCCGGATACACCACCCGGTAGCTTCGATCGGCGGTCATCCATCCATCTCGAACCTCCACCCGATATCCGGCTTGCTCCAATTCAGCTCTAGCCGCAGGAAAAAAAGTCGCTGGTGTTGCGCGCAATGTGTAGACGGCCTCAGTGCTCGTCGGAATAATGGGGTCGATGGAGAAGGCGATCGGAGCATTGCCAAGGAACGGGAACCGCCGCGGGGCATATCGTGTGTAGTGGAGCCCAACAAAAAGGACGGCACTGGAGGTGACCGTCCAAACAACACCTCTTCTCAGCGAAAAATCTTTGGGGTGCCGAATCCAGACAAAACCTCCGAGCACAAACCCAACGGCGAGCGGAAGATAGAAGAAGATGCAGTAGAGCGGGAATTGGCCGAACAAGATTCGTGTTCCATCCGCCGTTACCGCAAAGGCTGCCGAGAATGCCAGAACGATCCGGATGAAAGGCCATACCCGCGATCCGAAGCGGCGCAGTATGGGCCGAAGCCAACTTGGCCAGATGACAGATTCCTGGCGCATCTCGACGCCATGATAACTCACTAATCCACGTAGACCATAATCAAACCAATGGCCGCCGTCGCTTGCGATATCAGCATGAACTCTCGCCTCAAACCAGAGGACCGGGAGCGATTTCAGAATACGAAAGCCATCCGCGAGGTTCTCGACACCGCCAAGACCATCGCCATCGTCGGCATGTCCACGGAACTGACCAAAGCCAGCAACATGGTGGGCTCCTACCTCCTGGACGAAGGCTTCACCGTCATCCCGGTCAACCCGCGAGCCACCGAGATCCTTGGCCAGAAGTGCTACCCCGATCTCAAATCCATCCCGGTCCCCGTGGATGTGGTCGATGTTTTCCGCCCGGCGAGTGAAGTCTCTGCCATCGTCGACGAAGCGATCGCCATCGGCGCGAAAGTCGTCTGGACCCAACTCAAAATCGCCGACCTCAAAGCCGCCGCCCGGGCGCAGGAAGCCGGTCTGGTTGCGGTGGCGGATAAGTGCATCAAAATGGAACATGGCCGTTTCGGGGGACAACTTCATTGGGCGGGTATGAATACCCAGATTGTCACGGCGCAGCGAAGACGCTTCGCGAGATGAAGTACCTTCTTGTTTCGTAGGATTTGACGCGCATGGCGGACGCCCACTGTAGGTGCCTGGACGAGGTCCTGGAAGAGCTTGAGCGCGTCGCGCCGGACGCGCCGCTGCTTGCCCTCGGCCAAACTGTTTTTTGGGACGAGCCCATGAAGGCCGGCCTTGCCCTCCGATTGAAGGCTCTAGGGTCTTCCCGACGACTCGTGGCCGGGTCTCACGACACTGACTACTTTGCCAAGCTCCCGGGTGAGAAGGGAAGAAAGAACCGCTTCCGGGCGGTTCCGCACAACGACACAACGACCAAAGGACTTTGGAGCGCCGCGGGCGAATTCTCCGCCCTCTTTGGCGGCGAGACCGTTGTGACCCGCGAAACCATGGCTGCCGCCGGAACGCGGCTGGCCCGCATCGAACGAGACCGCCCCGGCTTCCTCGACGAAGCGACCGAAGCCTTCGGCTGGCGCGGTGTGGTGGCGAATGACGAGCGCGTTCCCATCGTCTCCGAACTCCCAATCAAGTACGCCCTCCCCGAACTCAAGGCGACCCTCGACTGGGCGCTCCGAGAAACGACGAACTGTCTTTCCGGCGAAGCAAAAGACCGCGGAGAAGAGCGAGCGGATGATCTTCGAAAGCTAATCTGCGATGTGGCGGAAGAGCGTCAAGGATCGGTCGGCGCCTATTACGAGCGGCTGCTTCCGGCTCTGTACAGTTTTGCCGCCGGAGAAGAAGTGGATGTCGATACGACCTCCACGACCACCCTCCTCAAGTTCAATCGCGAGACATGTGGCCTACCGCGATTCCAACTCCTCAATCTCTTCATCGATCCGAAGACCAAGGCTCTAGCCAAAACCGCGTACGACGAATCCGTCGCGCATGGCCCGGGAATGTTTCCCCTCGGTCGATTTGGGACCGGAGCGGTACCCTTCGATCTCGTGATTCCGGGCCACGGCCGCGGAACCCTCCGGATCGGAAACCGAGGCGCCGTCATCATGACGCCGACCCCCCAGTTCCTTCGTTTCGACGAACCGCTCTCCGGAGTGGCCGAGTTGGCCGATCTCATTGAAGCCAAGTTCGGACCGGACTGTACGGTGGTGGGGAAGGCGGTGACCCTCATCGGGATGCTCGCCTCCGAATTTGTCTTCGCCTTCCACGAAGGCGCGAGCTCCTACGTGAAGGTCTCCCGGGCAATGCACGAGCGCCTGAGAGAACGGCTAGGTATTCCGCTCACGCTCTTCCCGATTCTCCGCGTTCGCTACGCCACGTGGGATGCCTTGCGCCCCGTCGATACCTGGCTCCGATTGCCCGGCGTGTTGCAGCGAGCCTTTGGAACCGAAGAACTCCCGGCCAGAAGCTTTGCCGAGCGGTGGGTCGAAGTGGGCGGGGAACAGGAAGAGCTTTTGGCGGAACTGGCCAAGTGTCCGCGCTCCAACTGCCTCATCAAGATGCTCAATCGTCGTCTTGGCGGCGCTTGGCAGCGGCTCTCGGACGAGTACCTGCGCCTTCAATCGGACCTGGAGACGTTGGAAGGCGAGATGACCACCCTGGCCCACGAGCGAGACGAGGCTTACGCCAACGTGCGCAAGTGCCGCCACGCCCGAGTTCAAGCTGAAATCGCTAAGGGCGAGCAGTGGCGGGCCGCCCTCTTTGAAAAAGAGCCCGCTCCAGAAGCCTTGGCCGAGCGAGCGCGCTTGTCTCAAGCGGTCGAGGATTCGATTCACGCAATGACGCAGGCGGAGTCGGCCTTACGTCAGGTCCGAAACCGCCAGACCCAGCGGGTTGCCGACCCGCGCGTGCTGAGCGCCAGAGCACGACGACGCGAGATCGAGTTGGAAGCCGAGCTCAAGCGGGCCCGCTTGGTCCGGGAGGCGGTGGTTTCCAGCAAGGGACTAAGGGCAGCCGAGCGGCGTCCGAGCGCCTGGTGGATGCCGGTAGTCTCGACCGACGGAACCTGGTTCCGAGAGACAATCCGAACTTCCCAAGCCTGGCTGGAAACGCTATAGGAAAGAGGAAAGAAAGGAAAAGGGAATAGGAAAGAGGCCCCGAACCTCCAACCTATTTCCTTTTCCTTTTTCCCTTTCCTTCATACTTCTCCTATGACTAAGGTAGCAATCGTAGGGGCGAGTGGGTACGGCGGGGCCGAACTCGTGCGTCTGCTTTCGACGCATCCTTCGGTTGAAATCGTGGCCGTCACCTCCGGTCGGAGCGCGGGGAAGCTCCTTCGGGAGGAGTGCCCTTGGCTGGCGACCGACTTAGTCCTATCCTCTTTCGACCCCGCGACGGCCGAGTGCGATGTGGCATTTCTCTGCCAGGAGGCCGGCTTTGCGATGCAGCACGCGAGAACCCTCGTCGAGCGCGGCATCAAGGTCATCGATCTGTCCGCTGACTTTCGCCTCCAGGATCTCGCCCTGTTCCAGAAGTACTACAAGATGGAGCACGCCGATCCAGAGCTCCTCAAAGAGGCCGCCTACGGCCTTCCCGAACTCGGGGACCGGTGCGCGATCAAGAAGGCGCGGCTCGTGGCAAACCCAGGCTGCCATGTGACGGCGTCTCTGCTTGGTCTGATGCCGCTGCTGAAGAGCATCGCGAAAGATTCGATACCCGTGATCGACACCAAAACCGGCGTCTCCGGGGCGGGGCGAAGCCGGAAAGAGACTTCCTATCTCTTCAGCGAGCTCGACGGCGGAATCTCCGCCTACGCCGTTGCCGGGCATCGCCACACGCCGGAGATCGAGATGCTGGCTGGACGAAAGGTGCGATTTACCCCGCACCTCATCCCGGTCCCTCGCGGGCTGATCTCGACGGTGCATGTTCCGCTTACCGGACCGGTTGATGTTCTCGAGACGCTGAAGGTGCGCTATGCGAACGAGCCGATGATCCGCGTTTTGGATTCTCCGCCGAACTCCAAGGCGGTCAGCGGTACGAATGCCGCGCACATTTGGGGGACCTATGACGAGCACACCGGGATGGCGATTGCGGTCACCGCAATCGACAACCTGGGCAAAGGCGCGGCTGGGCAGGCGATTCAGAACATGAACCTGATGTTGGGTCTGCCGGAGACTTCTGGCATCCCTTTAAGCGGGCTTTGGCCGTAGGCGTTTCGGCAAAGTAACGGGTACCTTAGACTTCTTCGATGAGGCTCCTCGCCGCGTTCGTATTGTCACTGGCGGCGAGCCTCCTCCATGCCGAGCGGATCCTGTTGATCCCGCTCGACAGTCGCCCGGCCGCCGGCCAGTTCGCTCAGATGATCGCGAAGACCGCGAGCGTCGACGTTGAGCTTCCTCCCGCCGAACTCCTCGGGCGCTTCACGACTCCAGGGTCAAGCGACAAGATTCTTGACTGGCTCGAGCGGCAAGACCTTTCCGACGTGTCCGCCGTCGTGGCCAGTACCGATATGGTCTGCTATGGCGGGCTGATCGCCTCGCGCACAAACCAGGTGCCCGTGCCTCTCGCCCTGCAACGCGCCCGCCGCCTCAGCCGCATCGTCCGCACTGCACCGCACTGCCGCCTCTACGCCTTCGCAAGCACGATGCGCCTCTTCCCGACGGCAACGCGGGAAGCCAGCAAGTACCGCATGGTTCTCGCAAAGTACGAGGAGGCGCTGGCGAAGGCTCACGTGATCGGCGACCGGGATGCAAGGCGCACGGCCGAGCGGCTCCGCCCAACCTTGCCCGCCGGCGAGATCGCCGCGTACGAGAACACGAGAAAGCGAAATATTGCGGTTCAGGAGGAGCTCTTACGAATGACCGCCGCGAAGTCCATCGACTACCTGGTGATGGGCCAAGACGACGCCCGGCCGTTCGGTCCGCACGTCTCGGAGAACGCTGCGCTCAAGAGGATGACAACATCTCTGGGCATCGACGACACCGTCTTCTTCTGCGAAGGAATCGACCAGCACGCCAACGTGCTGGTCAGCCGAGCCCTGCTCACCGAATCCGGTTGGACTCCCGTCGTCCGCGTCGTCTCCAGCGATGAAGATGGCCTTAGCAAGTACGCGAGCTACGAAAGCAAACCGATCCGAGATTCGCTTCGGGACCAGCTTCTGGCCAGCGGCGCCCGTCCCGCCGGACCGAACGACGAGTACGACTACACGCTCTATTTGAACACCCCCGAGCGAAGGGAGGACAAGTTCTTCAACTTCCTCTCCACGTTGAAAGAGGATGTCGACCAGGGCTTTCCCGTCGCAGTCGCGGACATCAATCTCGCGAAGGACGGCACCGCCGACCCGGCGCTGTTCGCCGGTCTCAGCGAACATCAGCGCATGATGCGGCTCCTCGCGTTTGCCGGCTGGAATACCGCCGGAAACACTATGGGCACCGCCATTCCGGCCGCCAACGTCTATCTCCTCTCGCGAAAGCTGAGGGTGGACCCGCTGGTGCGTGAGGTCGCCCAGCGAGAGTTTCTCCTTCACCGGTTTGTGAACGACGTGGCCTATCACAAGCTGACCCGTCCAGCGGCGTATCAAATGATCCGTCAATCGGGGGTGGGATCGATCGAGGAGACCTACGGGGAGGCATTTGCCGCCGTCGAAGCGTTTGTCCAGCGAGACTTACGTACGCATCTCATGGATACGTTCCGGGATCAGTTCCTGGGTCGCCGTTTCTTCGCCGGAACGAAGCAATACGCTTTCTCAGGAATCGACGATATTTCGATTACGCTGCCTTGGCCGAGAGCGTACGAAGTTCGACTTTCGTTCCATTTAGAGGCCACGCCAGTACCCTAGTACGGTAATTTTACGAGGAAACCCTTGATTGATCGCCAAGACACTGGTAGTCTTACCGGCGATGCGCCGCGTACGAATCCTTGCCGCCTCCGTCGTCTTCCTCGCCGTAACGGTTGCTCAGGCGCAGGACAATTTCCCTGACGTCCCGGCCAACCACTGGGCCTACGAGGCGCTGAACCGCATGAAGAAGGACGGCCTCCTCGTCGGCTACCCCGACGGTCTCTTCCGGGGCGGTCGCCCCGCCTCCCGCTACGAACTCGCCGTGGCGATGCATGCGGTGTACACCAATCTCAAGAACGTCACGGACGGTCTGGATGCCCAGATCCAGGCGCTGAAGAACAACAAGGGCGACTGGGCAACCCAAGCCGACGTTTCGGCACTGAAAGACGCGATCGCTGCTCTTCAGACTGATCTCGCCGCGATGAAGGGATACGGCCAGGACATCGCCGATCTCAAGCGCGCAAGTGACACCTTTGAAAAGGAGCTCACCCAGCTTGGCGTCAACGTCCAGGCGATGAAGGACGACCTTAAGGACCTCGCAGGCCGGGTGACCGCCCTCGAGAAAAGGAAACCGAAGATTGACATCTCGGGCAATATCGACTTCTGGTTCGGCGGCGGCGAGTCCCTCGATCAGCGCTACGGACTGACGCGCGACGGTCGTATTACCGGCACGAAGGACAACACCGCCATCGGCACCGTATTCCCCCCGGTCCCCAATCGGGCGGGGATCACGAACGATAACGCGATGCTTCACGAATCCGCGGTGACGTTGACCTCGACCAACGAAACGGGAGTCAAGCTGAAAGGGACCTTCGTCGAGACCAACAGCTTTGGCCAGGACCCGATCACCGGCGTTGTGAGCGACGGCATCGGCTTTGGAAACCAGAGCGACGTCTTCTCCCCCCTTAATGGCAATGCCGGAAACCCGTCGCTCATCGGTTACGGAGATGGCGCGAGCGACCTCTACATTCAGGAACTGGTCGCCTCTTACGTCAAGGGCAACTTCACGCTGGATGCGGGCCGAGTTCGCCACAAAGCCACGCCCTGGATCTTCCAGCGACTCGATAACACCTCTTACTTCGATAACGATCGATGGGACGACGGCAAGTACACCTTCGACGGCCTGGTGACCAGCACGAAGGTCGGCCCGGTGAATGCCGAGGTCTACGGCGGTAAGACGGACAGCGTGAAGACGGTCAACGGCCTCTTCATCAACCCTCTCCGTTCCGGTGCCGCGCTCGGTATCTTCGGACCCGACGGGGGCAACCGACTGGAGGCCGACAAGACCCTCGGCGCAACCCTTTCCACGACCGTCCACGGCGTCTCGTTACGGGGCGACTACGTGGTTGTCGATTCGATCACCAACCTTCTGGGTTCATTCGGCGAAATCAACCACGTCGACGTTTACGGTGGAGAAGCCAATTTCAGCATTGGCCGTTTCCACCTCGAAGGCGGCCTGCGCCAGTCGCGGGCCTTCGAGGACAACGACAACGTGGTGGGCCTGGCGGACAACGCCTGGGATGCGAAGGTGGCCTGGGGCAGCGGACGCTTCGACCTCGCCGCCCAGTACCGTGAAGTCGGTCTGAACTACATGGCTCCCGGAGACTGGGGCCGTTTGGGCGTTCTCCGAAATCCCACAAACATCCGCGGCTTCCTCGGCTCGGCCAAGGTTACGCTGACGCCCCGCTACACCCTCGGCCTCGAAGGTGAGATCTCGCACGGCTTGGGGAACACCGCTACCGACGTAGCTGGCAGCTTCTTCGACCGCGACACCAACATCGGACGATATGCCGTCCGACTGGATGGAAAGCTGTCGTCCACCTGTGGCTGGTACGCCAACTACGAGGAGACCAACATCAGCGACCTAGCCGGCGCGCCGAGCGTGGTTGGCGATCCCCGCTACCGATGGTACGGCGTCGGCCTCTCGCACACCCTCTCGGGTAACGCGAAGTTCAGCCTGGCGTACGAGCAGTCGGCCATCAAGTCCGACTACCAGACCAGCGGCGGCGGTGTCGGCAACTCCTACCGCGGTGGATTCCTCACCTCGCAGTTCACGGTTAAATTCTGAGGCGTTAGGCAGTAGGCTTTAGGCGTTAAGATTGTGTTCTTCCAAACGCCCAATGCTTAACGCCTAAAGCCCACCAACATGATCGTCGGACTTGGAATGGACCTCGTGGAAGTCGCGCGCATCAAGCGCGCGATGGAAAATCCACGCTTCTTAGAACGAATCCTCACACCCACCGAACGCGAGTTCTCCGTCACCCCCGCCCAGGTGGCGGGGAGATGGGCGGCTAAAGAGGCCATCTACAAGGCCTTAGGCGTTCCTCTGTCCTGGCAAGACATCGAAGTTCTCCCCACGACCCTCGGAGCGCCCCGCGTCACCGTACGCAGCGTCCACGTCGATCCAGGCCGACTGCGCATTCAGGTGAGCATCACCCACGAACGCACCCACGCCGCCGCCGTAGCGATCGTTGAGCGAATGACGTTCCAAGCCCCGATGTTCTAAAATGGCGAGGGCGTCCCGCTCTCGTACCTTTCAGATTTCCCAAAGTATCAATAGCTTTCGGAGTCTGAGACACACGAGGGCGGACGCCCTCGCCACCTTTAGTTGATCTGGATATCCGTAAACGGAATCGTTCCGTTGCCGATCATCGGCGGTTTGCCACCGGCGGCTTTCCACTTCTCGATCGCCTTTCGTTGGATTTCCAGTTTCTCTACCGCGATCGCCTGAGTGCCGCTTTGCGAGGCAAGCAGGGCGTTGAGTTCGGCGTTCTTTCGCGCGTTCGTCTCCACCGTCTGAGCCTCGATCCTCGCCCGCTCCAACTCGGTTTCCTTTGTATCGAGCTCCGCGCGGATCCCCACGCTCTCAGCCACCCGGGCCTGGATCTCCTTGTCCGGATGGATTTCGCCAATGGCGATGTCGTCAACCGTAATGCCGTACTCCGCCAGGATCGGGGCGACGACCCGTTTGACCTCCGGTCCGATGGTGCTGCGCTCTTTGCTGGTGAGAGCAAAAATGGAGCGCGTTCCGGTAACGATATCGAGCCCGTAGGCGGCCGTGGTTCGAACAAAGGTCCGCTGGATCTGCGTGAGGTCCTCGGTGCCGAAGTTCTGGAAGGCCAGCACCACGTTCGCGGGATCCACGTGATAGGCCACCGTCAGGTCGACCGGCAACTTACTGCCTTCACTCGTGGTGGCCTTAAGGCTATCGTCACCCACCCGTTCCCCCTCGTTCGCGTTCTGCACGTAGCTGGCATTCCGGATCGAGGTCGGATAGACGATGATCTGGTCGTTCCAACCGCGGGTCACCATCTCCGGTTTCAGCAACCGCTCGCTGATCCCGCTTGCCCCGTTGAACTTGATGCCCACGTGGGAAGGCGGGATCTGCGTCATACAGCCAGCCAGGGGCAAGGCGCCGATGATCGCAAGCCAAGATCGGTTAGCGAGGGCCATTGTTCTCCCCCTTGATCGGCAGAACGTCGGTCCCGCCGCCGTTGATGACGATCGTTTGGTTGCCCTTCGGCTGCACGGGCGGGAGAACGCCGTTCCAGGCGTCCACTGCTTCTTCGGCGAGTTCAAGTTTCTGCATCACGATGGACTGCGCGTTGGTGCTGCCCGCCACGATCGACCGAGCCCGCGCCTCCGTCTGACCACGGAGAACGGCGATGGTTGAGTCGAGCGTCGCGATCTGGGAACGCAGTTTGCTCGTGGCGAGTTGGGTGTAGGCGTTCACCCGGGCCGCGATCTTGCTGTTCACCTCGCCCACGGGTTCGGGCGAGACCAGGAACACGTGCTCAATGTCGATCCCTCGCGGACTGAGCTCGCGGATCAGACGAGCCTGCACCTTCTCGCAGGCCTCCTGACGTTTGGAGCCCATCAGGGCGAACACGTCGTACTCGGTGCCCACCGCATTCACCGCTTCTTTCACAAAGCGGCGGATGTGCTGGCTCTGAATATCCTCGATCGGGATCGGGCCAAACGATTTGAATGCCTGCATGACCGAGTCAGGGGTGACGCGGTAGTAGACCACCACGTCGTAGGTGGTCTGGGCGTTGTCGCTCGTCGTCACGAGGATGCCGTCGGCCGACTTGTTTTCACCGTAGGCCGGATCGCTGGTATAGATGGCCGCTTGGATTTTGGTTGGATAGATGTAGAGCCGTTGCCAGGGTGTGAGGAACAGTCTTTGCGGCCGGTACACATGGGTGTCCAGACCGCCTGAGGCGTTGTAGACCAACCCAACGGAACCTGCGGGGATCCAGTGGGCGGAGACGTTGTAGAAAAGGAAGCCGACGATTGGCACCACGACAAGCGCGACGCAGCCGGCCTTGAACTTGAACACACGGTTCATTGGGTTGATTGGCCCTCTTGGAGCTCCCGTTCTGCCTCTTCCCGGGCCCGCTTTTCTGCCGCGTCCGCCGCATCCAGGTCCTGGAGACGGCTAACGGTTTTCGCCCACATCGGGCGGAGCGCAAAAGCGTAAAGGGCGGCGGCCGTGAGGCCGAGGGGCAGAAGGATTAGAAATGTAAGCCGGAACTCCATTGGGTTTCCGTTACTTACTTTGCCATAGGTTTGGTCTAGTTGGAAGGGAAGAGGACTATGGACCCGGGACTTACGATCTCCGACGCATGGGCTTCCAACCCATGGGCTGCCGGGGCATCCCGGCCTACCGCTTCAAATATGCATAAGCGTTGTGATCATGAATCGACTCGTGGTTCTCCACCTCGATCTCATAGCCACCGACGTTCGGATGCGCGTCAAATGCCAGCGCAACCTCCCGCACCAGATCCTCCACAAACCGCGGGTTAGCATAGGCCAACTCGGTCACGTATTTCTCGTCCGGCCGTTTCAAAACCGGATAGAGCGGCGCCGATGCCGCCCCCTCGATCATCGCGATCGCATCCTCCAACCACAGCATCCCCTCTGGCTGAATCCGAACCCGAACGTATCCGCGTTGGTTGTGGGCGCCGTTCTCGGAGATCTCTTTGCTACAAGGGCAGAGCGTGGTGACCGGCACTGTCAAAAGAAGCTCCATCTCCTCCTCCGTGCCTCCGGCGGCCACAAAGCCGCACTCATATCCCATCATCCCTTTCCGCCCCGTCACCGGCGCCGCCTTCTCTAGAAAGTACGTGAAATGGACCTCCAGGTGGGCCGCCTCTGCGTGAAGTCGATCACGAAGATTCTGAAGAATCGTCGGCAACGTCGCGGCGGACATGTCGTGCCCGTGTTCGCCCAAAACCTCGATAAAC
>FTBF01000031.1_pt1 | contig 15811 bp, 11 predicted proteins | sample 1639301 | NCBI WGS metagenome assembly FTBF01 (sample SAMEA3914864, study PRJEB12502) | metagenome | biome: forest; material: soil | place: USA | collected 2012-03-12 | depth 0.3 m
CCTCAGTCAGTCCACGAGGTGTGTGTACGGACACTTCTTCGATCAAGTCCAATCGCTTATTGTCCAAAGCTAACGGAATCTCGAGAGCGGGCTGGCGTTCTCCTGGCACGTGACCATAGTCCGTCTCGCCGTACAGTTCTTTGAGAACGCCAACCATCCGACCGAAGTCCCTTCTCAGTTGGGAGTCATCAGGGATTGCAGAGCTGTCGTAAACGATTGCTCCAATGTTTCCTTTCTCATATCCTCTTCCGATGCCGTCGGGATCACGAAGATCTATATCGTAGAGAAGGTCGTGAGCTACTCCGAGCCTTTCAAGGATTTCACGTCCCCAAGAAACGATCCTGGCAAGTTCACGAGGCTGTTTTGGTTGGAAATCCGATGTCGTTCCTTGGTTGAGCGACAGGGCAACGGAAGAACCGTCGGCGGCGAACAAGTAAACCAGATAGATCCCAAGAGTGGGCTTTGGGGAATACCCGGGATCGAATATACGAACCCAAGGAACCTTAGTTTTAAGACCGGTGCCGTCTCGCCCCGTAACTTTCAACTTCTCATTGGGCGAAACCCACTCACGCATGGCGCCTGGGATCCGATCTCTAACAAAGAGACCCCTCTCTTGCATATCTGGCTCATTTTTCGGAGAGTAGCGCCCCTGAAGGTGACATACCTCGGCAAGCATCTCAGCACAGAGTCGGTCAGCTGAAAAGTCCCCTCTCCCAGATCGAAGCGAAACAATCGGGAGCCCAAGTTTCTCAATATATCGATTTGCCTCAGAGCCGCCGCTAAACGCACGTTCGTCAACGCCGGTCGCCAGGGCGATGATTCGTTTGACCGGATATATTTGCCCATTCCAGGAGATTGCGTACTTAAAGTTAGTTTTGCCTTCCCAATCTTGCCAAGAGACCGATTCTCGCTCAGCGGCATCAAATGTTCTCATTGCTTCGACGATCTCGTCGAGTCCGACATTGGGCAACACTCCAGGAGCTTAACATCAGTTGTGGGGAGGATGCTTTTGGAAGGCGTCGAAGGCAAGTCGCTCGAAACAGAACGAGACTCTTTCCGAAGGCTAGCGCCTCCGATCACACGCTCCGCGTTTCTTCGGGCGAAGGTTCGGTGGCAGCTACGGCGTTAGGGGTGGGTTAGGGCGTTGAGTTTTTGGGCGTAGGTTTTTTGGATTTCGGCGGCTTGGGATTTGGTGGTTTCTATCTTTTCTAGGGCGGCTTTGAAGTCGGCTTCGGCTTTTTCGTGGAGGGGGGTTAGGCGGGCGATTTCTTGTTGGTTTTGGGTTTGTTGGGCTTGTTTTAGGCGGAGGTCTAGGCCGAAGAAGAGGCCGGCGATTTCTCCGTAGGTGCGGCCGTTCATCGATTGGAAGGTGGTGGATCGGAGGGCGGCTTGTTCTTCCAGGATTAGGGCGCGGGCCTCTTCTTGGCGGGGGGCGGGGAATTGGTTGACGCGGTATTCGATGCGGCGGTCGTAGAGGTCCTGTTCGGCACGGAGGTTGACGGCTTTGACTTCGTCGAAGGCGCGTTGGGCTTCTTCGGCTTCTTTGCGGAGGGATTCGAGTTGAGTTTCCAGGGTTGATCGCTGGTCAAGGGTTTCCGCGACTTCGAGGGCTTTGGTGAGTTGTTGGAGCTTTAGGTTGAGCCGGTTCTTGTGGGTGATTGGCCCCATCACCATGTCTCGGGAGTCTTCGAGGGCTTGAAGGTAGGGGCGGAGTTCGAGTGGGCAGGCTTCCATGGGTTTTGTGACTGTTTATAGAATTATTCTTGCCTTGGTGAGGGGTGGTCGGCGGTGGAAGCTTTGCCGCAAGTTCAGAACGATCTGGAGTTCGAAAGGCTCTCGCCCCTCACCCCTGCCCCTCTCCCCCGGAGGGGAGAGGGGCTCTGAGGCGCTCTCAGCTGCCCGGCACTCCGTCCCCACGGTGCCACCTTAGTCTCGTGCCTCGCTCCAAGGGGCACCGTCTCCGGAGCCACTCCGGCGAGTGGCGGTCCGGGGAGAGGGACGGGTTCTGAAACCTAGGTGAGCCGCCGGAGGTAAGACGAGAGAGACGATGATTCAGTTGCTCCTTCCCAGCATTGTCGCCCTCGGTCAAGCGGTTCAGCCGACCGTCGTGACGCCGTACGACGTGATCACCAAAATGCCCTGGGATGCCGCCAAGCAGGGGCCGTTGGTGGCGGTCTGTCCTTGGCGGACCGTGCAGGGCACGACGCTGGACGAGCTGGACCGGAAGTCCGTGGTGGTGGGGGCGGTGACGGCGGTGGTGCCGAAGGGGATGGTCACGGTTAACTCGCGGTTTACGACGGCGCCGAATATGTATGAGGGGATGCCGCAGAACGCGAAGGTGATGTATCTGATGCGATCGCTTTCGCCGTCGCAGTGGACCAAGGCCAACGGCGCGGGGATCTCGTTGGGGGACTGCAGTGGGGAGCAGGCGGCGGTGATGGATTCGATTCTGCCGAAGCCGTTTTCGTACTCGATGGGGGAGATCATGGAGGGGAACTCGATCCGGAACCCGACCGGGCCGAAGGACATGATCACCTTGAGCGACGCCGACCGGGCGAAGGTGAAGGTGCGAATCATCCGCCACCTGGAGATCCAGATCGCGATTGAGAACGACGGCGGTTGGACGGGGACTTCGATCGACGAAGACGAGAAGCCGGGGATGAAAATGCCGTTTCTCCCGCTGAGCTCGGACGACGAGTTTGGCCAGAAGGTGCTGGTGCGCGGGCCGAACGTTCCGCGGAAGACGCAACTCAACCTGGAGGATGCGCGGCTGGGCGCTTCGATTCCGTTGGTGACGGGGGAATCGGTGGGCCAGCTGGTCGCCCGAATCGGCACGGCGACCCACATCAAATTCGTGGCCGACCCGCACTTTGCGCCGATGCGCATGGTGGAGAAAGGGGCGACGGCGTCGGCGCGGGACCTGCTCGGGGCGCTCAGTTGGGGAGTGTTCGGCACCTATCGGCGGCTGGGCGACAGCTACATCCTGACGAACGATCTGGAAGGGATGGCGGCGCATCAGGCGCGGCTCGCGGTGTGGGAGGACGGGCTGAAGAAGGTGGTGGACGAGCGGATGTCGCTTTGGCGCGAAGAGATCTCGAAGACCGAGGGGTTCCGGCGGATCGGGTACCGGTCGCCCACCTACGACGGGCTGACCCAGACGGAGATGGCGAACCTGGAGGCGAACGAGAAGCCGCGGAACTCGCCCGCCTTCTTCCCGGTGAGCCAGGCCAGCAAGCCGGTGGCCGACGCGGTGAAGAACTGGAAGTTCGGCAACAAGATCGACAAGGACAAAGTCGGCGTGGGCTCTTCGCTCCGGTTCCAGATCATCCTCCCGGACGGGCAGCGGGCCTGGTCGCAGCCTTGGCTGGGGAACGGGGACATGTTCAAGGAGAAGGCGTACGTTTGGGCGCCCCCGAACCCGGCGCCGGTGGCGTTGCCGTTCGAGGGATCGAAGGTGGCGAGCCTGGTGCTGAAGGCCGAGACGCCGGTGGAGGCGCGGCAGATGGTGAGTCGGGTGGCGAAGGCGGGCGTACCGGAGCTGCTGTTGGAGACCTCGAACCCCGCGGCCTTGGCGGCGGCGGTGGCGGATGGGAAGGCGAAGAACGTGAAGGTGGGGCTGGCGGCGCGACCGTGGGCATTGGGTCCGGGGGAGACGAGCGCGGACCCGGACCGGACGGCGACGGGGGACCACGGGAAGAGCCTGGTGGAGCAGAAGGCGAATATTCCTTCCTGGACCTGGCTCTGGCAGGACATCTCGGCCTATCCGCCGGTGACCCGGGAGGCGATCGCGCCGAACGATTCGGCGACGAACCGGCACATCGCGGCGGTGGCCGCGCTGGCGGCGGTGCCGGGCCTGGAGCGGCTGGTGCTGCTGGACCTTTATTCACCCGGTTACGGGAAGGAGGTCAGTTGGAGTAGCGGTTCGTACTTCTACTCCACCGCGATGGACCACTTCCTCGCGGAGGGCTATACGGATACGTTGCGTCAGGCATACCTGGCCGCGAACGGGGCCGACCCGTTGGATTTGACCACGCAGATCCTCCGGACGGAGGTTCAGCTGGAGCCGGTCTGGTACGAGTCGTATGGCAACGGGGACGAGGATCGGAAGTGGCAGGCGGCGAAGGGGAAATGGAGTTTGGAGCGGGCGATGGCTTTGGTTCGCGCCTTGCCGGGTCACGTCGTTTGGATGCCGGGCGCTCCGCCGAGCAACCACTTGCCGCCGCTGCCGGCGGTCTCGCTGTATCGCTTCACGGGCGAACTGCCGGAAGCGCCGCAGGATTTCGGCGGCGGACCGTTACCGGAGGCGGCGGTGGCGCAGGTGTATCAGATGTCGGACGATACGGATCTGCCGCAGCGGAATCGGGTGGCGGATCGATTGCGCAAGGCGATGGTGAGCGGGAAGAAGCCGATCATGCTGGACTTCTCGTCGGTGGCTCCGGGCAAGCTGGATGTGGTGCTGGGGCGGTGGGTGAAGGGGGCGTGACCAGCCTAGAGAAATGCTGGGAAAGGCGCGCAAAACGTGCGACTTTGGGGGCCGGAATCGGAACCTAGTAGCTTCAGGAGTATGCCTTGAGGTGGGCGCCATCCGATATTTCGGGAACATGCCCCCCGCACCTCTGCCGAACGATGAAGTCGGCCGCCTCCAGCGGCTTCATTCGCTCGACCTCTTGGATACGGAGGCCGAGTCGGGGTTTGACGATCTCGTGTTGGCGGCCGCCGCGCTGATGAATGTGCCCATCGGCCTGGTTTCCCTCGTCGACGAGGCTCGCCAATGGTTCAAGGCGAAGGTCGGAACGGAGGTCTGCCAGACTTCGCGGGATGCGGCGTTCTGCTCTCACGCGATTCTGAAGCCGACCCCGCTGGTGGTCCCGGACGCAACGCTGGACCCGCGCTTCTGCGACAGCCCGCTCGTAACCGGCGAGCTTGGCATTCGGTTCTATGCCGGCGCGCCCATCGCGGTCGGGGGATACGCGATCGGAAGTTTGTGCGTCAACGACCGGGTTCCCCGGCAGCCGTCGGAGCGGCAGATCGAGGGTCTGGCCGCGCTTGCGCGGCAGGCGGCAACGCTCATCGAGGCTCGCGGAGATGCCGAGCGGGCGCGGCAGGCCGAGGAGAAGGCCCGGGAGAACGAGATGATGCTGCGGGCGGCGGCGGAGTCCAGCTTCGATACCTTCTCGATCCTGCGGCCTTTGCGCGGGGAGAGCGGGCGGGTCGAGGATTTCGAATTCGTCCTCGTCAACGAACAGGCCGCGAAGTTCCTGGGCGCGTCAGATGTGGTGAGCATCGTCGGCCACTCGCTGCTCGAGACCTTGCCCACCAGCAACGGGCGGCAGTTCTGCGCCATTTTCGCGGGGGTTCTGGAGACGGGTGAGTCCTTCGAGGTCGAGTACGTCTCGCAGATGCCGGCCATGTTCGGCCGGTGGGTGCGGATAAAGGCCTCGCGGGCGGGGGACCGGATTGCGGTGACCGGGCAAGACATCCACGATCGGCGACAGGCCATGGAGGATTTGCGGATGGCGCAGATGGGGCTGACCGCTACGTTCGACGCGGTGCAGGTGGGGATCATGGTGGTCTCACCGGAAGGGATCGTTTTGCGCGCTAACCCGGAGGCGGAGCGGACGCTTGGCTTGGAGGCCGGCGCGACCCAGTTCGTTGGCGCGAAGCTGGAATTCGAGACCCTTGCCATCGACGGCTCCCCGCTTCCCACGCTGGATCGACCGGTGGCGAGTGCGCTTACGGGGATGTCGGTGCGCGGACAGATGATGCGGCTTCGCTGGCCGGATGGACGGGAGATGTGCATCAACGCCAACGCCGTCCCTTTGTGGCGGGAGGGCGAGAAGAAGCCTTACGCGGCCGTTTGCAGCTTCTTGGACATGACGACGGAGATCGAACAGCGGCAGCAGCTGGACCAGCGGTATACGGAGATTTCGGAGGCGAATATCGTCCTCGAGTGCCAGCGGTACCAGCTTGAGCTGGCGAACGAGCGGCTTGCCGCGCTGGCGACGACGGACGGATTGACGGGTCTGCTCAACCACCGCTCGTTCCAGGAGTTGCTCGATGGCGCGATCGCGAGGGCGGACCGGTCGGGTGAGCCGCTTTCGCTGCTGCTGCTGGACGTCGACCACTTCAAACGGTTCAACGACGATCTGGGGCATCAAGCGGGAGACGCGGTGCTCAAGGGGTTGGCCTCGGTGCTTTCGCGAGCTTGCCGGGAGGGAGACATGATCGCCCGGTACGGCGGCGAGGAGTTCGTCGTGGTTATGCCGGGTTTGGGGGCGGACGGAGCGGTGGACGTGGCCGAGCGGCTTCGGCTCTCGATCGAGACCGCGCCTTGGACGGATCGCGGCGTGACGGCAAGTATCGGGGTGGCGACGTTTGTCCCCGCCGATTCTAAAGGTGAGCTCATTCGGGCGGCGGACGGGGCGCTCTATCGGAGCAAGCACTCCGGCCGGAACCGGGTTACGCTTGCCGAGCGGGAGCCCTGGCGGCTCGTGTCCTTCGAATCCGGTAGCCCTGGCTGGTAGCAGGTCAACCGTAGGTCCGGCGGAGTGAGCCGGGCAAGAGTGTTAAGGTTGCGGCCACTAAGAAAAGAGGCCGTTTCCTTTGTCGTCGTTTATGTTATCATTGCCAAGTTACCCGTGGTAAACCACGGGTAAACGGGTGCGCTGCTTCAGGTCAATCGATCGGAACGGCGCGCCTTGTCGATCTATTCGACAAGAGCAGTGAATTATGATTAAATGTAAATTGATTGATTGTAAGGTCTTCGTCTCGCTCGCGGTAGTCGGTATCGCGGCCATGCTGCCGAGCCAGGTCCATGCGACGGAGCTGGTGACCAACGGCGGTTTCGAGACGAGCACCTCTGGTAACGGGCAAGTGGACTTTAACACCAGCTTGACCGGATGGTCCGTTTCGGGCGGATACACCTTCCTCTTCAGCCCTGGAGCGGGCACGAGCGGCACCACCGCGGACACGACCGGCGCGGACGGTGAGTACGGAAACCTTGGCCTCTGGGGTCCTGGCAACGGCGTGGCGAATGGCCTGACCAACAGCCCGACCGGCGGTAACTTTATCGCGCAGGACAGCGCGTTCCAGCAGTCGCCGATCACGCAGACCATCAGCGGGCTGACGATCGGTCAGACCTACAACCTCAACTTCGACTGGGCCGCCGCGCAGCAGCTTGGATTTGATGGCGATACCTTTGACCAGTGGCAGGTGTCGCTCGGAAGCGAGCAGCACAACACCTCGACGGTCAATCTTTCCAGCCATGGTTTCAGCGGTTGGATGCACGAGACCTTCCAGTACACGGCGACGGCGCCCAGCGAGACGCTCTCGTTCTTTGCCGCGGGTGGCCCTCCCGGCGTTCCCCCGTTCGCTCTGCTGGACGGCGTTTCTCTTCAAGCCGTGCCTGAAGCGGGTACCGGAATGGCCGTGATGACCGGTCTGATGGGCTTCAGTGCTTTCGCTCGCCGCCGCGCTCGCTCGCGTGCGCGTTCCGCGAAGTAAGCGCCCTCGCATCAGTAAGCGCGGCATGCAAACGACCCTTGTGGGACACAATCCCCTAGGGTCGTTGCCGCATATCGCGAGTAAGGCCAGCAGTTATGTTTCTGATCGATCTCCTTCGGATGGCCGCCTGGCTGGCGGTTCTGGTCGTCATTTTCGTGCCGCTCGAGCACTTTTTCGCCGTCCAGCCTCACAAACCGCTGCGCAAGCAGATCGGCGTCGATCTCTGTTACTACTTTCTAAACAGCCTGCTGCCCGCCCTTATCCTGAGTGTGCCGGCCAGCCTCTTGGGTTGGGCTACCTTGCACGTGTTGCCGGTTGGGCTGCGGGAATACATGGGCGCCCTCCCCTTCTGGGCGAAAGCTTTTCTCGGCCTACTGGCGGGAGAGACCGGTTACTACTGGGGGCATCGCTGGAGTCACCAGATTCCGTTCCTGTGGCGATTTCATGCGCTCCACCACAGCGCGGAGGAGATGGACTTCCTCGTCAACACCCGCGCCCATCCGCTCGACATGGTGTTCAGCCGCTTCTGCGGCCTCGTGCCGATGTACGCCCTTGGCTTGGCGGGCACGGGAGGCGCGCTCAAAGGCGCGGCGCTGCCGATCGTCGTCACCCTCATCGGAACCTCCTGGAGCTTCTTCGTCCACGCCAACCTGCGCTGGAAATTCGGCCCCCTAGAGTGGCTGGTCAGCACTCCGAGATTTCACCACTGGCACCACACAAAGACCGGCCCGTTCAATCGCAACTACTCCTCCACCTTCCCCTGGCTCGACCGCCTGTTCGGTACGCACCACCTACCCCAGGATTGGCCCGAGTCGTACGGCCTGAAATCGGGCTTCCCGACCGACATGCTGGACCAACTCTGCTATCCGTTCGCGCCGAAGGAGACCTCGGCGGCCTATCGGGAGAAGAGCGTTGTCGAGGAGACGGCGGATCCGGGTTAGGGGAAATATACTTGACGGATCACGCGGGGTAGCGATCCTTACCGCACTATAGGGAGACGCAAGTAAATACCGACAAGGCGACGCAAGTAAATACCGACCACTGATCCGATGGTCAAGCCCGACGCCGAGTAGGCGGCATCCCTCAGAGAGTGCTCGCGCCATCCGGCAACGGCAACGGCCACGCCAAGCGACACCACGAAACCGAGCAAGAACATAAGCGGTGACGCCCGCAGGGGATGCTTCATTGTCCAAGCGTTAAAGGCTCGCACTTCCCGATTGTTGCACAACCTTCCCGGCTCGGCACTGTATCATTTTGATTCGCCGATATTTGAGTGGTCTTGAACGGCGCAGGCAAAGGGAAAACAAGGTCCTGAGGACTTCGCACAGAACGCCTTTCGTATCTTCGAACAAGCGATAGGCGAGACACCTAAAGAAGAGCCCACCCAAAGAGAAGAACGCGGCGGCTGTCGAGTTGGGGGGCAACAATATACTTCGCTCACCACGCGTTGTAGAATAGGCCGATGGGTGAGATCGTCAGATCGAGTAACCGACTCAAGGCTCCAGCGGTCTTTCGCTACTGGGGCAGGGTCTTGGCTATCGCCTACTCTCAGAGCGGCATCGGCACGTGGGCAGGCTTGGGGATCAGCCTGTCTATATCAATCGCACTCGCTTACATCGGGGCGATTGTGTCACGGCAACCACCCAAAGAGGCTTCGAAGATGATTCAATACATCATCGAAGTGTTCGCCGGGATCATGCTTTTGGCCATCGTCTCAGGACTGATAAAAACGCCTCCCCGCTTGGATGCCGAACTAGCCGAACGCCTGCGTTTGGCAGAAGACGAGGCGTTTTGGAGGCAACAGAAGTACCGCCTGAGTGTTCTCGAAAACATCAAGACGGCGTATCTCATCGAGAAAAGCAATGGGACACCGCAAGACCTCGCTGATCAGGCAAGGACCGTGATTAGTGGCCCACCGTTTGACTTTATAGAGATGAAACTAAAAGGCCTTGGGGAAACGTGGGACTTCGAAGAAGTGCGCAGAATCGAAAGGGAAGGCAAAGCGACTGAACCGGACGATGTGGGGTAGGCCCATCCAGATCCCACTAAGCGCCTAGTCCTCTTCGCGCTCGTGGTCCTCTTCTAGGTGTTCGCGCTCGCGCTTGTCTATCTCAGACTTGGGCACGGCCATAAGACGCCGCGTGAAGTCGGCGAACACCTGAAACTCAGGGTTCGTCGGCAGATCAGCGGCGGTTGGGTTTGGCTTCTCTTTCTTTTTGGCCATAAGGCTCCTTACACTTTGCCCGTCAATTCCTTGTACGTCACTCGGCGTCCCGAAACTTGAGATAGGGCGGAAACGAACCGGCCCGCGTCGTTACCCTTGCGGGTGTTGAACCGGAACGTGTACTCGTCCAGGTATCGGGAAAGGTGGGCGGCGTTCACCGCGACGTACGTTCCGCGCATGGTGCGCTTCAGCAGGCTCCAAAAGTTCTCCATGCCGTTGGTCGAGACTTGGCCCGCCACGTACTCGTAGGCGTGGTCTACGACCTCATGGCGGTACCAGTTGGGCAGAGTCGTATAGGACGGGTTGGCGTCGCTGTAGAGCTTGTGTCCTGAAGGACGTTCGCGCGGACGAGAGGCACGAGGGTAGAGCTACGGGTGTTCTTCACGTGGTACAGCCGGACTTCCCCGTTGCGCTCCATCAGACCCATAACCACCTGCTTATCACCGTGGGAGCCGAGTCCGTAGCCCTTCTCTTCCCGCTTGCGCTTGTGCATGTTGTTCACCTTGCCGCCGATGAACGTCTCATCAATCTCGACTTCCGGGCCACCCTTGCCGCCCATCATGTCGAAGGACCCGGAGCGCATCGCTTCGCGGATTCGGTGAAGCATGAACCACGCGGTTTTCTGCGTTACTCCCAAAGCGCGGTGAAGCTCGTAGGACGAGATGCCGTTCTTGGCTCCGCAGATCATCCAGATAGCCGGGAGCCACTTGGAAAGCTTGATCGGCGAATCCTCGAAGATCGTTCCGACCTTGATTGAGAACTGCCGAGCGCAAGCCTTGCACTTCCAGATACGGCGGGTAGCCAGGAAGTAGTGAGACGTGTTCCCGCAGGACGGGCAACCTACAACGCCGTCCGGCCATCGAATGGCCGAGAGCGTGCGGTGGCAAACATCCTCGTCCGAGAAGTACCGCATGGCTTCTACGAGGGTCGTCGGGCCGGGAATCGCTTTCACTCTTCTATTATACCATCACTTTGAGAAGTTGACGCACCAGATAGAACTTATTTCCTCTCTAATTCTGCCAAGAATTCATTTAGACGAGAAAGGTAGTTGTCGAAGGACCCGTACAAGTGCGCCTCTCCTGACTGAGGGATGAAGCGCAAGCCGGTGGTGCTATGGAATCTCGCTAGGTACCGATCACCAAGATTATCTATTAGGAACTTTTCGATAGATTCCTCCCACGCGACGAATTCAATTACCGTTGATGTCCTGTTATGTTCAGAGAGATCTCTCTGAAGCCGAGATCCTTGGCTAATGAATTCACCGAGACGCTCTTTTATCGCATCGTGATCGCGGTCCTGACGAATTTCGAAGTACATTCTTGGCGCTTCAAAAACCATCGTGATAAGCAAGAAGGCTCCAGAGACGTATAGGGCAAAAATGGCCGCTTCCTTGAAGGGCTGATGATGAAGCCATTGGTAGAGGGCCCCAGTTAGTCCAGACGCCATTACGCCGCCCCACCCCCAAACGCCACTCTTCGTGATGGATCGGTGCAACAAGATGGCGTAATAACGGACCGTAATGAAACGCTCCCTTCTTGGGCGCACAGGTACCATCCCGCCATTCTACAACCCTTGGTGAGCCAAGGAAACGACGTCAACAAGTCAAGCCCCCGCCTCTGGTGAGCGAAGTATATTGTTGCCAGTTGGGGCGGTTAGGTGGTCTGAAGGGTGGAAAGGCTCGGGCAGAGAAGCTAACACCGGAACAGCGTTCCGAGATTGCTCGGAACGCTGTTAAACCTAGGTGGCGCCGTCAATCGACGTCGGTCTCGGCGAAGGGGACTTGAACCCCTCACGGCCTAGGCCCCGGAAAGTCCCTCTCGGCATCTTCCACACGTCTACATTCCGCAACTCCGAGATGCGCTCCGATGATACCGCAACCTAATTGCGCCCCACTTTCACCCCGTGGCAACCCGGAGTTCCACCGTATACTTGCGCTGTGGAGAAGTTCTTTCGTCTGATCGCGACTAACCCTCTTGCCATCGGCATCTTCGTGTTCACCGTCGCATTCACAAGTGGCATGATCTCCGCAGCCTTTAGGCTCCCACATGCTCACATCGAGCGGGTGTTGCCAATTTCGTTAGGGCTATCCCTCTTCATGGTTGCCCTCGTGTTCCTTCCTAGGCGCACCAGATTACGCAAATAGATTGCGCCCCACTTCAAACTCATCCCCTCTCCGTCGTATACTACGTCCCGTGGTCGAAGCAAGCCTGTTCCTGAAGAACCTCGTCTTGATCGGGGGCGGCATCTTCGCCGGGGCTTGCCTTGGCATCCTGTATCGGCGCGTTAAGGCACGCAAAGCCCAGTGAACGCAATCTATTTGCGCACCTGCTCAAACTGATACACTACCTGCGAGAGGCTAAGACAGCGCCAAGAAACGCAGGCACCATCGCGAAGGCTAGGAACAGGATTGTCCCCACGAGGAAGGCTTCGCTGCAAGATCCTTGGTAGCGCGTCTTTCTGCGGGCAATGAGGGAGACGACGTAAAGAATCGCAAGAACTAGGATCGCTAAGGTGGCGACTCCTTTGGGGTTCTCCACAACCCTTCCTTTCCAGTTCTACCCACTGGCCGTCTTTCCAACTCCGACACGTCGGGCGCATCCTCCGCTTTGATGGTCAGGATCCTGCCCACGGCCTTGGGGAACTCCATTGGGTCTTGTCCTCTCCGCCAACGTGGCAGAAAAGGCCTTGCGGTAATAATACACCGTTTGTCGGTCAATTAAAGCGGTGACTAGGGCCAAAGTCCCAAAAGAAAATTTAAAGCAATAAAATAACTAAAATCACCGGGATTTCACCGAGAAAAAACGAGGATTTGAACCTAAATTCACGCTCCCAAAAAACCGCGTTGAACCTAACCCTCCGCCACATTAGTAAGAAAAACCAACCCAAAAACCCAAAAGTAGGACCTCTCAAAACCCCTCGCCCCTCCAGAGGAGAGGGGCGCTTGTGCCTCGCCCCCAAGGGGCCATCTGCGGAGTTACTTCTTTCTCGACGGTGGGTAGACGGCAAAATTGTAGAGGGAGATGCCGAAGTCGGTGGCTCGTTTTAGGCAGTAGACGCGGACGTAGCGGGTGACGGTAGTTTTGATGGGGATGGATTCGGCGCCGCCGACGCTGTCCTGGGTGCTGTAGACGTCCTTCCAGGTCTCCCCGTCGAGGCTGGTCTGGATGGCGTAGGCGCTGGCATAGGCCTCTTCCCAGTGAAGTTCGATGCGGCCGACCGACTTGGTGGAGAGGAGGTCAATGGAGATCCAGGGGTTTGCTTCGCGGGCAGAGCTCCAGCGGGTGCTGTCGTCGCCGTCAACGGCGCTTCCCGGACCAAGATCGCCGACGTCCTTTCTATCCTCGACGGAGGAGGCGGAGACGACCTTATTGCGGGCGAGATCCGAGCCGAGGATGGCGGCGGATTGGGCTTCCTGCATGAAGGGGATCGCCTTGGTGAAGGTCTTGGCGAAGACCATCTTGGCGCGGCTTCGGATGTCGCGAGAGGAGGAGCCGAACTCCAGGTCGTAGGTTCCGGCGTCGGCCTTCCACTGCTTGCCGGCGACGTCGCAGTAAGCAAGGGCGCGCGGAGGGACGGCGAAGGTGAGGGACTTGGTCTCGCCGGGGGCGAGCATGACCTTCTTGAAGCCCTTGAGCTCACGAACCGCCTTGTCGATCTTGGGCTTGGGGTCGTGGACGTAGAGCTGCACGACTTCGGCGCCGGCCCGTTTGCCCACGTTGGTAATGCCGATCGAAGCGATCCGGGTGCCGTCGGCGGTCGGCGCGGAGAGGGTGGGGACGCCGTACTTGAACTGGGTGTAACTGAGACCGTATCCGAACGGGAAGGTCGGCACGATGCCCTGCTTATCGAAGTGGCGGTAGCCGACGTAGATGCCTTCCTTATAGCGAACGGTGCCTTTGACCCCAGGAAAGTTCCCGAAGTCGGGATACTGCTCGCGGCGGGCGGCGAGGGTGTCGGGCAGTTTGCCGGACGGGTTGACGTCGCCGAAGAGGACGGCGGCGAGAGCGGCGCCTCCCTCTTGCCCGGGGAACCAGGTCTCGACAAGCCCCGGGACGGACTTGATCCAGCGGCGCATGTCGACGGGAGTTCCGTTGTTTAGGACCACGATCGTCCGCTTGTTAACGGCGGCAACGGCTTCGATAAGGGCGTCCTGGTTGCGGGGCAGGAACATCGAGGGGCGGTCCTGCCCCTCGCCTTCATCGCCCGACGTGCTCACGACGACGACGGCCACATCGGAGGCCTTGGCGGCGGCGATGGCTTCGCCGTATGGAATGGCTTCCGGCTTCAGCCAGTTGAACCGGAGGACGGAAGAGCCCCCACCTTGGAAGAATTCGACCCGAACATCATAGGTGTGTCCGGCCTCAAGTTCGATGGTGCCGGGATAGGCGGTTTCGCCGCCAAGGTGCCATTGGTCGATGACGGGTTTGCCGTCGACGAAAAGACGGCAGCCGTCGTCGGCGGTGAGGGTGAAAGTGTAGGTCCCGGAGACGGGGGCGGTGAGTTTGGCGGTCCAGCGGGCGCTGTAGTCCGTAGCGGGGACGCCCGGAGCGGGAGAGCCATCGGCGACCTCGATGTGGTTTTCCGAACGAGAAATGACCGGGGTTCCCTGAAGTTCGCGACCTTTGAAGTACTCCGCCTTTACGCCGGTCAGAGCCGTCGTGGGGATGGCCTCACCGTTAATATCGCCTCGGGCGTATCGAACCGTGGTTCCCTTGGCGGCGGCGTTTCGGATGCCGTCAAGCGGCTGGACGGCGTAGAAGGGGGTGACGGTGGGGCTACCGGCGGCGCCGACCTCCATGTTCTTGGCGGCGGAGCCGATGACGGCGATGGAGCGAAGCTTCTGCCGGTCGAGAGGGAGGACGTTGCCCTGATTCTTAAGGAGGACGATGCCCTTACTGGCGGCTTCGAAGGTCAGTTTCCGGTGAGCCGGAGAGTCGACCAGCTTGTGGTTAGGAACCTTCGGTCCATCGAGGAGGCCGACCCGGATCACGGTGCGGAGGATGCGGCGGGCGTTCTCGTCGACGGTGGTCTGGGTGATCTGTCCGCGCTCGACGGCGCGGGCGATGGTCTCCTTTCGAAGAAGTCCGGGTCCGGGCATCTCCAGATCGTTGCCGGCGTTGACGACGCCGACGGTCTCGTGGACGCCGCCCCAGTCGGACATCACCATGCCGTCGAAGCCCCAGCCTTTCTTCAGGACGTCAGTCAGGAGGTAGTGGTTGGCGCTGGAGTGGTAGCCGTTGACCTTGTTATAGGACGACATGACCGTCCAGACCTTCCCTTCCCGGACGGAGGCCTCGAAGGCCGGGAGGTAGATCTCGCGGAGCGTGCGCTCATCGACCTTGACGTCGACGTAGCCGCGGTCCAGCTCCTCGTTGTTGGCGGCGTAGTGCTTCACGCAGGCGGCGCAGCCGGTGCTTTGCATGCCTTGGATGTAGCCGACGGCGAGGCGGGAGGCGAGGTAGGGGTCTTCGCTGAAGTATTCGCCGTTGCGCCCGCCTAAGGGGGAGCGGTGGATGTTGACGGCCGGTCCGAGGAGGATTTGGACGCCGGTGCCTTTGTTGAGGGCCTCTTCGCCGATGGCTTTACCGACGCGGCCGATGAGTTCGGGGTCCCAGGTGGAGGCCATGGCGACACCGCTCGGGAACGCGGTCGCGGGTCCTTCGGTGCTGGGCATTCCGCCACGGACGCCTTGGCCGGCATCGGCCATGGGGATGGCGGGGACGCCGAGGCGGGGGATGGGGCGGGTGGTGAAGCCGGTGCCGGTGAGGAGGTCCATCCGCTCCTCGGGGGTGGTCCGGTTGAAAAGATCTTCGACGCGCTTCTCGAGGGGGGCTTTGCGGTCTCGGTAGATGGGGGTCTCGGCTTTGAGGGCCTGAGCGGTGAGCAGGAGGGCGGCGGTCGCGAGCATCTGGTTTTTAAGACGGTCCGCAAGCGCGAACCCCACGGTGCAATGATCCCACAATCTGGAGTCGGGGGTGGTCGATCTTTGAAATGTGACTTCGACTGGCACACTCTCGCCCCTCGTACCTCGCTCCAAGGGGCACCATCTCCGGAGCCACTCTGGCGAGTGGCGGTCCGGGGAGG
>FTBF01000088.1_pt1 | contig 15571 bp, 8 predicted proteins | sample 1639301 | NCBI WGS metagenome assembly FTBF01 (sample SAMEA3914864, study PRJEB12502) | metagenome | biome: forest; material: soil | place: USA | collected 2012-03-12 | depth 0.3 m
AACCCGCGCAAGTTCAGGATGCCGGTGGACGGTTCCGAGTGCTGGCAAGCGATCGCTTCATCTACGTTTTCCGTCAGTCGACGGGGGGCACCTTGCTTGCAACAAGATTCCGGTTGCTTCGGCAAGGGTCAGCGGCCACCCCGCTTCGGACGTCCTACTCGCTCGACCCGGTTTGGGAAGTGCGATTCCAACTCAGCGGTAAGCCCGATACTCCCGCCAGCAAGAAGGATGTTCAAAGCTACCTTTCCCTCGAAAAGGAGCCGTTCTATGAGCCTACGTTCGAACTCTCGATGGTCAAGGGCGTGGCCAACGGCAACTTCGATGTGGAGTTCGTGCCCGGAGGCCCCGGAGGGCGCTTGGTTTGCCACGTCTTCGTGCTGGATACGAGCGGCAACATGGTAGCGGTCTATTCGATTCCGCTCGACGAAGATGGCCGCTTCGATCTCTCCGGCCTTCCGACCGACAACACCGGCGTTCTGCCGACGATGGGTTTTGACCTAAAGAGCGACGATGGAAAGCCGTTCGTGCTGAAAGGTTCCCCCTCGCTCGAGATGTATCTCAAGCAGGAAAGCGTTTCTTCGGGCGACAAAAACTTCTATGCCAAGCGGAGCGGCCGATTGCTGTTCGCCCTATCGGGCCACACGGACAGCAACCCCGATACGCTCATGACCGTCGACTTCGCCCTCGCCAACGATGGAGCGCTGGCAAGACCACCCTCAACCATCGTTCTCAGCCCGGTTGGAGCCGCACCCTACACCGGAGTCTTCGATCGAACCACCTACATCGGCTTCGATGCGGTCACCCTGCCTCCCGCCTTTAGTGTGAAGGTCTGGGTTTACCCCGAGGCCGATAACCTCTCTCGACAATCGGTCTTGCTTGATCGGAAAGGCAATCTCGCCTGGTTCGACATCATCGATGGAACCCGCTTGGAGATAGGTCTGGGTTCGGCCACCACCTCCTATCTCTGCACAACTCCTCCGAACACGATTCGGAAAAACAGTTGGAGCGAGATCGAAGTCCGTTTCGACTCGGGCGCTTCAACGAAGTTTGAAATTTTCGTAAACGGGGGCAAGGTCGAATGCAACTCCGTTGGAGATGGCGCGCCGAACTGCTCGTTCGACACGATCGGCGGGACCACCGAAGGATTCGTCGGCAATATCGACGATGTTCGGATCTATAGCAAGGCGGTGCCGGACCCGGCGAATCTCCTTGCTGGATTCGCTCTAACGACGATCGACTACGCCGTAGACGGCCAGGCGACCACGCCCAACGACGCGCCGAGCGGCAAGCCCGGAACGGTTCATGGCGTCTATCTCATTCCTTCGACTAGCCCCCTCGCCAACGAGGCTTCCGGGACGCCGATCTGGGATGGCGGACTTACGATCTACGCGGGGTATTTCAAAGACCTCGCGGCATACGGAGAGCTGAACTCTTCGCCGGTGCTCTTCTCCGGAAGCGACGGTCTAATTCACTGCTATTTCAAAGGAAAAGACAGCCAGTTCAGCGTTATGCAATACGACACGCGTACCACGCGTGCCGTCTTCCAGTCCTCCTGGAACACCATCACCGGCCCGAGCGAAACGGGCAGCGTTCAATACATCCTGCTGCATGCGGGCGCCGCGCTCAACGCTACGACGATAACTCTCGGAGACCCATCCGCCTCGAGTCTGAAGGAGTACTTCGGCGATGTCGTCGCAACGACGCCTCTCGGCGGTATCGAGACTTGGAAGGGTGTGCCCCGAAGCCTGGACCGCTTCGTGGACATCTTTGCGGGTCAGTTCGCCTCCGATCCAAATGACCGTCGCCTTTCGAACGGAGCCACTTCGTTCTATGACGTCCTCGGCAAGTACCACACTGCCTACCTCCCGATACCGCAGAGTGCCTCGGCGTCGCTTTTGGCGGTTGTGGACCGGTATCCAGACAAGCTACGCCTGAAATCGGTCGAATTCAGTTCCCCGGCCGCTGGGACTCTTGCCGGAACCTTCACCTTCGACGTGGTTCGTTGGGGCAAAACTTACACCCAGGTGTGGCCTGATCTGCCGGACAAGGTTGGGCCGCTGCTGGACATTCTCGCCGGGAGTTCAAGCAGCTACGACTATCGGCGAAGCGATAACTTTAGTCTCCGTTCCTATAGTCTCACGGCTTCCTCTTCCCTGCCGAGCGGCAACCGGGTCATCACATTCGTCGATTCGACGATTGAAACGGTTACCACGTTTACGGTTGAGGACGACGTGGTCCCAGCGACCGAAACGCCGGATCCGTTGCTTTGCTTTGTGCGAATGGAGGTCACCGTGGCGGGAGTGGTCAAGAAAGCCACTTGGGCAAAGGTGCCCCGAGGGCAGGTTGCCTTTGCCGCGGTGTTGGAAGGCAGCTCGGTTGATTACGAGTACGCGACGAATGCAACCGAGGACTGGAAGGTGATTGGAGATCTGCTTCTCGTCCTGACCGATGGGATGGATGCGACCGTGGTCAATCGATCGGGTTCCCCGGTGCCCGACGACGGAATGCTGGTAGGAGCGGGGATCTTCCGTGCTTTCGTTACGGCGCCCCTCGTGGACTCGGACACGATGGACGCGAAGAAAGCCACCGCCAGTTCTTTCCAAAAGGCGTGGATTGCCGATGGAGGACTTGACGTGCCTCTTCTCGCAGGCTCGACGATGTTCCGGGCCTACGCCCCCGACAAACCGCACAGTGGGGGAGCGGCGGCGGTTTCCAATACTTCGACGCTCACGGACGGCACCGCGAACCTTATCCAACAGGGAGCAAACGGAGGCTGGATCGAGGAATCGGATCGGCGGACGCTGGGCTACGACTACGACAACTGGGTCAACTATTCGGTCAAAGAAGAGGAGGCGCCAAACATTGGCCGCTTGACGATCCCGGGCGACCTGACGCTTGAGATGTGGTGCAACCCGAAGCCATGGGAGGCTTCTCCCAGCTCCTTGCGTCAACGCCTTCTTACCTTCTCGCGTCCTCAGTCGCCTGACGTTGGCGAGGCGAACGTGCAGTATCTAGCGGCGCTAAAGCCCTGCCCGAGTCTTCGGTGCGATAACTCGACGAACCTGCGAACCGGCGTGGCGAACGAAGGTAACGGAACGTTTCTGATGTGGCTCTGCCCGAACGCGTTGGCGGGCACAGCGCCTTGGACGATTGCCTCGCTACGGACGATCGGACCCCTCGAAGCGATTGTGACGGTGACGTTGAACGATCAGAACAAGGTTGTTCTTAGTTGCCCGATCTCGACGGGCTCAAACCCGATCGTAAGCCCGACTGCAGTGAACGTCGGTGAATGGCGCCAAGTCGGCTTCACGATCGAGACCAGCTACGCGAGCAAGACCTACACCTTCAAACTGGCCCTCTATATGGACGGCCATCTCGTCGGCTCTCAATCCTACACCTACGCCACATCGAGCAAGGACCTCGATATGGCCGCGATCGTCGTGGGTGGCCTCCCCAGCTTGGACGAGATAACTCTGCCTATGAATGTCAACGAGGTGGCCTTCGTGGATCAGATCTACGGCGCCGACGAGATTCGCGAATTCGCGGGGCAACGCGTGCCGGACAATACGAAGGGGCTGCTCATCAAGTGGCCGTTGGATCGGGAAGGAAGCAAAGCGTTCAATACCGCACCGACCGGGGCGGCAAACGACGCGCAGATTCTTCCGGCGGCAAGTTGGAACAAGGCGGGGCTGTACTCGACACCGGTTCTGGGTTACGGCCGAACGATCGGAACCCTAAACGACTTGCGAGTCATTCCAGGCTGGAGCCACTTGGCGATGGTTCGGCAAGCCGGCTATGCGCTCCGGCTCGACGGCGCCCAATATGCGGACTGCGGAAATGACGTAACGCTCCAGGCGGGCGACAAATTCTCGGTCGAGGCGTGGGTTCAGCTTGACGCCGGACCCCGACGCCCCCAGGCCGTTCTCGCGAAGGGCGAGGACTATCGCCTCTATCTCGGGCTTGATGGCAAGCCGCGTTTCGATGTCAAGACGGAAAACAACGGAGTTACTTCGATCCTTTCCGTGGTCGGGCCGAAGGCCCTTGATGCTGGAGTGGCCAACTACCTTGCGGTCACTTACGAGCAAGTCACGGTTGAGGTCGCGGGAACCGGAGAACAGAAACTCAACGCCTACGAAGTCCATCTGTCGCTCTATCTAAACGGCGTGGTCATCGCCCGGCAGGTGGGTACAGGCACGCTTGCCACGTTCAAATACAGCCAGTTCCCCAACTCCTTTTCGACGGTGAGCAGCGACGCCAACCTCAATCTAGGACGAACAACCCAGTTCGGCGGGGCCATGTATCTCAAGGGCGATGTGGCCGATGTGCGGCTTTGGAACCGGGTTCTGCATCCCGACGAGATCAAGACCGTCTTCGGTAACCGCCGCGTCCCGAGCAACCGAAACGGCCTCGTTAGTTGGTGGAGATTCGACGATTCCCGAGGAAAGATCGTGCTCGACAAGGTTGGGAACAACAACGCGACCTTGAGTCTCGGAGCCCACACGATCAACTACGAGCCGACTGCGGCGATCTGGTTCTATGTCGACGGAGTGCCTTCCCAGAAGGTCGAATACGCCGACGGGCCCGCGAGCGTGGGCGGCTATGGCTCGGTTCCCCAGTTCTATCTTGGGCAGGTTCACGACCCTTCGAGTGCTTCGGTAGGTTTCCGAGGTCAGCTTGACGAAGTCCGGATCTGGGACGCCCAGTTGACGAACGAGCAACTGACGGACAGCATGTATCGGTCTCTGGCTGGCAACGAGCCGAATCTCGTGGGCTACTGGAGATTCGACAACGGCTCCGGAACGCGGGTCGAAGATGTGACCGGGCGGGGGAACAACGGAACGCTCGGGGGGACGAAGCTGCCGCTGTGGCAACCGTCCTCCGCACCTATCAGCAACGAGGCAGGTCCCGTTTACAACATCCTCGGTGGAATCCCTACGTCGTTCAACCGAACGCTTGACGGGCTCCCCTCGGTTCTGGAATATGCCGATCTGGAGAGAGACGCCTACGGCGCGGTGTTCAGCGTGATGAAGCGATTCTACGCCTACCGCCGGGAAGGGAAACTTGAGCTCCTCACGGGCTACAAAGTAGGCGACCTCGACACGATCTACATGGGACAAGCCCAGTCGAAGCCGAGCCTTATCGGCTACATCGAAGGCGCCCCACCCATTCCGAGCGAGAACCAGACGCTTCCCTACTGGACGGGCGGCCCGAGCGACCTCAACTCCTACGCTGGGGCGACCACGGTGCAGTTCCAGGAGGCGGACAACGTGGCGTTCTCTTACAACGTCGACCGAAACGATGCGACCAACAACGCATTCGGCATCCGCGGTGGCCTGAAGATCTCCGGTCAGTGGGGGATCTCAACTGGTCTCGTCGTCTCGGTGGACAACCCGGTCGGGACGGTCGACGGAAAACTTGGGCTCCAGACCCAGTTCGAATTCGGTTCGAAGGACGGTTCGGCGATGAGCCAACAGACGTCCAAGTCCCGGTCGCTGACAAGTGCTCTTACTCCCGGCGGCATGTGGGAAGCCGGTACGAAGCCGGAGCAATGGCTAAACCCCGCCGTTGGGCGTCGCTACACCCCGAACAACGTGGGCTATGCCCTGGTGAAGTCGCTTACGGTGGACGTCTACGCGAGCATTCTCCGCTCGACCGGCACGATGGTGGCAATCTCCAGCGTTCCGAATCAGGACATCCCGGCGGACGTCAACATCATCGACTTCCCCATCAACCCGCGCTACATCAAGAACGGCACTCTCGATGGAAAGGTTGGACTGAAGAACGATCCGGACTATCCGAACGCGGACCTGGTTCGCGGAAGTTACTTCAAACCGGTCGAGGCGTACGCGCTCAAACGAAAGATCGAGCGGGCAGAGAAGCAACTGGAAGCCTACTACTTGCAATACAGCGTTGGCCAAACCGCGTCGAAGCTGAAAGACAAGGGCAACTGGGACGACTATCGTTCGACGCTTCAGAACGGCGCCGCCTACGACTGGGCTAAGCATCTCTCCAAGCGAAACATCGTGAACACCTACGTCTGGACGGCGGGCGGTGGTCGATATGCGGAAGAGGAGGCGTGCATGAACGTGTACACCGAGTCTTACACCGGAACGACCACCAGCTTGACCGGCGTCGGCGCCGCGCTGGAGCTAAGCATGGCCTTCCCGGTTGTGGGCTTCTATCTGGAGTTCGACTATATGCACAGCTCCACCACCGAAGTAAACGTGGTGAAGCAGAAGGACCAAAGTGCGGGATTCTCCCTCATCTCAAGCGCAACCCCCGACCCTTACCTCTATCCGCCGGTTTACGAGGGTGCGGATGTGGTCTACGGTTCGGCTCCGGCGGAAGGAAAGGTGGACGGCTATCGCTACCTCTCGTTCTTCCTCGCACCGAACCAGGACAACTTCGCCGACTTCTTCGGAGAAGTCGTCGACCCCGAATGGCTCCACAACGGCATGCAGCCGAACGCGGTTGCTCTAGCGGAGGCGACGTCCGCCGACAACGGGGTGTGGCGGGTCATGCACCGGGTCACGTACGTCAGCCGCGTGCCGCGGAAATTCCAGCCGGTGCCGGATGCATCCTCGACGCCAGTTCTGGACAAGCCGGTTGGCCTGTCACGCAACGCGACTCTGGTGAGCCTGGTCAAGGGTCAGATCGTGGGCGCCTCGCCCACGACGATCGAGATCGGAGAGGCCGTTGGCAAGGTGCTTGGCAAGCCAGGTGAGCCAGGAATTCTCGGAGGATGCCTGCCTTGGTGGGCCGACTTCCTTGACGACACGAAGAACTTCAAGCTGCCTGCGGCCGGGATTCTGCGGGCGCTTCGAGAGGACCTCTTGAGCTACATCATCGCTGACTACGCAACCGCCTAGGCGGGAATGAGATTGACCATGAACAACGCAGCAACTACTTCATCATCGACCGCCACCGAAGGCCAGTGGGTCGTCAAGCCGTATCCCTTCTCCTCCGGGAGTGTGGCGGCGGAGTGGCTCATCGGAATCAAAGTCCAACACGGCAAAGGTCTGACGGTCGCCTATTCCTGCACGAAGGAACTGCCGGACAAAAAGAAGATTGAACTCCAGCCCATTTCAGTACCGACGAACGACACGCTGTCGATCGGCGCGAAGTACTGGATTCCCTCCAACTTCGACGCGGACATCGACCTGAAATACGAACTTGGGACCGCCGAGCAGTTCCATCTCTCCCTTATCGCTTACCTTATCGCCCAGCCGGGCGATCCCCAATACGAATTGTCCGTGCCGCTGGACGAATTCGGGCCCGAATGGGCCGGCAAACGCGGCATTTCCAAAGGAATCCAAACCATGAGTAAATCTGAATTCGCGCCTCCTCCACCCTGGAACGATCTCTACGTCCGAACGGCGGTCGGCGAAAAATCGCCGAACGACCGCCAGGGCGGCTTCGGCTCTCCGGACATCATGCCGATCGGGACGACCCCGCTCGTCGACCCTTGGTCGTTGTTGAAGAACTACGATCAGTACATCAACAATCCTATCTATGGCGGACTGGCGAACATCGTCTATGTTCGGGCGAAGAACTCGTCCGATCAATCCAAGGCGGGTAAGGCAAACCTGGTCATGTGCAATCCAGGAACCGTAATCTGGCCGGATAAGAATGGATGGACCCGGATTAAGACCCAGGCCGGCGCCTACGAGTCCACCCTTTCGTGTCCGAGCGGAGAGGGGATTCCGGGAGCCGAGATCGGACTCACCTATAGCGATCCTTTCGTCTACATTCCGCCCCCCGGCGAGTCGGGCCATCGATGTTTCGTTACTTGGCTGGATACGGAAGATCATCCGCTCAAGACCGTCCCGCCGCAGATCAACACGGCAAGCGAGTTGGCCGCTTTCCTGGTTAGCCATCCTAACTACGCCCACCACAACATCGACATCGTCCCGAGCACCACGGGAAGCGTGACGAAAGGCTATCCGTTCTCATCCGGCGCCGCGGAAGATACGTGGGTCATCGGGGTCAAAGTCGAGAACGTCAAGGGTTTTAAGGTTGGTTACAGCTGCGCCACGCCCATCAAGGGCGGAAAGGTCATTCTGCTGGCCCCTACCGAAGTCACTACCAATGATCCGGTCTCGTTTGCAGGGGACTACCTCATCCAGGCCGACTTCAATTCGAACATCAACATCACGTATGAGACGCAAGGCTTGACTCCGGCCAACTTCAAGATCTCCCTTGTCGCGTACCTGAAGGTCTCCCTTAACCACCCCCTCTACCACCTCGCAACGCCATTCCACGAATTCGGCTTCACGGCCAATGCGAGCTTCGGCAGCGATCGCGGGATCATGCTCGGCTCGATGACGATGATGAGAGGCTCCATTTAAGGAGGTAGGAAAATGAAAAACAACGAAACTTTGGTTCCTTACTGCGCCTTCCAGGGCGCCGGTCTCACCGTCCGTAATGGACTCCAGGTCGGAAATGAGATGATGGCCTCCGCCCCCGTCGCCCCCGTCGTGGGCATGAACTATGCCGAGAGGATGGAGGAAAAGATCAACACGATCCTGCTCCGCCCTTGTCAGGACACGGTAAAAGTGGATGCGGAGCCCTCAACGATGCAGTTCAACTTTCGCTATGAGCAGCGGGGCGCTTTGGCCGGAAAACGAGTGGTCTTCCGACTTCTGAGCGATCCCGAGGGTTACCTCGTTGGTTCATCCTTTGCGGCCGACGTATCATCGAACTATCCGGGCGACAAGATGTCTTTGCCGAAGACTAAGATCCCTTCGGGCAACTTCGGGATATTCAAGGATCGGGAGCTTCCCGAGGACTATTGGGCGGACATCACCGTTCGATACTGGGCGGGAAAGGGAGATAACGTGGATGCCTGGATGTTCCTGGAGGTGGGTTACCTCGATGACGAAGTCAATGTCGCGGCCTACGATGCAGCGGCGGTGCCAATGATCATCCTAACCCGGGCTCGTCTCTTCCCTAACCTGCGAGGCAAGTTCAGCCCCCTTGAGGGCTGGGTATGACCTTACGCGCCGTTATCCTGGCCGGTATAGCGGCGCTCCTCGTCGCCCCGATTCCGGCCAAGCCGGCCGCAGCTCCCACCCGGGGGCTGCTGCTGGCCGATATTCATTTCGATCCCTTCGCCACGATGTCCAGGTCGCAAATCGAAGGACTCCGGCTCAAGCCGATCGAAGAGTGGGATGGCATATTCGGGCCACCGAAAGGCGTGCCCAGCAGCTACGACCATGACTCGAACTACTCCTTGATGTGTTCCGCGCTTTCCGCCGCCGCCGGTCAGAACACTTTCTACGTGGTGTGCACCGGCGACCTCCTCGCCCACGGTTTCCGGGACCTGTACTACGACAACTACAAGACATACGACGGATTCAGTGAATTCACGATTAAGACAGAACGGTACGTGTTGGCGAAAATGCAGAAGACCCTGGGCGTTCCCGTCATCTGCGCGCTTGGGAATAACGATACGGACACGGGCGACTATTCCGAACCCAGCCCCCAGATGCTTGAAGCGGTGGCCGCCCAACTCAAAACCTTATCCACGCCCGAATCCAGGGCGACCTTCGCCTTCGGAGGCTTTTGCCTGATTCCCAATCCGGCGGTCCCAGGCCGGGACGTTCTCGTCCTCAACAGCGTCCTCTGGTCGGCCAGCGCCCCGGCGCTGACCCTAAATCAATCCGATCCCGGTTGGACGGAGTTGGATTGGCTTCAGTGGCAGCTTGATGCAGCCCGTCGGGCGGGCCGGAAAGCCACGCTCGTAATGCATATTCCTCCCGGCTTTGATGCTTACAAATCGGTCAAGCAGGGTGCCCCGGTGGCTGGATGGCGCGATGAATACACGAACCGCTTCCGGTCGATCATGAAGACCTATGGAGATGTGGTTCAGATCGGTTTTGCCGGCCATACCCATATGGACGATTTCCGGTTGATCAGCGGAACTCTGCCCATCCGAATCACTCCGGCCGTCAGTCCGCTCTTCTTCAACAATCCGGGCTACGCGACCTTTGACTTCGACCAGAAGTCCGGAGAGGTCGGGAAGATCGAGACCTTCTATCTTCAGCTCTCACCCTTGGGAACTTGGAGCAATGCTTCGTCTTTCTCACCGACGTTAAACGGCAGCCCGTTCGTGCCGGCCGTCCTGTCTAAATTGGCTTCGGGCATCCTAACCTCCCTTTCGACTCGAGAAAAGTTCGGCTCTGACTACAACGACCGAGGGACCGATCCCAAAGGAAAGTCTCCTTTCTTCAAAACCGAATGGCCATACTACGCCTGCGCCCAAACGAACTTCACCGACTCCGACTATTGGGTCTGCGTCATGAACGCTTCCGGCCAGAAGTAGATCGGTTTTTCGGGAATTTGGGGGCACAAAGTGGGTCGCCCACCACAATGTCCTCCCAACCCACGAAGTGAGAAGCGGCGTAGAAGCTCTCGGCCATCGTGTAGCCCGCTGTATAGCGGTCGAGCACGATGGTCGGGGAGGCGATGGCTTGTAAAAGCGGCTCGTCCGAATAGCCCTTACCGCAGGTGAGGCCGTGGGCGAGAAGGTCGGGGAGAAGGGATTGCCCCCCTTGAGTGGGAAGAAAGGTCCGGGCGCTCGTGGAGACAGCGGTATCGCAGATGCTGCCTGGGCCGAAGGTAAGCGACTGGTAGGCGTCCGGCGAGTAGCGGCCGTCGTTGCTTCCCCAAGAGAAGTAGCCGGCAAGGTTTGTCCGATTTCCGACAAAGGCTTCATCCAAATCCAGTTCGTCGGAAATATGGCGGCCAGCTAAGATCTCGTGGGCATGCCGCATATCGGCATTGAACTCGCTGTACTCGGATTCCTGGGGGATGATGTCCACCGAAATAGGCCCCGGCTGAGTCTCCGGGTTGCCCAGGCCAAATCCGGGCTGCACATCTAACAAGACCTTTCCGGTCAGAAACTGGCCCTTCTCGGCGGCTCGCGATCTTTCGACGAGCGCCATGGCATCGGCTTGGGTGTATCCATCGAGTCGCGTGACGAGATAGCCCCCGTATTTGGCGTGTGAAAACGGCTCAGTGGCGTTCCAGTATCGATTGGCGTAGGCCGCGCCGATCGCCCCGCTTCCGGTGATCGAGATCTTTCGGAAGGGCTTCGTCGTATAGTTGAGCGCCGCGAGATAGCTGTCGACCGAAGGATGTCCGCGCGTCGCCTCCGGCTCCTGGCTGTGCTCGTCGCAGCTTCCGATGGAAGCGCCGGTGATCCGAATGGGGATGCCTTTGGTAAGAACGATGAAGTCGATCTTTGGGTGCTTAGCCAGATAGGCCCGGATCGGCGCTTCGATCTGGGTGGTGTACGAATCGAGTGGGATCGTTTCTTCTTCGGTCCTTAGGGCTGAATCTTGGCATTGGATGTCGACTCGGTTTCGGATATGCCGCTTGGTCGCGTAGTCGTTCGCCACCGTTCGAGATATGAGACTATTCGCATTGCAAACGAGAAGCACCTCGTCGCCGGTCCTGCGTCTTGGAGGAACCGCGGGAGGGCTCAGGGCAAAGGAGAAGGCGACCCAGAGTAGCACCGTCGGAATCTACCTTTTCGCTGTCCGGTGAGTTCTGGATCGGCTAGAGACCGCGGTTCTCATCGGCTCTGGCCCGAACAATTGCCTTGACGAGAGGCAACGGAAGCGGTCGGTCGGGGCGGAATTGCACAGTTCCTTTAGAGACCTTGAACTCCTTTAGCTCCTCGACGAACTGATCGGCGGTATGGCCGGGAAAAAAGGAGCAGTGGTTCTTGAACGCGGCGATGCTGGCGACAAACCCGTTCTGCTTGTAGGTCGGGATTCCGTATTTGATGACTTCCTCCGCTTCAGGCAACTCTTCTCGGATTGCCGTTCGCAAGGCCTCAAGCGCCGCTCGGGCGGCGTCTGAAGGAACTGCGGCCAGATAGTCATCGACATTCTTCGCAACGGGTACCGACATCGCCGAAATCTACCCTCAGGTAGAACGAGCGAGTGGAAATCAGCGTCGCTTCCTTCTCGTTTCATGGGGCTCTTGGTGAGGGCACGATCGACGTCTTTGGCTATCTCGAAGCGTGCCGGTACCGCTATCACCTCAATACCGCCGACATCTGGAACGGGCTGCTCGGCTCGGATGTGGAAGTCCAGTTGGATGCCGACCGGTTGGCGAAGGTGCGAAGGGCGATGGATGAGCGAGATCTGGTCTGTGTGAACTACCACGCCGACGGCTGCCACCCATGGGAAGACGGCGAAGAGAATCGAACGCGCCATCGCGAATTGGCCTACCGCCACCTTAAAGCGGCCGAAATCCTGGGCGCAAGGACGGTTCGAATCGACACCGGGGGACGCGACCGGGAATGGAGCGAGGAGCAGTTCGATTACATCGCGCAAGCATTTCGGGATTTCGCCGCCTATGCCGGAAATGCGGGCTTCACCGTCGGACCCGAAACCCACTGGGGAGCCACAAACTATCCCGACAATATGCTCCGCCTCCACGCCGCCGTCGCTTCCCCACACTACGGAATTCTGCTACACGTAGGCAAAGACACCTCGACAAGTCCAAGCGACTACGACCGTGCTCTCGCCCCGATTGCGATCCACACCCACATTGATCAGAAGAACTGTTACGAGCGGATCGACGATGTGTTGTCGATCTTGGCCGAGTCCGGATACGGAGGAGCACTCGGGATTGAGCACCACTCGGGGAAAAACGAACTGGCGGAGGTGGAGGCTCAGATTGGGCTTGTTCGCCGGGGACTGTCCCACTACCGTTCCGGGCGGAGTGACGGCTACAAAGGGAACGCCCTGCTCGATCCGAAGAACGAGCGGGCTCATAACTAGCGAATCAGCAACGATCGCGAGAGGTTCATTTCTCGCCAATCGCTTCCCGCAACCCCCGCTCGCCGTCGCTTGATGAGGGCATCGGTCTCGTCTCGGTGGGCGGCGGGAACGGCATCGCCCATCTGGCGAAGGGCGAGAATGGCGTCGTCGCTAAGCGTTGCCAGATAGGCGAAATCGGCGCCGGGTTTAGAGAGGTTGGTTCGGACGATCAACGCATCCGGATCGATCCAATTGGTGGCAAAGATCATGACCAGCCCGGACATCATGGTGCCGAAAGCAAAGCGCTGCGGTCGGCGGTTAAGGGTGGTGAAGAGGAGCCAGCCGAGGGCCATCGTAAGCCAGACCATGAAGACCGTCGAATAGACGCGGAGCTCCGTGAGTCCGAACTGGTCGGTATACAGCTTCATCCTTAGAAGCGCCGAAGCCACGACGCAGAACACCATTCCCACAAGCCCTCGGCCCATCCACTGGTAGGCGGTCACTTCCCGTTCACCTTCCTTTTTCAGCAGAGCATCCGCGCCTAGCAGCACCACGAGCGCAAGCGCAGCGACCCACACCAACTGGAAAAAGCCGCTTCGCGCGTATTCCGAATAGGATAGGCCGCTTGTCGCGTTGACCATGTCACGGGCTCCGAAGAGATACCGGAACTGAATAGCGAGGAATGAGGCGAAGAGGAGATTGAGGGAGCCGAGGACGATCCCGATTTCGATGATGCCCACTTTGCCTCCAAGGGCCCGGCGGACCAACGGGGGTGTCGACCGACTTTCACTTAGGATCAGGCGATGCAGGAGGCCGCCAGCAATCGTGAAGCCAAAGAGAAGAGTCCAAAAGTGACCATTGAGCGATTCGATGTCGATATCGAACCGAAACAGACTCTCCACTCGGCTTCGGAAAACGGCGTCGGCACTCGCAAACAGTCCGCCAAACAGGAGAACCAGCGGCACCGCGAGAAGGAGCCCCCGGAGAACCGAAAGGCCACGGCGCGAGGGTTCCGCCGTCTCTTTCCGCTCATCGACCGTTTTGCGACCCAGCGCATAGACCTGCTGCGGCAGGCCAAAGAGCTGGCGGAGCGCTCCCAGAACGAGGTTATTGAGATATGCCTCCTTTAGGCTGCCAATGGTCATCGGCAGCAGCATCCCGCCCCAACAGAAGACCAACGCCACGCCGTTGGCGATTTTCAATGCGTTCGAGTCGCGGACGGAGAAGAGAAGCGCGAAGACCATGGCCAGAACTCCAAACTTCTGGCCGGAATCGGTTAGTTGAAGTGGGGTCCGCTTGGATAGCCAAGCGAGCATTCCCGCGACGATCACGGCCAGGATGCCGATATTGACGCCCCACGAAACTCCTTGAAGGAGCGTGTCGCACAGAACGGCGATCACGGTGGCGGCCAAGACGAGTGCGGTCGCTTTGCGTGGTCCAAGCATGGCTGTTCAGGCCAACGCAGCAATCCCTCGTAAAGTTTCGGGGACCTTTTTCCTAGGACTTTAGACCCTCAGCCAAACATTTGCTGGAGTTCCGAAAAGCTCACGGTGCGGTCGTTGAATCCGAAAGTTCCGTGCTCCGCCATCTCCCTCGCCGCCCGCAAGAATTCACCGAGCGCGGCACGAGACAGAGCACTTCCCACGCTCACTCGCCTCACCCCAAGTTCCGAAAGTTCCTCAAGATTCAGCGTGATTCCCGCTATTCCTCGGAGCACGTTGACGGGCCGATCGACCGAATGAACCACTTCGGCGATCTCCTCTTTTGTTTTCAATCCGGGAGCATAAAGCACCTCGGCGCCGGCCTCTTGGTAAGCCTGGAGCCGGCGAATGGTGTCGGCCAAGTCCGGCCGGCCAACGATGAAATTCTCCGCCCGGGCGGTCAAAACAAAGGGCGTGGGATGCGCTTGGGCCGCTTCGACGGCCGCCTTTATCCGGTCTACGGCGTGGGATAGCTCATATACCGGCTCATCGGGACGCCCCGTTGAGTCTTCGATGGATCCGCCTGCCAGTCCGGTTGCAGCGGCAAGGCGGATGGTCTCTGCAACGTCCTCGGGCGAATCTCCAAATCCGTTCTCCAGATCGGCGCTGACCGGCAGCGGAGTTGCCACCACGAGGCTCGCGGCATGGGACAGCATCCAGTCTCGTCCGATCGTGTTATCCTGCTGGCCAACGGTGAAGGCAAACCCCGCACTCGTTGTGGCAAGCGCTTTGAACCCTAAGTGGGCAAGGAGCCGCGCCGAACCCGGATCATAGGGGTTCGGAATGATGAAAGCCCCCGGCCCCGCGTGAAGCTCCCGAAAGATCGTTCCTGTTTCGACGAGCGGCCTCATCGCGTAACCACAACCCCTCTCTCACGGGCGTAAGAGATCCCGTGCCAGAGCGTCCGAAACTCAAGGCGGGCACCCGCCCGCGTATTGAACAGGAGAGGGAACTCGCTGTATTGCATGGCTGCCCTAAAGTCTCTCCGATACAGGTCACGTTTGGCTAGGACGGTCCCGGTTGAGGAATCAACCACATCGATGGTCAAGATCGGAGGATTCGGTAGCGTAACGTTATCCAGCATGATGCTGAACGTCGCAATTCGGTAACCGGTACCGATCTCTGAGGCGTAGGGGCCGAAACAGAGGTAGCGCTCCTTATCGTCTCCCACCCGGACGCTCCAACCATCCGCCTCCGCGCGGCCGACCTGATGGTTAAACTCGTTGGATTCGTACACCCATCGGTCAGGCCCGGCTTTGGGGGTTACTTCGATCTGCCCCGTCAGCGATGCTGTTTCGCCCTTTCTGACCCGGC
>FTBF01000233.1_pt1 | contig 15536 bp, 11 predicted proteins | sample 1639301 | NCBI WGS metagenome assembly FTBF01 (sample SAMEA3914864, study PRJEB12502) | metagenome | biome: forest; material: soil | place: USA | collected 2012-03-12 | depth 0.3 m
CTCTCGTAGTAGTCGGTCCGGTCCTCGGCGGTGTCGGCGTTGTTCTGGCCTCCGGCGGCCTCCATGATCGTGTCGAACTTGCCGTTCGGCACGCGCTTCGTGCCCATGAACATGAGGTGCTCGAAGAGGTGGGCAAACCCGGAGCGGCGGGCCGGTTCGTCTTTGCTACCGACTCGGTAACGCAGGTTGACGGCGGCGACGGGCAGGCTGTGGTCCTCGTGCAGGATCACGGTCAAGCCGTTTGGCAAGACGTACTTCTCGTACTGGATGGACTGGGCCGAACCGACGGCCGCGAGACAGAGAAGAAAGGCGGCCGAAATCGTCTTGCCGATCGGGCGAGGCATGAGGGGAGGATACCGGGAGTTAGGAGATTGGGAGATTAGGGAGTTAGGACATTTGGAAAAGGGAAAAGGGAAAAGGGAAAAGGTTAGGCTTCTTCTTGAAAATCTCCCAATCTCCCAATCTCCCAATCTCCCAATCTCCCAATCTCCCAATCTCCCAACGCGCCTAAACCTTGGCGGTTAGGGCTTCCTCGATGATTTGTTGCATGGCGGATACGGTTGCCTCCCAGGAAGCGGCCCTGGCTTTGGCGATTCCGAGGGCAACCATCTCCGATTGCTTTTCGGCGAGGGCATCGTCGATGAGGGTGACGAACTCTTCGGGGGAGTTCGCGATCATGACGGTGTCTTGGTATTGCCGCACGACGTCGCGAACGGCGGTACCGATGACGGGTTTGCCGGTGGCTAGGTATTCGAGGGCCTTGGTGGGGTTGATGAATTCGGTGGCTTCGTTGAGGGCGAAGCACATCATGCAGACGTCGTAACCGCGGCAGTAGTGGGGAAGTTGGGCGTAATCGCGTCCGCCGAGCCAGTGAAGGTTAGGGGCTTGGGGGAACTCTGCGGGGTCGACTTTGACGGCGGGTCCGACGACGACGAAGCTGATGTCCGGACGGGCGGCGGCGGCTTCGCGCAGGAGATCGTAGTCGACGCGCTCGTCCACCACCCCGAACCATCCGACACGAGGGCTGGGGATGGCAGCGAGGTCCTCGGGGATCGGGCCCTTCTCTTGGGCCTGGGCGAAGTGGTCGTACTCGACGGCGCAGCCGAAAAAGTGAGTGTTCGGGTGCTGTTTGGATTTCTTCGTCCAGAGCTCATAACCTCCGGTGAACACGACGTCTGCGGCTTCCATGAGCCGGGCTTCTCGCTCAATCAACTCAGGCGGGGCGCCTTTGAATTGGGAGAGTTCGTCCATGCAGTCGTAGACCACCCCACGCTCGCCTAACTGACCGAGCGTCCAGCCCGAGTCCATGGGGTTGTAATACCAAAGGAGGGGGCGCTCAATATCGAGCGATTCCATAGCCTTGCGGACAGCGTCCTGAAGGAACCCCGTAACCTTCTCCGACCCTTGGTAAGAGGCGGGAAAGTGACCGACAAGAACCGTTACGTTTGCGGCAGCCGGAGTAAGTTCGATGCGGGGCAATTCACTCTGGGCGAGGTCGAATTCGGCTAACTCGACGAAGAGAACGGGGTGGTCCTTCGCGAAACGACTCAAGAACTGTTGGGGCCGTTGCCAGACGAAATTCCAGCGGAGGTGGCTGAAGACGACGATTCCATACGGCTTGGACGTGGTGCTCAACTTTGGACTCGTTGAGCCGCTTCGGAAGGAAAACGGCCCGCCCTAGGGACCGTCCTCATATCACTTTTGTTCCCACTTTAGGGAAAGCGGACGAAGAAGGTGGCCCCTTCTCCCGGGCGGCTTTCGGCGCGGACGGTGCCGCCGTGCCGCCGCACAATGCGCTCGACGGTGGCCAGCCCGATGCCGTGTCCGGGGAATTCGCGAGCGGAATGCAGCCGTTCGAAGGGCTGGAAAAGCTTGTTCGAGTATCGAGGGTCGAAGCCGGCGCCGTTGTCTTTCACGGAGATTGTCCCGTCTTCGGCTTGCGCGACGACGATCATCGGGTTCTCCGAACGGGAAGAAAACTTAATGGCGTTGCTGAGCAGATTCTCGAACACGACGGTGAACATGCGCGGATCGGCTTTTGTCCGCATCTCCGGTTCGACCTCAAACCGAATATTCATGGTGGGATCGAGGTCGTGAGCCAGATCATTGATCGCCTCAGTAACGTTGACCTCGACCGGCGTAATTTCGCGCCGGGTGAGCCTCGATAGCGTTAAGAGTGCGGTGATTAACTCGTCCATCCGCTTGGCGGACCCACGGATCCGGTCGATAAAGTCCAGACCTTGGGCGTCGAGCCGGTCTCCGTAGTCTTCCTTGAGCGCTCGACCGAAACCGTCCAGGCTGCGGAGCGGGGTTCGGAGGTCGTGGGACACGCTGTAGCAGAACGATTCCAGTTCCTGGTTGCTGGCTTCCAGGTCGCGTGTCCGCTCGCTGACAATCTCTTCCAGGGACTCGTTCAGGCGACGAATCTCACCCTCCGCGGCGCGGCGGACGACGATCTCTTTCTGGGCGGCTTCGTAGAGGCGGCCGTTGTCGATGGCGAGGGCCATCCGGCCCGCGATCGATTCGAGAACGGCAACGTCGTTGTCGGTTAGCGGGTCTCGCCCGCGGGGACGCGTTAAGGTCATTGCGCCCACTGAGCGGCCACGAGCCCGCATTGGGACAATCGCGACCGGCCCAATATTCAGTTTCTCATGAAGCCGCCGGCGGTGCTCATCGTCGGGCGTATAGCCGTTGAAACGCTGAGTAAGGCCGGTATCTAGAGCCGCGACAAGGGAGGAGTCGGATTTTAGCCGGGGTCGATCTCGTTCGAGTTCGGCGAGGACATCGGCATTCTCGACCCGAGTACTTACCCAGCGAAGAGAGCCATCGGCTCGGGGGAGGTCGAACCGACAAATGACGTTGAATACTTCAGCCACGCTTCGGGCGACTTCGAGAAGGATGTCATCGCTATCTCCGCCATCCGCGGTCTGGCGCCCAATCTCCGCGATCAGCCGTTGCTCGTCCGCGCGCCTTTGGGCCGCCTCTTGGGAACGGCGAAGCGAGGTGGCGAGGAGGAACAGTAGGGCGGAAAGGGTGCCCCCTACCGGAAGAACGTACGGGCCGATGACCGCAGGCGTGTCAAATTGTTCGGACGACTGATACTCGGCGAAGATGCTAAGCCCAACGTTACGCAGGACGAAGAGTTCCTCTTGGTGCCTCGATCTCTTTTCGGTCAGCGGCTTTTCGAAGAGCAGGCTTCTGTCCGTTCCATTCACGATCCAAAGCCGGAGGCCAAAATGCGCGGCCGGGTCACTATCCGAATCCGCGGCGGAGTTGATTTTGAACAGGTTGTTGAAAAGCTGATTCGTTTGGATCGCCGAGTAGACGAGTTGCGGTGGTTCGGCCGGTTCTCCGGGTACGGCGAGGAAGAGAAATAGTGACGGAGCGATTTTTACACCGCTGTTGGAAAGGCTAGTTACTTGGGCGGTCGCGGCGGCTTTGGTTCCCTTTTTCGCTCTGGCGATTTGCATGGCGGCCGCACGCGCGGTGTCCACGGATAGGTCAAGCCCGGGGGTGGCCGCCGGGACTGAACCCAAGTCCTTTGCGAGAATGACTGAACTGACTTCGGGCCGAAAACCTTGGGGGGAGAACTGAAAGTTTTGAATTCCGCGGCTCAAAGCATCGGTTGCCAACTCTCCGCGTCGGCCCCAGGGCCGCGTTTTGGCGAGGCCTACCTCGAATGGGAGGGGTGAGCCGATGTCTTTGATCAGGTTCGATTCAAAGACGGCGAACTTCTCTTGGTTGACGTTCGGATCGGCGGCGATTAGGCCAGAGGTTGCCCGTAGAAAAGAGACTTGCCGGCGAAAAGCTTCTTCAACCCGCTCATGAATCCGAACCGTCTCCGTATTGAAGGTTTCCTTACGCCGTTTTTCTACCGCAGTTGTAATGAACCCGTAAAGGGTCGCGGTGGTAGCGAGACCGAGCGCTAGGACGGCCCAGGGGATAAAACGGACGCCGGGCAGTCTCATCGCGCTTCGATCCCCATGTCACTTCCTTATTACCGGGAAGCTAGGACGATTGTTTCCTTCATTCCTAGCCCCGCAACTTAATCGTTACAATTTCGAACGGCTTGAAGTCAAACGGAACAAGACCCTCTGCGAGTTCCAATTCCGCGATGGGATTTTCTTCGAGATCGCAGAGCCAAGCCGCGGTGGGACGGCGCAGTACCGAAAGCTCAGCCCGTCCACGTGTATTGTGACATTCATATAAACGAACGACGACATCGTCCGAGTCCTCTGCCTTCTTCACTGCCTCAATGACGATGTTCCGGTTTTCGCAGGACACCAGCGGGGGGACTGGGCCGGCAACGCCGGCCGCTGGCTCAAGGGCGGCGGCACGAAGCGGGGAATTCAATGCGTAAGCCGCAGGTACGACGCTATCGAAGGCGAATGGCATGAAGTGCGGCATCACCACGTAGGTGAACCGATGGCGGCCCATATCGCAGGTGGGATCGGGAGCCTTCGGCGCGCGGAGAAGCGTCATTCGCATGACGTTGCCAAACACGTCGTGGCCGTACTTGCCGTCATTCAAGAGCGCCACGCCCTGACCGCCTTCGCTCAGGTCGATCCACTTCTGGGCGCAGACCTCGAACCGGGCCATATCCCAGCTCGTATTGCGGTGGGTCGGCCGCTCGACGTGGCCGAACTGGATTTCGTAGGTTGCGCGGGCGGCATTGACGTTAACGGGGAACGCCACCTTCAGCATCTTGTCCTCCTCGTGCCAATCGATCTCCGTATCGAAGCGGACGCCGGGCGTCGGGCCGAGGGAGATGCGCTGACGGATGGTGCTGTTGCCGAATCGCTTGACGACTTCGGCGGCTACGCGGACGGGGCCGCGTTCGACGATCTCGAAGCTCTCGCTACGAATGAGGTCGGTGCCAGTTTCCAGGGCGAAGGCGTCGACGTCCCAAGCGCTCCAGAAGTTGGGCTTGTCTTCGAAGATCTGGAAGAGGTTTCCGAGCTTGCCGGCTTCGAGGAACTCAGTTCCGTCTTCCATCTGGATCGACGTGAGGTTGCCGTGCAGGTCGAACTTCACGCTGAGGACATCGTTCTCGATGCGTCGGTTGCTGGCCTTAAGCCGGGATCGGGTACCGGGAGCGGCGTCGGAGAAATCGGCCACGGCGACGGCGCCGAGGGCGGCGGCGGGGGTGGGGAAGATCAGTTTCCTTTCGCCGAACTCTTCGACGAGTTGAACGGGAAGAGTCTCTTCGCCGCAGACGATCGAAGTGGGGACAGCTTCTTCGGTCCAGGGCAGGCTGGCCTGCGTCGGAACGACGGCGTTCTGGAAGACCGCATACGGGCGGGTCGCGTTTTCGGAGGCGAGGCGCGAACCGATGGCCTTCAGCTTTTCGACAACGATCTTTTCGCCCGCCTCACGAACGGCGAGGTAGTCCTTGGTCGAGTCGTCGTAGACTTCCTTGACCGAGGAGCCCGGGATGATGTCATGGAACTGGTTTAGGAGCACCAACTTCCAGGCGGCCTCAAGGTCCTTCTGTGGATAGGAGGTGGGGAAGGCGGGGTCGAAGCAGCTGAGAAGTTCGGCGTCGCGAAGGAGGAATTCGCTTTCGCGGTTGAACTTCTTGTTGGCGGCTTGGCTGGTGTAGGTACCGCGGTGAAGCTCAAGGTACAGCTCGCCGGTCCAGGTCATGAGGTCGCGGCTTCGGGCTTTGCTTTCGCGGAAGAAGTCCAAGGCGCGCTTGCCGGAAGCGACTTCCGGATAGTTGGGCGCGAGGCGGCCACGGCGAAGGAATTCGAGATGCTTCTCGGTCGGACCGCCGCCGCCGTCTCCGTAGCCGAAGACGTACAGCGAGCTGTCCGAGCGCCCGTGATCCTTGAAGTTCTTGACCGAGTAGACGACTTCCTTTGGCTCACACGAGGCGTTGTAGGTGTCGGCGGGCGGGAAGTGGCTCCAGACCTTGGTTCCGTCGATGCCTTGCCACCAGAAGGTGTGGTGGGGGAACTTGTTGAACTGGTTCCAGGAGATCTTCTGGGTCAGGAAGTAAGAGATGTTGAACTTGGCGAGAATCTGCGGCAGCGCGGCGGAGTAGCCGAACACGTCCGGGAGCCACATGTCGTGGGTCTCAACGCCCATCTTCTGGCGGAAATAGCGGCGGCCATAGAGGAACTGGCGGACCAGGGATTCGGAGCCGGTGAGGTTGCAGTCGGCCTCCACCCACATGGAACCGACGATTTCCCAGTTGCCTTTGGCGACCGCGGCCTTTACGCGCTCGAAGAGGGCGGGGTAGTCCTGCTCCAGCCACTCGTATTGGCTGGCTTGGGAGTGGACGAAGGTGTACTCGGGATACCGCTCCAGCAGGCCGAGCTGGGTGGCGGTAGTGTGGGCCATCTTCTTCCGCGTGATGTGGAGGGGCCAGAGCCAAGCGGTATCCAGGTGAGCATGGCCGACGGGAACGATGGTGTGGTGCAGTTCGCCGTTCAGGCCGCCGAGGGCGTCGCGGACAAACTTGCGGCAACGGCTGATCGACTCGCCGGCGCCAAAGGCGTTGCAAACGTCGTTCAGGGCGCGGAGGACGGTCTGGTAGGCCGGGTCGTCCACGGCGATGGTTTCGAGGAGACCAAGGGCGAACTCGACGTCGAACGCGAGATCTTTGACTTCCTGATCGACGACGACGAGTTCAGCGCTATCGACGGTTTCGGTGGTTTTGGAGCGGGGCGGCTCTTTGCCGTGGACTCGGGTCTCGGAGTTACGGGTGTAGCTCTGGACGTAGTAGACGACCTCTTCGCCGCCTTGGGCGATGTTTCGCTCGACGAACGAACTGCCTTCCATCCAGCCCATATCGGAGTGCTGGTGGTCGATGCCGCACCAAGGACTGTTGTCGCGCCATGCGGTCCGCTCTCCGCCGACCTCGGCGAAAACGGCGACCAGCTTGCCGGCGAACGATTCGGGGATTCGGCCCGTGAGGCGGAACCAGAAGGTGGTGTAGGCCGGTCCGTAGGCGAATCCTTTCTCGACTTCCCGCCAAGGACCTTTCTCGGCTTCCAGTTGGGTAGCGCAGGGATTTTCGTTGATCTCGATCTTGAGGGGCGATCGTTCTCCAAAGATTCGGGGCTGGAGCTCGATTTTCAGGAACGAGACGATCCGGCTACGCGTGAGGTCGGTGTGCTTGAGCATGGCGGGGGACTAGGAATTGTGGCACGGCCTAACCGTCGTTGCCCTGAGGGGGGCAAAACGAGGGGTGAGGATTCAAATTATGGAGGTTGAGATGAGACATAATTGAGATATGGGAGGGGAGGGGGTTGAAGTGGTGCTGACGGCGCTGTACCTCCGGGGAGGTCCCCGCCCGGCCGAACTTCCTCGCCGCGGGTGGCCGCAGATTTTGGCGGCGCTTCGGCGTGAGGGCGCCCAGGAGCTCGGCGGAGTTGCGGCCCGACTTCGGAAAGCGGGAGCCACGCTTCCGGCTTCGCTCCTCGAGACCGCTGGGCTGCTGGATTGGGCGGAGAAAGTGGTCGAGCACGACGCAGTCTTGTCCGTCGCTTCGGACGCTTATCCGCGGCGGTGGCTGGACAGCTTTGGCGATTCGGCGCCGCCGGTGCTTTGGCGGACCGGGTCGGCTGGTTCGTTGGAAGGCGTTCGCTGGGTGGGCGCGGTCGGGTCTCGCGACGTTACGCCGGAAGCGGAGAGTTATTTAGAGGCGGTGGCCAAGCGGGCGGCCGCGATTGGGTGCGGCATTCTGTCCGGTGGCGCCGATGGGTGCGATACAGTGGCAGAGCGTGTAGCGCTTCAGGCTGGGGCGCCGGTTTTGCGTGTGCTTCCGCATGGGCTTAGGTTTCGGGCAGAGGACGATTCCGCGGTTCAGGTGTCTCTGGCCGCGCCGAACGAGCCCTTCTCTCGGGCTCTAGCGATGGAGCGCAATGCGTTGATTTATGGCGGGGCGGAGCTGACGGTGGTGGGCCAGGTTCGGTTACGCGCCGGGGGGACCTGGCATGGCGCGACGGAGGCTTTGAGGCGTCGGCTGGGCAAGATCGTCGTCCGGCCGGACGATTCCGCCGCGACGCGCGCCTTGCAGGCACTGGGGGCCGGCCTTTTGAAGGATCCGGCGGATTTGGCTTTTGCGTTGGCTTCGGCGCCAGCGCAGAGCGCGCTGTTCGCATACGAGGAGCGGCGGTGCTCGGAGCCGGCGAGTCGATATGACTCGCCGGCTTTGGCGGCTTAGATACCGACCGGAGTCAGTCCGTAGCCCGATTCGCCGTGGACGGCTTCGTCCATACCGAGTTCTTCGGCGTTCTCATCGGCGCGAAGACCGACCGTCTTGTCGACGATCTTGGCCAGGACGAAGGTGCCGACCAGAGCGAGGACGGCGACGGCGCCAATCGCAATGAGCTGATTGACGACGAGAGCCGCGCGCCCCCCGGCGAGGGCGGGACCGGTGACGGCCGAGTTAACCGCGGTGGTCGCGAAGATGCCGGTGGCGATGGCGCCGAAGCAGCCACCGACGCCGTGCACGCCGACCACGTCGAGTGCGTCATCGTAGCCAAGCTTATGCTTGAGTTGGATGGCGAAGTAGCAGATCACGCCGCTGAGCAGGCCAATGGCGATGCCGCCCGAGATATCGACGAAGCCGCAGGCCGGGGTAATCGCGACGAGGCCGGCGACGAGGCCGCTGGCGCCGCCGATGGCCGTCATCTTGCCCGAGCGAAGCTTTTCCGCCGTTAACCAGGCAAGCATGGCGGCGGCGGCGGCGAGGTGAGTGGTCAGGAAGGCATTGATCGCCACATCGTTCATGGCCAGGGCGGAGCCGGCGTTAAAGCCGAACCAGCCGAACCAGAGGAGGCCCGCGCCGAGCAGGGTCAGCGTGATGTTGTTGGGCGGAGGCGCAACGTCTTTTCGCTTGCCGATGACGATACAGAGGGCAAGGGCGGAGATCCCGCTGGCGAGGTGGACGACGGTGCCGCCGGCAAAGTCGAGGGCGCCGCGTTTGCATAGCCAACCGTCCGGGTTCCAGACCCAGCAGGCGGCGGGGCAGTAGACCACGATCGACCAAAGGGTCATGAAGACGATATAGCCCCGGAACTTCATCCGCTCCGCGATCGCGCCCGAGATGAGCGCGGGCGTGATGATCGCGAACTTCATCTGGAAAAGCATGAAGAGCGCGGCGGGGATGGTCTGGGTGCCGTAGGGCGTGGTGAGGGAAATGTTCTTCCCGAGCGCGTACTCAAACGAGCCGATAAGGCCGTTCGTGGATTTTCCGAAGGCTAGGGAGTAGCCAATAAGAACCCAGACAAGGCTCACGATGCCCATCATGACGAAGCTCATGAGCATCGTGTTGAGGACGTTTTTCTTGTGGACCATTCCACCATAGAAGAGCGCCAACGCCGGCGTCATCAGGAGAACCAGGCTGGTCGCGACGAGGAGCCAGACACTGTCTCCTTTATCGATCGCGGCGACTGGGGGAGCATCTTGCGCAAAGGCAAGAGAGGTGAGAAGGGTGATCGCGGTACAGCCCGCGATCTTCAGTTTCGACACGAAATAGGCTCCATGGGGGATTTCCTGGGTAAATCCACAGCATTGGGGACAAGCCATTATAAGATAGTTTCTTAACGTAGTTGGGAAATTTTTAAGCTTTTAAAAAATCGTTCTTTCCCCTCTCCGGTACCCTTTAGGGAATGAGCAACACCGAAGTGGTTCGTCTCCAGACCAATCTCGGCGATATCGTCGTCGAGCTCCTTGAGGACAAGGCTCCGAAGCACGCCGAGAGCTTTAAGAAGCTGGCCTCGACCGGTTTCTACGATGGGACGCGCTTCCACCGGGTGATCCCGGGCTTTATGATTCAGGGCGGCGATCCGAACTCGAAGTCGGATAATCGGGCTACGCACGGAACGGGCGGCCCCGGCTATAAGATTCCCGCCGAATTCAACGACGTGCTCCATGATCGCGGCATTCTTTCGGCGGCCCGAAGCACGGACCCGAACTCGGCGGGAAGCCAGTTCTTCCTGATGGTGGCGCGTGCGCCGCACCTCGACCGTCAGTACTCGGCGTTTGGCCGAGTGATCGAGGGGATGGATGTGGTGGACAAGATCGTCGCGCTCAAGAAGGACCGCAACGATAACCCGCTCGAAGAGAACCCGGCGATCATCGAAAAAGCGACCGTGGAACCGCGCGCTACCGAATAGGGCTTATTAGTCTTTAGGTCCTATTCTTTCGATGGATTCCACCCAGCCCGACGTCACCGCAATCGTGCCCGCCCTCAACGAAGAGGCCACGATTGCGGAGGTCGTTGAGAGGCTCCTCGCGCTCCCGGTATCGATCCAGGTGATCGTCGTCGACGATGGCTCGACGGACGGGACTTACAATGCGTTGATGGCTTACGGGGAGCAGATCGACGTTCTCCGGAACGAGGTGCGCTCCGGAAAGGGGAATGCCATCCGGAAAGCCCTGCCCCATGCCCGAGGCGTCGTGACGGTTATCCAGGACGCGGACCTGGAGTACGTTCCGGAAGAGCTGCCGGCATTGGTGGCCCCCATCCTCAACGGTTCGACGAACGTCGTGTTTGGCACCCGATTTTCAAACGGCATGCCCCGCGGGATGGCTCTGCCGAATAAGATCGTCAACGTGCTCCTGGCCTGGAGCGTCCGGCTGCTGTTCGGAAAACGGGTGACCGATGAGGCCACTTGCTATAAGGCGGTCCGCACCGACGTCCTTCGTGGCATGCGGCTGGAGTGCCGCCGGTTCGAATTCTGTCCGGAAGTGACCGCCAAGGCGCTTCGACAGGGGGAGAAGATTATCGAGGTGCCGATCTCTTACGTCCCACGGACGAAAGAGGCGGGCAAGAAGATCCGATGGACCGACGCGCCGGAGGCGTTTTGGACCCTGTTCAAGTACCGGTTCCGGCGTTAGTTCGAACCATTGACCCGCTGCTCGACCGTGTCGGGTCGCGGGGGGAGGGCGCTGAGGCGGTCGATGGCGATGGTTTGCTGATAGACGAGGTCTTTTAGGGCGGCCAAGTCTGCGGATAGGGCGTTGAGCCGGGGATCGATGCCTGCGTTCGAGTGCATCAGCTCGGTCATTTTCTGTTGGTGGTTCAGAAGCATCCGGATGACCGGAATGCCGAAGACCGCGAGAATGGCGATGATGGGAATGAGGGCGGCTCCGGGAGGCATGGCAGCTTAGACTCCGATCCTTTCGGTGAGGCGGTCCGGGACGGTAGCATGATGGGCGCCGTCGAGGGCGATCGTCTGCTGGTAGACGAGTTGGGTCAAGTCGTCGATTTTCTGCTCCAGGGCGGCGATCTGGTTGTCCGAAGAGTTGCGCCGGATGGAGGCGAGTTCACGTTGGTGCTTGAGCACTAGTTCCATCGCGCCCATGCCCAGGGCGATGACGCCGAGGACGAAGACTAAGTAGATAACGATCATCCGATCCTCGACTGGATCTCCGACTCCTTTGGAAGGGGCCGGGCGATGTTGTCGATCGCGATCGACTGCTGATAGACCAACTGCTTCAACTCTCGGATCTCTTCCCGCAAGGCTTGGGTCTCGTGGTTCATGACGGGAACCTGCTGTTGGCGGAACAGCTCTGCCATCTTTCGCTGATGTCCGGTGAGGATCGCGATGATCGGCGTACCAAAGATCAGCAGCACAGCAGCGAGGCCGATGATGTCTTCTGGGTGCGGCATAAAGTTCTGTCGACGCGGCAACGCGTCGTCTCGTGCTAAGCAGGATACAACAGACGGTTGGGCCACCGGGCCTTTTGGACGATGGTCTATGCTGAACGATGCGTCGCGTCGCCTCGCTTGCCCTTTTTGCCGCATCGTTGTCTGCCTTCGCCCAGCAGACCCTGCCCGAAATGCCGCGCTACGACCGGTACCAAAATGTGGGTCGCGATATCGCCACATCTTGGACCTCCGGCGCCGTCCGATCGACGTGGGCGGAAGACAGCAAGTCGTTCACTTACTCCCGGATGGGGAAGTGGTACCGGTTCGACATCGCGACCAAGAAATCCACCGAGATCGAGATGCCTGCCACGACGCCGCCCCGTGGCCGCGCTCGAAACGGCCCCGCCCGCGGACGGCAGAACGACACGGTAGAAAGCCCGGACGGCAAGCAGGTGGCCACGAGCCGGAACCGCAACATCACGGTGACGGTGGACGGTAAGGCCATTCCGATTACCACCGACGGCAGCGAAGCGAACCGGACCAAATATGGCGTGGCTTGCTGGGTGTACGGCGAAGAGCTGGAGGTCCACGACGCGATGTGGTGGTCGCCCGACTCGACCAAGTTGGCCTTCTACAAATTCGACGAGAAGGACGTGAAGGACTACTACCTTGCGGTCGATCAGAACGCTTTCCAAGACACCCTCTATCCCGAGGCCTACCCGAAGGCGGGGGCGAAGAATCCCAAGGTCGAGCTCCAGATCTGGGACTCCAAGACCGGACGCATCACCACGGTGAATGGGGCGACCGGAGACGCTTCGCTGGCGGAGTACCTCTACGACGTGCGCTGGTCGCCGGACGGGAAGGAGCTGCTCTTCAACCGGACCAACCGCAAGCAGAACGTCATGCAGATGATGGCTGCCGACTCGACGACAGGGGGTTGCCGGGTGGTTGCGGAAGAGAAGCAGCCGCAAAGCTGGGCGGAGAACCACCCGACAGTATTGTTCCTGGCCGACGGCAAGCGGTTTATCTGGTCGACGGAGAAGAACGGCTACCTCAACTACGAGCTGCGAAACCTCGACGGGAAGCTTCTGAATCCAATCACCCAGAACAGCTTCGACGCGTCGCGCACGACGTTCTACGAGCGGTCACAGGGGATTCTTCGAGTAGATGAGAAGGCAAAGAAGATTTTCTACATGGCCGCCGGCCCCGCCAATCCTTACAACCTGCAACTGCATGTGGTCGGGCTGGATGGCAGGAACGACCGGCTGTTGACCGACCCGGCGCTCGGTCACGAAATCTCGCTTTCACCAGACGAAAAGACGTTCGTAGACGTCGCCCAGTCGTCCACCGTCGCTCCGGAGAGCCGGGTGGTTGAGATCTCGTCGGGCAAGAGCGTGGCTACGCTTGCCACGAGCGATCTATCGAAGTTCGAGGCACTGCATTTGAAGCCGACCGAGGTGTTTACCTACCTCGCGGATGACGGCAAGACGACGCTTTACGGCACGATCCAATACCCGAGCGACTTCGACCCGTCGAAGAAGTATCCGGTGCTCCTCAGCGTCTATGCGGGTCCGGAGTCGGGCGCGATTAACTCCGGATTCTCCCCGCCGAACCGTCTGACCGAGCTCGGTTTCCTCTGCGTAAACCTCGCGGGCCGCGGCACGATGGGGCGCGGAAAGGCGTTCCGCGATGCGGTGTACGGCAAGCTCGGCGTGGTCGAGATGGACGACCAGGCGGCGGGTATTCAAGCCTTGGCCAAGCGGCCGTACGTCGACGTCACGCGGGCGGGGGTCTACGGCACTTCGTACGGCGGCTACAGCACGTTGATGCTGCTTCTCCGCCACCCTGAGACCTTCTGCTGCGGCGCGGCCAGCAGCGCGGTGACCGACTGGCGCAACTACGATTCGGTGTACACCGAGCGGTTCATGGGTCTCCCGTGGGACGGGGAGAACAAGGCGGGCTACGACGCCGGTTCCGCAGTGAAGTTGGCGGGGAACTTGAAGGGCAAGCTGAAGATCTACTTCGGCTCCTCGGACGACAACGTTCACCCGGCCAACGCCTACCAGTTCGTGGACGCGCTGGAGCGGGCGGGGCGGAGGTACGAGATGCAGGTCGGCACCGACCGTGGGCATAGCGGAATGAATAACACCTGGATGCTGGAGTTCTTCATGCGGAACCTCGGCTTGGCGCAGTAAGGTGAAGGAAGAAGGAATAGGGAAAAGGAAGAGGGGCCTGTTGGACAGGCCCCTCTTCCTTTTTACGCCGCCACTGGCTTGGAGAGCGCGTCTCGAACAAGGATGCCGGGTGGTAGTCCGTCGCGGAGGCTTTGGGTGAGGACGCTGTTCATCGACGTTCTTGCGTTCGTCGGATAGACGCAGACGCAGAGTCTTTTTTGAGCTCGCGTAAGCGCTACATAGAGCAGGCGCAGACCTTCGTCGTGGTCTCGGCGGGCTCGTTGTTCTTCGACGAAACGGTGGGCGAGAGGAGGGATCTTGCCGGGCTTGATGGTAACCATGTGGAGCCGAGGATCGACGAGGATTTCTCGGGGGCTGCTCTTGAAGCCGGCCAGCGTGTCGGGGAGGACGACCACGGGGAACTCCAGGCCCTTGGCTTTGTGAATGGTCATGAGGGTCACGACGTCTTCGGCCGCGTCGGCGGGGGCGTCTCCCTCTTTGTGGCGGACCTCCTGGGTCTCCCAGATCCGTTCGGCATATTCGCCGGGACCGAGTTCAGGCTCGGAAAGGGCAAGGGCCAGCAGTTTTCGGGCGTTGGCGATAGCCTGGGCGCCGTCTTCTCGTCGGGCCATATTGGCGAGGAACGGCGACTGCGCGAAGATCTCGGCCAGCACTTCGCCAGCGGGAAGACGGTCGGCGACTCTTCGAAGCGGTACGAACCACCGTGCGAACTGAGCTAAGCGGGCGCGGTCGGTGTCGTTGGAGAGCCGCTCCGGATCCAGTCGGCCACCAACGCCGGGGCCTTCCTCAGTGAGCTGAACCACCGCGTCTAGGGAAAGACCGGCGACGGGGGAGTGGAGGGCGGCGAGGAGGGAGAAGTCGTCCAGCGGATCCGCGGCGGCACGGAGGGTGTTCGAGAGGTCTCGAACCTCAAGCCTGGTGTAGAACCGCTCCGAACCTCCGGCGATGCGGGACGGGATTCCTTCGCCGTCGAGACCGTTCTTAAGCCGCTGTGCGGAAGTTGCGGCCCGGACCAGGATCGCGATCTCGCCGGGCCGGACGCCTTCTTCGAGAAGTTCTCGCACGTAAGCCGCAGTGGCGCTGGGGTCCGGTGCGGCGTGCCGCCAAACCTCCACCCCTTCAAGTCCCTCGGGCTTCGAGATATCGTCCAAGCTGAACGGCCCGGGAGCCGGCGCCATCGGCCGATAAGCCGGCCACTGGGCGGAGAAGACGTGGTCGACAAATCGAAGAATTCCCGGCTCGGATCGCCAGTTGCGGGTCAGCGGGAGGAAGCCGAGCGCGGCACGGGAGCGAAACAGATCGACGTCAGCCAGCCGGAAAGCATAGATCGACTGCTGGTCATCGCCCACCACCATCAAGTTGTCGACGTCCAACGCCTTGATCAGCCGGTCCTGCTGGGGGTTGATGTCCTGGGCCTCGTCGACCATGGCGACCCGATACTGTTTGCCTAGCCGCGCCCGCACATCGGGGTGTTTGGTGAGGAGTTTCACCGCCTCGGATTCCAACTTCGTGAAGTCCAGGGTCTGCCGGCTGGACATCTCCCGTTCGAGACGCCACCAGGCGGCGCAGGCAAGTTGAACTAGGCCGCAAGCCTGCTCCAGGGCCTCCGCCTCGGTTGCCGGGTCCGGCTTGCCCGAGCACCACGGAGCCTTTTGGTTCGTGAGGCGGTGGGCCTGATAGAGCCGTTCCTGAAGGGAAGGGGCGTCGATGTCGCTTAGCGCAGCCGCCGTCTC
>FTBF01000054.1_pt1 | contig 15428 bp, 10 predicted proteins | sample 1639301 | NCBI WGS metagenome assembly FTBF01 (sample SAMEA3914864, study PRJEB12502) | metagenome | biome: forest; material: soil | place: USA | collected 2012-03-12 | depth 0.3 m
ACAGCCTTTGAGCCTTGGGCCCGCTCGACCATCTGAACGATCTGCGCCAACGCCGTCTCCTTCCCCACCTTGGTCGCCCGGTAAACCAGGCTCCCTGATGTGTTCAACGTGGCCCCTGCGACCGGGTCGCCCGGCCCTTTCTTCACCGGTACCGGCTCTCCCGTGAGCATCGACTCATCGACGTAACTCTCACCTTCGACCACGACCCCGTCAACCGCCAGCTTTCCGCCCGGCTTTACGCGAAGAAGCATTCCGGTCGTAAGGCTTTCAACCGGTCGTTCCTCCTCCCTTCCGTCCTCCAAAACGACGGTGGCCGTCTTCGGCGCAAGGCCCATCAGCTTCTGGATCGCGCCCGACATCCGGCTCTTGGAGCGGGCCTCAAGGTATTTGCCGACGAGGATTAAAGTGACGATTGTCGCGCCGGTCTCGAAGTAGACATGATCGCTTTGGTGGTGGCCTCGAAAGGCGGCCAAAGCGTAGGCGCTATAGACCCATGCCGCCCCGGCGCCGAGGGCCACTAACGAGTCCATGGTCGCCGATCCGTGTTTCGCTCCTTGAAAGGCCGATTGGAAAAATCCACGCCCGTTCCAAAAGATCACCGGGGTGGCGAGGAGAAGCAATAGAAAGTTGGCCCATTCCGGTCGAGGATGCCAAAGCATGGAGAGGAGCACGGTGGGAACGGTTAGGCCGGCGGCGATCCAAAGGTTCCGCACCATCGACCGAAGACGGTCCTCCGATTCCATCGCCATATGGTCGTGTCCCATATGGTCGTGGTGCTCCATCGGCGCATGGTGAGGTGTTGCCGAATAGCCGGCATCCTGCACGGCTTTCGTCAGCGTCTCTATCGGCAGATGGCCCTCGTGCTCCACGCTGGCCCGCTCCGTGGCAAAGTTGACGCTCGCCGACGAGACCCCCGGGACCTTGGCCAACGCCTTCTCCACCCGTCGCACGCATGAGGCGCACGTCATGCCTTCAACATCGAGTTCGGTCATCGACTTCCGGCGGTGTAACCCTCTTCTTCAACCGCCTCCACCAGGGTCCCCAAAAGCGCGTCGCCATGAACCGTCGCCCAACCTTCCGCCAAACTCACCTCGGCGCTTTCAATGCCGGGTACGGCTTCCAGGGCCTTTCGGACGGCGGTCGCGCAGTGGCCGCAGGTCATTCCTTCAATCTTTAGTTCTGTAATCATCTCGCTGGATACCTCAAGGGGTATAGGTCAGCGGACGAGCCGCGATAGCGTCACGCGAAGCTCTTCGATGAGATCGTCCTGGCTCATCGGTTTCGCCTTCTCGTGCTCGGTATCGCCGCCGTGGCCAACGATGCAGGTGCGAACGTGGCTTACCGCAAGCTCGGCGCCGACTTGATCGAGCGCCGAGCGGCAGGCGTTGAGCTGTGTCAAGACGTCGCAGCAGTACTCATCCTGCTCGATCATCCGACGCAGCCCGCGAATCTGCCCCTCGACCCGCGCCAACCGGCGGTCCAACGCTTTGCGGGAATCCCCGTCCATGCGATCAATATACCCTATGGGGTATATCGGATTCCGTTCTTAAACTGCCTTTCCCTAGGACAGTCGCTTTAACAACTAAGCCTAGGACCACGATTCTTAAAGGTCCACAATAAACCGTGGACCGCCACCAACGGCTCGAACGTCGAATCCGCATCCTTCTCACCGGATTCGCCATTGGCATCGTCCTCAGCGGGATCACCGCCTTTCCCCTCACCCAAGAGCTCACCGCTCTATCCAATTGGCTCGGCGCCCATCCGGGAGATTCCGGACTCAATGGCTGGATCGCCACCGTCCGCGACGCCCTCGTCGCCACCGACGCGAAATATCCCTATCTGGCCTACGGCTATGACTGGCTCGCCTTCGGCCACCTGATGATTGCCGCCGCGTTCTACGGCCCGATCAAGGACCCGGTGCGGAACGTCTTCATCGTCAAGTGGGGCATCTTCTGCTGCCTCGCCACCTTCCCGATCATCCTCATCTGCGGTCCTCTTCGCGGAATCCCCGCCGGGTGGCAGTTCGTGGATTCCACCTTTGGGATCATTGGGTGTATTCCCTTGTATTTCGTTCTTCGGGATATCAGGGAGTTGGAACGTGGCGACGGAAAGTAATCCTGGTGGCTTTAGGTGCGCGGGTAGGGGACGGTTCGTGCCCGGCACCCGTTAGGCTCTCCACGGGTGTCGGGGGCACAAGCCATCCCCCTCTACCCGTGGCGCCCCGTTCCCATTAAAGAGTTGAAACGAACTTGTAAGTCCCTGAACCGACGGTCTTGACCCCGCTTCCCGGAATCGTAACGACCGCCGTCGTGTTCGGCGGAACCTCGACCGAGAGGGTCAGCTTGCGGCCGACCTTATGCCATTCGGTCCGGATCGGACCGCGAATGCTCTCGTACGAAGTCTTCGCCCAGCTCATGTTCGGATCGATCTGGGGAGCGATCTTGATGACGCTGAAACCGGGGGTTGCGTTGTCGATTCCGCCCACCGTTGCAAACACCCAACCCATCACCGCGCCATAGGCGTAGTGGGCGAAGGAGTTCATGCCCGGATCCTGGAACCCCTTTTCGGGCGTCCAACCGTCCCATCGCTCCCATACCGTGGTGGCGCCGTTCACGATCTCAAAGCCCCAGGAAGGGAAGGTGGTGTTGTGCAGCAATTGGAACGCAACGTCATTCCGGCCAATCTTGCTCAGCACCTGCATGAGATCCCGCGTACCGACGAAACCGGTCGAGAGGTGCCACTTGCGGCTCTGGATGTTGGCCACCAGTCGAGCGGCGGCAAACGTTTTGGCCTGCCCTTCGAGAAGGTCGAAGCCGAGCGCGAGCACGTAGCTCGTCTGAGTATCGCCCTTCACCACTCCAGACGGAGAAACGTAGGCGCGGTTAAAGGCGGCCTTGATGTCTCGGTAAAGCGCCTCGTACTTCTCGGCATCCTCTCGATTGCCGAGCACACGAGCCGACTGAGCCAAGAGGCGTGTGCTGCCCGCGAAGTAGGCCTCGTAGATGACCTGATTCGGAGTATCGGCGTTGATGCTGAGCCAGTCGCCAAAGGCGTGGAACCGTTCCGGGGGGAGGAGGTCCGACGTGCTGCGCTTCTTGCAGAACTCGACGAACTTCTTCATCGAAGGATAGCTACGGGCGAGGAGGCGCTTATCGCCGTACACGTCATAAATCGTCCACGGGCAGATGACGCCCGCGTCGGCCCAGGCTGGGCCGCCATCGTCACCGGCTACGATCTGCGGCACGACCATGGGGAACTGGCCGTCTTTTCGCTGGTCGTCCTCGACTGCGGTCAGCCACTTGTCGAAGAAGGCCTGAACGTCCGAATAGGTCGCGGCGGTGCGGATGTAAGCCTGTGCGTCACCCATCCAACCCAACCTCTCGTCGCGCTGGGGGCAGTCGGTTGGGACGTCGATGAAGTTCATCTTCTGAGTCCACCAAGCGTTCTTCGCCAGCTTGTTGATCAGCGGGCTACTCGTCGCGATGGAGCCGGTCTCCGGGGTCGCGCTGCTGATGGCGACGGCGGTGAACTCATCCTTCGTCGGTTTATGTCCAAGGCCAACCACCTCCAGATACCGGAAGCCATGGAAGGTGAATCGGGGCTCCCAATTCTCGACGTTTCCGCTGGCGAAGGTGTATTTGTCCACCGCTCGGGCACCGCGCAGGTTCGCAGTGTAGGGTGTCCCGTCCGGATTGAGCGCTTCTAGGAAATGCATCTCGACGGTATGGCTCGCCGCGCCCTTAGCCCGGAGATGGACGAACCCGGCCAGGTTCTGGCCGTAGTCCAGCATGTAGCCGTTCTTTGATTTCTTGATGCCGATCGGCTTCAGCCATTGGTATGGGCGCACCGGCACACCAGGGAAGGGCTCGACGTTGGTCTTTACGTCGCGCACCTCTGTCGCCTGGGCGACCGGACGGCTGGCGGATGAGGCGAGTCGCGCATCGTACTCTTCGCCGGCAAGGAAGTCTTGCAGTCGGGTGGCCGATTCGCCCGCTTTCCAGTTCTTCGATGTTCCGATAGTCTCTCGATGACCGTCCTCGTACTCGAGCGTGATCTGCGCTCGTAGCCGAGGCCGCTCGCCATACCAACTGCGCTGCGAACCATAGCCCACATAACCCGAATACCAACCGTCACCAACCTCTGCGGAGACCGAGTTTCCGCCCTCGCGGATCAGCTTGGTCACATCGAAAGTTCGGGCGTAGACGCGCTTGTGGTAGTCGGTCCAGCCCGGCGTGAAGAGGTCGTTGGTGACACGGGCGCCATTCACGTAGAGATCGACCAGACCGAGCGCCGTCACATTGGCGATGGCCATTTTGAGCCGCTTGGCCGCGGTGAAGTCGTGGCGATAGCGGGTCGCGGGGAAGAAGGTACGTCCATCGGCGAACTTGCCCCACGGTTGCACCCCGTAGGTGCCGACCACCCGGACCTTTCCGGTGGCTTCCGTCCAACTCGAGTCGGTCACCAAAACCGGCTGACCATCAACGGTCAGCCGACCAATCGCACCCGCCTCCCCGATGCCGGTGTTCTTTGCGACAATCCGGACCATGTTTGAACCCGTGCGAAGCGCCTTGGTCACATCGACCGTGACGAAGCGCTTCCAAGCATCCTCTTTATCGTCGCTCGCCGCAAGTTTGACGTCATTTACGTAGAGCTCGAACTGGTCGTCTGCCGTCACGGTAAAGGTCGCGTGGTCGGCCGTTTTCTTTAGTTCGAAGCTCTTTGAAAACTCCCGCGTAACCACCGGCACGCTCTTTTCCTTATCTTGAGCGCTCCAAATCCACTTTGCCCCGGCAAACTTCCCTTGCTGGTAGGTGGTTAAGTGGGCCGGATCGTAGGCGATCCACTTCGCCGACCAGTCCTTTTCGGAGAGCAGACCGACGCGGAAGTGAGCCGGTTTGCTCCAAGCGGATCCCACTCCCTGCGCGTCCCAAACCTGAAGGCCCCACCAGGCCTCCGAACCACTCTTTAGGCTCTTGCCGGGCAACTCGATGCCGAACTGCGCCGAGGAAGCGACTCGGCCAGAATCCCATAGGTCACCCTTCCCTGCCGCCAGCAGGGTGGGGGACGAGGCGACGACTACGCGATAGGCCGACTGACGAAGGTTTCGCAACCCCGACCGGCTCGCCTCCAGCTTCCAGGAAAGATGCGGATTCGTCCGTCCGATCCCGATCGGTTCGGCGAGACTTTCGCAGCGCAAGGCGGTCGGAACAAGCGTAGGAGCGGGTGCTGCGAGCAGAATCGCGGGAAGCATTGCCCCGGAGTCTACAGTCTGAGTTGCCTCAAACCGAGATTTCGAAGCATGCTTTCCCCGCTCCGTTCAAGATTCCCCCGGCTGTAGACAATCCACAGAATCCGGAGCAGTTGGCGATGGTCAGACCATCGCCACTTTATTCCCAATCGGGCGGAGGACCGCCGAAGCCGCCCGGAGGGGGACCACCCGGGCCGCCCGGACCACCGCGTCGACCTCGGCCGCCAGTTCGGAGATTGCTGTCCGTCAATGCCACCGCGAACTTCGTCTCGTAACCCTTCCCACTGGCCGCCTTCTTCAGATCTACCAAAAGGTGCTCCCCCGCCTGCGAGCCGTCGACCTGGCGTTCGCTATAAACCCCGTCCGTCGCGTTGCGCATATCGCGCGGCCCACGGAGTTTGTACGGCGCGTTGGCGAAAATCCCGTCCGCCACGGCGTCGTCGAAGAAGATCTGGGAGGTGAACTCTTTGGTTGCCTTGCCATCCGTCTGGCGGACCTTAAAGTGGATGTGCGTGGTTCGCCCCCGGTACCAGCTAGGCACGATCGTCTTGAATTTGACCACGCCGTTCTCGTCCGAGATCTGGTAGCCGCGAAGCCAGTTTTGGCCCGTCGTATCATCGGGATTCATGCCCGCTTCCACGTCCGAATAGTTGCCCGCGGCGTCGCAGTGCCACACGTCGACCATCGCGCCTTTGAGGGGCGAGAATTTACCATCCACAAGTCGGTAGAGCGTGAAGGTAACCGTCAGCGGAGCGCCGTTGACGACCGATGGGCGTTTTGTGTCCCCGATCAAGTCCGACCGGTTTAGCTTTTCGTCCACGAAGAACGGGCCCTCGGTCACCGCCGGGCTGGCCACTAAGTGAACTTCGCGTTGCGCCTTGGCTTGAAAAGCGGCATCCGCATCGGAGAGGATAAGTCCTCCAAAAGCCAAACCCAGACTCGCTCGGGCGGCTAAGGTGAACGCCTCGCGGCGGCTCAAAATGGTCCCTACGGTTGCGTCATCGTGATCCATGAAGCGATTTATGAATCAGCGATCTGAAATTGAGATGAAGGCTCTTCAATTCCAAATTTCGCGAGCTCTTTTTCAATCCCTTGAAGATATTCCGCCGCCCCGACGCCGTTGATCAACCGGTGATCGAACGCCAGCCGGAGATAAGCCGCGCGCCCGTTTGGCCCCTCGCTCGGGGCGCCCACAAACAGCGTGGCAATGGCGGGCGGGAACAGGACCGGCGCGGCATCGACCACCTCGTGACCGGCCAGACTCGAAATGAGCAGAGTCGTTCGAGCGTCCGACTGCGTCGCCCCGGCCTTCGCCTCCCGGTGCCGTGCCCGCATTTCGTCCGCAAACTCTCCGAACGAGAGCTGATCCGCGCCTCGGATTACCGCGGTAACCAGTTCGTCGTCGGGTAGCGCGATCGCAAACCCCAGATCTACGTGAGCAAAACGACGCACCGTTTCGCCCCGCGAAACTAGGGTGGAACGGAACTTCGGATGGCTCTGGGTGGCCCGCGCCGCCGCGTAGGCAAAGACCCCAAACTCAGTCAAACGCAGTTTGGGATACTGGGTTCGCAACCGCTGCCTCGCCTCTTCGACCCGAGCCCATAGCAAAGGACGCCCCACGCTCGCGGGCAACGGTAGATCCAGGCGTCCCCCGAGCGCGCTTCGATTCATCGCCCGCTGTCGGTTCGAAAGGGGATATTCGTCGTAGCCATCCCGCGCTCGATCTCTGGGTGTCTCGGCAGGGGCTACGGCCGTCGACGCCGTCCCTTCGATTCTCGCAATTGGGGCGTGAACTTCCGCCTCCTGTTCGACATCGACGAACCATTCGACCAAAATCCCCTCGATCGAGGACTCAACCGCTACGTTTGCCTTGTCGGTTTCCACCTCGTAGAGCGGCTCATCCATCGCCACTCGGTCCCCTGGTCGTTTGAGATGAGCGGTAACTCGAACCGTTCGAAGACCCTCGCCCAGTTGCGGGACCGTCAGGATCGATTGGGAATCGCTCTCCCGGATCTCAGGCCCCGAATCCGCCTGGAAGGCAGAAACGTTGTCAGACATCGTTGCGCGAACCGCGCGCACAACATCCGTAATCGAAGGAAGGATCGCCGACTCGAGCGAAGCCACGAAAGGCACGTGGACGTCGGGGCGAGAAACGAGTTGGGGAGCGGCCCGGAGCAGGGAGAAGCGCTCAGGGATCGTCGTCATCTCCGAAATCACCGCCTGTCCGAAGCCACAAGTCTTAGAATCTTCCTGCACTACGACCAACCGTCCCGTACGAGCGAGGGATTCGGCGATTAGATTCCAGTCGCAGGGCACCAAGGTTCGAGGATCGACGATCTCGATGCTCAGCCCCTCATCCTTCAAGATCTCGGCCGCCGCTTGCGCCACCTCGATACAGTTCCCCCAAGCCACCACGGTCGCGTCCGTCCCCTCGGTGACCAGACGACCTTGACCCCAGCGCAGACCTTCGAACGAACGCTTTCGAACCGGCTGAATCGCCCGTAAAAGATGCTTCGGCAGGAGCACCAGGGAGGGGTCCTCGTCATGCATCGCAGACCACATCAGGCCCGCCGCATCTTCCGGCGTCGAGGGTACCGCCACCCGAAGCCCCGGCATCCCCGCGAACCAGCCTTCGTTGCTCTGGCTGTGCCACATGCCGCCGTTCGGCAGGTAAGCGCCGCACGGGGCGTAAATGACCAAAGGGCACTTCCAGTCCCCGTTCGTACGCCAACGTAGATTCGTAACCTGCGAGATCAGTTGGTTGAAAGCAGGGCCAACAAAGTCGATGAACTGAAGCTCGAATACCGGCCGCCAGCCCGTGGCCGCCAGCCCCACGCCGGTCCCGACGATCGTCGCCTCGGCAAGCGGAGAGTTCACCACCTGTCGCGCAAAGTCGGTGGAAAGCCCTTTGGTAATCCCAAAGACGCCCCCCTTCGGATCCTCTACATCCTCACCGAAAAGCAGCGTACGGCCATTCGCCTCCAGCCCCGCGCGCAAGGTGGCATTGACCGCCTGCAGCATCGTCGTCGCCTCCCCACGAAGCGTTAGCGGTGGATAGGACTCAAGCACCGGGCCATAGAGCTGTTCGGTAACCTCCAGCGGTGAGGGAGGGGCCAACCGTTCGACCCGCGTATAAGCGGATCGAACCTCCTCCGCGACCTCCGTCCGAATTCGTTCCCAACCCGCTTCGTCAAGCTCACCCGCGTCGATCAATCGGGCGGTGAGCCGCTCCAACGGGTCGCGGGATGCCATCGCGTCGATCTCTTCCATCGAACGGTACATCCGATGGTCGTCCGCATTGGTGTGGTTGCTCAGCCGGTCGAGATCGCACCAAAGCACCGTCGGCCCGTCACCTGCCCTCGCCTTTGCGATGGCGGCCGATCCATGCTCGAATACTTCCCCAGCATCCCGGCCATTGACCGTGACCACCGCCGACGCCGGCAACATGCCCAGTGCAAGAGGCGTGGTCCCTCGGGTCGGCGTCGAGATTCCGTACCCGTTGTCCTCGACGACGAACACCACCGGCAAACGGTCCTGAACCGCCTGGGCCACCGCCTCGAAAAATTCGCCTTGGCGGGTCGCCGCGTCGCCGATGTGGCAAAGCACGACCGACGGTGCTCCGTCCATCTTAAATCCCCACGCGGCTCCAACCGCAGGCAGGCACTGCGCCGCCACTGGTGAGGTGATCGAAAAGACGCCCCGAATGCGCGACGAGAAATGACCCGGAAGATTTCGCCCTTCGGACGAGGAGCCGGCAGAGCCGAAAAAATCTTGGGCCGACTCAAACGCCGTCATCCCAAGGGCGTGCATCATCGCCCGGTCGCGGTAGGCAGGAAAGATCAGGTCGCCTTTTTCGATCGAAAGAGCAAGCGCGGAAATCGCCTCGTGGCCGGCGCTAGAGAGTTGGAACGATCCGCGACCCTGCCGAACCAATAGGTTCTCACGGAGATCGCCTTCGCGTGCGAGCGTCATGCTCCGTAGCAGGTGGAGCGCTTGCCGCTGAAAGGCCTCGACAGGTTTTGGGGTCAATCTGGTTCTTCCCACCGTTGGGAGGCCGAGTTAGCGCCGCGCCAAAAGGCTTAGCCCCGCCTCAGATTCCGGCCTAGTGTATCTCGGCCACGTCTCTTACGACGTTCGAAAGCTCTCAGCGTTGCTCCCATTGGCGCACGAAGCTCCAACTATCGCCGGAATCGCTGTCAGATAATCCGAGAACTCTTGCGGGTACAAAGGCCGCGGTTTAGGCTTACCGGGGGTTAACGAAGGTCTTGTATCATGTCTATTGTCGTCGGTGATATCCGCCCGGCAAGAGTCCCCATTTGCTGTTCGTCCGTCTCATCGGCCAGGTTGAAATCGAGCCAAACCATGCCGGGCCGTTATCGCGCGGCGCGAAGGAGGTTTTGGCCTATCTGGTGCTGAACGGAACGACCAGCCGCGGTCGGCTTGCCGGGGCAATCTGGCCGGAATCGGACGAATCGTCCGCCCTTTATAACCTCCGGCGTGCGCTTACCGATCTTCGCCGCCACCTCGGACCGGAAGCCGACCGTCTCGACTCGTCCGATCGGGGCACCCTCGGATTAGACCTTAGCGGCGTAAAGGTTGACCTCTTCTCTATTCGCGAAGCCTTCGCCTCTGGCTCGTACGGCGAAATGGTCGGCCGCTGTTCGGGCAGTCCACTGGACGGAGTCAGCGGCGAATGGGCCGCCCCCTCGCGGGACGCGATTCGCACCGAACTCACCCAAGGGCTCGTTACGGCCGCCCGATATGCCGCCGGACTCGACGAAGTGGCCGATGCGGAAGCCTTCCTTCGCGCCGCCCTCGTGCAAAGCCGCCACCCCGAGAGCGTTTGGCAGGGCCTGGTACGACTGCACACCGAGGCCGGCGACGTCTCTTCCGCCCGAAGGATTCTCGCGGAATGCGAAGCGTCCCTCATTGGCGAGCCCGAAGCGTCGCTCAGGAGCGCGGTCAGCCTTTCAAAATCCGTCCACCTCGCCGCCCCGCCCCCTATCCTTGGCAACCTCGTCGGCCGCCACGACATCCTCACCCTGCTTTCCAGCGACCTCCGCGAATTCCGTATCGTCACCCTCTGCGGCACCGGCGGCATGGGCAAAACCCGCGTCGCCACCGCCCTCGCCCATCGGCTAGAGGACGAATACGTCGACGGCGTCGCCTTCGTTGAACTCATCGGAGCGACCACTTCTGCCGGAGTCAAAGAGGCGATCGCCCGGGGGCTGGGCATCCGGGTCGATCAGGGTTCGCCTTGGACTCAGGCCATCGAGTGGCTTTCGCGACGGCGGGTCCTGCTGGTCCTCGATAACGCAGAGCACATCGTCGGCCTTGTGGCGGAAATAGTCACCGAGCTCCTATCCCGTACATCTCAGCTTCGGCTCCTGGTGACCAGCCGGGTTCCGCTCGGGCTGCCCATCGAGCGCCGTCGCCGGTTGCCGACCCTCCGACCTTCCGACGCCCACGCCCTCTTCGCCTCCCGCGCGGTTGCCGCCGATTCGGAATTCGTCTGGACGGAGGAGTCGCGGGTGCTGTGCGACCAGTTGGACGGCATCCCGCTGGCGATCGAACTAACCGCCGCCCAGGTCGGCAGCGTTTCGCTTCGCCAGCTTTCGGCGAACCTCACCCGGTCCCTCACCTTGGACAGCGTCTGTGACGGACGGCCGGAACGGCATCAGACGATGCGGGCGGCGCTTCGGATGAGCTTTGACGGTCTCCCGCCCGAACGCCGGAGGGCCTTTATCAAGCTGAGCGTTTTCGTCGAAGGCTTCTCGAGCGAAGCCGCCGTGGCAGTAGCGGGGGTGAGCCTCTCCGACCTCACTCGACTGACCACCGTTTCGCTCATCGAATTCGAGGGCGACCGGTACCGAATGCTGGAGCCGGTGCGGCAGTTGGCTTGGGAAGAGATCCATGCGGGGAGTGGAGATTCGGAGCTTAAGGGACTTCATGCCCGATGGTTCGCGGAGGCCGCAAAGACTCTGTACCAGGGCCCGTTCCCCTACAATATCGACCCCCGACGATTCAACGAGGATCGCAGACAGCTTCGGCGTGACCACGCGAATCTTAATGCCGCGATTCGCTACTTCGATAAAATCGAACAGGGGATGTCCGACGAGGCCCTCTCTCTCTGGCTGATCGTAATCTGGTACCGGCTGATCGAACACTCGGAGCCCGCCGCCCAGGCCTGGCTGGGCAGGCTCACTGCCCTGCCGACGGAGGCGACCCTCTCGTGGATCGCGGCCCAGTGGTGGCTTACCGTCGGGCTTTATTCCATCTGGAATGACTTCGAGGAGGGCGCGGTCCCGTTGCTGGAACGTTTAGGCGGAGCGTGCGTCCGGTCCGGTTATTTGGACATCTACGGCCACCTTGCTCAGGCGCTCGGAAGGCGATCGGTGCACGACCCATCGGACGGAGCGATTCGGCGAGGATATGAGGTTTCGATTCGCACTTTCGAGCAGCTAAAAGACGCGAGCGAGTTGCGTCACGCCCGCGCCCAGTGCTTCGTCTGGCGTTATGCCGATGGGCAAATCGAAGAGTTCTGGCCGGAAGTCGAACGGTTGGCCGCGGAGTCGCTCGCCCAGAACGATGTCCGTTGCCAGGCGATCCTCCTTCGGCTGCTTGCCCAGCGAGAGACGACATGGACGGATCGGCAAGCAATCCTCCAAAAAGTGGTGCGCCTCCAGCGGTCGGTCGGTCACTGGGCGGAGGTTCACACCCTCCGTGCCATCGGAATGGGCGCCCGGGATCTGGGCACGGCGGAAGACGAGATCGAGGCCTGGACGGAGGCGATCCGCCGGGGGGAGGAGATCGGTTGGGTCAACACCCTTTCGGAGGCCCATTTGGAACTGGCCCGCGCCTACCTGAGGGGTGGGCAAGAGCCGTCGATGTGGGTTTCGATGGCCCGTTCCCTGCAAATGATCCGCGCTCAGGATCGCCCCGGATTTCTCCATCAGGCCCTCGCGCACTTGGCCGACCTGCTCCGCATTTCGGGCGACCGGAGTGGCTGCGACGAGATCTTGGGCTACCTCCGCCGCGCCGCCAACGCCGAGATCTACGCCATTCGCCCCAAATTCGAGGAGCTCCACCCCGGCTTCTCGAACCCCGATTTCGTTGCGGGCACTGGAATGTTTAATACCTCCGACGATATCATCGGCTGGGTCGAAATCCGCGCGATGCTCGGAAATGGCGAGGGCGAGGTATCCGAGCGGCCCGCCACGCAGCGCAAGTCAGCGTAGGGTCCGGCGAAGGGCCGGATGTTCCACTATCCGAATCGCTGCCCGATCTCCTGCTTCAGCGACTCCAACCCCTTCTTCATCGCCCACTCGTGATTCCAAGAGAACAGCGGCTTCAGCGCAAAAGAAAGCATTTTAAGTAGCGGTTTCTCCGCCACGATCCGCCAATCGAACTCGATATCCGTCCACTCCCCATCGGCGGTAAACCGCCATCGCCCGCCTCCGTCGAAGTCTCCGGTGGCCGCGAGGGCAAAACCAGAAAAAGGCGTGACCTCCGTCACGCGCATTTCCCATTTCAGCCGGTAAGGCAGAAAACCCTTGGTCCGAAGTCGGATCACCCGGTTCAGCCCCGCGGCGTCCGCCGGTTGCGCCTCCGTGGCGGAGAGGTAAACATCGGGCCACCAACGCGGCAGATCCAAAGGGTCACCAAGCACCGCGTAAACCTGCTCCGGCGTCGCCTTCACGCGCCATTGCGTGACGAAATGATAGTCGTTCACCGACACGAGACCCATTATCCTTCCCGGCAAACCGAGAAAAATCAAAGATTACAGAGAATTCATTTGAGCTGTAGCGAACCCATCTTCGCCGCCTCTGGGGGCCACAGATCGGAGGTCGATCTGCTGCACGGGATCCTTCGAGCGCTCTAAGATTCTCAGAAAAGACGGTTAACTACGCGAAGATTGTCCTTTACCGTCGCAAACAACAAAGCTTCGTTGTCGCAGTATAAGGCAGACGGTAGCGATAGGCCACAATATTTACCGGCCGCAACGTAACGCCAAACCCGGCGTAACAAAGGTGGCCCTCTCGGAATGGAGTCCGAGATCAAAAGACCGCATGATAGTTGCCGCTTACCGCAAACCCGCTTGGCAGAAAGCCATCACGCTCGCGATTATGCTCGTGCCGTGCATCCTGGTTCTCTTCGCCGCGATTCGCCTTAGCACGTCGCCAAACCGCGGGCACCTGCCCTATATTCTCACGGTGATCGCGTTCGTGCTCGTCGGCATCAAGGCGCGAATGTACGGCATCTCGCTCGGTTTCCACCGTGGCCTCACCCATAAGGCCTACGAAACGCACGACTGGCTCCGAGGCCTCTTCCTCGCCCTCGGTTGCGCTTCGATTCAGGGCGAGCCGGTCCGCTGGGCCACCGACCACGTCGAGCATCACCGCCACGCGGATAAAGACGAAGATCCCCACAGCCCGGAGCACGGCTTCTGGCACGCGCACTGGGGCTGGCTCATCGACAGTAACTTCGAACGCGAAGTGAACCCCGTCTTCAAAAACGACAAGCTCGCGATGAAGATCTCCAAGTGGACCTGGGCCTGGGCCGCGCTTGGCCTCGCCATTCCGGCCGCCATCGGCGCTCTCGTCGGAATCGGCTGGTGGGACGGCATGCTCTGGGGCGGCGGCGTCGCTATCTTCTTTGCTAACCAAGGCACCTACTGGGTCAACTCTGGCGCCCACACCTTCGGCCGCCGAGACTTTGAGACCGACGACCGCAGCACCAATTTCTGGCTCAAAGGCCCTCTCGGCTATCCCCTCTCCCTTTTCATGGCCTGGATGACCTGTGGCGAAACCAACCACAATAACCACCATGCCATCGGCCACGCCGCGAACCACGGCATGTTCAAAGGCCAACTCGACCCCTCCGCCCGCGCTCTACGCCTCCTCGAGAAGGTCGGGCTGGTCTGGAACGTCCGCTGGGTCGATGCCGAAGAAGCCGCTCGCCGACAGCGCGAACTCACGATGACGCCCGAAGAGAGAAAGGCCGAAGCCTTGAAAGCCCACCGGGCGAAACTGGCGGAAAAGTCCCCGGTCTCGGTTTAAGTTCCCGGGGTGCCACGGGTAGAGGGGATGGTTCGTGCCCCCGTCACCCGTGGAGAGTGTAACGTTTTCGGACACGGGTGACGGGCACGAGCCATCCCTCTACCCGTGGCACCCGACTTCTAATCATCAGCTCTTCGCGACGATCTCGCCCCAGGTCGGCTGGCCGAGCTTCCGATCCGCCTCGTCCTGTAGTCGCCGCATCTCGGTCTGAAGGGCTAGCCGAATCCGTTCCATCTCCTCCGCGTCCGCGTCGGGCGGCACGTACATCGGAGCACCGAAGAGCATATAAGCCTTCGCGAATGGCAACGGGATCTCGAACCGATCCCATGACTTCATGACGATCCGTGGCTTGGAGGCGCAACCGGTCGGCACCAGTGCGCAGCCCGACTTCTGGGCCATTGTGATCACCCCACCCTGAAGCACTCCGCTCGGCCCTCGCGGCCCGTCCGGGGTCACGACCAGGGTCTTCCCCGCCCGCAGCATCTTGATGCAGCTTGCCAGCACCCGCGCCCCGCTCGGTCCGCTGCTCCCCCGCACGGAGGCGTAGCCCATGCTGGAGAGCGCGCTGTTGATCACCTCGCCATCCCTCGAAAGGCTTATTAGAACCGAGAGATCGACGCCGCGCATTCGCTTGGTCGGCGGAATCGCCCGGCTGTGCCACATGCAAAGGATCTTCCCTCCTTCGGTGCCAAAAAAGTGCTGCTCGTCCACCGTGCGGACGCGAAGGGAGGCACTGATCTGTCCAATGAGCCATGTCCCAAAGCCGGTGAGGGAGTTCGAAAGGAACTTTCGAAACTGCTTCCTCTGGCGGCTAGGCCGGCGGCGCACGCCGTCACGCTGAGACACCCGTCAAGCGTACTTCTTTTGAAGATTTCAAGTGGGACCACTCTAACCCGCCGCCCCGGTATCCTCCCAACCATGAAAGGGCGCGCCCTCGTTCTCATTGCGTTATCCTCCTGCCTTTCGCACGCAAGCATCTTCAGCACCTTCGACTCAGGCAATGAAGGTTGGAGCGCCGTCGACGTCAACTTCCCCAGCCTAGCCGTCGTTGAGGCGCATGCCGCCGGTTGGAGTTCGGGCCACCTGTCTGAGACGGAAGCCAATTTCTCGCATTCCGGCCT
>FTBF01000044.1_pt1 | contig 15281 bp, 23 predicted proteins | sample 1639301 | NCBI WGS metagenome assembly FTBF01 (sample SAMEA3914864, study PRJEB12502) | metagenome | biome: forest; material: soil | place: USA | collected 2012-03-12 | depth 0.3 m
AAAAGGCCCGTTCTTGCGAACGGGCCTTTTCTGCGGAAAGGGCTGAGCGATCAGCGCTTGACGAACTGGAAGCCGCGACGGGCCTTCTTGCGACCGTACTTCTTGCGTTCCTTCACACGCGGGTCGCGGGTGAGGAAGCCGCCGGCTCGGAGCTCCTTGCGGAGATCTTCGTCGAAGGTGAGGAGGGCGCGGGAGATGCCGAGCTTGATGGCTCCGGCCTGACCCGAGATGCCGCCGCCTTTGCAGAACGCCTTAACGTCGTACCGGCCGTCGAGCGAGAGGTGAACGAGCGGGCTCTTCACGACGATCTCGAGGATCGGGCGACCAAGGTACTCCTTGAAGTCGCGGTTGTTGATCGTAATCTTGCCTTCGCCGGGCGAAAGCCAAACGCGGGCGATCGCGTTTTTGCGTCGGCCGGTGCCGTAATTCTGAGTGGTGACAGGCATAGGTTACTTATCCTTCCGGATGTCAAGGGCGATGGGCTGCTGAGCCTCGTGGGTGTGATCCGGACCGCCGAAGACCTTGAGTTTCTTCACCATGGCCTTGCCGAGCTTGGTCTTGGGCATCATGCCCCAGACGGCCTTCTCGATCAGCATGTCGGACTTTTCTTCCAGCATCTTGCCGCGAGCGACGTTCTTGAGTCCGCCCGGCCAGCCGGTGTGCCAGTAGATGACTTCGTCGGCCTTGTTGCCCGTCAAAACGGCCTTGTCGGCGTTGATGACGATGACGTAGTCGCCGCAGTCGGCGTTGTAGACGAAGTTGGGCTTATCCTTGCCCCGCAGGACCTTGGAGACTTGCGCGGCAAGTCGGCCGACGGGGATGCCGGAAGCATCCACGACGTACCACTTTCGCTCAATATCGCCCGGCTTGACGGTCGTTGTTCTGTTCATTTGAGATTAGGTCGTTAGGTCATTGGGTCTATAGGATGGGTCCTAATGACCCAGAGCCCAATGACCCCTATCGTCGAATTACGCAGAGTCGTTCCGCAAGTCGCGCAGTCGCGAATCGCGGGGGTAGCGGCCATAGCGCACCCGCATCAGGCATAAGCCTTTTGCCGGAAGCACCACTGGCCACTTCAAGGTTTCCTGCCCCTCCTTCATGAGGAGCTTGCTGACCTCTTCGACGGGGCGGGCCCCGCGTCCTACTTCTAGGAGCGCGCCGGCCATCCTTCGCATCATTCCGCGAAGAAAAGCCGTACCCACCACGTCCACCCACACTTCATCACGGCGTTGGCTCACTTTGAAGGAGTAGAGCTCACGGACCGTGTTGGTCACGTGCGGCTCCAATTCTTCGGTGAACGCGAGGAAATCGTTGCGACCCAGGAGGTGGTTAGCGGCTTCTTGCATCTTGGCCACGTCGAGCGGCCGCCCATAGGCGTGCACGAAGCGTCCGCGATGCGGGTCGCGCGGCGCCGTCAGGATGCGGTACCGATAGAATCGGTCCACCGCCATAAAGCGCGCGCTGAAGTCGTCCGCGACCTGCTCACTGCTTAAGACCGCAAGGTCGTAAGGCAAGCGTCGGGAAAGCACCCGGGCCCACTTCTCCGGCGGGATGTTCACGTTCGAATCGAAGTGAGCAACCTGTCCTTTGGCGTGGGCGCCGCTATCGGTGCGACTAGCCCCCCAGATCTCAATTTCCTCGCCCGAGATAAAGCGAACAGCCTCTGTCAATGTGCCCCGGATCGTTCTCAGATCCGGCTGTGCGGCCCAGCCGCGGAAGTCGGTGCCGTCATACGAGATGACGAGCTTGATTCTCATAAGGAAGAAGAAAAAGGAAAGAGGGAAAAGGTCCTTATTGCCTTTTCCCTCTCACCTTTTCCTTAAACTAGCTCCAGTACGGCGCACGGAGCGGCGTCGCCACGGCGAGGTCCGATCTTCGTGAGGCGTGTATAACCGCCGTTGCGATCCTTGTAGCGCGGGCCGACGACGTCGAAGAGGTGCTTGACCAAGTCTTCGCCGTTGATAAGGCTGCGGGCGGCGAGGATCTCCGTCTTCTCGCCCGGCGTCTTGCCGGCGAGTTGAGCCTGCACCGACTTCGACAGGGTCGAAGAGGCGCTGTGGCCGACGAGGATCTTCCGAGCGCGGCGGCGTGCTTCCAGACCGTCCTCAAGCTTGGTGAGGGTGATCAGCTTCTCGACGAGTCGCTGAGTTTCCTTTGCCTTGCCGAGAGTGGTGCGCACGTAGCCGTGGCGGATGAATTGGCGCTGAAGGTTCACGAGCAGCGCCATGCGCTGATCCGAGGGGAGCCCCAGCTTTCTATGATCGATCTTATGAGTCATCTTCCTATCCTATGGGGCGTAACCCGTCGTGTCAGTCTTCGAAATCGTCTTCGTCGTCGAGCGAGTCAAGCGACGTTCGGTAACCACCCTTCGGCGGCTTAAGTTCAAGGCCGTGCTCAACCAGCTTGTCGCGCACTTCGGTAAGCGACTTGCGGCCAAAACCGCGGATCGCCGTCAGGTCGCTCTCGCTTGCAACGGCGAGCGCCTTCAGATTGAGGATGCCGGCGCGGCGCAGGCAGTTGAACGTTCGCTGCGAGAAGTCGAGCTCCTCGATGCGAAGGTCCGGCACGTTGCGCAGCATCTCTTCGTCGCCGCTGTCCAGCTCGCTCTCGTCCGAGACGAAACCGGCCTCGCCGAGGTCGAAGAACATGCGGAAGAACTTATCCAGCACGTGGGCGGCCTGCGAAAGCGCGTCGTTCGGGCGAACGGTGCCGTTGGTCGTGATGTCCAGCACCAGCCGCTCGTAGTCGGTGCGCATGCCCACACGGGTCTGCTCAACGGTGTAGTTGACCTTCTTAACCGGAGTGAACTGCGAACCGGTCGGGATGAGACCGATGATGCCGCGGTATTTCTCCTGGTTGACCGGGAGAACGTAACCGGCGCCCCAACCGACCTTCAGCTCCATCGCGAGCGTAGCGCCCGCTTCGGAGATGGTGGCGATATAGACGTCCGGGTTGACGATCTCGAAGCCCTCGGGGCAAACGATATCGGCGCCCGTCACGCGGCCCGGTCCCTTCACGTCGATCGTGAGGGTCACCTCGTCGAACAGCTCGCCGCTGGTGCAGCTAACCGCCACGTCCTTCAGGTTAAGAAGGAGTTGGGTGGTGTCTTCCTTCACGCCAGGAATCGGCGCGAACTCGTGGAAAACCTTATCGATCCGGATGGCGGCGATGGCCGCGCCCTGGATCGACGACAGGAGAACACGCCGCAGCGCGTTGCCGATCGTCTGGCCGTAGCCGCGCTCAAGCGGCTCCAGAATGAACTTTCCGTACTCGTTCGAAAGGTCGAGGGTGGTGATGTGGGGCATGAGAAAGGGGGAATTTTGGATTTTAGATTTTGGATTTTAGATTTTCAGCGGAACTGAATCGAAAATCTAAAATCCGAAATCCAAAATCGTCAGACGCGTCGTCGCTTGGGCGGGCGGCAGCCGTTGTGGGGGATCGGGGTGACGTCGATGATGCTCGTCACTTCGAGGCCCGAAGCCTGAAGGCTGCGGATCGCGGTTTCGCGGCCGGAGCCGGGGCCCTTGACCATCACTTCGAGCTTCTTAAGGCCGTGCTCCTGCGCCAAACGGCTCGCCTTATCGGCGGCCACCTGAGCGGCGAACGGCGTACCCTTGCGGGAGCCCTTGAAGTTGACGTTGCCCGCGCTGGCCCACGAAATCGTGTTGCCGTTCGGGTCGGTGATGGTGATGAGGGTGTTGTTGAACGTGGCGCGAATATGCGCGACGCCAACCGGAATATTCTTCCGCTCCTTCTGCTTTCCTTTGCTTACTGCCTTGCGTGCCATGTCTGGGGTTTTGGGGTCGTTGGGTCTTTGGGCCGCAGGATCCTAAAGACCCAACGACCCAACGCCCTTGCGTTACTACTTCTTCGCCTTCTTCTTGCCGGCAACCGTCTTTGGCTTGCCCTTGCGGGTTCGAGCGTTGTGACGGGTGTTCTGGCCGCGGGTCGGAAGACCGCGTCGGTGTCGGATGCCGCGGTAGCAGCCGATCTCCATGAGGCGGCGGATGTTGCCCTGAACCTCACGGCGCAGGTCGCCCTCGATCTGGAACTCCTTGTCCAGAATCTCGCGGATCCGGCCGATCTCGTTTTCATCGAGATCGCGGATTTTCTTCCGCGGGTCGACGCCAGCCTTTTCAACTAGCTCGTGGACGTTGTGCTTCCCAATGCCGTAAAGGACGGGCAAGGCGTAAAGGACAGCCTTATCCCGCGGAAGATCGATACCTGCAATTCTCGCCATATACTTCTAAATCGCTCCGCTTCAGCCCTGGCGCTGCTTGTGCTTGGGGACAACGCAGATCACACGCACAACTCCGTTGCGCTTGATGATTTTGCACTTGTCGCAAATCTTTTTGACACTGGCCCTGACTTTCATGCTCCGTTTGCCTCGTTTGCCACGTCTCAAAAGATAAAACGCGGCTGTCATCGGCTTTTACCTCGAGGCAAAGAACCGGCTGACGCAACGGAAAGTTATACCCGCAGGGGCCAATAGGATGCAACCTTAATTTGGACATCCTCGTAGCGGGGCTCTTCTTCGTCTGTCCGGGCAGTCGTAAAAATAGGTCCCATAAGTCGAATTCGACCTAGAGGACCTATTTCCTTTCGAGATTGAAGCTTATCGATACCGATACACGATGCGGCCCATCGTCAAGTCATAAGGGGAAAGCTCGACCCGGACCTTGTCGCCCGGCAGAATTCGAATGTAGTTCATTCGCATCTTGCCGCTGACGTGCGCCAGGATCTCGTTCTCGCCGTCCTCCAACTTGACGCGAAACCGGGCGTTCGGCAAGTTCTCGACGACCGTGCCTTCGATTTCAATGCCCTTTTCCTTATCGGTTTGCGGTTTGTATGGAGGTCTACGTCGCGCCATTACCCTACAGAATACCGCGTAAAGCCCTACGGTTCGCCCGCTTTGAACTCAACTTTCACCGGCTGCTCGCCAAGTTGATGCGGGAGCGCCCAAAAAAGCGCCAGGGTTGCAAGGAGAATGAGGAACGGCCAGACCGGAAACGGCTCCTTTGGCGCCGTCTTCAAAACCCGCTTCTTTACCGGTTTGCTCACCAATTCCAGAATACCGGGACCTAGGCCGGAACCGAAGGGGACGCCAAAATACGAGGATGGAAGGCGGCTACGGCGCGAAGGTCTACGACACGATCTATCGCTGGAAAGACTACGACGGCGAGACCAAACGGATCAAAGAGATCCTCGCCGAGAACGGCAAAACCTCGGGCACCCTCCTCGACGTCGCCTGCGGCACGGGGCAGCACCTCATCCGTTTAAAGAACGACTTTGATGTCGAAGGCCTTGAACTCGACCCGGAGATGGCCGCCATTGCGTGCGTCCGCGGCCTCACCATCCACGAAGGAGACATGGCGACCTACCGAATGGACCGGAAGTTCGACGTCGTCACCTGTCTCTTCTCCTCCATCGGCTACATGGAGACCCCGGAGCGGCTGGCCCAAGCCGTCGCCAACCTAGCCGCCTTCCTGAATCCCGGCGGCCTCCTCCTGGTCGAGCCCTGGTTCTCGCCCGAGCAGTGGCACGACGGCTATATCCACATGGACACGATCAACGAGGAAAAACTAAAAGTGGCCCGGATGTCCGTGAGCCGAACCGAAGGACCGGTCAGCGTCATGGATCTCCACCACATGATCGCCACCCCCGAAGGCGTCGAAACCTTCGTCACCCGTCATCGGATGGGTCTCTTCATGGACTGGGAGTATCGCGACGCCTTTCTCGCTGCCGGCCTTTCCGTGGAACGCGATGAAGAAGGGCTAATGGGCCGCGGGCTCTACGTGGCTACTTTTTCTTAGCCTTCGGTTTCGCCTTCCGACGAATCGCGGCATCCCGTGATTCGTCGAGCCAATTTCCGCACACTTCGGGGTCGTTTAGTACCTCTGCGGGCAGTTCGCGATAAGGCTGCTCCGTCTTCCCGCCATCGTAAGACCAAGCCTCCATCCCGCGTTCTACAAAGGCGCCCTCGCTTTCGGGGTCGATCTTGAAAAATAGCCGGTCGTTGTCCACCACGCCCATGAAGACACCGTCGTGATACAGGCCCAACCCGCCAAACATCGGCTTGCTCTCGATCGGCCTCGCCGCGCGGAGGGCGGTCAGAAAACGTTCCTTGGCCTCGGGGGAAACGGACATTGGGCGTTTTTACCCCTTCTGGTCGATATGGTCATGTACAATGACCATATGAAGGTGGTGAACGCGACTGAGTTCAAGACCCACTGCTTACGGTTAATGGATGAAGTAAATCGAACCAAAGAGCCTCTCGAAGTTAGAAAGCGGGGCCGAACGGTGGTTGTTCTGAATCCGCCCCCAGAAATCGACTGGACACCCGGGGCGTTCAAGGGGACCCTTGTAGAGGTAGAAGATATCTGTGTTGACGGTGCCACGCTGGGCGTCCGTTGGGAAGCGATGGATTGATTCTGCTTGATACCCATATGTGGGTCTGGTTGAATGATGGAGATCCACGTTTGCCACGAATCGTCCTCGATCGGTTGGTTTCGGAAGGTGGCGGCCTATCAGCGGTAAGCATCTGGGAGTTGGCGATGCTTCTGGAGAAGGGGCGCTTGGTCAGCGATCTGCCCGCCGAACTCAAAGTGCGAGATATGTTGAACCGATATCCACTTACCGTAGTGTCGATCGATATCGAAATAGCCCTCTTGAGCCGCTCGTTGCCGTTCGCGCACGATGACCCCGCGGATCGATTTATCGCCGCGACGGCGCATCGGCTCGCGAGTCCTTTGGCCACATGCGACCAACGATTGATGGCATTGCCATGGCTGCAGACGATCTCTTAGGGCAATTCCCACACCTCGGCCCGCGACCGGACGGCGTCCGACGGGCTCATGCTCCGCCCTTGGTCGCCCATGGTCGGTTTCAAATCATCAGCAAGCCACTTGCCCGACTCTCGGGCCTGCCGAAGTCCGGAGATGAAGTTAATACCGAGGTGAGGGTTACGGTCGAGGATGGAGTCCAGGTCTGGAAGCGGACCTTCGGCGCTCAGAGCGTAGAGACTCGGCAGTGGGTGGAGGATGGCTTGTTGATCGAAGCCAAAGGGGTGGGTCGCATCGGCATGACGCTGGAGGTGCGCGACGGAGTGCTTTATTACAAAGCGGTGAAAGGCTGGATCGGCCGGTTCCGAACGCCTTGGTATCCCCGCGTCGAGGCCGAAGTAGCAGAAGTCGAAGGCGGATGGTCCGTCGCGGTAAAAGTGTTTTGCCCACCCTTCGGCACCATTTGCCGATACTCGGGCATTCTGATCCCGGTATGAACGCCGCGATTTGGATTCTCATGGTCCAAGCCTGCCTCGGCGCGTTCGATACGCTTTACTACCACGAATACAAGCTCCAACTGACTCACGATCATGCGAACAAGGTCGAACTGAGGCTTCACGCAACCCGAGATTTCGCCTACGCGATCATCATCGGCACGCTTGGCTTTCTTACCTGGGAAGGTGTGTGGGCCTACGCTCTCTTCGTTCTCCTCGGCGCCGAAATCCTGATCACCCTTTGGGACTTCATTGAGGAAGACAAGATCCGCCGGCTTCCCGCGGGAGAGCGAGCGATGCACGCGATCATGGGCATCGTCTATGGCGCTTTCTTGGCCTATCTGATCCCTGAGATGCTTCGCTGGCGCCTGGCCCCAACCGGTTTTGGACCGGCTTACCATGGCTTCCCCGCTTGGATATTAGCTCTCGTGGCCACGGGAGTCTTCCTTTCTGGCATTCGGGACCTAGCCGCCACCCTTCGCCGCCAGGAAACCACGGCAGGTCTCTGACCTCGACCGGACCCATTGTCAATCCTGGAGCAATTACCAGGAGTTGTCGCCAATTCCTGTGGGTCAAGTCGCCGGAACGTGGAATGATCACTAAGTGTCGAGTTCAACGACACGCGGTAAAGCATGACCGTATTCCATCCCGTCCCCCGGACTGGTCCAAAGGCGGACCGAACTCAAACCGGCAAGGCCAATCCGGCCCCCGCGGCGATGGGTCTTACTCCCGTATCTCAGGCATCCCGGATCGCAAACCGGTTTCTCGTCTGGTACCTGGTGGCCAGCATCACCTGGATTCTTGGAAGCGACCACCTGGTGACCTTTGCCGAGCAGTTCGGAAAGGTGCCGGAGTGGTTCCAGTCGGCGAAGGGTCTTGGATACGTGATCGTGCTTGGCCTAGTCCTTCGCGGCGCAACCCGCACTTATGTCGAAGGCGTGGAGCGGGCGAACGCCGCTCACATCGAATCCAACCTGGAACTCGTCCGCCGGCTCGCCTTGGCCGCCGAATATCGGGACGATGAAACCGGTGGGCATAACCAACGGATTGGTACCTACGCCGCGATCGTAGGGGCGAAGCTCAATCTCGATCCGAAATTCTGCGAGACGCTGTCCTACGCGGCCCTACTCCACGACCTTGGAAAAATCGGCGTTCCCGACTCACTTCTTCTGAAGCCAGGACCCTTCGATGCCGACGAACGAGCGGCCATGGAGTTGCACACCACCCTGGGCGCGGAAATCCTGTCCGGGGGCTTTCATCCGCTCGTCGAAATGTCCCACACCGTCGCCCTGACCCACCACGAGCGCTGGGACGGCAGCGGCTATCCGCAAGGGCTCTCCGGACACGATATTCCAATGGAAGGGCGAATTGTCGCGGTGTGCGACGTCTACGATGCCCTCACTTCAAAGAGACCCTATAAAGAAGCTTGGAGCACGGAAGAAGCGGTTGCTGAAATCGTCCGCCAAAGCGGCACGCACTTCGATCCCTTGGTCGTCGACGCGTTTCTCCAATGCCGCGCGGAGATCGAAGCGGTGAGAAAGAATTTGGAGAGCTGTGGGAAGGCCTCCGCTTTGAGAATGCCGGTTGCCGCATAGTGAAGGGGTGGAAGGCGACCTTCGCATCTACCGCCGCTGGTTCTTCGCCGCCGCGGTTTACAACCTAGTCTGGGGCGCCGCGGCCTGCCTCTTCCCGCTCTGGTTTTATCGTCTTGCCGGGCTTGACCAGCGGCTTCCGACGCCGCTTTTCCAAAGCATCGGCATGATGGTCGGCGTCTATGCCATCGGCTACTACCTGCTATCGCGCGACCCGCTCCGCTACTGCGGCCTCGTCTGGGTCGGCCTAGCAGGCAAACTCTTCGGCCCGATCGGATTCTTGTTTAGCGCGATCCGCGGAGACCTTCCATGGAGCTTTGGTTGGGTGAATCTGACGAACGACGTGATCTGGCTTCCGGTGTTCACGATGTTCGCTTGGAAATACGCGCGCCGGCCGTTAGGTTGAGCCGATTTCAAAAGCCACCACCTTTCGGTCGATCGGCTACCTCCTCCCAAAATGAGGCCCTACTCTCACCTCTCTCAGCGTAATCCGGACAAACACTTTTGAAATCGGTTCGAACCACGGGAGCGAGTCTATTAATTAAAAATAACTACAGAAATAAAATACCTTTCGCTGCCGAGATTTCACCGAGAAAAAACCAAAATTTGAACCTAAATCGTTCACCGGCCATAAACGATTTGAACCTAAGCCTCTGCACAAATAGAAAACATTAACGAGCCTAAAGCCCTCAAAACCGCGCTTTCTCGCTCGCATGGCTACTCCCTCCTGGTCTTCAGCGTGGTCCGGAAAACACTTTTGAAATCGGCTCAGATAAGTGGAATGAGTGCGGCGTCGGTCTTCGCGAACTCGGCGTCGAGAGTCAGGATAGGGAGGTTTCTTGCTTTGGCGAGGGCGTAAACAAAGCTGTCTCCGAAACTAATGGGGAATCGGTGGCGCGCTTCCGCGGAAGCGATGGCCATGCTTTCGTCAACGCTCACAATTTCGACGGAGAGCGCCTCAATTTCAGCGGCCGTCTTGGTCGCGGGCGTCCCAATTTTCAGCCCGGCCAGCGCAACTTCAGTGAGGGTCACGGAAGACATGAACAATGGCGACGAAACCTGCTGGATCGCAGATTCAACCGATGCTGCGGTTGGTTCAGATCTGAAGAGTGCGACAATCGCCGAGGCGTCCAAAACCACTAAGGCATTCCCTCGTGAATTTCGTCTTTAAAGGCTTTCCAATCCACCGCGCCGTTGGCGGTACGAGGAAGGTCAGGAGATTTTCCCGCCCAACTGCCTCGAATTCTATCGAGAGTCTCTGCTCGACGGCTTTTCAGATCCTCGAGCGATTCCACGGCTTTCGCGGCCTCTTCGACCACGGCGCGGACGGCTTCGCTTTTATTTGCGAAACCACGCCGCCGCATCAGCCGCTCCAAGGCGGCCTCAAATGCTGGGGTCACGATGAGATTCATCTGTGCCATACAGGGAAGTATACAGGACCTGTTTCGCCGCCAACAAAACTCTTTTCAGCAAACCCTGAAATCGCCGTGCCGGTAGACTAAAAGGCAAGCCTATGGCCGCACCGAAAACCGTCGTCGTCGTGGGAGGAGGCCTTGCCGGTCTCATGGCCACCATGAAGCTTGCGGAGGCAGGACACAAGGTCCTTCTCTTCAGCGTGGTCCCCGTCAAACGTTCCCACTCGGTGTGCGCCCAGGGCGGCATCAACGGGGCGGTGAACCTCCGCGGAGAGGGTGACTCGCCCTACCTCCACTTTGAGGACACCATCACCGGTGGCGACTTCCTGAACCACCAGCCCCCGGTCATGCGGATGGCGGAGCGCGCGCCGGCAATCATCTACCTGCTCGATCGAATGGGCGTTCCGTTCAACCGAACGGACGAAGGCATGCTCTCCTTCCGCCGCTTCGGCGGCACCCTCAAACACCGTACGGCCTACGCCGGCGCAACCACCGGCCAGCAACTCCTTTACGCGCTGGACGAGCAGGTTCGCCGTTGGGAAGTGGCCAACCGGGTCGAGAAATACGAGGGCTGGGAATTCCTCGGTCTCGTAAAGGACTCGGACGGAACCTGTAAGGGCATCGTCGCGCAGGATCTGCGGACGATGAAGATCGAGTCGTTCGCCTGCGACGCGGCCGTCATGGCCACCGGCGGCAACGGCCTCATCTTCGGTAAGAGCACCAACTCGATCATCAACTCCGGCTCCCCGGTCTCCATCTGCTACCAGCAGGGCGTGAAGTACGGCAACCCGGAGATGGTCCAAATCCACCCGACGGCGATTCCGGGCGAAGACAAGTGTCGCCTCATCTCCGAGTCGGTCCGTGGCGAAGGTGGCCGTGTCTGGGTTCCGCGAAACCCGATGGACGAGCGCGTCCCTACCGACATTCCCGAAGCCGAGCGCTGGTACGTCTGCGAGGAGATGGACTCGAAGTACGGCAACCTCCTTTCGCGGGACATCGTCAGCTTCATCATCTACTGCGTCTGCCGCATGGGCCAGGGCGTCAAGGGCCGACAGCAGGCCTACCTCGACATCACCCAGCTCCACCAGTCGCGCGGTGGCCCCTACACCCGCGAGCAGATCAACGACAAGCTGGAAGGCGTTCTCGAGATCTACGAGAAGTTCATGCGGGAAGACCCGATCGACCTTCCGATGCGCATCTACCCGGCCGTCCACTACACCATGGGCGGCCTCTGGGTGGACTACGAAACCAACGGCGACGGAGCTTGGGATGTCGATTCCCCCCGCAACCAGATGACCAACGTTCCCGGACTCTACGCGGCCGGCGAATGCGACTACCAGTACCACGGTGCCAACCGCCTCGGCGCCAACGCGCTCCTCTCCTGCCTCGTGGCCGGTGAGATGGTTTCGGAAGGTATCCAGGCCTACTTCAACCAGGCCAACATCGCCCCGATCTCCCCCGAACTGCTCGACGAAGCCCGAAGGGAACGCCAGTCGGAGTACGACGCCCTGGCCAAGAGCAACGGCACGGAGAACCCGTACCGCCTGCACGCCGAACTGGGCGACGTGATGTGGAACAACTGCGGCATCTGGCGTCTCCAGCGAGACCTGGAAGGCGCGGTGCCCAAGCTCGAAGAACTCGCGGCCCGGGCACGCCAGTGCGATCTTCTGGACGACACCGGCTGGAACAACCAGGCGGTGCCTTTCACCCGCAACGTCATCAACATGATCGAACAGGCCAAGGCCATCGTCGGCGGCGCCGTCGTCCGCAACGAGTCGCGCGGCGCCCACTTCAAGGTCGACACCCCCGACCGCGACGACGCCAACTGGCTGAAGACCACCCTCGCCACCTGGTCTGAGAAAGGCCCCTCGTTCACCTACGAGCCAATCGACACCCGCTACCTCTCGCCCCGCCCCCGCAAGTACGCGGTCAACCAGGTAAGCATCGCCACGAAGCTCATGGGTCCCGACTTCCGCGAGAAGTTCGGCGCCGCCGCCACGGCCGGGAAGAGCTAGAGAAAAATCTGGAGTGCGGAGCTTTAGCTCCGCTCTTCGTTAGGAGCTTTAGCTCCGTAAATCTCCGCCCGACTAACGTTCGTATTAATAAACGAGGAAGGATGAAATGTCCGACACGCTCTACATCGACGACGCGCTCTTCGCGAAGATGGAACGGGCCGTGCTGAGGGTAGAGCGAAATATGCGTCGCGCTTCCGAGGCCCTCGGCGCCGCGGGCATTCCCTTCGCCGTCATCGGCGGCAACGCGGTGGCAGCCTGGGTCGGTTCCGTCGACGAAGCCGAGATGCGCAACACGCGCGACGTCGACATCATGATTCGTCGCGCGGATCTGGATCATGTCCGCGGGGCCTTGACCGAAGCGGGCTTCTTCTACCGACGAGTAGCCGGCGTCGACCTTTTCCTCGATGAGGAAAATGGAAAAGCCGCCGATGCGGTTCATATCCTTTTCGCCGGTGAGATGGTTCGCCCCGACGAGCCCGGGCCAAACCCCGATGTTTCGGAGGTAGAAACGGTTCGCGGTGTCCCGGCTTTGGCTTTGTTTCCGTTGGTCCAGATCAAGCTCACCGCGTTCCGGCGAAAAGACCAAGTTCATATCCAAGATCTCATTCGAGTTGGTCTGGTAGATGAGAGTTGGGTTCCGCGATTGCCGGCGAGTCTATCGTCTCGGCTTCAAGAGCTTCTGGACGATCCGGAAGGCTAGCCCGGGAACGCGAATTCCCCCGACCTAGTTTTAAATTCCCATGAAGCTCACGCGGATCGTGATCCCGGCGCTTCTGCTCGCCTTATCCATCGGCCTCGCCGCTCAATGGGTCGAAAACATGCCGGGCGGCACCGTCGGCAGAACCGTCCTGAAGCGGATCCCCTCTCCCGACGGGCGGCGCACTGCTGTTATCACCGAAGTCGACGGAGGAGCGACCGTAAGTTTTGCTTACACCGTAACGATCGAGCCGGGCGGAAAGGAGGCGGTGATGGTCTACGCCGGCACCGTCCGAGGGGAGTACGGAATCGAAACTCGTTGGCTCGATCCTCGCACGCTTCAAGTCTCCTTCGACCATGCCCGATTCATCCGCTTAGGTGCGGTCGGTGACCTGAAGGTTCTAACCAAAGGAAAAGTCGACCTTCCTTAGTTGGTGTAACCCCGCAGGAAATCCGTTATGTATAGGTGAACGGGTCTCTAAGGCACATGGAAATGGATCTGGAGCGAGCACCCTTCGGCTAAGTCAAAATGTGCAATGCCCAGCGCTGTGCTCGCCACCCTTCTCCTTGCCCAAGCGCGTCCCCACACCGTCACCGGCGACGTCCGAACCCACGCCGCGTTCGAGTCTAACCTCCTCGGCAACAAACGCGATATCTCCGTCTGGCTCCCTCCCCAATACACCAAAGAGCCCAAGCGACGATTCCCCGTGCTGTACATGCACGACGGCCAGAACGTCTTTGACTTCGCCACCTCCTTTGTCGGCGAATGGCGCGCCGACGAGGTCGCGACCGGACTGATCGGCGCTGGCCTCATCGAGCCGATGATCATCGTCGCCGTGCCCAACATGGGCGCGGATCGGGGTAACGAATATCTACCCACACGAGTGAAGAACATGGGCGGCAAGGCCGATCTCTACGGCCGCTTTCTGGCGGAGGAGCTAAAGCCTTTCATCGATCGCACTTATCGAACTAAACCAGGCCCGATGGATACTGGGCTCATGGGTTCGTCGCTCGGCGGGATCGCCACCCTTCACCTCGGGCTCACCAAACCTTTGGTCTTTGGAAAGCTCGGCGTGGTCTCCCCCTCCGTCTGGTGGGATGATCGATTGATGCTGAAAAACGTCGGCAAGCTCCCGGCCAAGACACCAAACCGCATCTGGCTGGATATCGGAAGCGACGAGAGCGCCACCGCCATGAAGGACGCCGAGGATCTGCGGGACGCCCTGGTTGCCAAAGGCTGGCGCAACGGCCGCGACCTCGCCTTCTATCTGGATTGGGGCGCCAAGCACAACGAAGCCGCCTGGTCTGGCCGCCTGGGCCCGATCTTTATGTATCTGTTCCCCGCAAAGAGATGAGCATCAGACCGCAGCTTCATCGAACAACGGCGTGAATTGAGCGCCCGACTTGGAGACCGTCCGTGCGTCCATGTAGCAGACACTGAACGCTCTTCGCGAAGTTGAGGAGCGGTTGACGTCCGAGCTATGCAGGAGCCAGTTGTGCAGAAGCACGACTTCGCCCGGAGCGAGCTCGAGATGCTCAACCTGGTCCCGCCGGACCAGCGCTCTGATCTGCTCGCGGCTGAGGAACCCCGAGTCATGCTCCGGATTGACCAAGCCTCCTTTGTGCGAGCCGGGAATCACTTCGACGCAGCCATTCTCACGCGTCGCCGGGTCGAGCGCCGTCCAGACGGTGATCAGCGGCTGACGATCGAGGTCCGTCCAAGCGTCCTGATGCCAAGGAAGCTTCGTGCCTTGGTTGGAAGGCTTGTTCATGAACATCGCCCGAAAGCAGGCAATCGCCACATCCGGCCCATACACATGAGCGCAGATGTCCCGAAAAATCGGCCTCGCGACGTACCCGCCAAAAAGGGGGTCGATTTCAAGGTCTTGGATCTTTCGATAGGCGAGCGTCGACCCCTTATGGCCATTTGTCTGTTCGCCCATGTCCGCGTACTCGCCGGTTTTACTGTCGAGCTGCATAAGCAGGCGGTCGTAGTCGATGTCGGCTTCGCCGAGCATGATCGCGTCAATGCGATTTTGAAGAGCGCGAAGATCGTTCCCTTCAAGGAGTCGCCCAAGATGAAGGTAACCCTTCGATTCGAAGTCAGCCCAATCAGATTCGGTAATCATCGTTGATTCCTTATCCTTAGTAGTACGAAAATAGTTGACTACGGTTTGGGCGGGGGAATAGAAATCCCTTTCATGGCAACTTTGACCGCTTCGGCCACCAGGCGCAGCCGCTCTTTTGAGACCGCCTCCACTACGAGGGCATCGTCCCCGTTGTACAC
>FTBF01000015.1_pt1 | contig 15210 bp, 18 predicted proteins | sample 1639301 | NCBI WGS metagenome assembly FTBF01 (sample SAMEA3914864, study PRJEB12502) | metagenome | biome: forest; material: soil | place: USA | collected 2012-03-12 | depth 0.3 m
ATCTGATCCACCGTTTCGAGACCGGCCAGTCTGGCGGGTTCCACGGAAGCGAACCGCTGTCGAAACGAGCCGGCCACCAAGGACCGCACTCCCTCGCCGCCACTGGAGACGACGCGGCCGATGAATGAGTTCTGAAACTCCGCCGGCAACCGCTCCAGAAAACCGTCGGGATCAATCGAGGCCCACCTTTGCCATGCCCCTTCGAACGCGACCTGGGCGATAAGTTCCGGCGTGACATAGAGGTACCTTCCGGCCAGCGCGACGAATCCGGGAGCGTTATGAAGGAGCGAAATTGCCTGTCTCAGCTTCTTTGCATCGAGATCCAAGAAGCCGCAGAGACGATCGATTTCACCAGATACGTTTCCAGAGAAGCCGACGCGTTCCAAGAGGGCGATGGCCTGGACGTACGAAAGATGTTCGTCCGATAGGCGTGAAACGAGGTAGTCCCGAAGCCGCTGGGCCACCGGCCCGACATGGCCCGCAGCCGCGATCTCGGCGTCGTGCTGGCACATGTCGGCGGCCAGCCTCACGAAACCCTCCGAGAGGTCGCTGTACGCCCGGCGGCGCTCTTCAGGAACATTCGGAAAGTTTTCAAGAAGAATCTGCCGGAGGAGGTTTCTTTCAATCTTCGGCAGAACGGCCTCAGGATCGGCCGAAGAGATCGTTCTCCCGGAGTTGTCGATCACGATGACCCGTGCGCGGTCAGGATGGCCGGCCAGCCAGTCACCAATCTTCAAGCGGCTTTCCACGGAGCATTCGTCAGCGACGATGATAGCCCGCAGGGTCCGGTCAGCCGCGATGCTGGCTGCGAGATTGATCGCTGTCTGCTCGTCGGAGGTATAGACAATTAGCTCCCGCGCGCCCGGAATCGCAGCCAGCGTTTCGTACGTCATCCGGGTCTTCCCGACCCCGGCCTCGCCCTGGATTACTTGGACGACCGATGGAACGGCGACCGAGAGGTCCGTGTGGTCCGCTATCCTCTGCGAAGTGGGATCCCAGGAAGGTACTTGGACATATCTTCCGGTGACGCCCACGGCGTTGGCACCCCAGCTTTCGAGGGCGGCGACGGGACCGCGAGGGTCCGACCTGAAGTGGGCGAGCACGATTGCCGGAAAAGTTGAGGCCCATGCGGCGATATCCCCGGCGATGAGAATTCTTCCAACGGGAGCGTCTGGTCGGATTGTTTGGATGACCTCGTTGAGCTTCTTCTCCCTAGCAGACTTCCACTCGGCGGGGGCTTCGTCGCAGACGCACATTCGGTATGCGTAACCGGCAGCAATAAGTTGTGCCGCGTACGGCTTGCGAACCTCGTCTTCCAGAGTTTTCTCCGTGATATCCGTATGTGCCGTCGCCTTGTATTGCCAAACAGTCGGCGTTTCCGTCCAGCCGAAAGCATCCGCGGCGGAAGCGGAGTCAATTTGCGTGTCTACCCCGCCGTCCGCGAGGTTGACCCGCAGGTTTGTGTGTATGTCCGCTTGCGGTATCAAGGCCGAGTGCGCATGCGCGCGAATTAGGCTGTCCAGAAGGTCCGTAAAGACACGGCCGTCCCCTGTGCGGCCCATATTCACGACGTCGAAGGGATTGATCCGCCACATAGATAACTCTTGTCCGATGGTTATTGGATACGCTCGCGTTCCGTAAAGGTAGCAGGCGTGCGCGGGGAATGGAACGGTTGGCGGAAGACTAGGGAAATTCGTTTACCGTTATCCGACCGTACCCCGAAGTTTCCCGCGGTGCACCTACTTGTTCCCGCGATAGACGCGGCGGACTTCCAGCCCTTTTCGGTTGTGTGAATCACCGGTTTGCTGTTCTTTTCTTTAACTTCTGTCTCTTTAATCGTCTTGGGATTTACGACTCCGGTTTCCGAACGCTGCCAATTCATGCGGGCAGGGCGCTCCAGATGCCCTACCTCGGCAAGCTCGAAGTAGAGGCGGCCCCGGTGGGCGCGCCTCGCCTCCTTCGTCCGCAGTTCGCGCCCATGCCCGTCGGTTACGAGGATCAGGCCCTGCCGGACCAGGCCGTCGATCGCGGCGCTCACGCTCGAACCGGAACGCCCGGTCATCTTCTGGAGCCAGCGGTGCGAGATCCACTCGCGCTTCTTGCGGCTCCCGTCCGCCGTGCGCCAGCCCAAAGTCTGCCTCGTGATTACCAAGATCACTCGTAAAGACGAGTCGTTCAGATCTGGCATGTGGTCGTCGAGTATCCGCCGAGGCACGGGCACCGTGTCCTTGAGGTCATTCGGCATAAGGCGGCAGGTTCGCGGGCGCCTCGTAGCCCTGGTCGATCGCGGTGACCAATAAGCTCGCCTTCTTCCGGGCCGAGCGGAATTCTATCCATCCCAACTGCCGCTCGATCTCGTCCAGCGGATGTTCTGCGAGCAGCCGCCGCGCCTGGTGGCCGCTGACGCCCATCCGCATCATCTCCCCGGCGAGCCGGGCCATCCGCTCCATCTCTGTCTCCGCCGACCGCCCTCTGCCCGGATCGGCTTGGGCGGGCGAAAGCGCCCCGTTCGGGTCTTCGATATTCATGGTGGTTGGTTAGGGGTGAGGCATGAGCGGGTAGGGAGGCACGGATTGCCGGAGGCGCTTGGAGAACGCCTCAAGGTTCCGGAACGCCTCCTCGTTGAACCGGAGCCGCGTCATCCCGGTTTCTATGTCGATCTCCTCGAGTACGCCGAGGCGGGCTTCGAGCATCAGGCGGCCGAGTTCCGCGCCGTCCACGAGCCGGATCGTCCGGCCCTTGTGGCGGATGGCCGACTCGCGCGCCCGCAGCGAGAAGACGGAGGTCGTCACCGCGACGCCGTGCGGCACGTCGTACCGGACGAGCGTCCCGCGTAGCTCGTCGACGCACCGGCGCGGCACCGACCTGGCGTGCCTCTTCACCTGTATAAGGGTCGCCACCCGGCCGAGCGGCTGCGGGGCCAGGGCGTCCATGTCGGCGCCGCCGAGCGGCTTTCGGCCGCCGGTTGCGGACTTGCTCAGCATCCGGATCTCCTCGTAGCCCTGCGCGGCTAGCACCCGCTGGACGCAGACGGCGAAGGCGGTGTAGCTCAGGTAGGTCGCGCGGACCCGGAGCAGCTCGGCGAGCTGTGCCCGGGTCGCCGGAGGCGAGCAGGTTGGGGTTCTGTCCATCGTCGTTCGTTAGGAATGGTTAGATCTCGCTGGCGTCGGCGGTCCACTCGCCCGGCTTGACGCCTTTGAACGCGGGAAGCAGGTCGCCGTCCGCACCGTAGGCCCAGGGCGGCAGGCACCTGCAACCGAAGATTTGGCAAACGTAGGAAGTCGGGTAGTCGCTCCCGACCTCGACCGCTATCTCGCGCAGGTCGAGCGGGCGCCCGATTTCCCTGCCGATCGCGTCGGCGACGCGCAGGAGAACCGCGTAGTCGTGGTGGCCGGCACCGCGCATCAGCCGCCACACGGCCCATTTCGACAGCCCGGCGTCCTGCGCCAGCCTTGAGACTCCGGACCGCTGGTAGCGGGAAACGTGGATCAGGACCGAGGCGAGCCGGGTCCGGACAACCGGTCCGGCCCTGGAAGTGGTGCGATTCGTCATGGCAGCACGGTGCCCCACGGCGCCTCGCGGCGCACCGATCGTTGCGGGTGGAGTACGTCGGCGTTACACGTTCCGATCGTAACAGGCGGCCGATTAAATTTTCGTGAAACGCGGCGGGCCGTACTCCGCCCGCAACGGCCTTTGCGATCTCCTCCGTGGCCGGCTACCTTCTATATGGCGCCGCCAAGCCGGCGGCCCGTTCCAGGAACGGGCCGCCGGAGAAGCGACGAACATGCCACAGCTATTCCCACTCGGGCGGACGGTCATAACGGCCGCCGCCAACAGCCTCGTCAAGAAAGGAGCCGTCATCGCCGCGCTCCAGAACCACAGCCGCGGAACCTGGGGAAACCTGGACGACTCGGACCGGAGGGCGAACGACGACGCCGTGAAGAACGGCGGGAGAATCCTTTCCTGTTACTCGGACAGCGCGGGAACCGTCTTCTGGATCATTTCCGAGGCGGACCGCTCGTCGACGTGCGTTCTGCTTCCCTCCGATTACTGAGCGGGCCCTCGGGCCCGCTCGCCTACATATAAGCAACCAAGCGGGAGGAACCATGCACTGCTACCGATGCGGCATCGCGCTAAGGGAAGACGAGCGGCACCTGAGGCGCAAGATACAGACCGGCGAACTCGTCCGGCACGAACCCGGCCGGAGGGCGCGGCCGGCCGCTTCCCGTTATGGCCTACGGGTTGTCTGTGCCCGATGCGCACGCCTGATCGACTTCGGAAGCGGGCGGCTCGAACTGGTCGAGAACCTGAAGCTCGCCCTGGCGATGGCCGTGCTCGTCGCCATGGGCCTGTTCGCGCTCCTGACGCGGTGACAAAAGTTGGGACGCGGCGAGATCTTGCGGCCTCCACCCGCGACGAAGTTCGCCGGGACTTCCCGCCCCTGAGACGGTGACTCCGCGCCGCCTTTGGCGGCGCGGAGGAACAGGAAATAGGAACGAGAACCAGTCCCACGCGGGAAACGAACGTCGTCACCCGGCCGCGCGAGGCCGATCACAGAAAGTCGCCGCCGGCCCGGAGGTCGGCGCCCTACGGGGAGGAACCGGGCTACTACGAGCCCGCCAGGCTTTGGCTGTACGGGAACGTCAGGCTCATCCGGGCGGACCTCTTCCACGTGGAAGCGGCATTGGGCTCCCGGCCGCGCTCCGAGAGGGACCTTCGGGAGATCGAGGAGGAAGCGGAACGCCAGGTGTTGGGCGGCAAGATACTCGTCTGCGGCATCCACGGCGAAGCGCACCAAAGGGCGGCCGTCGTGCCGCTCAAGTGGGGAAGCCCGAGAATCGTGGTCATGCGGGGAGGGTTTCTGACCCATCTCGGCCAGGATCTCCGCAAGGAGCCCTTTCAGGAGGCGCGCTTGTGGCGTTACGAATGGGACCCGAGCACCGATCTGGCGGTTTCACGACGCCCCCCGGCGCTCTCCCTGCCACGTTCAGTCCACTCCCGGCAGGTCGATCGGATCATCCGGGCGCTCGGCATCCGGACCGGGAGCGCGGCGGCCCGTTTCGAAGATCCACTCTCCCTCGCGTTTCTTATGCCAACGGTAACAACCCTTAAGGCGGCTGCCCGCCCGGAGGGCTGACCTCAGCAGGTCCGAGTATCGGGCCTGCTTTTTCGCAAAATCCGATCCATTATTTCCTGTCCGAGTAACCGATTACGCGAGGCACGCTCGGTCTGCTGCCCAATCCGACGGGACGCAACACCTTGACGCTTCACGTCGATATGAAATGGACTACGTCAGGGAAAGGCAAGTATAGGGAGACTCACCCGCACGAGTGCGATCAAGGGCTCGCGAACTCTTACTGGTCATCACCTCCACTTAGCTGATAAAGGCCAGGCAATGGTGCAATACTCTCCTTTCAAGTCTCCGCGTAGGCCGCGCAGGGGTAGTAAAGGACCTCTTATGACAGACGAACTTTTCCTTGGTCTTCCTTCGAGCTGGGAGCGGGTCGTTGTGGGCGACGCGGGAACAGTTTTACGTGGCCGCCTCAAAACGATGAAGCATCGCTCACAGCTCCACCGTACGGCCTGCTTGCGGGCTGCAAATATAACTGCTGAAGGGCTAAGTCTAGCAGACATGCTTTTTCTCGACTTCACCGAAGAAGAGCGTCTTCAATATCAGCTTCAGAGCGGCGACATAGTCTTGACCGAAGCATCGGGGAGTGAGGCCCATGTCGGGAAGTGCGCGGTATGGACAGGAGGGATCGAACCCTGCTGTTTCTTGGATACCGTATTGCGATTCCGGCCCGAGTGTGTTCGATCCGAGTTTGCTATTCTTGTCTTTCGTTATTTTCTGGCCGCCGGGATTTTTGCGGATGCTTCCAGGGGACTGGGCATTATGCATTTAGGCGCGACTAGATTTGCTTCATTACCCTTCCCTCTACCGCCCCTCGGCGAACAGGCCAGGATTATCGAAAGGGTCGAAAACCATTCTATACGGCTTGGCAAGGCTGCGGGGAGCCTTCGGCGAGCGCTCCGAACCCTGGAGGAACAGCGTAAAAACTACGTACTGGAGCGACTCTTGACAACGCCGGAAGGGCACGCAGCACCCATGATGCCGCTGGGGGATGTTTGCGTCGTCCACAACGGTCGTGCGTTCAAAACGGAAGAATGGCAAGAGAGAGGACTTCCGATAATCCGCATCAAGAACCTGAAAGATCCTACCGAACCGTTTAATCATTTCGAAGGCGATGTGGATGATCGACACCGTGTTTCCCCGGGCGCGCTGCTTTATGCTTGGTCAGGAACACCGGGCTCATCGTTCGGTGCCCACCGATGGAGCGGGCCGCAAGCGGTTCTCAACCAGCACATCTTTCGGATAGATGTCGACGAAAGCGTGATTGACGGAGATTATCTCTTCCAGGTACTCAACTCAATGTCGGAAACGTTCATAGGGATGGCCCGAGGGGGTGGTGGCCTAGGACACATCACAAGGGGTGATTTCCTTGCGGCCAAAGTACCAGTCCCTAGTCTGACCGACCAGCGCAAGATTTTAGCCTCGCTGGAGTCGTACATGCCGTCGATCGAACGCCAGAAGGCATACGTGACAAGTGGACTCGAAAAGGTTTCGGTTCTTTTCGCGAAGGTGATTGAGAAAGCCGTCACTGGGGGTCTAAAGACACAGCTAGCTTCAGATATTCCTGCGGCGGTTGAAATCAAGGATTATCACAATATCCGAAGGTTTTCTCAGAAAAAAAAGGCACGTGCCCCACGGCAATCGAAGCAGCCCGCTCTCGTGTTCGACGCTGAATACAGCGCAGCACCGACTCGCTCGCTTCGAGAGGTGCTCGGAATGGGAACTCCGATGAAAGCCCAAGACCTGAGGATCGTGGCTGGTTACGACGCTGATTCTACGGATGACATGGACGCCTTTTATAAGGCATTGCAGAAGGCCCTCAGCCTGGGCGAAATTAAAGCGATCGGGCGAGGGGCGGATGCAAAGCTTCAGGCGGCAAATCATGAGGCTTGACTACCTGAAGATCGGGGAGTTTAAGAACCTACGCGACTTCTTCATAGACTTCGACGAAGACCGCTCCTATACGGTCCTGGTCGGCTCGAACGGCAGCGGAAAGTCGAACCTTATCGAAGCTATAGTCAACATATTCCGTAACCTTGATTTACGGGAGATGTGTCCGTTCGACTACGAGTTAGGATACAAGATCAGGCACTCGGGGGTTGAGCGGAGTACTCACTCCGTAAAGGTTCTCGGCCAGCAAGGCGAAGCTCCTCGCTTTTGGTTTGATGGTGTCGAGCGCCCAAGGGCGGAACTGGCGCGGATGGCGCAGGATGCTGAGTGCCCTTATCTTCCCAGGTTTGTTTTCGGCTACTACTCGGGCCCGAGCGATCGGCTAGGATCGTACTTTAGAAGGCATCGTGATCAGTTCTACATGAAGTTAAAGGCACCCGATGCAGACCAGAACGCACTGCCTTTCCGCCCCTTATTCAATGCAAGAACAAGCCACGGGCAGTTCGTGCTTCTCGCGTTCTATAGCCACAACGACGTTGCGGCGACAGGCTTCCTCCGGGAGCACTTGGGGGTCCAGGGCCTCGACTTTGTCCGTTTTGTGATTAACCGTCCCGAGTGGGCCTCAAGGAGAACTGATGACCGTTTCTGGGGGACCACGGGCGTTCCCCGAAGGATTTTGGAGGCCCTCGAAAGGCTCTCTATTGCCACAACGCAGGAAAGGCGGAAGCTCGAACTGGACTTTCGTCGAACGCGGACCGTGGAATGTTGGAACTTTCTCCTTGACCGAGACGGGTTTCAGGAGCTAGCGGACGGCTTCGACACGCCGCAGGATCTATTTAAGGCACTCGAAAGCACCGATATCTCAGATTTGCTGCTTGAGCTCCGCGTCGACGTGCGCGTTGAAAACGTTGACGGTTCAATTTCGTTCCGCGAACTCAGCGAAGGCGAGCAGCAGCTCCTACTTGTTCTTGGCTTGTTGCGTTTTACGTCGGAAGACGAGGCCCTTTATCTGCTGGACGAGCCCGACACCCACCTAAATCCGGCTTGGAGTGTTCAGTACCTCGGTTTTATCGAGATGATGGTGGGCAGCCATGAGTCTGGGCATATCGTCATGGCGACCCACGACCCCCTCGTGTTTGCAGGGCTCACAAAACGAGAGATACGGATCATGCGGCGAAGCCATGAAGAAGGGAAGGTCATTTCCGAACCTCCTGAATCGGACCCGAAGGGCATGGGGGTCCAGGCGATACTTACGAGTGACCTGTTTAAGCTGCGAGGTGCGTTCGACCCGGAAACCCTCGCCGACCTGGACGAGCGTCGGAGACTGACTGTCAAATTCCGGGAAGGCGAGCCGACTGAGACAGAGTCAAATAGGCTCCGTGAGCTCAATCGGGAACTGGAGCAGCTCGACTTCAGCATAAATACGGCTGATCCGACATATCCGCTTTTCGTCGAGGCCATGGAGAAATGGAGGGAAGAGAACGAAATCGTTGCGCCTGTCCTTACTCAAGATCAGCGCGATGCCCAAAAGGCTGCGGCCCTAGAGATTGTTCGGAGGCTCAAAGAGGCGCAAGGATTTGAGCCTTGAAGAAGATAGAGTTTTCGAACCTCTCTATCCCGAGCGGCTGGAGGCTCAAGTCGAATAATGCCCTTGCTTTCGTCCAGGCAGCCGGGGATAAGTCGGTGGCGGTCAACGCGCGATCTTCCGTTTGGGTTGCCCTCAAAGATCAGTTGGCTGTGCTTTCGCACGAGAAATGCTGGTACTGCGAAGCAAAACAGGATCGATCCGACAAGCACGTTGACCACTTCCGACCGAAGAACCGAGTTGCGGAGGATGACTCGCACCCAGGATATTGGTGGCTCGCGTTCAAGGAGTCCAACCTGCGTTATTGCTGCGCGTTTTGTAATTGCAGGCATCGCGATAAGGAGACAGGCTGCACAGGAGGCAAAGAGGATGCATTCCCCTTGCTGAACCCGGAGGGCAGAGTTAGGGCTGAAGGTGGAGATCTCTCCCTTGAGGAACCCGAACTTCTGGACCCAATAGTGGAGGGAGACTCTCAGCTTCTTTACTTCGAATCGAGCGGAGACGTTCTCCCCGCTTATGACGCAACTGAGAATCCGGTGGCTAACAGGCGCGCGGTTACCTCTATTGCGCAGTACCACTTGAACCACACCGCGATTAGAGAACGGCGCGGACAGCTTTATGACGAGATACGCTTAGCAGTCGAGCAAGCCGAACTCGCCTGGCATCCGGAAGCCAAGGGCCCGACCTTAGATGAGCTAAGAGTCTCTACTATAACCAGGCTGATTGGCTTTCGGGCAGAAGCGAGAGAGTATTGGACGGCCGCACAGTCCTACTTGAATACGTTCGCTGACTCGGAACAGAGACCATGGCTCGACGGAGTGCTTAGCGCATGAGCAGTCAATCAGCAGTTTCGAGCCGAATCGTTCAGAAGCTTTGGAGTTTCTGCCACGTTCTTCGCGACGACGGACTCTCTTATCCGGATTACGTGGAGCAACTAACGTATTTTCTGTTTCTGAAAATGGACGACGAGCGTCGACTCGCAGGTGAGCGGACTTCTGTTCCAGGAGAATATGGCTGGTCCACTCTATTAACGAAGCGGGGGCCGGAATTGCGTGCGCACTACAAAGCAACCTTGGAAAACCTTGGCAAGCAGACGGGAATGCTGGGTCTTATTTTTCGAGGCGCTCACAACAGAATCCGGGATCCGGCGAAGTTGGAAAAGCTTATCGAGCTCATTAACCGTGAGCAGTGGTACGAGCTAGATGCGGATGTCAAGGGAGACGCCTATGAAGGCCTTCTGGACAAGACCTCGCAAGACTCGAAAAGCGGCGCCGGACAGTACTTTACTCCCAGACCCCTTATCGAGGCGATTGTGGCGGTCGTCTGTCCAAAGCTGAGCGAGTCCTTCTGCGATCCCGCATGCGGAACAGGAGGCTTTTTGCTGGCAATTCATCGCTACCTTCGGGAGATGAACCCAGTGCTGTCTAAAAAGGATGTGGAACACCTAAGACACACGGCTTACCAAGGAACGGAGCTGGTTGAGTCGGTCGGGCGTCTCGCGGCAATGAACCTGTATCTGCACGGAATAGGCCCGGACGACGAGTCTATCGACCCTCCGATCCTAGTCCAAGACAGCCTCGTGGGAAAACCGATTTCTAAATTTGATGTCGTATTGACCAACCCGCCGTTCGGTCGGAAATCAAGTATGGCGATCGACGCGGAGGAAGTCGCGGCCGGACGCGATGGGACGAGTCTGCAGCGTCCGGACTTCATCGCGTCGACAGCGAATAAGCAGTTAAACTTCCTCCAGCATGTCCACAGCCTCCTGAAAGATGGCGGCAGGGCTGCCGTAGTCGTTCCTGATAATGTCTTGTTTGAAGGTGGTGCTGCCGAGATAGTGCGGAGACACTTGTTGAAAAACTGCGCACTACATACGCTGCTCAGGCTTCCCACAGGCATTTTCTACGCGCAGGGCGTTAAAGCCAACGTGCTTTTCTTCGAAAAGAGGCGGCCTCGCAAAGGCGAAAGGCTATGGGTCTATGATCTGCGCTCAGGCATTCGCGTCTCCCTCAAAAACAACCCCCTGAGCTACGAGGATCTGCGACCGTTCGTAGAATCCTATGCAAAAAGAGACAGCGTTATCGACACTTCAGAACTGTCCGACCGCTGGAAGTCGTTTGACCCCAAAGATTTGCTTGGCCAACCGGGTTGCCGCCTAGACATTTCATGGTCAACGAGGACCACGCCATACCCGCTGACAAGCGCGAGGGATCTGAGCGTTTCTATCGTTGCCGATCTGCGCAATGCTTTGTCAGAGATCGAAGCGATTCAAGCAGAGCTAGATCGTGAGTAGAAAAGCGGACAATGATTTAGAGTCTGTTACCCATCATGGCGAGGTTATGCTTTCGGCGACGCTTTTCCCCGCCCTCCTCGCCTTCTTCCGCCAGGCTTACTTCGAGGCGGGCGATACGTCAAACGGCCGAAACGCCGAAGCGGATCTCAGGGCTTACATCTCGTCCAGGGGCACGGCCGTTACCGCGAAGCTGTTCAAGAAAACGCATCCAGACATCTGGCACTGAGGCTCCGGGTTTCGATAACCACAATGGCGACCGTGAGAATCTGGTGCGCAGCCCCTCCTAAGTCGGCGGACCGTCAACGGTAAACGGCACCCGGCCACCCCTTGAACAGCGCGGGCGGCTCCTCCGCCGCCTTATTCACCGACACGGGCCCAGCCGCCCACTCGCTCGGTCAGGGCCGCATAAGCGCCTGGAGCAGATCCGGTGGCGCGTCTTTTCCAGCGACGCCATGGCCCAACGTTAGCACCGTATCGGCGGCGCGGTAGTTGCGCCTCACATATTAGTCGCAAGAATAGGGCCCGTGGCCTGTACTCCCATTCGCCGACATATTCTTAGAGCGGCCTAAGAAGGGTCGGCGTCCACGGAAGGACGGATTTGCAGCCATGATGACAACGACCCCATTGCCCACCCTTCGCGCCGTTTTCCTCACTAAGAGGGAAACCGAAGTGCTCACCCTCGTCGCCCAGGGCCTCACCGCCGCCGAGGCGGCGGACCTGCTCTTCCTCTCTTCCCGCACGGTGTCCTACCACCTCGCGAACGTCTACCAGAAGCTCGACGTCTCCAACCGGGTCAAGGCCCTCCGGGCCGCCGTGCGGCTGGGCCTCCTTCCGGGAAGCCCGGCCGCCCTTGTGGTCCGGCCCGAAAACTGAGAACCGCAAATTTCTTGCCTGGATAGCCGAACATCGCCAGGGACCGGCCCGTCTAAGGCCGCATGGTCGGGCCGACGATGGTTGCTGTCCTGGTGTCCGACGGCGAAGGGCACAAGTATTCGAAAACCCTCCCGGAGCCGACGTTCGCCGACTTCACCGCGGCGCTGGGCCAGCTCTACGCCGAGGTCGACCGGAACCAGGAAGTGGCCTTCGTCCAGTCATCCTTCGACACGCCTGGCGGAAGGAAGGTGGTCGGGGCCGACGAGGCCACCGGCCCGGCGGACCAGGTCGCGCTGGTGCTTTGGATCGACATGCTTTCGGACATCGGCGTGCCGATCGACGCGCGCCGGTTCTAGCGTTGCCGGGTAGTTGCCGGTAAAAAAGGCCCGCCGGTTTCCGGTCGGGCCGAGTCCTCGAACGGCGGCTCCTTTCGGGCCGCTATGCTCCCGTCTCTTTCGGAGGGATACGGCTAACTGTATCACGATTCGGAAACCGTGTGCGAAGGGGCGGCCTGAGCTCAATCATCCGCAGACTTTGACGCGGATGCGGGCTCCGTCATCTGGCCCCACAGCGACGCCGCGATCTGCTCGGGCAAAGCCTTCGCGTCGGCGGCCACCGCCATGTGCCGCGAGCCGAAGCGCTCGTAGCCGACCTTGACGGCTTCGATTTCTTCGTCGCAACTCACTTCCACGGACAGGTCGACGAGCGCGTCGGTAATCGCGTCCAAGGTCGGGACCTCAACGAGGCCCGTGTACTTCGCCCCTCCGGTGGTCGTGAGGAGCACGATCACGTTCTTCGGGTAAGGCATAGCATCAAATACGATCTCTTCCGAGGTAAGGTTCGGTGATTTCGAGAAACCCGGAGGTTTTGACCGCGGCAGGCATGGATGACACATGTGGGTACGTCTAACCTATACCAATGCCAGGGAGAGCAGTTGATGGTTCGGCTGCAGAAGGAGCTGGCCTGGGTCCTCGTCGTCGACGACAGCAGGGACGACGTCGACCTGCTCCTGCGGGCCGTCCAAGGGCGGTGGCCAGACTACCGCTTCGAATGCGCCGGGGACGGGGCCGGCGCGCTGGAACTCCTTTCCCGCGAAGAACGGCAGCCCGCGCTCATCCTCCTCGACTATCGGCTGCCGGGAATGCCGAGCTTCGAGTTCCTGAAGCGCATCCGGCAGGACGCCGCCATGGCCACGATCCCGGTGATCGCGATGAGCGGCGACGGTGACGCCTCGGCGCAGGCCGAGATCCACGGCGTGCGGATCGAGGCTTTCCTCGCCAAGGTCGTTGACGCCGACGAATTCACCGCGGACGTTCGCCGGCTCCTTTCCCGCTGGCTTTAGGGCCGCGCCGAAGAAGGCCGCCTCGGCGCGTAGAGTCGGGCGGCACGGCCTCCGCATGAACGCAATTTCATGACCGACGGGGGCGTTGGAGCCGTATGTTTATGTGCGCTCCGTAAGACCCGCGGGCAGAAACCGGTTAATCCGTCCTTCATCCCGCCATGCCAGGCTTCCTTGGCGCCGCCGCCATCCGCCGCCCCGAATCAACGACCCCGCCATGAGCGCCCGCAAAGCCGCATTTACCCTGATCGAGCTCCTCGTCGTGATCGCGATCATCGCGATTCTCGCCGCCATCCTCTTCCCCGTCTTCGCTTCCGCCAAGGCCGCCGCGAAGAAAACCGCCTGCCTGAGCAACGAAAAGCAGCTCGGCATCGCCGCCCAGATGTACCTGAACGACAACGACGGAGCGTTGTATCACCACCACGAAGACTGGGTCCTCGACGACGGGACGTTGACCACCAATCTTCCGACCACCGTCGCGGGTTGCGTCGGCGGCGGCTTCGGCAATAGCCAAGCCGAAAAGCCCTGGGCCATCTTCTTCCAGCCCTACATGAAGAACCGCCAACTCCTCTTTTGCCCAGAGGACGGCACCCCGCACTCTAAGAATCTGGCCACCGACATCGTCGCCTACAACGGCGGAACCGACGAAGCCGGCTCCGAATGCACGGTGGCCCCGAACGGCGAGAACTGCCTTGCGCAGACGAATAGTCTGACGATGTGGAGCTATCTCCTCAACTCCATCTTCACCCACAAATCCTGCCGCTACGCCCTCGAAGGTGCCCTGCCCGGTTTCGCTACCGAGTCGGTTATCGCGGGCTTAAGCGACACAAACATCGTCATGTTCTCCGAGCGCAACTCGGCCGGCCTCAGCGACCCGAACAGCGACTTTCACTACGTCCCCCAAGACGACTACGACACCTGGTCCGGCGAAGAGGCCCTCGTCCACTGGGGCTCAGGCAGCCGCCCGAAGGAGGGCTGGATCAAGTACGACCGCCACAACGGCGGCGCGAACTACGTCTACGCCGACAGCCACGCCAAGTTCATGAAATGGGGCCGCGCCCGGTTGGATCAGTACCCCGACCACGTCGTGCGGTTCCCGCTGGCAAACCCGCCGCAATGAGGCCGTGCTTGTAGGGAGATGCAGGCCGGCTAACCCAGACAAGTCCGAGAGAACCAGTCCCCGCCTTACCTTAGGAACGGAACGCAAGTAAATCCCCATTGACTCCCAAAATGCGGTGGACGGCGTGGACGGCCAGGCAGGTCCGCGGAGGCCAATTCAGCCCGCTGGGTTCGATGTATGGGCGGGACTTCGAAGAGGTCGTTACGGCGACGGAATGAGCGCTTTGGGGCGGACTTCGACGCGCGCGACGAGAGGGCCAAGCTCAATAGACCTGTCCGCAACGCGGAAGCTGACACCCGGGAGAATTCGCAGGCCCCCAGGGATATCCAGAAAGGGCACTTTATTGCGCCGCTCAGCGCAATAATGAGATCGTTGCTCGCTTTTCCAGAATCTTCCTCTAGGATGTTTTTGCATGCAGAAAGTTTCGTTTGGCATGCGGAGAGGTAACTTCTTATGAAAGCTCTGCTCAGACTAAAGTCGGCGCTGCCGCTGACGCTCGTCCTAGCCTTCGGCGGCTCGCTCGGACTGACTTCCTTCGCGTTGGCGGTGACAACTGCCGATCCCTGGCCCGGTTGCGCCTCCCCCTGCACCGGGAAGGGTCCCGGGCCGAGCTGCCAGGGTGAATGCGACGCTTTCGGCATTTGCCAAGGCCCAACCAACTGCATCAACGATTGCGACGCCTGCTGCCTGAGCAACTGCAATGGGACGGGCGGCTATACCGCCTGCCGGTCTTGCTGCGTCGAGTACAACTGCGGCGGCACCACGTGCGCGACCGAGGCCACGCACTGCACGACCGCGAGTGAGGCCGAGACGGAATGAGCAGCCGGGCCGGCCCCGGGTCCTGGAGATCGCCGGGGCCGGCCCAACGCCGACGGAAACATGAAGACAGCGACTTTGAAGGATGATCGCCGCGCGGCGATCCGGGCCAGGGTCTTGGTCGCGACCTCGATCGTCTGCGGCTCCGGGGCGGCGGCGCTGA
>FTBF01000003.1_pt1 | contig 15142 bp, 7 predicted proteins | sample 1639301 | NCBI WGS metagenome assembly FTBF01 (sample SAMEA3914864, study PRJEB12502) | metagenome | biome: forest; material: soil | place: USA | collected 2012-03-12 | depth 0.3 m
CTTACGAGCTTTACCGCCACATCCTTTTCGATCCTGGGCAATTCGACCCGGGCTAGGCCATCGATTCCGATCTTGATCTTGACCGTGGTCATCGGTACGCCCGCATAGGTATCCCAAACCTCCGCCCGCCAAGTCCCGGACTGCAACCCTCGAAGACGCATGATGCTCGGCGAAACAGGCTCGATCGTCCGCTTTTGCTCCGCCACGGCCCGCCATGTCCGGCCAGACAGCCGCACCCAAGCGAGGGCCGTCTCATCGCCCACAACCGCCCAAGCGTTGAGCGCCGGCGTCGTTCGCGGCACCACCCCCACCAATCGGTACGCGACTTTCACCCAATCCGTCCCGGTGTTGTCCACCACGATCGTGTGGACGCCCTTCGGAATGGCGATGGGAAAGACCCCGGCGAAATTGCGCAGGTCATCCGTCTTGCTGGTTCCGTCCGGGTCCCTGAAGTCCTGCATCAACGCCGGGGAACCGTCGACCGCGACCTTTAGGTTTGCGCCACCATAGCCGGAGACCGTGGTCACCCCAATCTCAAAAGTCGTAGCCGTATCGACCCGGACCCGAAGGGTGAGCGGGTTGTGAAGTTCGGGATGATTTCCCGTCCCGTGCAGGATTCCGGCGGGCATCTCTCCCTGAAGGACGCCTCCCGAAATGACCGCTGCCTGAGGACGCATCCCGGGACCGGGTGACCAGCCGACCGGGCCGTTATCAAAGACCAAGTCACCCGCCGGGATCTTCTCCTTCGGGTCGGCCATCGAAAGTGAAACGTCCGTCTGCCGGAACCGCTCCTTGGTCCAGTCGACCCCTGTCAGGAACCTAGAGGGGGCATCGTAAAGGCTGTATAAGCCCTTGGCCGCGATGAGCGTGTCCCACCACCAAGGCATCGCGCCGCCGCTGGCTCCGGTCCCGATGGAGGCCCAAATCGGGTCGTGAATCTGCATCCCGGTCGGGTCGTCCTCCGCCCGCGGACCGCTCCCATCCGCGCCAATCTCTCCGAAAAAGTGCGGCTTCCCCCAACTCGATTTTCGGGACTGCTGCGTCGCCACTGTCCCCGCTGGGTCAGCCGCATCGTAGCTGTGGGTCTGCATGAAATCGAGCTCCGGGATAAGATCGATCGACCGGAGTCCGGCGGTAACGCTCAGACTGGTCGTTCGAAGGTGGTGATAGACGTCGATCGAGTCGAGTTGACGCGCCATCCGCTGATGCCAGTCTCGCACCGTCGCCGCATCGAATTCCGTCGTGAGATCGACCTCGTTCCAAAGCTCCCAAGCGAAGACGTGGTTATCGGCCCCCCAACGCGCCACCAAATACCGAAGCCGGTTTTTGTAGAGCCGGTCCATCGTCTCGTTGGTCCAGAACTCGCGCCAGATTCGGAGGGGCCCGCCGTTGTCCGAGTTGTGCGGCGTCTTATCCCACCACGGGTTTGCGTCGCTTTGGCGAAGGATGTTGTAGGAATCCAGGCAAAGCGTCGCGTAGATCCCGTGATCCCGGGCAGTACCCAAAACGTGATCGAGCCGCCACGCGTTCGCAAGGTCGATCTGCCCGATACCCTTGCCCTCCTCTTTTTTTCCGGGCAGTTCCTGAGCAAGGGTAGTCCAGCTTGGCGAGAGCCAGAGCCGGGCGTAGTTTGCGCCGTGGTCGCCCAGTTTTCCCAGCCACTCGTCGTAATCGAAAGTCCCTTTCGGCCCGGCCCAAGCGACGTTGGCTCCGAGGGGCCAATAGCTGGAACCGTCCGAGAAAGAGAAGAACCGGTGATCCAAGTCCGAGGCTTTGACAAACCCCTTCTCCTTCGAAGCGATGCACCGAAAGACTCCGTTCTGGACCTTCTCGCCCGATTTATCCGCAAAGACGACCCGGACGGCATATTGCCCTTCCAGATCGGGGCTCAGACGAAGTTTCCAGCGCGCGGGCCCAGCGGGCTCAAGGCGCTCCACCCCGTCGACTAAACTGCGACGAAAGGGACGGTCGAGAAATCCCGGGACCGAAATGGTCGAACCGTCCGGCTTGGTCACTTTCGCGTCAAGGCGCACCTGCACGGGATCGAACGGATCGTCATACGTTCCGTGGGCATCGACTTCGAAGTCGACGATGCCATAGCGGGGGGCGGTTGGGGCCAGAACCAAGGGCCCCAAGCGGAGCGATTCCCGCATCGCGTACGGCGTGATGGCCGCAGCTTGCGCAAGGGGGCCAAGAAGGAGAAGCGAAGAAAGCATAGGCGCGGCTCAGAAGTTAACGTTCATGAGCTCGATGCCCGGCCGTTGGGTCCTTCTAGACCAAGTCAGTCCAACTTCTCGCCAACCGATGCGATAACCAAGGATGTAATAGAAATCGGCGAAGCTGTCGTTGCGGTACTGGTTGAAGTAAGTCGAGTAACTCACTCGCCACAAGGTGCTAAAGCGATAAGAAGCCTCACCCGAAAGACTCAATCGATCGACGCCAAGACCCTTGTTGAAGCCTAACCGTAGGTTGGTATTGCCGGAAACCATGTTGCCAACGAGACCAACGCTGTGTGTGCCCATAAACCGGTCACTGAGCCCGTCGTTCAAGTAGTTGTACGTGACCAGGGCAGTGGTGGTCCGACCGATGCGTCGGTTGAGGCTCAAGCTGCCCGTAAGGGAAACTCGACGATAAGCGTCGGGGCCAAAGAGCTTGGTTGCCCCAAACGACCCCGTGAGAGTGGTCGAATGGTCCAGCCGAAGCGCATCGGTGAACAAGCGAGAAGCGAAACCGGCGCCGGAACGGTGAATGGTTTCCGTCCCACTAATGTGGTTGTTCTTATCGAGAGTAAATCCGCTCGACTGGGCATCATTTGCCGTCAGACCGTACGTGAATCGCATGGGGAGATGCGGGATCTTGTTCGGATTCCGATCCAGCGAAACGCCGTAGTAGCTTGAGTTGAGGTTAGCCTTGACCCCGTCGACGATCGGTTGGCCGCTAAAGGTCTGGCTCTGCGAAGCGTTCATCGCGAGGTTGTAGCTGCCGAGGTTATGGGTAAGGCTCGCCGAACCAAGCAGGCTTTTCGCACTGGGAGAGTCCATCTGAAGCGACATTGACGTGTCGCGGTTCATCCGCCAGTACTGGCGCAATGAGGCAACCCAGTCGCTTCTTCCCACTCCGCCAAAAGTAAAGCCGCCCTGAACTTCGTCACCCTTTGACCAGGACAGTTCGTAATCGAGGAACGCTCCCCGGTTCGCGGTCAAACTCTCGCCGTACCGCTCACCCGTTCGGAAACGGAGCAAGCTGGTCATGCCCGGCTTCAGGGACAGGTAGTGGGGATAGTTCAGCGCAATCTGGTTGTCGTTGACGCTGACCAACTCATCGGTAACGAGCGGACTATTCGAATTGGAGTTGAGGTTAACAACGAAGAGCGGGAATTTAAGAACCCGGGCGTTGTTTACGAAGATGTCGGCGCGATGGAACTGAATCTCCCGGCGGGCATAGATGACGGCCTTGCGGGAACCGACCGTGCTCGGTGAGCCCGAAATATCGACCATCTCGAATGGGTCTTCGGTGAGCGGGGTGGTCAGCGGGACGTCCCGATCGTGACCGATCTCTACCATGCCGAAACGCATCCGCGGCTGCGCAACCGTGGCGTCACCCTCAATGTTCGATTCGACGAAGGCCACCCCACCGGGGTACGCCATGAGGGAATCGGGGCGCGTAGCCGGGTAAGTGGTTAGCCCGTATCCTTTCCGGTTCGTGAGATCATACGAAAAGGAGTCGTAAAGGACCGTGCGTCGACCGCGACGGACGGTCGCTTTCTTCGCCTTTAGCGTGAATTCGTTGAGGTTGATCTGAACGATATCCGCGTGAATTTCAAGATCCCGGTATCGGATCGTCACGCCCTTGTCCGGAGCGGATCCCTCAAGGACCTTGACGTCGTTCGCATAGAGCAGCGAACCATTCGACATAGCCTCGATGGTTTCGCGGGCCGCCGAGAGTTCCTCGCGGGTTTTTACGAATTCGACTTCGCAAACCGTGGCCGACGACTCTCCACCCAGCGCGCGCGCTTTGACGTGAGCGGTTCCCGGCACGCCGCCGGTTACGAGGATGGCGCGGGCAACGCCGCCGGAAGTTGAGATGACATTCTCTCGAAAACTTCCAAGGTCCGTTTCAAAAACGACCTGAGTTCCGTCGACGGCCGCTCGTCCATCACTAAAGACCTGCGCCGTTACGGCGATCTGGCTCCGTCCGTCGGCAACCTCGGCGTTCGGGAACGACGTCAGCCGAATGGTATTCGGCCCGGCGATCGCCATCGCAGCGAAAACCGCGATAGTAGCGACGAGGGTTACTCGGAGCGGGCGCATGAGAAAAAGCTGAGGCGGGAAGCAGAGAGCTTCCCGCCGGGTAAGTGCCGATTAGCGGCGGACGGTGATGGAGACCTGCTTGACCGAAGTCACACCAGACTCGCCCGTTGCGGAGACCGCGAGGACGTAGGTGCCGTTCGGGAGAGGAACTCCGTTCTTATCGATCATCGGCCACGTCACCTTGTTGGTTCCCGCGATGATGTCGATATCAGAGGCCGCGGTTCCGACCACCACGCCGTTCTTCAGGACTTGGAGCGTAGCCGCGCCTCGGCCCGAGGTAACGAACGAGATGTTCATCAGCTTGATGCCGCCTGCCTGCACGATCTGCGTTCCAACCGAACCCACTCGCTGGGCGACGGTTCCCTGAGGAGTAACCGTTACCGTAAACGAGCGAACCGATTGCTGTGGCGCCGTGTAGGTGTATCCCGCCAACGACCGGGCGTTGATCTTCTTCTTCGTAACCGTGTCCGTAACCGTGACGGCCAGGTTGCTCGGAATCTGCTTCAGGTTCGGCCACGAAATCGTGATCGGCCCCGCCGCCTTGTTATTCACGCTGTAGGTGAACGTCTGGACACCCCGTGCGTATCGGAGCGACGAACCCATCTGCAGGCTTCCGCTTGCAACGTAGGATCGAATCGCATCCACGGTCGGAGCCATCGGCGCCTTTCGGAACGAAAGGGCGGTTGCATCCGTCGGGTTGCGGACGATGCCCATGTAATTGAGCGAGTCGGTCGCATTGGGGGTTGCCGCGCTGAGCTGGAGCTTCCAGTTATCGAACCGCTGCGGGAAAACAGGATCCGACTTTGCGTTCCGGATGAACAGATCGTACAGCGGCGGGAACTGGATATCGAACGCAACGTTCGCGTGGATCCAGTAGCCTCGGTTCGGTTGAAGCCGAGAGTCGACACCCTGCGTGGGCGATCCGTAACCATGAAGGTCCTGATCGTAGTAGGAGAACGAACCATCGGTGTAACCCAACCGAACCAGGTCGGCATAGGTTAGCGCAAGGTTGTTCTGACCCACCGGGATACCCGTGATCTGACCGAGCGGGAACGCGTAGTTGTACGGGTTACCCACAAGGTTCCAACCCGGCTGAAGTCGGACGATCGGAGCGCCGCCTACATCAAAGTTGGTCGGATCCGGGAACTCATCCAGCGGCTGCTGGGGCGACCCGGCAAGAACCCGAGTTCCAAGGTCGCTCTTTGAAACGATCCAAGAACCACGACCGCGCTCTGCGGCAGTCTGCGTGACGTACTGCTGAAGCTGGGCATCCCAGGTATAGGCCTGGAAGTCCGCGTTCAAGTCAAGGTTCAGAATTCCTTCCCATGAGTTGTCGGCAAAGTCCCAAGGCGGCGAAACCAGGTTCGCACCGCTACGCACCAGGAGACGAGGCGTCGCGGCGACATTGATGTGCCCCGTGATCGTCTTCGAGGCAAATCCCGGCTGGGGCAGAATCGTCACCGTGTAAGGCAGCGAACCAACCGCATCCGGGTCAACGGTCACCAGGAAGTCAGCCGTGCCGACCGCACCCGGGACAACCGTCGAGATGTTCTTGATCATCGTTCGCGACGTCGAGGTCGTGGAATGCATACCCGCCGGTAGGTTGAGCGTAACCTGGACGCTCTGCATCTTAACCGTCGTATCGGTAACGCTAAAGCCACCTGTGTTATCCACGTTTACGCGGATCGTGATTGGGTTAGGCTCAAAGGTCGTGGGGTCCGAAGAGTTGGTCGATATAGCTTTAGGAGTATCGACAACCCCGGTGTAACCCTGGAACGCCGGAGAATAGCTAGAGTCGCCGTTTATCGATCGGTAGTACGTGATGATGTCGCGAGTGCCGCCATTGGGCGCAACGACCGTGGTTGGCTCCCACTTCTGGAGGTACGCCGGCTCTTGATCAAGGGGGCCAGCATCAGCGTTGCCGTTGCCGGGTGCGTTAAAGATGAAGTCATTGAAGGCAGGGTCCGTGGTAGGCCAGTGGCCATCAACGACAAAGGGCCATTTACCGATGACAAACTCATCGACCGCGGTCTGGTCGATAACGCTATTAGGATCGTAGCCCGTTAACGCAGAAGCGTTGTTGACAACCTGAAGCCCAAACGCCGACTTTTGACCACCGGAGAAGTTGACGTAAGCCGGAACACCAACGGTCGCCGCCTGCGCTTCTCCCGCCGGGCCAAGCCCGGTGGTGTTGAATCGCTCATCAACCGTCAGCGGCTTTCGACCCGGAATCGTGATGTAGCCGGTATCAAAGGGACCCGCCGGCGACTGATAAGGGACAGTGCGGAGGAGACCATTCTTGTCGACGAGGTCTACGACCTGACCGAACCAAAGACCCAATCCCAGAGGGTTCGCCGAGAGGTTCGTCAACCGCCAGCTAATACGCGCACCATCACCCAGGACATCGATGAGACATCGAACGCCAACTGCACCGCCATTGACCGTGCTGTCGGTATAGATGTATCGTCCGCTTCGGCCAACAAATGCCAAGTTCAGCGCGTTTGACCCGTAAAGATAACTGGTCGTGGTCGGAGTTGCACCCGTCGTTCGGACTTGAACTCGCGCATAGCTAAGACCACCGGTGGAAGGAGTGAAATCGATAGGCCCCGTATAAGAAATATTGGGGGGAGGCCCCGTTTCACCAACGGAAATACCCTTCGTAAGGCGAAGGAAGTTATCGATCTCCCCGCCAAAAGTATTCCCAGTGAGCTCATCCTGGATGCTACCCACCGGCCCGATCGTAAAGCCGATCCGTCCTCGAATTGGGGAAGTACCTTCACACCCCTGAGTAGCGAGGTAGGCGACAGTCCCCTCAATACCTATTCCTGCCCCAAAAAGGTTGGTCTGCAGGTACGCCGCAATATAGGGAATGCTGTAGGGCGCGGTCGTCGTGTTCGGATCCATACAGACGCCGGTCCAGTCGAACTGTGCGAGTGCGGGAGCCGCGCCACCGAACGCCACGAGGGCGGCAGTTAGAGCTCGATTAAGATTGCTATTCATCTTCTTCCTTGCGGGCATGTGTCCCCGCATACTTTGCAGGGACACTCAATTGACGTACGTAACCTTACTTTCGTTTTGACTAAGGGCCCGCGGGCGGAGTGGCAGGCCGGACGAAGGAGTGGACGTCCGAGTAGATGTACCGGCGATCCAGATTCCCTGCACTCGTGAACCGGGTGTCCGGCAGGGGACCAGGCTTATCCAGACGGTTGCGAACGCCGACTCGGAAGTAGATCTGGTTTGCATTCAGAATCTTCGTAAAGTCAGGGCTCTGCGTTCCGAGCGTGTTGATCGTCGCCGAGGGCGTCGTCGTCACATATCGAACCGTAAGGTTGGCCGGGAAGTCCTGGCTACTCGAGAACTCCAGAACATACTGCGGAGTAATGTTCGCCACGCCAACGGTGGAGAAGCTGAAGAGCGCCGTAGCGCTCGTCAGCGGCTGGCCATCATTGGAGGCCGCCGGAGTAATCATAACCGGCTTGTTAAGGGCGGTTGCGTATCCCGAAGCGCTCTTAGCCGACCGGAAGTAGGTAATGACCGCCCCGGACGTGGTGCCCGAAGTAGTTCCAGAAGTCGTACCGGACGTGGTGCCTGAAGTCGTACCCGAGGTAGTTCCAGAAGTCGTACCGGACGTGGTGCCCGCAGTCGTACCTGAGGTAGTTCCAGAAGTCGTACCAGAAGTGGTACCAGAAGTCGTACCAGACGTAGTTCCCGAAGTCGTACCGGACGTAGTTCCCGAAGTCGTCGTTCCGGTGCTGCCCGGAAGGTCGATCGAGAGAAGGCCGTAGATCGCCTCCACGTCGTACTTGAACGGCGAACCTACCTGGACAGGCGGCTGGGTCGTCGGCAACGTGGCATTGGTCGGGCTGCCCACGCCGGTGGAACCACCGATCGGCACCGAGCCATCAAGGTATCCAGGGAGGTCGCTGGCATCGATACCGTAGTCGACGTAGCGTCGATCTGCGGACATAACCAGGATCGGAGCAACCGTCCCTCGACGAAACACCTGCCAGCTCGCTACGCCACCCGAAGGCTGATTGCCCTTAAAGAAGCCGTTCGGAGCCCAGGAGATGTGAACGATCGGAGTGACGAGATCGGCGCCCAACGCCGCCTGCGCATCCACTTCCGCGGCGCTCTGGCTATTGCTGTTGCCACCGGAAAGGAGGACCGCGATCAGACCAACCACAAGGAGGGCCGAGATCAGCGTTGCGTTGTTGGAGTTTCCGCGAGGTCGAGAGCCAACACGAAGCTGGCCGTCCGCCTTAAGCACGGTCCCGACCGCCGGGAGGGGCGGAGGAGTGAAGACGGCGGTTACGCGGTCGCCTGGAGCGACGCCCAGGTAAATGCGCTGGAAGGTGATCTCAGCCTGATCGGGCTCAATCACGCCGATTCGCGCGACGGCAACCTGCAGACTGCCGCGGGTCAGAATGACGGTATCGCCCGTCTTGAATCCGCTGCGGTCGCCCTGGTTGATCAGCGCACTGTTTCGCTGAGTGTTGAGAACGGTCGCACTCGGGAGCTGCTGGCCGGCCATCACGCGGGTGGCGATTGAAGCAGCCTGACTGATCGCGTCCTGAATGAGCGTCTCGTCAGAGGCGCTAACCGGGCGGGTGGTCGATTCGCCGCGCTCAAGAGCGCCGTTCACCGGCAGGCCGCTCGCCACGTTGTAGGCGACCATTCGAAGTGCAACGATTGCCTGCTTTCCGCCGGCAACCTTGTCAATCCGATAGTCGGCCACTTCGCCCTGAACGATCGTCGTAGCTCGGACGTCTTGACCAACCCGCGTAAGGTTGACCAGACTTTCCAGCGGAGAGGTCAGGCCCAGCGTCTCAATTGAGCGCTTAACCGTCTCTTGCGCGACGACATCGTACTTGTTCGTCTTCGCGAGCTCTCCAGCTACCGCGTCCGCTGCCGCCTGGCCGTATTTACTGCCGGGCGACTTCAGATCTTTAAACTCGGTCACGGCCCAGCTCGGCAGCTGTTGAACCTGGGCCTCGGCGCGCGCCGCAACGGTCAACGTGACCGTGGGCAGAACGAGCGCCAGTGCGGCCAGGTGGCACATGGCCTTTCCAGCAATCGTATCGACGAACCGCCTCACTTAGGCGCGTCCTCCTTCCTCATTACTCTTTGCATCGGGTCTACGCCTCTCGGGTGACGCCGATCTCCCTTCACATCGAGGGCAAGAATGCCCATAGCGCCGACGGCGCGGACGGTCTCCGCTGGCCAGATGTGTCGTTCAGATCGACTTCCCAAAATATCCTCGTGGCTCTACCGGTCAAAAGTCCCACCGTCGGAACCTTCTTCGGCAAATCGGACGGAGTATAGCACGGTTATTTAGGAAGCGCAATCCAGGAGGGAAAGCACCGTGTTACCTCTGCCGTCAGAACCCTTTGGACGGCCTCACTTGGTTGATCCGTTCGGATCAAACGATCCCCCAACCCTATTTTTACGCGCTCCGGCAACTGCCATGCCTCCAGAGCCTCTAGGTCCGCCTCCGGGCCGTACCGTGCCCGCAGACGCCTCGCCCGCTCTTCAGGGCCGCAGGCGACCGTCCAGACCTCACGGTAGCGATTCTGTAGGCAGGCTTCGAACAGCAACGGAACCTCAATGACCTCGGCGTCGAGTCTGGCCACCCTTTCGCCCACAAGGGGGTGCATAAGCCGATTAATCCACCTTCGAAGGCCAGGATCAAGCAACATTGCACCTCTGAGCGCCCCCGACGCGACGGGAGCCTGGGTTTCGAGTCTCTCCGCCAAAGATTCTTGGATGAATTTTTCGTTAAAGATTTCTCGTGCGACCGCATCGCTGCTTGCTGTACGCAGCCCCATCCCGGCAAGCATCGTCAACACGGTCGATTTTCCGCCGGCGATGCTGCCAGTCAGACCGATCGGGCGAGAGTCGTCCATGGACTATTGTGGCCAGACAAAATTGAAACGCTCGTTCGAGTACATCTGGAAAACAGAATCACCCGGCGCAACACCCATCGAGATCCGCCGGTAGAAAAGTTCAGACCGGTTTGCCCTAACAATGCCTGTGCTTCCGTCGCCCAACCCAGCGATTCCCCGAAAGATCAGGGCATCGATTCCTACTTTCCACCCCGATCGCCACCCTTTGTCGAGCAACGCCGAATTCCTGCGGGTTGAAAGAACCTTCGCTCGAACCACTTTCCGCGAGTTCAGTTCGCGGAAAGCTTTCCTCACCGCAAGCCGAATCGCCTCGCCAAGGCGCTCGTCATCGCTTGCTTCCGGGTCGCCAAGAAGCCCATCCGCGGATGCATCCGCACCGTTCGTCACTCGGCCGAGCGCAAGGCAATAGTCCATCAGCCTTACCGTCGCAAAGGCGTGCCAGCCTTCAAGGTGACAACTGAGCACTTCACCACGAATCAGATGCTCACGCATCGGGACCGAACCAAATCCGGTCACATCAAAAAAATCGCCCCGCGCTCCAGGGTAAGGCTCTCTCTTCAAGAACCGAACGGATGGCCAATAGGTAACCAAGCCTCCCGACGTATGGTGAATCTCCGCCGCAAGGGCTTGAACACCATATTTCCCGGACAAGTCGCCGCTAAAAGGCGCCACCGACCAGCCAGTGACGGCCAGCCAGTCTATGTCCTTTTGGTCGGCAGGAAAGGCGCCCATGCCAAGGAGCAGGCCCCCAAGGATCATGCGAAGGCCCCCATGGAAACACAAAAAAGGGTAGGTCCCGCCACCAAGGCGGAACCTACCCAATTTTCAAGAACCGAAGACTTACTCTTCGGTCTTTTCTTCGGCCGGAGCCTCTTCTTCGCGGGCCGGAGCGCCGCCAAGAAGGCCCTTGAGCATGCCAAGGCGCTCACCGATAGTAGCGCCGGAGCCCGTCGAGACGCCGCGCGGTCGCGAATCCTCGAACTCCTCGTAGCCGCCACCGTCGCGCCGGCCCTTGCCGCCGGGACCGCCCATCGGACGCTTGCCGCCCGCACCGGGGCCACCAGGGCCGCCTGTGCTCTGACGCCGGAACTGATCCTCGTAAGCGCCGCCCGGAGCTTCGGTCGCGCCCGGCTTGAGCTCAGTGCCGCCGCCGATCGAACGCATGGAAAGAACCATTCGTCGCTCGTCAGGCCGCAGATCGATGATCTGCGCATCGACCTCCTCACCCTCATCAACCACGTCCTGAGGTCGCTTGATGCGTCGGTAGCTCATCTCGCTGACCGGCATGAACGCCTCGGCGCCCTCCGGAAGCTTGATGAACGCGCCGCTCTGAACGATTCGCCCGACCGTGATCTTCAGGGTCTGGCCGATCTTGTAGTTCTCCTTGATGAGATTCCACGGATCGGGGAGCACCTGCCGGTGGCCGAGGGAGATCTTGCCCGCATTCGGGTCGAGACGAAGCACCATGACTTCGATCTTCTGACCTTCTTTGAACATCTCCTTCGGATGGTTAATGCGCGCCCAGCTCATCTCAGAGATGTGCAGGAGGCCATCGACGCCGCCGAGGTCAACGAAGGCACCGTAATCCGTTAGGCGGCGCACCGTGCCCTCGAGCTTGTCGCCCGGCTTGACGGCGGTGAAAATATTCTCCTTAGCCGAAGCCCGTCGCTCTTCTTCCGCCTGGCGGTTGGAGAGGACGACCTTCTTGCGCTCGCGGTCGATTTCAATGACCTTGAGCTGAAGGGGCTGACCGACGTACTTCTCGATGTTGCGAAGCTTGCCGGAGCCGACGTGCGTTGCCGGCACAAAGCCGCGGACGCCGATGTCGACCACGAGACCACCCTTCACGCGGTCGACGACCTGCGCGTTGATCATCTCTTCGGTCTGGAAAGCGTGCTCAATCCTGTCCCAGATCTCTTCGAAATCGGCTCGCTTCTTCGAAACGATCGGGTTGCCTTCCGCACCTTCCGGCCGGATGACGATAACGGAGATCTTGTCGCCGATGTTGAACTGGCCAATGGCCGTGTCAAGGTTCTCTTCCGAGAGCTCGCCAAGCGGGATGATGCCTTCGGCCTTCGTGCCAAGGTCGACGAAGACCTTGTCGCGGTCGACTTGGATAATCGTGGCTTCAACACGGTCGCCCTTCTGAAGTCGCTTGTACGAGCTATCGATGGCGGCCTCGGGGTCGTCGCCGCGATCCATCGCGCTCATGTAGGACTCGAAGAGGTCCATGTCGTTCGCCGCAGCCGCAGGAGTAGCCGCCACCGGAGCCGCGGCTTGCGGCGTGACGGGGGCAGGAGTGGGCTCCGGAGCGGAGGGCGCAGGGGTCGGATCGGACGGCTCAACGGGCGCGGTCGGCTCAACGGGGTCGCTGCCAGGCAGCGGTTCACCCGGAGTGCTGGCCTCGGGAGCGCTAGCCTCGGGAGTCGTTTCGGCAACAGGCTCGCCGACCGCAACGGTCTCTACCGCAGCGGGAGCGGCGGCGACGGGCGCCTCCGGATCGGCCGAGACAGGCTCGGTTGCCGGCGTGTCAGTCGTAGACACGTCGGAGGTAGGGGCGTCGGTTGCCGGGGTCGCCGATTCGGTCGAATCGGACGCCGTATCGGTGGTCGGCACCGAGGTGGCTTCTTCTTCAGCCACAGGCGTCGGGTTAGGGTCGATGGTCATGGGTGCGATGACGAGGCTCCAGTGTGGACGCTCTACCGCAATGGGCAGAGCGGTTTATTATGTCGCATTCGTCTCGTTCCAAGCGCGGGTAGCCGAATAGAGACTTCGGTAGCGCGCGTAAGCCGTCCCATACTGCGTCGAAGATGGCTCGATTTGCCCCTTCCTGCGTACCGCGGACTCCGCCGCGCTCCCAACATCGGGCCAAACGCCCGCCCCCACGCCCGCTAGTAACGCCGCGCCAAACGCCGGCCCTTCATCAACCTCTAGGGTCGTGCAGGGCACCTCAAAAACGTCCGCCAGCATCTGAAGCCAAAGCGGGCTCTTGGATCCGCCGCCGTTGACCCGAAGCTCGTCCGCTCGCGCACCGAGCTTCTGCAATGCTTCAAACCCCTCCTTGAGCCCAAAAGTCGCGCCTTCGAAGACCGATCGAGCCATGTGGGCTCTTGTATGGGCTAGGCTCAACCCCGCCCAGGCGCCGCGCGCCAACGGATCGTTGTGGGGCGTCCGCTCCCCGCTCAGGTAAGGCAAGAACGTGAGGCCGTCACACCCAGCCGGTACCGTTGCGGCCTCGGCAGAGATCGCATCGTAGGCCGTTCCCGGCTGAATTGTGTCCCGATACCAACGCAACGCTCCCGCACAGGAAAGCATCACGCCCATTGCGTGCCACCCGCCGTTGGCGTGACAAAAAGTGTGGGCCGCGCCGCTCCGGTCGTACTCCGGACCGTCGATCGCGGTAAAAACCACCCCGCTCGTTCCTAACGAAACGCTAACAATTCCAGGCTTGACCGCGCCGGTTCCCACCGCCGCCGCCGCTTGATCGCCTCCCCCGCCAACCACCGGGATGCCTTTCTTCAGCCCCGCGATTTCCATCGTCTGGGTCGTCGGCACATAGCTCTCCGCCACGGGAGGAAATAGGCCGGGATCGATCTCCAAGGCATTCATCATGTCCCGTGCCCAGACCCGGGCCGGAACATCGAAGAGCCCCGTCCCGCTGGCATCGCTCACTTCCGTAAACTTTTCGCCCGTCAAACGGAGGCGAATGTAGTCCTTCGGAAGCAGCACCGACCGGACTCGTTGGTAGTTGCTCAGCTCGTGGTTGCGGAGCCAGAGCAGTTTAGGCGCTTGAAACCCCGTCAGGGGCGGGTTGCAAGTCGTGGCCCGAACCCTAGCCGCGCCAAATGTTCGGTCGATCTCCGCGCACTCCTCGATCGTCCGCTGGTCGTTCCATAGAATCGCCGGGCGAACGACTTGGTCCATTTCGTCCAGGAACACCGCGCCGTGCATCTGACCGGTCAGGCCAATGGCATCGGGACTCGATTCGCCGATCTCCTGGAGACACTGAACAACGCCGTTCCACCAGTCTTCCGGATTCTGCTCGCTCCAGCCCGGTTTCGGTGTCGACAACGGGTATTCGGCACTCGCGCTCTTCAGAATGCGCCCCTCCTCGTCGATCAGGAGAACCTTACAACCCGAAGTGCCAACGTCAATGCCGAGCAACTTTGCCATTGATGCGGATTATACGTAAACCCTCGTGGCGCGGGCGGCCCGCCCGCGATGCCTCTAGTTCAGCCTGCTCAGCCCTTTGTCGCCCATTGATTTGACATCACCTAAATCCGTACCGTTCACCCGTGTCCAAAGGAAGACCACATCCTCCGACCTCCGCCCTTCTTCCCTCCCCGGTACCCTTTTGCGCAATGCCAAAAGCGGTCATCGACGTCGGCTCAAACTCCGTCCTGCTCCTGGTCGCCGATAACGGAACGACGATCTTCGAATCCAGCGCCGTGACTTCCCTCGGCGAGGGCACGAAACGGACCGGTCTCCTGGGCGAACCTGGAATGAGCCGGACCCTGGAAGCGCTCCGCCAAGCTTTTACCGAGGCGAAATCCCGTGGCGCCACGGAAATCCGCGCCGCCGCCACCATGGCCGCCCGCATCGCGACAAACACTCCCGACTTCCTTCAGCGCGCCGAGGCCCAAGGAACGCCGGTCGAAGTTCTGAGCGGGGACGACGAAGCCGAGTTGGGTTTCCGGGCCGTAGCCAGTGACCCAGCCTTTGCCCACGAACCGCGTATCTCCATCGTCGACGTGGGTGGGCAAAGTACCGAGTTGGTTACCGCCGACCGCACCGAAGACGGTTGGAACGTCGTCTTCCGCAAGAGCTATCCCATCGGCACTCTCGGCCTCAAAGACGGGTTCCTCGCCGCCGAATCGCCCGACGGTCCGGCCGTGTTTCAGGCGAGCGCGATGATCGACGACCTCGTAA